>TARA_R100000353_G_scaffold7423_3_pt1 | contig 22581 bp, 35 predicted proteins | sample TARA_R100000353 | Tara Oceans TARA_R100000353 (sample SAMEA2620663) | marine metagenome | biome: marine biome (ENVO:00000447); feature: surface water layer (ENVO:00002042); material: "saline water (ENVO:00002010), including plankton (ENVO:xxxxxxxx)" | depth 5 m | reverse complement strand
CTGCGTCATCATTGCATCCATCATTTCAAATTGTACCAGGAGAACGCGTCTCGGCTTTGGTACATTGAACGTCATAAATGGCACACCCATCGACACGCACAAAGCAAACTGCAAGGCAAATAAAGACTTCCCTACATTCGTACCACCGGCCACACTGGTCCGGCCATCTTCAAGTAGTATCTCATCACATATATAATGCACTTCGTCCTGGAACGTTTCAAGAAAGTCCAATACATTGTATACCGGATCACCACCAAGGTCCGCAGGATCATCGCCAAACCGCTTTGCGTCATGGATCAGCATATTTAGTTTTATAGCATCATTACCATCAACAAAGTAATCTGTGAGGTCCATACCATCACTCAGTTCCAAAATTTTTATATTGCGATCCGCATGGTATAACTGATTTGCTAACTTCTTAGCACCTTTCTGACCACTTTCATCGGCATCGTAACAAATAACAATGTTATTAAACTCGTCCAATGCGCTAATATCTTTTGGAATGCCGTTAGCACCACTGGTAAATGTTACGGCCGGGAATCCATAACACGAAGCACTAACGGCATCTTTCTCACCCTCACAGATAAGTAGCGTGCTATCAGGGTCAATATCTGATAGGTCAGGGTAAATTTTACATTCTGCATCACCAAACTGCTCGCCTTTATGGCGCTTAATATGATTGTCTGCTATACGAAATACTAATTGTACTTTGTTATCTACATTGCGTACGCCGATACCAAACCGCTCTTCTAATGCAGTTTCATTCCACGGTAATTCTAAATTTTTTATAACAAACTCTGAATTAGCAATAAAATCAGCACGATTGTTTATATATCCTGATTCTTTTACCGCACCATTACTTTTATTATATAATCGCTCTTTTACCACTGGCGGTTCAATTTCTCCATTTGTTATAGGCTTATCCTCAAACCACCATGTCTTAGTGCATTTATGGCAAAATGCATGGTCCGGCTCAATCTGTACGTTATAGTTTTTCTTACCATCGTTGCATTTAGGACAACGCGCACGATTTCCTACTGAGTTGATCTCAGTGAAAATCTCCGATGGCCGGATCAAAGCTGAGACTTAAGTTGCGAGATTTTTACAAGCGCTTTAAATATTTCAATCCCGGTTTCTAATTTCTCTCTCTTTATGATGTGCTGATGAAATTTGCCATCATCTTTTCCAAAACGCATAATAAGGCCATACGCTACATTGGCCTTTGGTTGCGCTTGTTCAAACATATACGTGTATGCAGCAAGTTGTAATTTGTTCTCTGCATACAGATATTTACTTGTCTTCCAGTCCACAATAACAAGGTCATCTCCCATGCGAGCAATACAATCTATTGTGCCACCAACTTGCATTTCTTCATTTACCAGGACAAGTTCATTACGCAGTGGTTTGAATTTGACCTTCTCATACCATTGCAAGTATCCTGCAAATGCTTTCATTGCAGCCTTTTCTTGGTTATAGCTATAATCTTTTGTGTCAATATCAAAGCCTTGCTGATGACCTTCAATGAGCAAATGAAGTAATGTGCCGATCTGCGCAGCCTCATCTAACACCTTGTCACTATCTTGGCCACCAAGCATCATGCGCTTGGTCCATCCTAAAAGCGCCTGCTTATTCCATCCAAGTTGCTGATTAATAATTGTTGTTACGCTTGGCACGCGATTACCTTCTTCATTAATATATTTAGTGCCATGCAAATCAAACTTACCCATGTAAACTCCTTATCTTTTTCGCTACTAATTCTACCACTGGCACGCTCACGGCGTTGCCACACATTTTATATCGTTGTGTATCTGATATCTTTTGACCATCTGCATATGCAGTCCAGTCATCAGGAAAACCTTGCAAGCGCTCGCATTCTTTTGGTGTAAGCCTGCGCACTTCATTATCTAACTTATACAAACCGGTTTTATTGTCATTAATGCCACCCTCACCGGCAAGCGTCTTAGCAATACCTTGGTCGCTATATACTCTAGAGTTAAAGTCATAACTATCTTGTTTGCGTCCTAATGTTCCTACTTGAATCAATGTTTCACCACCTGAATGTGCGCCTCTCATTATGTTTTGTGTAATTGCGGTTGCACATTGATCCTTAGTCTGCCCCGGTCCTCGGCTCTTTTGTAGTACGCTATCGCTTTGTCCGATAGGAAATACTTTTGATCTACTTCTGTTTCCAAGATGTCCGACAATATATATCCGCTCTCTATTTTGGGGTAGTACCCAGCGAGTATTAAGCAATTGGCATTCAACGGTATAACCAAGGTCGGCAAGAACTCTATAGATTGTAGCAAATGTGCGTCCATTGTCGTGACCAAGCAGGCCTTTAACATTTTCGAGTACAAAATAACGGATCGGCTTTCCATTTTCTCTGTAATATCGCAAAATCCGCGCGATATCAAAAAAGAGAGTACCTCGGGTGTCGTCAAAGCCTTTTCTTCGTCCGGCAATTGAGAAAGCTTGGCACGGAAATCCTCCACAAAGGATGTCAATGTTACTTGGTAAATCTCTTCCTGGCTGAATAGCGGTAATGTCTCCGAGTGCTTTGGCATCAGGAAATTTCTCCTGATAAACCATTGCAGCATACTTGTCTATCTCCGAATATCCTACCCATGTAAACGTAAATCCTGCTTGCTCAAAACCTTTGTGGAAGCCACCAATACCACTAAAAAGGTCCAACATGCGCATATCATTTGCACCTCTTGCATACTACCTTTTTCTTGCCATATGTAGGAATGTGTCCTACACGGTAGAATAACACATCTTGCCCATTGTGTTTAGCAGGATTGACCTTTTCCCATGTTCTACGGCATTTAGGACATGCTCTAATTGATGAATCTACAACTAATTTACGGCCACGTGTTTCTAAATTTTGCCTTATAGCACCTTGCCTATTTTCATTCTTTATACTTTGATCAATTATCCATTGCATTGCTTACCTCTCTATATAGTTAATTGTGTTGATTGATTAAATATGTCTACCTGACTAACTTCTTGTTTGATTCTTTTTTGCGCAATATCCACAAAATCAGGGTTAATTTCACTACCAACATACTGTTTACCTAATTTTATTGCAGTTAGTGCAAGTGTTCCGCTACCCATAAATGGGTCATAAAATATTTTGCCGGGTGTGCGTGCTACTATAGGCAAATATGCCTCTACTGGGTCTTGAGCAGGATGCACACGTTTATTATGTATATAATCTGATTGTGGATTAACACCGGTAATAAGATCAATTGTAGGCACACCTTTCACATTAGATTCCATGCTCATTTTATCTGCGGTTACGCTCATAGCAATAGGTGTTATGGTTTTTATCCATTTATTTTTGATTCTACCAGTAGCGCCAATATTTCTGCGGTGATAATAAAGCCATTGAGTAAAGCCTGATAACGCTTCTTTCAGCTCCCACATATATTCCTGACTCATAAATACATACACTGCATTTGCAGCAACGCGCTCCATTTCTTTACATAAACACGTCAGCCATATAATGTAATGCTCTTTTTTATCACTGCTATATGGTCCGTAATCTTTTTTTGCATTCCACGGCGGTGATGTAACAATAACATCTACGGCATTGTCAGGCCATCTAGCCATAGTATCCATACAGTCTTCGTTATATATTTTATTTGTTGACGGCACTTTTCACCTTATCTGTTATATCAAATTCTTTTTTACCTATCTTATGCACGGCAAAATGCACTTCAGGGTTTTTACGCTTTTTCATTAATAACTGCATCTTCTCTACTAAATGCTTGTATTTTAATGCAGTTACTATTTGGTCGCTGCGCTCTAAATCTTCTGTGTCATATGAGACACTTCCTGCGTAATGTTCTAATATCATAATCCGCAAAATCCTTCCTCACACATAAACATTTCTAATTGATCACCAAAATCAACACGTTCAAGCGGTGTACATGAACGGTGCAAATATATTGGTTCTTTTAAACCTTTCTTACTTGAATCTCTGATAGCTTCGTCAATCTTGACTGCTTTATCAAATTCTTCAGGTAACTTTTCTTTTAATTCTTTCCAGTTTTTATTACTATGATATGGACAAAATACACATGATGATTTTGGTGGTACTGGAAAACTGCGATCCTTAAAAAATGATATGCATTCACTACGCCTCATTCTCATATCTATTAATGGATAATGATATGTAATACGTGGTAGCATAGATTCTTTTACGCGCTCTATTTCGTCCATCGTAATACCTAGCCATACTTCAGTCATTGGCATACGCTTACGTGGTTTAAGACCGTATATACTGCGTATAGTCTTAATAACTGGCTCAATTTTATATTCCTTAGTGCATTGTCTACGGACCATACCACCATTTTCTGAGAAAGCAGGAATGCTCGCAAAACGCTGACCAGTACTATTTTGCTGATTTAATAAATCTTCATATAAGTTCCTATCACTATTGACATGAATAGGTATGCCATTATTTAATTTGGCCCAGTCCTTTAAGACTTCTAATATCTCATATGTCATAGGTAATTCTGCGCCAGGATCAGCAAACACTGCATGATCTGCTCTAGGTATATAACCTAATGAACTCATCATATACATTGCAGTAGACTGTACGCCTAGACCTAATGAAATTACTTTAAGATTAGCTGAACTCGGGGTATTCTTCATATTGATAAAACCATGTACGTTTACTTGTTTGATTATTCTTTGCCGTTTGCAAGGCAAGACTTAACATTTTTTCATTATTATATGGCACAAATGCGCACTTATTAATAGGTGTATAATAAACCGCCACAACATCGACACGACCACTATTGACATACTTAGCGCAGCGTATTTGTATCGCAGTCTTAGTGGTAGGCTTTGTGATAGTCTTTATTTGTACTCGCTGAAAAGAGCCATTTTTTAACTCCACAATAAGATCGACATGATCAATATCAACTTCAGGAATATATGTAGTATATCCTTGCCTTAATAATTCTTGACGCACTGCAAGCTCTCCAATTGTACCTTTATTGGTACTATGCAACTTTCCATATCCTTAATTGTTCATGCTCCATGTGATAATGCTCACCATATCCCATGTCACTTAAATTACTAGGATTAATTAACTCTACAGAGTAAACCCACCCTTTAATCTCATATCTTGGCATCTTACCGCTAACAAGCACGTACATATCACAATCATCAACCTTACGCCACTTTTTTGCCACTAAATAGCCAGGGTCATGTCTAGTTGTCTTTACATCAATACGTATATCTTCGCCATTGTGACCGCGCATTCTTAAATCATATCCACGGCGATGTGGTCCAATACTTAAATCAGGATAGCCGTTTATAATTCTTGCTACTGCAATCTCTCCGGCAAAGCCGTTAATGTCATTATCAGCTTTTGCGATCGCGTCTGAGTTCGTTCCATTTGCTAGGTTTTGATTGTGACGCGCTACGCCCACCATCTTCGCTAGTTCTTGTTCCATTTTGTTCAATGTTATTATCATTGTGATTACCTTTGGTATGTTGTTCAGCATGCAATGAAGCATACAATATAGAGTAATTCATAATATCTTGACATCTGCTCCGCACAGTTTCGTCACTTACTTGTTTGCCAGTTTTTGCATCATTGCAGATAGCATCAACATGTTTTAATACATAAACCATCATGGCCTGCGATGGACTAATACCTAACCTATCAGCAACATGTTTAAAATTATAATGCTTATCCTTATTGGATATTGTGTATTCAATTGACTTAGAATCGCTTATATCTAATGCTTCTTCAATAAATGCATCTCTAAATTCATTAAATTCTTTATATGTCATTGTTTAAACTCCGGATCATCAATAACACGAATTATATCATCCATTATATCTGTCATAATACGAAATCGCGTTGTTTCACTGGCAAGGTTTGGTTGCTTATCAGCATAACTTTCTAAATTATCTACAATGGCCTTGCCCACAATAGCAATCATTTTTTGTTTTGCGTTCATATTTTTACGCTTTCCAATGAATTTTTAGCTTTATCTATAGCACTATATAATAAGTCTAATAGTGTTTGCTTGCCTTTGACTTGCGCTTTTAAGTCTGCTATATGACCATTCATTTCAAATATTGCTTTTTCCATACTGCCGTATTTGTTTACGGCTTTCCCAACTACATTGTTTATATCTTTTTGTATATCGTACATATTCTATTTTCTTTCTTGTTAATACATTTTATACACTTGCAATTATATATATAACAAACATTCATTGTCTTTTATTTCTTTCCGGCATCAGGCAGCTTACCGCCTACGCCAACCTGGGTATTAATCTTCAAGCCTTTCGATGCCGGATTATTGTCCAAGGACCGATTCGCCAACCGTTCATCAGACTTAACATTTAGTGTCTTATCTTCCATGTCCTTGGACTGTATATCTTTATTCCACGCGAAGCACATCTTTAAACATCTCTTCGTCCATTATAAATAACCATTTACCGCGATCCTCACGAACGGCAACTAGGTTTGCATTTTTGAATGCTAAGTAACTTGCTATCTTTTTACGGCGCTTCACTTGTACGTGTAATTCTAACTCACCGCGTATAGCTTTAATATCTATATCAGAAGCAAGTCCAAACGCTCTACCATCACTACCCCATGAACGTTCGGCATCGAAGCCGAGGTCAGAAAGTAATTCCTTAACCTCGACTTCGCCACGATAGCCTTTTTTAGCTACGTTCAAAACGGCAACTCTTCTTCTTTAGCGTCTTGCTGTTTCTCTTCACCTGCATCCAGCGGAGATCCATTGGTAAAAAGGTTTTCAGCGTTATAGCGTGCCTTCATGTCGGCCCACTGTTTTGCCACATCATCATCTAGTGCCTTTTTAGGATTTGGAACGACTGTATATTGTGTCTCTAAGTCCTGACCACTACGTGTAATAGTGATGTCATAGTCTTGCACCTCGCCCCATTCCTTATTATCAGATAGTGCCTTAATCTGACTGAGGATAGTCTTTTGCTTAATTTCTAAGAACTTTACTTCGCCATTAATAGCAATAGTAAGAAACCAAAAATACTTAGCATCTTTTACGCCAGTTGGTATATCTGTTGGTCCGTGATACCTAACTGGTTTATTAGAACCTTCAGGCCAATGCACATATCCTGCAATTGGCGTAGTAAGGATGCGCATTCTATTCTCACCTTGCTCTAGTTTTTTCATAAATAGACCGCCTGATTCACTAGTCGGTATATCTAGTCCACTTAAACTATTTGACATATTATTTTTCCTTATTTTCATTATCGATTAATGTGATTTTATAATCACTTCTGTGCACTAACGCAATTACTTGTGTTAGAATTTGTTTATCTAATTCTTGATGTACTTTAATACCAATATCAGCTCCGTCAGGTTCATATGTACTATTGTCTACCTTATATATATCTAATAATGAGCGTATTTTGCGCGCTATGCGTATCTGTTCATTATCATCTTTTATGTGTACTCTAAAAATCATGGGGCGACTTGAGGATTCAATTGAGAGGTTAGAATCAAAACACAGTGCAGTACACTGTGTAAACAAGAAGGATGTCGCCCCAAATTATTCATGCCAAATGATGCTATCTTCTTGAACATTGAATATACGCGATATGTTGTCGCGATGTCTAAATTGAAATGTTCTCTCGCCTTTTAGCATCATCGTAAGAAGTGCCGGACTTATGCCGACTAGTGCGCTTAGTCTTCGTTGCGAAATTTTATTCTGAGATAACAATTCGCTAAATTTTACTTTGGTATGTGTTTGTTCCATAAACGTTAACAAAACTTAATGTGAACACTTTTTTATTTGCAAGTATTATTTTGCATTTTGTTCACAAATGTGTATATTCAACTATAATTGAGAGGATAAAATGGCAAGTTTAAACACATTTCGTAATTCATATAAAGTTGCATATCGCGACCCACGCGATGGTAAAAGAAAGCAACGTTACTTTAAAACTAAAGAAGAAGCTATTATTGCATTAGGTCATTGGCAGCAAGTAGAATTGTATGCTAAGAACAATATGAACTGGCGCGCATTATTGTATAATGAAGCACCACAAAAAACATTAGATGAGATATTTACGGCTTTTACTAATAATGTACTAAGCACATTAACTAATGTAGATACAATTGCTAAGTATAATGTGGTAATTAATAGTTGTAAGAAAGTTTTTCCTGGCAACACAATTGCTTCTGAAGTACGCACTACATCGCAAAACGTAATGGGTGTTACAGTTACTGGTTGGACCATATATAAACATATTATGGAATATCAGCATAATCGTTCGCGCCGTGGCATAGATAGTTATATGAGAGATTTATTACACATATTTAATTGGGCCTATGAGGAAGAACTAGTAGACAAGCGCATCATGCGTAAAAGCGATCGCTATAAAAAGCATGAGCTTGCACCGCTTACATTTAAAGTATGGTCCAATGAAGAAATCAATTATATCTTCAACCATTCTGAATTATCACAAGAGCAAAAAGATATATTGTGGTTATTTGCTATTACCGGTGTTCGTGCTAATGAATTAGTTGGCCACAATACTAAAAAGCCATACAAGGAGTTACACTGGCATCATATTGACTTTATTGGTAATAAGATGCAATTACTGCAAAAGCGCCGTCAAATAAGAGAAACGGCATCTGTACATCCAAGTGCGATTGCAATATTTAAGAAGCGTTTTAGAAGTGGAGCTGATAGACCGCTTGATATGAACTACAAAGAACTTAATGCATTAATTAAAGAAATTAGTAGTATTGTAGCAATTAAATTTACGTGCCATGACTTACGCAGAATGAAAGCACAAGTATTACGTAATGAGACTCAAGATATTACGCAAGCATCAAAAGGTATTGGTGATAAAACAACTGAGGTAGTGCATAATCATTATGCAGGCACAACCATTGAAGAGCAACAAGCAATTAATGATACTGCTTACAATGCTTTTATTGATATTGTTAAGCAGTAAGTTGTCTTAATACTAATTGAGTAGAATATATATCAGGTGCTACTTGCCTGAATGTCAATGGGCGAACTAACCTTACCCAATGAAATGGCCCAGTAGTACCATCTTCACTATATATAAAAGGTTCGCGATCAGTTACTGTATTAGCAAATGTTTCTAGGCTAGTTTTATTTGCGCTCGTCATGTGATCTAAACTAAGTGTAAGTGTTTTAAAGTTATTATGCTTACTAAAATAATAACGATTAGCACCAAGTGCTTTTACTTCTTCTGAACCATATGTATGCTCTTCTATAATATTTGCGGTAGGTTGTACTGGTAGTTCAAATGGATTGCCAAAAAATATTTCTGATATACCAGTTAAATCTCCAACTGCGCTATTAATAGTCCAATATTGCATCTGTAATTCAGTAAGCGTTCTAATATTCCAACCAACGACAATATCATTTATAGTATTAACAATACCATTAAAAGTTCCACTCGCTGCATCATCACGTTGTATTAGTATGTCATTACCTGTTGCTACTGTACTATATATAGCACAAAATGTAGGGTTTACAGCAGTGCCAAAATTAAACTGCAAACCTTCATTGACTGCCCAACCACCAATGACATCTGTAATGTTTCCATCTACGGCACGAAGTTCATTAGATAATACATCACTACTACTAAAAACAAAGCTACCAGTAGTTCCATCAGTTAATGTTGCGGAGCGTGAATTTAAGTTATCGTAATATATAGTTGCAGTCATTATGAAGAACTTTCTTCCTGAAGAGTTAATGTGGCAGAATATGTGTTTGTTGCTACTTGATTAAATGTTATTGCTTTTGCTAATCTAACTGTGTGGTATTCTGAGTCATCATAATAAACAAAAGTATGTAAATTGCTGTAATTAGTTTGCAGTAATTCTAATTGTGTTTTATCATTATCTGTTAACAATGGAATATTAATTGTCCATGTACGCAGTTCTGTATCTATTTTATTAGAAAATTCTGTATTATCATACGCACTAGCAACAAAACTATTAAATGGCTTTATTATACTTATATCAAGTGTAGTAACGTTGAACGCTTCTCCAAAAAATATTTCAGCAGGACTTAAAAATCCACTTGTTGCCTCTAATAGCCAATAGCGATAACTTGCTTTCGTGAATGATAAAATATTCCAGCCTGCAGAAAAAGTAGAAGTAAATGCATACTGCACCGCTGTATTACCACTAACGGCATCATCTGCATGTATTCGCAAATTATCTGTCTCTTGATTTATAAAATATATAGCCATAAAATCAATTGTTTTTGCAGAACTAAAATCAAATTGTAGAGTGTCATTATTTGAATATCCAAGTTCAGGGTGAATAGCTGTTCCAAAACTACTGATTGTAGCTGTAAGGTCTAAGTCTATTGCTCTGTTTTCATTGGTTATAGTACCTGATGAACTGAAAGAAAATACTCCAGGGTTACTATTAACAATTTTACCGTCAGTAAGTGTGGCATCACGCGTTGCAACATTATCAAAATATAACTTATGTGCCATTATGCTTTATGCACTTCCATTGCTTTGATTTTAAGACTATTTACCGTGCGAGTAGTCTCAATAATTCTAAACTGATAATCAGTATATGATGCACTGCTATCGCGCATACGAAAATCTGCTGGTGGATTACTAAATGTCACCATATCTCCAATCTCAAGATACCAAACAGTTGGGTTTAGCAATTCGCATTCTGCGGTTACACGTTGTACTTGATACAAATTAATTAAATTTACTGGCCCAGTTGTTTCATTTACCCAATCTAAATTAACATTGACAACATTGTCATTATCACCAAACCCATATTGAGTCTGTGTTGCAGTCTTAATTGTGCTTGAACCACTTAAATATGTGCCTTTAGCAGGATGCTTATCATATCTGTAATTTATCTTCCACATTACCTGACTTAAAGGAATTGTGCCAAAATTAGCATTTCTATACATAGACTGTGTTAAATCCTGATCAATTGATTTACTTGTAGCATCTTCGATTAAATAATGTATCTTGCCGTCAATTGGCCTATAATAACTTATAAACCCTGCTTCTTGTTGTAATTTTACTATAGCATTTTGCACAGTCATGTTTTCATCGTCTATTGTGCATCGCACGCTATCTGTAAAATTTGCTCTAATATCAGATTCAGATGTGGTATCTATATAAGTTGTACCAGGACCAAAATTGCGCAAGATATTATAATGAACTTCTGTGGGCGTAAAATTATTTGCTCCAATACTTGTATAGCCTGATTCTATTGTATCAGCATCTGTGCCAAGATATAACACTGGTGGTAATTCTTGATCTCGTGCCTTGCTGTTAGCATTATTAATTGGAATATAAGTAGTAAACTCAATGTACATCTCAGCAATCTGTAATGTAGCACTACCAGTGCCTACCTCTTGATAATATCCATATATTATGCCGTTTAGATTTACTCCAGCAGCATTATTATTCCATGCAGTAGTAATATCTTTTTTAGAGTCTACATACGAACCTGATAGATTAGAAATTACTGGACTCCAATTGTTTGCTGATGTAATTGCCTCATTTAATATAGTAGTGCCATCGCCAGCTTTTATCCATACTTCAACTCCACCTGGAACGTCACTTCTTGCTCTTATAACTGCACGTACAGATTTTATAGTACCATTAAGCGTTCCACTCATCTCACCAAAAACGCCAACTGGATCATCTCCGCCTTGCACGGCAGTAACTTGAACAATTGTATTATTGTCATTGTCAATTGCGTTAGCAATTAATCCAGTGTCATCTATAGTAGTTGGTATGTCTGACGCAGATGCATCTGTATTTGGAAATAATCTTACTGTTTGACGAAAATATGATTTATTTGTATCAGGATCGTCATCATTAGAAACAGTGACGTTGTTAGTGTTAAATTTTGTTGTTGAACCAGTACCAGCTTGTTGTATAGGTACAAACTTGTCAATACCATCAACATATATATGTGGCCTACCGCCTTTATCTGTTAAGCCTTCACTATAGAATAAACTATCTCTATCATGTGCAACAAACTTAACTGGTCTTAGTTGTTTGCTTAAACATGCTCCTGATGTTGACTCATTAGAGATATTTGCCGTATATGCACCATAGCTCAATGATTTAAACATTTTATCACCTGGCATATTGTATCCAGCTTCAGATGTTACAAATTCTTGCAATACTGTTTTTGTGCGCCACGCAGCATCATCTTCACAACTTACAGTGATTTCTCGTTCTGTAAGTTTTGTAATACCTATAATACGACCAACAAATACTTTTAAACATTGACCAATAGAAGATGTTGTACCATCTGTACCAAAATATATTGTAACTACTTTATTGGTGCGCTCGCCAAATGTAACATCATATCCTGCGTTAGCAATACGCAATGATATTGTGCTTATTCTGCTTGTTCTATTACGTAGGTCTATGCTGGATGTTATAGCCGGCGTAGCAAGTAACCTACCATCGTAGGCCTGAGAATCGACTGTTACATCTCTAGTGCTAAGATATAAAGTTGAACTACCACCAATCTGCACCAATGGGAATATATCGTTGTTGCGCTTAAGAGAGTTTGAAAAGTTTGCATGAAAAGATAATGCCATAATCTATGCGAGAGCTTCACGCCTTAATTCTTCTTTTATAGCAGGCAGTACTTTGGTCCTAACGTGATCTTCATCACCAACCATATCGCCTGCAATGTTAATTGTAACGCCACCACTAGGTTGGCCAGTGTTATTCATTTGTGCTAGGTTTTGCAGACCAATACTATTAACTGCGCTACGTTGCATCACAAACTCACCTGCTTGTGCCATGATTGGCACATTGTCTTGTCCTTGGACCATACCGCCAGTAGCAAAGCGTTGTACTCCATTGCTTTTAATTAGTCCACCAGTATGAGCAAAAAGACTAGCAAATGCGCTAATTGCAGAACCACCTGCTGCCGTTCCGGGTGTTAGAGACAATACTGTACCAAGAGTCTTTAATAATATTGCAAATTTCTTTTCAGCAGACAAACCTTCTTGACTTAATGCGCGTAGGTTTGCACCAACCTGGCTAAAAGCACTACCAAGTTGTTGTGCTGACATTGCCATGTCCTTGTTAAGAGAGATGTTTTGTTTTTGTATTTCAAAGCCTTTTACGACCGTATTTAAAAATTGTTGTTCTTGGTCGGATAGTTCTACTTTTTTGCCATTGATTTCATTAAGCTTAACCACTAACTCACCAGTTTGTAGGCTTTCGTCTTTTATGACTTGTACTTTATCCTTTAATGTTGAAGTGAGCAATCTTTCTGCATCAAATATTAATTGTCTTGATTTTAAGTATTGCTCATCAGCTCCTTGATTTTGCGCTTGTATTAAGTACAATTTATTAAGCAAATCTGTATGAGTGCGTTGCAGGTTAGTATTTTTTTCTAATACAGTAGTACCTTGATTTAAAGTACTAATATATTGATTCATTGTCATACCACCTTGATTGGCGCTATTAGTTGTGTCATCTATAGCATCAGATAAATCATCAAAAGTTCCAGTCATTTTTAATACTTCTGAGATGCCTGCTGCTAATAAACCCACTACACTAGCTTTTAAGACTCTATTAAAATTAATTGTTCTTGCTTGAGCTACTAACATTACTGCATTATACCCACCAATGACAGTTACTAACGCAGTAGCGTGCCTCATAAATGTTAAAATATCTTGGGTATCAATCGCGCGAAAAAATCTTTCAGTTAGTTTTACCGCTTCCATTAAAACTGGCGCTAATACATCACCAACTTTTGCTTGAAACCTTGTAATAGCATCTTGCATATTACTCATAGCACCAGTTAGCGTTTCACTCATGCGCTTACTACTACCCTCAATACCTGATGCAGGATCGATTAAAGTACGTAATAATGCTTGTCTAAATTCAGGTAATGTCGTTTTAGATAAATCATCTAAACCTTGCGTGGTCTTTATAATATTAAGAATACCACGTTCTCTAAGTATGTCTGCTGCACCAGCACCACCAGCAAACGCGCGACCTAAAGCATTTGCTGCTTCTGTTGCGCTTGTTCCCATAAATGCAGCAAGGTCAGTAACGGACCTAAGTGTTGCTTCTGCATTTAAGCCAAATGCTTGTAACTGCGCACCAGCATTGACAACATCATCAAGCATAAACGGCGTAGTTGCAGCAACGTCATTAAATGCCTTAAATGCTCTTTCTGCGCCTTGTGCGCTACCAGTAAGACCTACTAACCTTGTTTTAACATCTTCAAATTGTCTTGAAGCATTTACAAAACCACTAATTGCTCTAGTAACACCTATTGTGGCAAATGAGACTAGTAACAAATTATTTCGTAATGCACCAACTTGCCTGCGTAAACCCTCAGTAGCTTGGCGTTGACGATTTTTTGATTTAGTTGCTCTTTCTGAAGATTTTTCAATTTCTTGAAAACCTTTTTTAGCATTCTGAAAACCTTTAGTTCTTATTTCTATTATGAACTTGCTCATCTTGTTCCAATTTTATACATGCATTATACTCTTCATCTATAGCAGAAAAGATGACGAAACGCTCATACGGCATTGAATCTAAATTGTCTGCTACTGGTAAATTAAATCGCTTAATGGCCATAAATTCATCAAGCCATAACAAAGTATCACCATCGCTAAAATAACTGATATCAGCACAATGCAAGAGGTTAAAATAAAGTTGCTGACCCGGTGTAAACTTTTGCTGGTCATCTTCATCCAATATGCGTTTAATCTCATGCCATAGCTCCTCTTCTGTAAAAGTTATGCGCTTGCGAAGTGTAGGACTATTTGCTTTATAAGGAAATGTAAGCTCACGTGACTTGATCTTATGGTAATGCATCCATAAAGCTACGCGAGCCTTTAATTCTTTTTTTTACTAGGTACTTTATATGTATTGTAGATATCCATAAGCACAACGTCTATCTGATTATCGTCAAGATGGCTTAATTCTTTTTCTGCATCTTCAAATGCAAAATCCATTATCCACTCTAGAACAGTGTAGAACTTAGAACTATCGACATTGCCATTCATATCAACGGCAGAAATCTCTAGCTTGTGTAACTCACGTCTATCTTTAAATGTTAATTCACGGCATTCAAATGTACCATGTTCTGATTTGATGGTCATACAACCTCACTACTTGTATTAACCCAGGTCTAAGATGCTGTAATTTCAATTATAGAAGCAGTCTCATTTGCTGCAAAAGCTCTAAATGGAATATTCTGCAATAAGAAGTCACCAACTTCAGGCTTTGAATTATCAATCATTACATCAGGTAAACTTAGTGTGTATCCACTTGACTCAGCAAGACTCAATGCAATACCAGCGCTATCTCCAGCAATTTTAGCATCAAGATCGTGAATACTATCATCACGTTTTGCCACTAATGTACCAGTAACTTCATATGGTCCATTTTGTACGTAGCCAAATGGATAATAATTTGTAGTATCTTGATAATGCACTCTAACTAGTGGCCTACTTATTACAATTTCATAACTTTGCAATACTAACGCTTCACTGTTTAGCGTAGATGTTGAAAGATTAAAAATGTTTTTTGGTGCAGCCGTATCTAACGTCTTAGAACTAGGCGCTCCAAACGCACTCTGTACTGGTCTGTATCCTGACATAAACTGAGTTTCTACTACAAGCTCACCACCATTTGTACCAACATCTGATCTAAGTGTCATAGATGTAGCAAAACAACCGGGCATAGAAACATCATTATTTGTACCATCAGAACCAGCATTTTCAAATAAAAGTGTGACTGCATTGACATTTGTACCACCATGTTTCATAACAGAAGCACTATTGTCATTTGTATTTGCTGCTGGTGTTAATGAGGCTGTGCTTGATCCATCACCAAATAATGCTAGGCATGATTTTAATATCGCTGTTGGTGTGCCACGCATTGTTAAAGTAGCCTCATACATTTGCGTATCAGGTCTGTGATGACCTTGACTCTCAAGTTGTCCAAGCACACTATTTTTGCTTGGAGCAACATCAATTGGAGCTGATGCAGCTTCTATGTTATAATCTGTAACTTGTAAAAAATTCCAAGTATCGCTAGTATTATGAGCAGTTCCTAAAGCTGCTGAACCATTACCAATACCAACATCAATACTTGTTTTTGATTGAAAATTTGTTTCAGCCATTACTTACTTTCCTTTTCTTTAGTTGGTTCTGCACTTTCTAAATGCTTTTCTAATTCCTTTGGCACAGAGTCTATTTCAATGCTCTCTCCAGCCATTAGGCGATTATGTTTTGCTGCACTTTCAAAGGCATAAAAATTTTTACTATCATCAAGCTTTTTATAGCTATCTTTTGCTTTATATTTCATCCTATCACTTCCATTACTGATACGTTTACTTCCATACTGGCCGATACTAAATCAGGATTATCTTCATCTCTAGCGTATTCTATCGAACTAACATTAGCGTTATAGAATTGCCTTGAGCCTGATACAGTATAATTTCTATTATTATAAATAAGTCTTTTCATTCTTTCAGCAATCTCAGATACTTGCTTTAATGTAAGCTTTGTATAATTGCCTGCTAAGTCCACTTGATACGATACATTAACTGTATATTCACGTACTTTTGCTGTAGTTAAAGTCTCATTTAATTCATCAGAAACTGGCGTTATCAAAAAACTTTGATTACCCTCATGGGCATCGTAATAGATCGGCATTGAAAATTCATCAGCAATAATACTAGATAAACTTTCAATGACCCGATCGTAGATAACATTTTCGTAAGAAATTGCCATCTATATTAACGGCGCTTAGATGACATCTTGCGCTTTTTCATCACTTTTTTCTTGAGCTTCTTCTTCTTTTTGCCCATTTTACCATATCCTTTACCCATTGGCATAGCGTTACTCCTTATCTGTAGATTTGACCTGACTTGATTGTTCCAATTGGCAGTTCGTCACTTTGAAAAATAATTGACCATTCATCATTAGCAACGTACACTCCTGCCTGAAATCTTATCCTTGCTCCATACGCAAGTGGTTGATAATCACCATTCACTTGCTCGGCATCCACTACCTTGTGCATGCGCAAACCCTCACTATTTTTTACAAACACATCGTATTTGACTGGACTAGTTGTACCTAGTGCAAACGTACCACCAGTAGAAATAACTACTCTTACTTCATCATAGTCCACTGCTGGTGGACCATGCAGTTTGATATCTTCAACATAACCAGTTGTAGAAGCGTTAAGAGATATTTCTTGTATCACACCTTTTTCAGAAGCAAAAGATGTCTCATTAGACATGACATATTCACGTCTTTTGAGTTTATCTAACAGTCCAGTACCGTCAGGATTGATTGCCATTTCTTCAATGGCTTGTGCTTTTTCAGGATCGTGACTTCTTACCAGGTCGGCGCAGGCGAGAATGGCGTTTATACGAACGATAATAAAATCATAGTTTCGCTCGCTTGCGCCTTGGTATGTGGTGTTTGCACGCTTATATATAGGTCTATTCAAATAAGACCGCATGAGATCGGCCTGCTCTTTGCATATCCTAGTCTTTAAATCTTCCCAGTCTTGCCCTGCTTCAAATACTGCGCTATTTAAAGCAGATACAGAACTAGATGCTAAATAAAAATCAACGCTATCTGTTGATTCATTGTATTTAAACTCGTTATCTGCGTTAGGTGTATCAGTAACCTTAGTCAGCTCCACACCGTCTTTGTATAAATTTTCTACATAGCCAACATCAGATAAGCGGTACAAATTACTGCTTACTGTGGTCCAATTCGGAGCGCATACACGCTTTCTATCATAACGGTCAATATCATTAACCACTCCTTGTAGGTCAGTTGTAATGTTACAGAATGCTGAATATATACTGCTCATGCTATAGCCATATCCTCAATGTTAGGAAGTAATGTAATGTTTGGTATTTCAGCAGCAGCTATTAACGCTAGTATTAGTGATATTCTTTCACCGTGTGATTTGTAATCACGGCGCAGTTCTTTTTCTAATTCTTTTAGTCTGCACATTACTTCTATAATGTTCTCTATTTTTTGTACTTCACTATCCATATGCTTCTACTATCTTCACAAAATGGTCGACAGTACCTTTACCACGCGCAGTGTTATAATACTGCTTCCATTGACGAGCCTGATCTAATAATGTCTTTGGTAGTTTTTGTGGTACTCTGCGCCAGTGTAATCTACAAAAAGCAATCTGTGCTTTTACGTTATACGTTAAAATAATGCGCCAAGCATCTTCATTAGGACTAGTAAAAAAACGCCAGTCCAACATACAAGCATTTGCCACCTCACGCATTAAATCTTCTCTATATGCGAGGTAGTTCTTGCATATATCAACGGCATTGTGTGGTTCGCATTGGAAGAATCCACGTGCTACATTATTACCACCTTTTTGATATAGATACTCATACTTTGATTCAACAAGGCCAGTATTATACACTAGCGACACTGCTTCCTGACTATGCAGGCCAATGTCATGCAATGTCTCATCAATGAGATTGATCATTTGATCTTTATTGACCATCTAGAACTTCCACACTAATCTGCCAATAGCGACAATAACATCCATGCATTCTTTAGCGATAGCTTGTTGTTCCTGCTTAGATACTTTACCATCTTTCTTAGCATCGTGATACTTTTGTGCTACTTCTTTAATTTCTTTAATTAAAGGTCTATAGCGCACAGCAGCCATTGTACCCACTGCGCCTAAAATAATTACTAGCATATATGCTGCATTACTAAGTGATAACCATTCCATATTATTTTCTTTCCTTTAGTATTTGTTTTATTTCATCGATGTCTTGCATAATAACATCGAGTTTATAATTAACTAAATTTTCGTCAGCTTCGTATTGACGCTTATCTATTTTAAGCTCTAATTCCTTTTTTATGCTACTAACATCTGCTTTCATAAATCCAAAAGCAAGTGTCATAGAGCCAATAAGTACTACTATTGTAACAATATTCTCAATAGATACATTGGTATTTAACTTTACCATTTTTTACAACTCCAGTAACGTGCAGTTAACTTATTCTTACCAGCAGGCGTATCACATTTATGCCTGGCCCTAAAAGATTTACGCCTAGCAGGACTGCTTTTTTTTATGCGCATATTTGGATCGCCATAACGTATTAACTTGACTTTCTTACCTACTTTAGCAAGTACTGCAAACTTCTTACGCTTACCCGGAGTACGCTTTGGCTTATTGTAACCACTAAATCTTTCACCGCGATATGTGATCATTTTGAACCACCATTTATCCTTCCTCTTATAAAACTTAATTCATCTGATAGTTCGCGCCAAAAACGTTCTCTATCCTTATCACTAGAATTAAGTCGATCAATTAATTTTACATTTATCTGCATAGCTTGATCCTGCACAGCTTCCATTTTATGAATGCTTTGCTTGATTTCTTCAAGGTCCTCGGACTGCGCTTTGTTTTCTTGGATTAAGTTGTATAAAACAAATCCGAACATTAAAGCGATAAAACCAGCACTCCCAAGCTGAAGGTAAAGTTCCGCAAGTTCTGTCATCTAGCTCTCCTCACTTTTGCTCTAGTTGATTTACTGTATTTAGCACGCTGCTTACCTCGTTTACTTGCAGCACGCTTTCTTCTGTTCTCATATGCCTTTTGTGATGGTGTCATGGATGCACGTACACTAGCAGGAAGATATCTACCGCGCTTTCTGCGAGGCTTTTTGCTATCTTTTGGGTTAACGTATCCCCAGTTCTGTTTTGTCCATTTTTTGAGGCTTTTTTGTGATTTTTTAAGTGCCATTATCTGTATCCACCACCAGCTTTTTTATATGCTCGCGCTAACATTTGGGCCTTACGAGCAGACCATTGCCCAGCTCTACCGCCTTTACTTCCTGCTTTGATGCGGTAGAATAATCTTTTTCTAAGTGCAGGCTTTGTATAATTACCAGCTTCGTTTACGCGTGATTTTGTACGTTTTTTCTTACGTGGCATTCTTTACTCTCCGCAACTCTCGGTTAATAAAATAGTGATCATTAAAGTCATCTTCTTTTAGTTCTATTTTCGCTTCGGTTTCCCAAAAATGTTTAATGGATTTATATCTAAGGATTTTTTGTACCATGCTTCAATCTCTTTCATCTCAGCATCATGTATTGACTTGAGGTCAGCAACTCGTTGCTCAAGTTCGTTAATTCTTCTGTCATTATTTTTAATTGACTGCGTAATCTCATTGTACGTATAAACAAGTCCAGCGATGAGAACAATACCTTGCAAAAGCCACTTAGCGTTGATATGCAAAGACAAATTATCATCAACGATTCCAGCTTTGTAGCTCCGCGCTGTTTGTGGATTGTAACTCTTTTCATCGCTCATACCTCATAACCAGCTATAGACCATCCACCATCACAGCTACCAAGCAAGACTAAACCTCCTAGCACAATAATTAAAAATGCTAGTATAGAAACGTAATCTTTCCAATCTTCATTCAACGTCTGAAGTCCAATCTGTTTTAGCTAATATGTTCATAATTTGACTGTGAGAGTATTTGTCATATGAAGCAAATACTTCAGGATCGTTATCAGGCTCATTGTCGCAAGCAAACTTTAGTAATGCTTTTGAGCTATCTCCAGTCTCGCCATTGTTCTTTCTAAGTGTTTCTTTGCTAGATTGTATAGCGTTGTCGATGAGAGCATTAGAGCCATCTTCCTCATTGTCCGCTGCATCAATATCTGCAACTGGCACAATCATATATGCTCTGTTCGACCATCTACCACTATAGTCATCTGACCATCTGTTTGTTACTTCTTCACTCATAATTTTCCTCTAAGGTATTGTTGTTGAACGATTAGTATCACCTTTTGCATATCCGTTAGGTTCTGCGTTTGGTGAACTTTTTAAATCTGATGATTCTGTATTGGTAGCAGTACCATGATTTGAGTTTCCACTTCTATCGTAGATAGTACCATTACCCACATCACTTAATCCTGTTTTAGCATCTAAAGCACTCATTGCCCAATAACCTTTTAGATTATCTGAGTAACTATCAAGTAGGTTACTATGTCTACCTGCTGTGTAAATTGCTAATACTTCTGTGCTACTAAGTTCTTTGTTCCAAATAGCTGTTTGCCCTATCTCTACAACACCATAACTAGCACCTGCTGACCTTCTTAAAGCTCCTATTGCTTGATTATCTAAATTAGAAGTAAAACCACCCGATGTTCCCGAACTCTCAGATGATTCATTTATAACTCCATTTACATATAATGACCTACTTGATGTAGATGCAAAAACAGCTACTACATGATGCCAAGTATCTGCTGATAAAGCACCCGATACTTTGTTATATATTCCACTACTCCTATCTATCATTGTAAATTTGCTTGTAGCATTTGACCAAAAAATTGCTTTGTATTCAGAATCTGTATTTATATCAGCAATAGAAAATATATATGCAGTTTGACCACTAAGAGGCTTTACCCAAGCAGACACAGAAAAAGGATAAGTGCTTACAGATTGAGGTATGTCTATATATTCATCTGTACCACCAAAATCAAAATAGTTATACGCAGAATTTAATCCTGCAAGAAAAGATTGATCAGGGAGAACTGAGGAATAGACTAAATCACTTGAGTCTTGATTTGTCATTGTGCCGACATTGCCTTGTACTTCTTTGATGCTAATGCTTGATAATGTTCCTATAAATGATTGAGAACGAAGCGTAATAATGCCATCTTGGTTTGGAACTGCATAATTAGTAAATGTGCCTACACCACCTATTGATGATGATATTCCAAAATTAATTCCAAATGTAGCAGAACCACCTTGATGAGTTAATCCACCACTTGTATATGCAGAACACACAACTACTATTTTATATACTTTTGATGTATCCCAAGTAACATTATCTGCTATAACATAATAATCACTACCAACACTACCGCCATTTACAACCATTTCTCCGTTAAATGTAGTAAGCGAAGATAAACTGCTTGGTACTGTTACACCTGTCCCATCACTAAAATCGTGTGTTAATGTTTCAGCTCCCAACACAGGCTCATTTACATCTATGATGGCAGGGTGAGTATCACTTAGGTCTGCTGATTGGAAAACTTTTTGTACACTAAAGTTTTTTAAATTATATACATCTGTTCCTGTGCGATTACCCATTCTTAAAAATGATGGAATAGAATAACCAAGATTTGTTATTTTATTAATAAAAGTAAATGTTTGATACTCACTTGTAAGTGAAATATTAGTAGCAGGAAACACATATTGATTTACATCATACCATCTTACAGTTTCACCAACTCCACTTCCATTAGTTACAATTTTTGCTTGGAATTGTAGTTTTACTATATCACCTACTGCATATCCAAGTGATGTAGAAAGACCAAGATTAGCTAAATTTCCTGTGTTCATTCCTGCATCGTTAGCACTTGGTATAGTTAATGTTAATTCATCCCCACTTACGGAAATAACTTCTCTATCAACTACCTTTGGCACAAATTGATTTAATCCCCCAAATGTATTTTCACTTAACTCTTCTCCTGTACTCTCAAATGCACCTAAATCATAACCTGCGACCATTTGT
>TARA_R100000353_G_scaffold49104_2_pt1 | contig 22651 bp, 33 predicted proteins | sample TARA_R100000353 | Tara Oceans TARA_R100000353 (sample SAMEA2620663) | marine metagenome | biome: marine biome (ENVO:00000447); feature: surface water layer (ENVO:00002042); material: "saline water (ENVO:00002010), including plankton (ENVO:xxxxxxxx)" | depth 5 m | reverse complement strand
AACTATCGTGCATCTGAAGGTCGTGATATTCTTGTACCCTATCGTGGTCCTGTAGCAGATACAATGCAGTATATTCTTGGTGGTCTGCGTTCTACTTGTACCTACATTGGCGCTAGGCAGATTAAAGACCTTACTAAGTGTGCAACATTTGTGCGAGTGAACAATCAATACAATAAGGTATACGAAAATGCTTAAACTCCGTGAACTAACAATGAACCATCATAAAGAAGCAGAACGTTCAGAGTTTGCTAAGAAACTTGTGTCGGGCAAAGTTACTCCATTTGAGTATTGTGTTTACCTCTATAATATGGGATTTGTTTACAACACCCTAGAGAACCTTGCATGGCAGGCTGATGCTTTGGATGGTATTGAGTCTATTCGTCGGGCCGAGAAAATCTGGCAAGATCATAAAGAAATGAAAGATGAGTTTCCCCTTGCTCCGCTGCTAGATTCTGTTCGGGAGTATATGGACTATCTTATGTCTATTAGATACAACCGAAGTAAAATCTTGGCACATGTTTATGTACGACACATGGGCGACTTGTCCGGCGGGCAAATTATCTCTAAACGACTTGGTGATAAGTTTCCTACCAACTTTTACCAGTTTGATGAAGATCAGGATATGTTGAAAGAGAAGTTAAAAGAAAAACTAAATAATGACATGGCGGAAGAGGCAATGCGTGCTTTTGACCATGCTCACTATATTTTTCTTGAATTGGATAAATTGAATGATATGGGATCGCTTGGAGGAAATCCAGAGATTTCTGGAACATAAGTTTGAAAGTACAGGCACAGAAGTCCAAGAAGAGGGGATGGATCAGTTCAATCGTCCCGGCTGGGTTAATCGTGTCTGGACTTCTAATGCTTATCGCAGAGCGCATGTTGATGTAGTAGATGCCAGAGAAACTAAGAAACTCTGGATGATGCATGTTTGCGTCTTTCCACATCTAAAGAGTGATGCCCCTGTCTTTGGGTTTGATGTTATTGCTGGACAGAAAAAGATCACCGGGTGCTTTTTTGATTTTAGTCCAACTATTGATAAGAGTCACAGTATGATCAATTGGTTTGGTAATACTATGGCAAAGTACGGATATAATAAGACTAGAGAACTTCCTGATTGGGCAAAACAAATCTTTAGTCGGCATATGGTAGCTGCTGGAAATGTTTCTCAAGAATCTGAGATGGAGATGATCACTAAAATGATTCATGAGGGTGCAGAATACTATTTAAATAATGTTACTAACTATAATGGTACATATATCCACGACACTTTAGGTAAAGAAGCACAGAATAGATATGCTTATTATCAAAAACAAAATCCACATACTCCAAGAACTATGACTTCTCTTGGTCTAGGTGAAGATGACGTTAGACTTTTCATTGATAAATGTTTGTTTCCAGAGGTATAATGAAAGAACTTATTGTTATAGATGACTTTCTTCCTGAAGAAGATCATCAGAAAATTTACGAATTGACTATGAAAAGAGAGTGGAATCCTGTAAATGACACAGAAGAAGACCCACTAACTAGTCAATCTGGATATAACTCAGGGGATACCTTTGATGAACTTGGTACACAAATTATCCTTAGTGAGTGTCTAGCATATCCAAATCTTAAAAAAATTCTCAACACTTCTTATGAAAAAACTCTTTATAATAAATATGATGCTAAGACGCCTACATATTTTCATTATGATCATAAAGATGGTGGTTGGACTTTTATCTACTTTCCTGACATTGCAAAATATCATTATCAAATGGGTGGAGAAACGCAGATTTTAGTTGACAACCAGATAGTAGGTGTGTTACCATTACCAAATAGATTGATGGCTTTTGATGGTAGTAAAATGCACAAAGGTACATCATTCACTAATGATCAACCTAGATATTCACTAGCAATTCAGTTTAGAGATTAATATGCCAGTATACACAGTTAGAAATGACGTAACAGAAGAAACTATGGATGTAAACATGTCTTATAAAGACTTGCAAGACTTCCTGCATGGTAATCCTGAGTATTCTCAGATTTTTAAAATGCCAGCAACAGTTTCTGGTGCAATCTCTACACACCGAAGAGCTGGTGAGGGTTGGTCTGATCTTTTGAAGAAGGTCAAGAAGGCTTCAGGGAAAGACAATACTATCAATGTCTAACAACAAACTGAGGTTTCGTTTAGAAGACCTTCCTGAGATTGAACCAATCACAAAAAATCAGGAAAAGATTTTTGATGCCTATGAGAAAGGTGATCATGTCATTCTTTCTGGTGCAGCTGGAACAGGTAAAACCTTTGTTGCACTTGCCCTCGCATTAGAAGACGTACTAGACAAGGAAACTCCCTATGATCAAATCGTATTGGTTAGGTCTGTTGTACCCACCCGTGATACAGGCTTTCTCCCCGGAACCAAAGAAGAAAAAGAAGACCCCTACACAAAACCCTATCGTGGTATTTGTGCGGAACTGTTTGGACAGAATGACAGCTGGAACAAACTAATCCAAGCTGGCACTGTCCACTTTGAGTCCACGTCGCATCTGCGTGGCACTACATTCAATAATACAGTTGTGATTATTGATGAGATGCAGAACCTTAACTTCCATGAACTTGATTCTGTAATCACCCGTGTAGGTCGTGATTGTAGATTTATCATGTGTGGTGACTATTACCAATCTGACTTTGAAAAAGAAAAAGACAAGAATGGTATTCTGATGTTTATGAACATTGTTGAGCAGCTTAGAAACTTTACAACCGTAGAATTTGGTTGGGAAGATATTGTTCGTTCCGACTTTGTGAGAGACTATATTATGACCAAAGAAATGTTAGGCATTAAGTAAAAGGAGATATGAAAGATAATGGCTAAATTTTCTCGTTTTGACCCCCGTAATAAAAAGAACGGCCGTCACAAAAAGATGAGTATTGGGGAATACCCAAAAAACAAAAAGAATACTTTTGATGTAGATGAAGACCGACTCTACAACAAATATAAAAAGATTGATTTTGTTGATGAAGAAGCAGAAGAAGAATTGGGATGGCCAGTTCGGTAAAAAAGAATAAATTAAAATCCACTCATTTTAGTGCTGAGTTGACTATTGATTATGACCAGTCTATTGTAGATAGGGTATACCGAGACTTCCCCGATACCTTTGTTAAACAATATGAAAACCAACTCAAGTTTTCATATTCAGATACAAAACATCAATGGCCATATGAAATATATGGTCAACATCCCATAAGCAAATATGTTGATGGAAAGAGTTATCCTTGGACAGTCTGGGGAATAAAAAAACTACCTGATAACTGTACACATTTTGTACCTAGACCAAAAAATCATAATATATTTTGGGATAAAAAACAGAATTGCCTAGTTAAACTTTTCGCATGGTGGTCATTATATGTTGAAAATCTTTTAGAAGCGCCATTTATATTTAATGTTAATGTATTAGAAGATTGTGAGATTTCAGCATTTTTATCTTTTACCAGATTGACTTTTTGGAATAGTTTATATAATAAACCAAAACTCAAACCAATAGATGACTATGAAGGAATTTTGTATAATACAACTGGAATTACTTCAGACTATGTTAAAAACTTTTTTGGAAAAAATGTTGTTCAACTTGATCCTAAAAAATATACAAAATATATGGACATAAGATACTTAGGTCAAAATACTTTTGAATTTGGTCCCAATAAAAGAGATATGGAATGGACAAAACGTTGGGATACTAGGTGGAGTAAATTTGTAAACGAAATTAAAAATCATGATTACGAAATTAATATATACTGTCATGATGAGTTAATGATGAAAATACCGACAGGTAAAAAGCCTTTGAGAATTAATATTGATTATGATGACAGCAGAAGTTCTTTAGGGTTGTGTCAATTTACTTTATGGTTTTTCTTTGGTGTAACAAGATGGCAAGATGATAAACAATATTTTAGTATAGGAGATTGAAATGATTGCAGGTAAAGTATGGGGTTCTACAGAACTGATTGAAGCAAACGGGGCGTTAGAATTTCACCGCATTCAAACAAAAAAAGGTGGAGTATGCTCCAAACATAAACACGAATTTAAGTGGAATGGATTCTATGTTGAGTCGGGATATTTGCTTATTCGTGTTTGGCAGAATGATTATGACTTGGTTGATGAAACTGTAGTAGGTCCGGGTGAATGGACTAAAGTTAAACCCGGTGTAATGCACCAGTTTGAATGTCTTGAAGATGCTGTAGCTTTTGAAGTTTACTGGGCTGAATTTAATCACAATGACATTGTGCGTGAGACTGTAGGGTATGCCCAATAAACTTCATTATAAAGAAAATGACTATGCTTGGAATCATGCCAATAAAATTGGAGCGCATAAATTTATTAATGCTCTGAAAGATGTTAAACCATCTACATCAAATAAACCTTGGGTGTTAAAGATTTATGAGATTGACAAACTCCCAAAAAATTGGCGTTGTAAACAGGTTGAAGAAACTCTTTCATCAGATGACTTAATTGGACCTACTGGATCAGTGTATGCCACATACACAACACGGGATGAACTGGTTAATAAACATATCAATATTGGATTAAAGAATAATCAATACTATGTTCATCCCGGTACGCAAAGGTATTTACTGAACTGTGTAGAAGATGATTTTGAAATTTCTGCTCTAATAATTGATTATGATCAAAATGAAGAAAAGATATTGAAAGATTTTCCTGATGCCAAAGTTGCAAGTTCAGAAGATATGGACTTTCACTTTCATAAATCAGGTGACAGTTATACTATTAAATTAAATTCTGGGTGGCCATATGAATGGTCTTGGGAAAGTTTCACACTGGAAGCAATTAATTTTTATGAATACATATGGCCAAATTCTGATCATTCTGTGAATATTTTTCTTGACAAACGTAAGTTAATATCGTATGATAATGAGAAACCTAACATGAATGTCTATGTTGATGATATCTATGGTTGGGCAAGGTTTATTATTGATTACTACTGTGAAAGAAAACTGACATATAATGGATACCAGACGGACATTTGAACATGTAAAAGTTCACTTTGATTATGATGATCTTCTATCGGAAGATACTGAAAACGGACGAAAGTATGTAACGGAGGATAACAAAAAATATCCTTCTATCACAACTGTTCTGTCTATTCTCTCCCGTGCTGCTATTGCTGCATGGCGTAAACGTGTAGGAGACGAAGAAGCAGACCGTGTATCACGGCAGGCCACTACCCGTGGTTCTGCTGTGCATCAGATTGTAGAAGACTATATTGATAACAAGCCTGACTATGATGCTGGATACTTTCCTCATGTCCTAGAAAACTTTCATCAGATTAAAGACATTATTGATAAACGTATCGGTAAGGTTTATGCACAAGAGCAACCTCTCTATTCACATCACTTGAAGGTTGCTGGACGTGTAGACTGTGTAGCAGAGTTTGATGGTAAGTTGTCTATTATTGACTTCAAGACTTCTAAGAAACGTAAAACTCGTAGTCGGTGTTATAACTATTTCATGCAGGAAGCAGCCTATGCTATCATGTGGGAAGAACGTACCAAGATGCCTATTACACAACTGGTTACTATCATGTCTGTTGATGATGACCACCCACTTGTATTTGTAGAACAACGTGACGATTGGACGGAGAAACTTCGTGAAACGATTGAACAATATGAAGCAGAACAATCCACCCTTAATGGGTGAAACCAAGACTGGTAAAGAGTTGGTTCCTCAAAAACTCACTCCGGTAAAAGGTGACATTCGGTTTTATAATCCTGATGGTGGATACTGCACTCTAAACAGTTGTATAGATAAATTTGATACTGTTGAACGATTTGTTGAGAAGACAGGTAAAGGTAATAAGTATTATGCTTACTACCATGTCTGCAAAGACTGTAACCGTAAACACATATCTTCTCGCAATAAAACAGATACAGCAGAGTCTAAACGCCGTGCTGATCTTGGATATAAGGAAGTTGAACTATGATGGACCCTCTAGGACTTGATGAATTGTTGGGTATGGGACAAAAAAATAAAAATATGTTCCCTAGTAAGTCTGTTGTAACAAAACATGACTTGTATCTAACTGGTGAGATTAAGTCTGCTGAACAATACACTGACTGGTTTGAACTTATCCGTAGTGGTGGTAAGTCAGATATTATCACCATCCATATCAACTCTTATGGTGGTGACTTGTTTACTGCTATTCAGTTGATGCGATGTATTCAAGAGTCAGATGCTATCATTACTGCATCGGTAGAGGGTGCGTGTATGTCTGCCGCAACTATGGTATTCTTACAAGCACAGTCATTTGAAATCTCTGACCACTCTGCCTTTATGTTCCATAACTATTCTGGTATTGCTGTAGGTAAAGGTGCAGAGATGTTTGCTCAAGTATCTTTTGAGAAAAAACTTATTGACAAGATGATGAAAAAGGTATATAGTGGTTTTCTAAGTGATACTGAAATCAAGGATGTTCTTGAAGGTAAAGACTTGTGGCTTGATGGTGAAGAAGTTATTCTTCGTCTAAAAGCTATGAAGAAAAATGTTGAGCAGCTGGAGCTAGATTTAGATGATGATGACGAAGAATCAAAAGATGTGGGATGTTGAGCAAAATGAACTTCTGAAAGAATATGTAGATTCTGCTGCTGGTTACGAAACCACTATGGAAGAAGCAAAAGAGTTTGTTGAAATGATTCATGACTCTGATATTGACTATTATGATCTACGGATGATTTAAAATATCATGAAAAAACTCATTGTTCAATATTGGGTGCCGTTCTCTGAGTATCAACACACTTATGATGAGAGTGTAAAACTTGAAGGGAACGGCACTCTTTGTCACAGTATAGCAAAATATAATGGTGACTATCACCAAGAATTTATTGCAGACTATTCTAAAAAATCATTTGAACTTTATGCTCAAAAGTATGGGCATGATTATAAAAGGTTTTGTGATCCTGAGATTAATTTCTTTCATCCAACATGGGAGCAAATTAATACATGGTTTAATGATGATATTTGGAATAATTATGATCAGGTTCTTTATGCAGATACTGACATTCTAGCTTTGCCTTGGGCCGGGGATATTTTCACAGATACCAATACCTATAAGACTACTGAAGGTGGTACTTCAGGTGTGTATGTTTTGACTAAAGAAGTTAGAGAAAAGACCAAAGATGCTATGATGAATATTCTAAGCAACATGCGGTTGTATCATAAAGGTGAAAATGATGACATAGAAATTATCAAAGCTACAAAGTTTAAATATATGTCAGAGAAACCTAAACACCCTTTCAATTTACACTTTGCTGGTAATGAACCGATGGTTGATTATGTCATAGACCGATGGGCCAAAGAGTATATTGAAATAATTGATGATAACTGGAATGCTATAACAGGACTTGATAAAATCTCAACACCGATTAAACTCAAAGATCAAAACTTTGCACACCTACGTTCTATGAAAGACAGATTGAATATCAAAAAAATTCATCTGGAAAGATTTTTTAGGAAATACTATTAATATGAAATTTATTGACTATCTAAATTGTCGGAGCGAGTATGAACGACTCGTCTCCGGTTTCGTTCTACCAGAAGATAAATATCATGGTACAATTCAAAGTATGGAATGGTTTGTTAAAAAAGGATATACCGCAAATCGTTTTCGTAAAGGATTTGATGATGCACTTGAAGTGTGCCAAAAGGTAATCAATGAATATAGACAGAGCGGTAATTGAGATTAATGGTGGATGCAACTACAGTTGTCAGATGTGTCCACAATCCGCCCCCGGCGGCCGGGGAAAAAACTGGTTAAAAAAACTTAGTCTCAAAAACTTTGAAGCAATCATTGAAGAGTTATCTGATAAGGGGTTAAATGTAGTTAACCTTGAAGGTTCTGGTGAACCTACCCTCAATCCTGACTTACCTGAATATGTAAAGATTGTAAAAAAATATGGCGCCAAAGCATTTATGTTCTCCAACGGATATAAAATGCGTGGTAACTTTATGAAACGAGTTGTAGATGCTGGCGCAGACTTCTTTCGTTTCTCTATCATTGGATACAACAAAGAAACCTATAAAGCATGGATGAATTCAGATTACTTTGATATTGTAATTGATAATCTGCATGAGATGCAGAAATATGTAGAACAGTCTGGTTCTTCTTGTGACGTATCAACTTATCATCTTATTATGGATAATGATAATGTTGACTATGAAGTAGAGCAGTATCGTAAGATTGTAGATAGTGCTAGAGTACAAACAGAGATTTGGAAGATGCACAACTGGTCTGGTGTTTATAGACCACCTGAAGAACGCACTGGTGAAGTTAAGACTTGTGGTAGACCTTTCTCTCCTGACCTTGTTATTCGTGCTGGGGGTGAGGAAGGTAAATGGGGAGCAGTGCACCCTTGCTGCCAAGTCTTAGGTAGAGATGATGAAGCAATCCTTGGTCATGTTTCAGAAGAAAGCATTGAAGACATTTGGACAGGTGATAAGTATACAGAACTAAGACAGCAACATCTTACAGGAAACTATCCTGACTTTTGTAAGGGTTGTGACTTTTTGATTGACGATCCTGAAGTTTTAGTATATACTAATCATACTCGGGATTTGTATAAAATGCATGGTACAAGGTTTGACTTGAATGACTTTAGATATTAGAGAGTTTCATACTCATTTTATAGCTGTTAAAGATGTTCCTGACCATGATAAGTGGAAACAGTATTTTGTTTCGGCTATTGATAAAGAACTTTCACACCAAGATAAAATTGCTATGAAAACTAGTGAACATGGATCAGTTATGGGTTGGGAGCAGCAACGAAATAGTTCTACATCATACTTTAACGAATCAAGTTCTATAAATTATGATGATTTTACAGATGAAGTTGTCAGACCTGTTGTTAGTGAAGTCATTGAAGAATTAAATTTTAATTCATACCCCGTAAAGTTTATTGATTATTGGTATAACCGATATAATAAAATGGGACACCATGACCCCCATAATCATCCAGACTCTGACTTGTGTTTAATTTATCTATTGCATTTAGAGGAACCAAACACAACTGTATTTCATAATACAATGTTTGATAGAAGTTTTCTTAAAAAAGAAATGTATACAGATGATTTAAAAGAAGGTCAAATCATTATCTTTCCTTGGCATTTGATGCACGAAGTACAGCCGCAGTGGTCAGAAAAGAAAAGATATACAATTGCAGGAAATATTGTTTTAGATGACAAAAGAGAATCTTAGGTTTTTAAATCCTGTTGATTTAAAAGGCAGGGTATCAGCATCAGCAAGAATTAGAATGGTTACTCCATCAAGAGGTATGGAGAAACTTGGATTTGATGGTGGGTTTAACAAACCCACTAATTCTGATAGTATTGGCGTGATAATGAAAACTTCCACCAATCTGCTGAACACAAAGTGCAAAAAGATTGTATGGGATGTTTGTGACAATTATTTTTCTGATCGCCGCCGCAGTCAAGCAATAGAACTTTTGAAGAAATGTGATGCTGTAACGACAACTACAGATAGACTCAAGAAGGTCATTGAAGAAGAATGTAAAAAGTTAAAGATTGAAAAGAAAATCTTTATCATTGATGATCCTGTATTCTATGACTTTAATGAACCTAGTTTTAGTCCAAAAGACATTTTAAAAGTAACTTGGTATGGCAATGATGGTAACCTACAATATGCTGACTGGAAAAAATTAGTATTTGGCCCGTTAGCAGAACGGCAAAATGAATTACCACCTATTAAATTTACGGTAATTAATCGTAACGGAACTATGCCAGCTGGCGTTGGGTCTTTGAATGGTGAATACAGAAATGTAAAGTGGACAGAAAAAATCCAAAAGATCATTACAACCAAGTCTGATTTTATCATCTTACCAATTGATCCAGAGCATCCTTTTACTCTTGGTAAGAGTCATAACAAACTTGTAGATGGATTAGCATGCGGAACTATGGTACTTGCATCTCCACAAGACAGTTATCTTAAGTTCTCTGACTATGCTTATGTAAATGATAACTTTGTAGATAATATGATTGAGTGTCTGAAAAATCCTGCGCAGACACTGGAAAGAATACGTTTAGGACAGGAATATATACAACAGAACTTATCTGATATTAATATTGCTAAACAATGGATTGAAGTGGTAAAGGAACTATCTAATGACTAAAACTATTCTGATTACAGGTGGCGCCGGTTTTATTGCGCACCATGTAGTTGATTATCTTCTGGCTAAGACTGACTGGAATATTGTAACTCTAGACAGACTTGACTACAGTGGTAATCTGAACAGACTGCATGATGTTGTTCGTCGGCATGAAAAAGCAACACAGAACCGTGTGCGCACAGTCTTTCATGATTTGAAAGCAGAACTCAATCCACAAATTATTAATACAATTGGACATGTAGACTATATTGCACACTTAGCAGCTGGCAGTCATGTGGACCGTAGTATTGACTACCCTATGGAATTTGTTTTGGACAATGTTGTAGGCACAGTAAACATTCTGGAATATGCTCGTAAGGTAAAAGGTCTAGAAAAGTTCATTTACTTCTCTACAGATGAAGTCTTTGGTCCTGCACCAGAAGGTGTTCACTATAAAGAGAATGACAGATACAACTCTACTAACCCCTATAGTGCATCTAAGGCTGGTGCAGAAGAGTTGGTAGTAGCATATGAAAACACTTACAACCTTCCTGCTATTATTACTCATACAATGAACGTATTCGGTGAACGCCAGCATCCTGAGAAGTATATTCCTATGTGTATCAAACGTGCACGGGATGGTGAGAAGGTCACTGTGCATAGTGATCCATTAAAAGAGAAGGCAGGATCACGTCACTATATTCACGCCTATGATGTGGCAGATGCACTCTACTTCCTCATGAACTATGATATGTCTCAGCTTGAAGCAGACTATGGTGGTGCTAAGTGTCACAAATTTAATATTGTTGGTGGTGAAGAACTTGATAATCTTCAACTGGCAAAAATGATTGCAGACATTCAAGGCAAGGAACTGAACTATGAAATGGTAGACTTCCATTCCTCACGGCCAGGACATGATTTGCGTTATGCTTTGGACGGTTCTAAGATGGCAGAAATGGGCTGGACACCTAAACCTGTTCGGGAACGTTTAGTTGAAACTGTAGACTGGTCTTTGAAAAATAATGAGTGGCTGGAGTGGTAGGATGCGAGAGCGTTTTGATATTATCAATTTTCTAATCAGAGAAAATAAATATGAAAAATATCTAGAGATTGGTGTAAGACGTTCAAGAGAGTGCTTTGATCGGATTAGTTGTAAAATTAAACATGCAGTTGATCCAAGTTTTTTAGAAGCACCTAAAGAATATCCAAAAGCATCTGAAAACTTTCATATGACTTCAGATGAATTTTTTGCACAGAATAAAAATAAGTATGACATTATTTTTGTTGATGGACTTCATACCGCAGAGCAAGTATACAAAGATGTTGAAAACGGTCTGAAAGTCTTGAAAAAGGGTGGGACTATTGTTATGCATGATTGCAATCCACCCACAGAGTGGCACCAAAGACCAGCTGAACAGTATAATGGAACAGGTTCTTGGAACGGAACTGTATGGAAAGCTTTTGTCAAACTTAGAAATAATCCAGACCTAGAAATGCTTACAATTAATACAGATTGTGGTGTTGGTATTGTTCAACGGGGAAAGCAAGAACCTCTATTTGTTCCAGAAGGTCAACTTACATATCTTGGTCTAGATATGAACAGAGTTGAATGGCTTAACTTAATGACGGTAAAAAACTTTGAAAAGATCAGCAAGAAAACATAATCAGTTCAAACTCTGGTTTTTTCAGAAGACTGCTCAATCCCAAGAAAAAAAAGAAATGATGGCCCGGTGGGTAAAAGGCGTTTCTGCTTGTGGAGATGAATACATTTGGGCTAATGATGGAATGACTCAACCTGTCAAAAATCAAGACAGGGAGTTTGGACTTATGTGGGGTTGGCCTTTACATGGTCGTGATGCTGTTCAAGTTGAAGAGGGTTTCATTAACACAAGTGCAAAAAACCGTTCTGATCTTAGGCAGAAGTGTCTGACTTCTTTTGAAGAAGCAGGCGGAACCAGAAAGAACATGTTTTTCTTTGAAGGCAATGTTCTAAAGCATTTTGAAAAGTCTGGCCGGATTAGGTATTATAGATTTCCTCTAAACTCTATCCATGCTAATCAATCTGATTTTTTAGAATTTGATGATAATGTAGACAAAAGAATTGAACAAATAACATCTGATTTGAATTTAAAAGTTCATGATTGGAAAACTAAGGGTGATCACATCATGATTTTCCTTAATCGTGGTGTTGGTGGTTGGTCACACATGGGTATTGATGTTTATACTTGGTTGAAAGAAACAGTTCTTGAATTGAGAAAGTACACTGACAGACCTATTAAGGTTAAAGACCATCCTGGCCGACATGCTATGAATGAGACACACAAAAATGAAGTCTTGAGATTTTTACAATATAGTGTTAAGGATGTTGAATACTACCACAGTGTCACAAAAGTTTTGGGTGACTATTCCAATGCTTATCTGAAAACAGCATGGGCAAGTGTTATCCTAACAAGCACGGCTGGTGCGGTAAGTATGATGAAAGGTGTTCCAACTTTTGTTACTCATGACGCAGCATATATAAAACCGTGGTCAGCTGGTGAACTAAAAGATATTGAAAATCCAAATTTAAATGTTGACAGAGATGAGTTTTTGAGGTATTATGCAAATTCACATTGGAGTCTAGAAGAAGTTGAGCAAGGCGACTTATGGAGAAAATTGAGAGAGCAAAGAGGGTTCGGTAATGATTAATGTATTCATTGGATATGACAGCAAAGAAAAAGCTGCATTTAGTACACTGTCATATTCTATCTTGAAACATAGTACACAACCTGTAGCAATCACGCCTATTTACCTGAAGAATATTAAGGATGATTTTTCTCGTAAGCGCAATAAGATTTCTTCTACAGAATTTTCTTTCAGTCGGTTCATTGTACCGCACTTGATGAACTATCAGGGGTGGGCTTTGTTTATGGACTGTGACATGTTGATGAAATCAGATATCGCAGAACTATGGCGTATGCGTGATGATCGGTATGCAGTGCAAGTTTGTCAACACGACTATATGCCAAAGTCAGAAACAAAATTCTTGAACCAGACACAGACAGTTTACCCAAAGAAAAACTGGTCTAGTTTTATGCTGATGAACTGTGCAGAATGTACAAGACTAACACCCGACTATGTTAACTCTGCTTCTGGTCTAGAACTGCACCAATTTAAATGGCTGGATAATGAGACAAAGATTGGTGGACTTCCTCTAGAGTGGAACTGGCTTGCTTCCGAATATGAGTATAAAGAAGACGTGAACAATGTGCACTACACTGAAGGTGGACCTTGGTTTGAATCATATAAAAAGACAGACTATGCTGAAGATTGGTGGAGAGATTATTTTGAAATGTCACAAGTGGGGATGAGAGATGCGATTTAGTTTATTTACAGAACATGGTGCACTAAACAGTCCATCTATCTTTGAAGCATTTGAAACTTCTCTGAAGAATGCTGGCCATGATGTTGTACATAATGATATGGAAGCTGATGTTGCTGTTATCTGGTCTGTACTTTGGTCTGGACGTATGAAACCTAACAAAAAAGTATTTGATCATTTTAAAGATCAAAACAAACCTGTACTAGTCCTAGAGGTTGGCAGTATCAAACGTGGTAAGACATGGAAGATTGGTCTTAACGGTGTCAATAAAATGAATTATCCTTATCTGGATAAGATTGATATGGACATGTCCAGAGCAGAAAAGTTTGATATCAAATTAAAAGATTGGACATACACCGGAGACAAAATTCTTATTGCATGTCAACATGGTAAGAGTTTGCAATGGTCTGGTCTAATGAAACCTGATGACTGGATTATGAGAGCTGTAGAAAGAATTAGAGAGCATACAGATAGACCTATTGCTTTGCGACCACACCCAAGAGCTCCTATCAGCATTCATAAATTTTATGGTTTGGTTGATGAACTTCAGCAGCCAGAGAAAGTCAATTCCTTTGATGAATTTGATTTGAGTTTTGATAATGTTTGGGCAGTAGTGAACTGGTCTAGCAGTCCCGGTATTCGTGCAGTACTTGATGGTGTCCCTGCATATACTGGTCCTAGAAGCATTGCATATCCGGTAGCAAATCCTATCAAAGATTTTAGTAACATTGAAAATCCTGATCGTCCTGACCGTGAAGAATGGTTTAAGAGATATTTGTATTCAGAATTCACAGTCAAAGAAATTCGTGAAGGTTTTGCATGGGACTTAGTTTCTAAAGGAATGTAAAATGGTTACTGTAGCATGTGTATTTTGGGGTGACAAGTTTTCTGAGGATTACGTTTATAATCTGAAGTCTATGGTAGAACGTAACACAACTGTAGAGCATCAGTTTGTGTGCCTGACTGACCGTAAAAAAATGGATGGTATTAGAACTGTTTCACTTATTCCCGGATATGATGGCTGGTGGAATAAACTACAACTTTTCAATACAGACCATAGACTAGGAAGCAGAGTTGTTTATCTTGATCTTGATACCCTTATCGTAAGCAATATTGATTGGTTGCTGAAGTATGACGGCATTTTCATGGGGATTGAAGACCTTGGTTCTGTAAATGAACATCAACCATACCTTAGAAATAGATTACAATCTGCTGTAATGGCTTGGGACTATAACTTTAATGCTGATGTTTGGCGCAGATTTGCTAATAATCCACAAGTAATGCAACAGTTTAGAGGCGATGGTGAATATCTCAATACTGCTATTTCTAGCATGTCTAGAGATTTTATCCAGAAAAGATTTCCCGGTAAACTAAAATCATACAAGTACCAAGTATATCCAGATAACCTTACAGAGAAACTTTCTATTGTATGCTTTCATGGTAGACCTAGTATTGTACAAGCAATTAACAATACTGTAAAAACTCCATTTGGTATTTACAAACCTCAGAAATGGGTAAAAGATAATTGGAAGTAGTAAAGTGACTAGATACTCTTTAGTTGATTGGTTATCAGGAGTTAAAAAGAATAATGGCTAGAGTAGTTCATATTATTGGTAATGGTGATAATGCTGTTCATTACAAACCTGCAAAGGGTTTGAAGATCACATGCAATCTGCCCCCATTTGAAGTACCCAATGTGTATGTTTCTTGTATGGTTGATTTCAAGATGATGAAAGCAATCACAGAAGGTAGTGTTATAAATCCTTATCCGTGGGTTCTTGGAGTAAGACCTAAGAAGTGGATGGAGATGCGACAAAGCTTCTATATGAAATACTCCCCACAAGTAAAAGAATTCTATGAGGTTTTGCCTAAATATGCAAAGAACTATACTGATTTCAATTGTGGTCACTTTGCAACTCACTATGCAGCAAACAAATTAAAGGCGGACGAAATTCACATCTATGGTTTTGATTCTATTATGGATTTTGATATTCGGTCCAAAACCGATTTCTATCTTCCATCTGATCGGGGAGCCACTAATACCGAAAGATTGACCCGTGTATGGCGCCCAATCTTCCAAGGGATTTTTAAAGAGTTTAGTGGTACGCAATTTGTTATCCATCATAAACATGATAACGTTCCATTTAAAAAACCAGATAATTTAGATATTAAGGTTCACAAATGATTGCCAATCCAAGGGTATTACTTGTATACCCTAACATTCCATTAATGTTCTCTCCACCTATTTCTATGGCAATTCTTACATCTATTTGTAAGGAAATGAATGCCCCTGTAGATTTATTTGAAACAACAGCTTATACAGACCAATTTCAAAGTCGGAGAATTGCAACAAAAAAGTCTGGTCACCAAGGTAGAGCAGAATTAGATGCAAATGATTGGATTGATATCAAACCATCCAAACAAGCTGTTCCTGACTTTATTGCTAAAGTAGAAGAATTTAAACCAGACCTTATCTTAGTTTCTTGTGTAGAAGATTCTTTTAGTGTTGGTATTGATCTATTAGAATCTATCCGGGATAAAAATATCCCTAATATCATGGGTGGTGTATTCACTACATTTGCTCCTGAAGAAGTCCTAAAGTATGATGTTGTAAATCAACTTTGTCATCAAGAAGGCGAGCAAGTTGTTAGAGATGCTATTACATGCTTGCGTGAAGGCAATCCTCTTCATGACATTAGAGGCACTACCTATAGATTTGATGATCATGCACAAAAGAACCTTCCTGCTGATCTAGTAGATATTAATGAAGTTACGCCAGACTTTGAATTTTTTGATAAGAAAAGGTTTGGACGTTTTCAGGGTGGACGTTGGTTCAACTTTTCTATGCAGATGGAAACATATCGTGGTTGCCCCTATTCTTGCACATACTGCAACTCTCCCGGCCAAAGAGCATTCTCTAAAGATGCTGGAACTGGCAACTTTATGAGAAGAAAGTCTGCTGATGTTATTAAAGCAGAGTTTGAAACTTTCTTTGAACGGCACCAAGTAGATCATGTAAACTTTGTTGATGACTCATTCCTAGCAAGACCAATGAAAGAATTGGAGGCGTTTGCAAAAGTTTGGAGTGAACACAAAACTCCTTTCTGGTGCAACACTCGCATTGAAAACTGCACTCCTGAAATCATGCAGATGATGAAAGAGTGTGGTATGTACAGAATTACATTTGGTCTTGAGTCTGGTAACGAAGAATATAGAAGAGACTTCCTGAAAAGAAATGTTACTAATGAAAAGTATCTACAGCATATTGACTATGTGAATAAGTCTAATGTTCCATACTCTATCAATGTTATTATTGGTATGCCCTATGAGACAAAAGAAATGGCACTAGACTCTGCTAGATTTTCTAGAGAGTGTGGTGGACATGATTCCTTTACTGTGTCGGCATGGTCACCTTATCACGGTACTGAGTTAAGAGATATTGCAGTTGAAGCTGGTTTTATGAAAGCTGATCTAACATGGACACTTGAGCAAAAACTTGGTAAAGGTGATGGCAGTAATGATGGATTTAGAACACCATTAATTAAAATGCCAAAACCTTATCTACAGCCAGAAGAAATTTCTGATTTAGTTCAGTTATTTCCACTTTATGCTTATTACCCTGATGAAATGTGGCCTGAGATTGATGCCAAAGAAAATATTGATAAACTGTTAGAAATTCGTAATAAAGAATACTACGGTGCAGAATATCAGGAAGGTGGTCAAGAAAAGATTGACAGACTGCAAAAAGCATGGCAAGATAGAAGTAATAAGGTCAAGAAATTTACTCCAAAGCAAACTGCTGAATGGGTAAAGGCATGGTCTATTGGTTGTGCTAATCATGATCCTAGTATTGAAGATCATTTTGGAGTTGTCGCTTGAAGGTTCTAATCCTTTATCCAAATTTGCCTATGATGTTTACCCCTGCACTTAGTGTGGGGTTATTCACTGCTATCTGCAAAGAAGAAGATGTTGAAGTAGATATTTTTGAAACAACATATCATTCTGATCAGTTTAAAAATAGACATGTTACTTTGACTAGTGTTGGTGCAAATCAAACATCTGATGCGGAAGAGTTTTTTGAAATTCGTGACCCTGACAATCTAATAAGTGATTTTCAACTTAAAGTCAAAGAATATAATCCAGATTTAATTTTAATGTCTGTAGCAGAAGATACTTACAAACTTGGTATTGAACTGCTAGAATCTATTCGTGAAAAGAATATTCCTAATATAGTTGGCGGTGTGTTTGCTAGAGAAGCAAGAGATATGCTGTTGCAACATGATGTGGTTAATCAAGTATGTCATCATGAGGGTGAATATGTTGTCAGAGATGCTATCCATGCATGGAAGAGAAATGAGTCTTTAGAAAATATCAAAGGAACTACTTACAGGTACAAAGATCATGCGCACACAAATGTAGAGCAAGAACTTTGTAACATTGCGGCTATCACCCCGGACTTCTCTTTGTTTGATGATTCTCGCTGGGCAAGACCTATGGGTGGTAGAGTATTCCAGAGAGTTGTGCCAATGGAGACTTATAGGGGTTGTCCATACAATTGTACATACTGCAACTCACCATCACAACGTGCTTTCTCCAAAGAAAATAATCAAGGCAATTTCATGCGTCGTAAAGATGCTAGAGTGATTGAAAAAGAAATTGTCGCAATTATTGAAAAGCATGATCCTGAAATGATTATGTTTATGGATGATTCTTTCTTGGCTAGACCAAAAAAAGAGATTGAAGAGTTTTCAAAGGTTTGGTCAAAATACAAAATTCCATTCTGGATGAATACTCGTATTGAAAATTGTACACCAGAAACAATGTCCATGATGAAAGAGGCAGGGTGCTATCGTATGTCATTTGGTCTTGAGTCTGGTAATGAGAAGTTCCGCAAAGATATTCTGAGCAGAAATGTAACAAACGAAACATACTTAAAGCATATGGAGTATATCAATGAATCTGATATTCCATATAACTTCAATATCATACTTGGCATGCCATATGAAACGCCAGCAATGGTAGAAGAGACTGCTCGGTTTACCAGAGAATGTCGTGGTTGGGATGCACTAACTATTGCATCTTTTGTTCCATATCGTGGTACTGGTCTTAGAAACCTTGCTGTCAATGCTGGATTTCTAGACCCAAATTATGTTTCTAGGGGTGGGTTCCTTACAGAATGGGTGCTGAATATGCCAAAACCATATATTCAACACGACGAAGTTTTTGATTATCTCAAAATCTTTACCTTACTTTCTTTCTTTCCTGATGAGAGATGGCCTGAGATTAAAGCATCTCTGAAAAATAAAAATCAATATGATAATCTTATGAAAGAGTATAAGTCTCTACAATGGTCTGAGTATCAAGAAGGTGGAAAGACCCGTATTGCAAGACTGAATAAAAAAGTAAAACAAAAATACAAAGAACCATTTGGCATTAAAGCATGGTCTAAAGGATGTGCTAATCATGATGAAAGTTCATCTTTGATGTTTTCAGTGGCTTGACAAGATTAAAATAGTGTGGTAGTCTATAATGGTTTCTAAAAGGAGATTGTTATGCCACGAGGCCGTCCAAAGGGTTCTAAGAACAAACCCAAGAATGTAGTCAAGACACCTGAAGTAGAAGTTGATAACTACTTCTCACGAATTGCAGAAATTGGTGATAAACCTATTATTTCAAACTGGAATGCCAAGAAGGGTGAGTATACCTCACGCATGTATGGCAGCCTTAATGATATCATTCGGGTTATTGAACCTGATGGAGTTATCTCTTTACAGGGTAACAATATCATTCAATCTGTAGACAAAAAGAATGTCCGCACTCTGACTGATGGTCGGAAGTTTGATGGTATGGGTTGGCCAGTTTAGATAAAATCCGAAACGATAGTTGAAAAAAAATTAAAAAAGGGGCTTGCAATTGCGGCCCCTTTTTACTATATTAAGTATGTAAGAGAGAGAAAGAGAGTTTGACATGACCAATCTTGAAAATGCATACGTTGCTGCTTTCAACGAAGCAATCCAGATGTTGGAAATGATGGAAGACCTTGAGATTCGGTCTGCTCTGAAGCAAAGTGCATGGGACAACGGCATTGAAGAAGTGCAGTCCTATGTAGAGTGGGCAGAGAAAATTCTGTTCGCATAGTAACTAAAGAAAGGAATTGCCAGATGGCTACCCGTGCTAATATCATGATCACCTCGGACTGGAAAAACTTTGCTACGGCATACTGTCATTGGGATGGTGGTCTTTGGTATGTCGGTAAAGTACTTAATGAGCATTACAATGACACTGACACCATTCTTGACCTTGTAGCTCTCGGTGACATGTCCAGTCTGAAAGAGACTGTAGAAGAGACTGCCACTGATGAAGGTAATGTTTACAAAGAGTCTGGTGGTAAAGTTGAGATGAAAACTGAAGAGAATGTTTTTATCCCTAGTTGTGGTGAAGAATATCTCTATGTTTGGGATGCTAATCAAGAGATTTGGTTTGTAGGAACCTATTACACTAGCACTCCTAATTTTCGGCTTCTGGAGCAAGCACTCAAATCGTTCTCAAATGGTTTTGATGAGAAGGGTATCTTCGGTGAAGACTATACGGGCGAAGTCTTTTACGAGGCTGAGGCTGCATAAAAAAAGTTGTTGACTTTTGGTTTTAAACCAAGTATAATGCAAGAGTATCTTAAGAAAGGAAAACAAGATGTCTCACGAAATTGAAATGGTAAACGGTGTTGCTCAGATGGCTTATGCGGGTGACACACCTTGGCATGGTCTTGGCACTCAGGTCTCTGATGACATTACCACAGATGGCATGATGGAAGCTGCTGGTCTTGATTGGTCTGTGACCAAGCAGCCTATGTACTACATGGATGATCTTGGTGAGATGGGCGAGGTTCCCGGCAAGTCTGCCTTGGTTCGTTCTTCTGACAACAAAGTCATGGACATTGTAGGTTCTGACTGGAATCCTGTCCAGAACGCAGAAGCATTTGACTTCTTCCGTGAATTCGTTGATGCTGGTGACATGAAAATGCACACTGCTGGTTCTCTCAAGGATGGTAAGATGGTCTGGGCATTGGCAAAGGTCAATGACGGTTTCACCATCAAGACTGATCAGGGTGAAGACTCTGTAGAGTCCTACCTTCTGTTCTCTAACCCACACCAGTACGGCAAGTCTATTGACGTGCGTTTCACTCCTATCCGGGTTGTCTGTAACAACACTCTGACTCTTTCTCTGAACCAGAATGTTGACCAGTATGTTCGGGTTGGTCACCAACGTCCCTTCAATGCTGAAGATGCTATGGCAACTCTAGGCGTAGCACAGCAGAAGATGGAGACTTACAAGGAAGCTGCTGAGTATCTTTGTCAGAAGTCTTACACGACTGACCAGATGCTGGACTACTTCAACCAAGTCTTCCCTTCCGCTTCTGATCGTGACTCTAACAAGTCTCGGGAAGCACAAGAGGTAATGCACACTCAGGCTGGTGCAAACCTTGGTGAAGGCACCTTCTGGCAGTTGTTCAACACTGTCACCTACATGACTGACCACACTCTCGGCCGTAATGCCGACACTCGGTTGCAGTCTTCTTGGTACGGTCAAAACCAGAACGTCAAGAAGAAGGCGTTGGAACTGGCAGTTAACATGTAATCTAAATAACGGGTGGAGTTATCTCCACCCAACTCTTAAGGATATGAAAATGAATTATGATAGTGTACTTCGGTACTTTTTGCAGTTTATGGTGTTACCAGTTGGTGTAATGGTTATGGCACTTGTATTCTCGTTCATTACAGTTGCTTTTGGTCCAGAGTGGTTGCAGTAAATGCGCATTATTATTTTGGCGGCATTAAGTTTTTTGCTTTTGTCTTTTCTTTTCGGACCAGCATGGTCCGATGATACTATGGACTGTAACTATGTCAGTTTTGGTGAATATGACTATACTGATGTATCTACTAACCTTCCTACTCGGAATAACAATCCCGGTAACATTCGGAAAACAAAGGTAACCTACTATGGCGAAACGACTAATGACTCTGGGTTTGAGTCCTTCGCTGCTCCTGAATGGGGATATGCAGCTATGTTTGACCTTCTGGACCGTCTTTACACTGGACTCACTCTCAGTGAGGCTATCTACAAGTGGGCTCCACCTGTAGAAAATGACACTGAAAAGTATGTTCGGTTTGTTGCTAAAAAGACTGGTTATGATCGGGATACATACAAAGTAAATGTGAATGATGAAAGCATCATTGAGTTTGCCAAGTGGATGTCTGTTCTTGAAGGCATGAAAGGTTTCTCTGATGATGATGTGACTATGGGTTATATGGTCTGGGAGTACTGCTACAATGTTGACTGACTTTGAAATCAAACAGACCAGTGACTATATTCGGGCGATGGAGATTATCCTACGTCATGAAAATATTGAAGAACTAGAAAGTTTGCAACAGGATTGTAAGTATCGTATTAAAAAATTGAGGGAAGAGAATGAAACACAAGCGTTTATGTGAACCAGAGTTTGGCAAAAAGGGTAACTATACTCTTATTCTTCCTATTGATCAAGGTGTGGAGCATGGACCACATGCAGCGTTCTATGCCTCAGACCATCCTGAGATGCTGGACGTTAACTATCAGGTGGACTACATTGCTGAGTTGTTAGAAGAAGGTTTGGTAGGTGCTACAGCACTGCCACAACGCACTGCTAACCTATTGAAGTTTTGGTATCCACATCTTGCCAAAGATATTATCATGAAATTAAATCATGGTAACAATCTGAACAAAGACCTTGCTCCTACACAGGCGGTCTATGCAACCACAACAGCTGCTCAACAAATGGGTGGTGTTGGGTTTACAATTTATCCGGGTTCACCAAATCAAGATGAGATGATTGACTACTTTGGTCGTATCAAGACTCATGCATCTCCAACTGCCAAGACTATTCTCTGGTCCTATCCCCGTGGTGGTGATTTTAATCCTACATCATTTGAGACTACAATGCATGCAGCATATATTGCAGCGCAGTTAGAACCTGATGTAATTAAGGTAAAGCTGCCAGAATATGATAGTATGGCAACTCTGTGCATTCGTGTAGACCGTGTTGTTAAAGCGGCATGTGGCGTCCCTGTAGTCTTCTCTGGTGGGTCTAGACGTGGCACTGAAGC
>TARA_R100000353_G_scaffold49104_1_pt1 | contig 22736 bp, 25 predicted proteins | sample TARA_R100000353 | Tara Oceans TARA_R100000353 (sample SAMEA2620663) | marine metagenome | biome: marine biome (ENVO:00000447); feature: surface water layer (ENVO:00002042); material: "saline water (ENVO:00002010), including plankton (ENVO:xxxxxxxx)" | depth 5 m | reverse complement strand
TGAGAGATATACACAGAGTGTTTAGGGAGAGTTAAATGAAAACGTTCATAGCAGTACTGTTTGCTTTGGTTCCTAGTGTTGCTATGAGTCAAGAGATGGTCAAAGATGACATGATTATGGAATTCAAGGATATTGCATCACTATCAGCCGCAGAAGTTTTAGGTTGTGGTGAAACCAAAAAGGAAGCCGTAAGAAAATTTAATGTGATTTTTGACATTTTTATGCTTGACAAAGCAAAAGAAGAAGGGTATGATGTTGACATAGGTGACATTGAAGGATGGAAACTTACTACTATACTAGTCCAATATGAAGCAATGAAAGGTATGGAATGTAGACAAATCAATAATTATATTGATGATTACAGTGACACCGCCCGATATGTAGAAAACATGTACGCCTACTACACACCAAATGGAGCAATATAGAATGGCAACCCTGAAAAATAAAATCCGCAATAAGAAGTTTGATAACCAGTACCGTCTGAGTCAGAGCATGGAAAAGCAAGCTGCTTATGATCTTGAGTATGCACAGTCCTTTGACATGGATGAAGTCCTGTATGGCAACGAAGCATATCAAGAATTTGTAAACGAAAAAAATAGTGATTTTTACTGATGTACTAAAATCAGTAGAACTTAATCTAACTGATCTTTGTAATCTACAGTGTTCATTTTGTCCACATGCTTTTGGGTTTCCTAATAGCAACGTACACATGTCTTTGGACACTGTAGAACTAATTGCAAAACATTTAGATGAGATTGAATTTGGTGGTGATGTTGTTTTATCAGGAAAGGGTGAACCAACATTACATCAGTATTTTGAAGAAGCAGTTAACATATTATCAAAGTTTAATCTGCTTCTAATTACTAATGGAAAAAATTTAAAACAGTATGAACATCTGATACCAAAGTTTTCTAGTGTTCACTATGACATTTATGATTTAGACCCAACATTAATTACAAATGAGTGGGAAGGCAGATATAATAATCTGCACCTAGATCATAGACCAGATTATGGAATAGAAGTAAAGACTGAAACTCCGTATGGCCTTAATATGTCTAGTCGGGGATATGAAGAACATATTACTAAAACACTTGATGATACAACATGTAGTATTATTTTTGAAAGAATTATAATTGATTGGAACGGTGATTACAATCTATGTTGTCATGATTGGTTCAACAGAATATCTCTGGGGAATATTAAGACTGAAACAATATCAGAATACATAGAAGAGAATCCAATGTTAATGTCTTACAGAACTAATTTAGTAGAAGGTAATAGAAAAGACTTGACAGTGTGTAAAAACTGTGATAAGCTCTGTCCTATTGAAACTAACACCTACAAGGGTTTAATGGATATGTACAATGCTTGCAGATAAAATTCTAACCAAGAAAAAGTTTTGTGAACTGGTAGAAGAACATGTATTCTCTAAGAAAGAGTCTTACATGGATGCACTAACACATTTGATGAGTAAACTAGAGGTTGAACCAGACCGAATACCTAACCTGATAAATACCTCAATCAAGGATAAACTAGAGGCAGAAGCCCGTAACTTAAATTTCCTTGAACGGATTAATACTCTACCATTGTGAGGAACAAATGAATAGATTGGGGAAGTTTATGCTTAAATTAATTGGAATGTATATTCCGTTTGTGATTGTTATTCTTGGTATCGGTGCGTGTTCGTACATTTACAAAGATGAACTTCTTGGCAGTGTCAAGGTCGGCGCAGGCTGGGATAAAGAAGAAGAAATTATTGAAGAGGAAACCGTAACAGATGAACCAGAACTACCAGAAGATGTTGGAAACAATGAACAATCTCCAACCTTTGATGACATTGTTACAGAACCAGCACCCACGGACAACGGTGACAATGACCAGTCCGGTATCGAGAATCTTCCAGCAATCGGGGAATGCGTATGCCCTGAAACCGATGGAAGTAAATGAAGGTTCAATCACCTTTGAAAAAAATGGTTGACAACACTTGAACTTTATAGTATGATACAAATCTTAATACTTCAGAAATACAAAGGAATACAAAAATATGTCTCTTGCAAATCTTAAAAAATCCCGTGGTTCTTCCATTGACAAACTCGTAAACGCAGCAGCTAAACTTAATGAGACTGCTGATGTTCGGAATGGTCCAGATGAACGTGTCTGGAAACCTACTGTTGATAAGGCAGGTAACGGTTATGCTGTTATTCGTTTCCTTCCTGCACCAGAAGGTGAAGAACTTCCTTGGGTTCGTTATTGGGATCACGGTTTTAAAGGCAAGACTACAGGTATGTGGTATATTGAAAAATCACTTACCTCTATTGGTCAGAAAGACCCTGTAGGCGAATTGAACTCGCAGCTGTGGAACTCTGGTCGGGATGAAGACAAGCAGACTGCACGGGATCAGAAACGTCGCCTGCACTATGTCTCTAACATCTATGTTGTATCTGACTCAGGCAATCCTGAGAATGAAGGCAAGGTGTTCCTGTACCAGTACGGTAAAAAGATTCATGACAAACTGATGGAAGCAATGCAGCCTCAGTTTGAAGATGAAGACCCTATCAATCCGTTTGATCTTTGGGAAGGTGCTGACTTCAAACTGAAGATTCGGAATGTTGAGGGTTACCGCAACTATGACCGTTCTGAGTTTGCATCTGCGTCTGCTCTTGCAGATGATGCACAACTGGAAAACATTTATGGTCAGGTTTATCCATTGGGTGAGTTTACAGACCCTTCTAACTACAAGTCTTACGAAGAGCTGAAGGCACGTCTGGATGCTGTTCTCGGTGTAAGTGGAACCTTTACTCCACAGCAGGAAGAAGATTTGTCAATCACTGCTGATACTGCTCCCATGAAAAGTGTGGAACCAGCATCTGCACCAACTTCTGATGATGACGGTGATGAGGATACTATGTCATACTTCTCACGTCTCGCAAATGAAGACTAGAAGTTAGAGAAAATCCCCGGTGTTTCCTTTCCGCCGGGGATTTTTTTATCTGGATGCACCAGCACTAATTACATCAACAGGACTAATACCATAGTTATGTGTATTTGTTGGTGCTGCTGTAGAGGATTGTGTGTTTGGCGCAGTTCCACCGCCTCCGCCACCGCCAGAACTGACATTGTTAGTTGTCTGGTTAATAATTGTAACACCACCTACGCCTAGTTCTCCACCCATTTGCTCTAGCATCTGACCTTTTGGACTTACTAGGGGACTAATTGGAACACCCCTGCGGCTTGCTTCATCAAGTAACATAAAGTCTTGCATCAATCTACCATAGTTTGGATCATTAGGATCAGGTGGGATAATGTCACTGGTCATTGCAGCAAATCTAACAATACGGTCAATATAGTTTGCAGCTGCTTTCAGAAGACCATCAACATTTCTAGTAGATGTTTGCACTTCAGTTGGAGTAGGTGGTTGCGGAACTAAGTCTGACAGATAACCTTCTGTGCTAAGTCTCTGTCTGATTTCATCCCTTGTTTCTGCTTTACCAAAACCAATAACACCAATAAGTCTTCTGATGATATTCATTTGTCTTTCTTCAGAAGCTCTAGTTTGTGCAGCAATTGCACTTCTTTCTGCATCAATTTGTTCTGGTGTTCTTCCTAAAAGGTCACTTTCTTGGGCGATTCTTGCGTCACCAATGTTATATTCGTTTGGCATATTTCTGAGATCGGTTTCTATTCCAAAAAGTCTCATTAATCTTTGCCTATTTAAATCTTCTTGTGCATCTCTAGCTGCTCTTGCAGCAGCTGCTCGTTCAGCTCTTGTTAACGGAGTTGGTCCCGGAAGGTAAGTTGCATTTCTTCTTTCACTTTCCATAAAATTCAACATTTGTTCCATTTCTGGAATTCTGCTTATATTTTCTGTTGACCGTAATCCCGGTGTGGCATTAAATATAGTTCCTCTTTGTTCTCTTTGCAATAATTCATATGCATCTTTTATAGTTTTTAACATTTGAACTTTTTCACTTTTAGGAAGATTACTTCCCATGACCATATCAAATACTCTACCCGTTGGATCATCACCAAAAATGTCCTGTCTTGTTAAAAGTCTTTTTGCATCTTCAATGCTACCCGTTTGTAAAAATGGTTCTACAAATTCTTCTTCGGTAACAGTTACAGGTTTTTGTTCTAATTCTTTTTTGGCTTTTTCTTCTGGGTCTCTAAGACCAATAGCAGCAACTGATGCTCCTACAATAGTTGCTAATAAAGCAACTCCAGCGCCAGTAGTGAGAGCGGCGGCCAGTCCACCTAACATTGCTAACCCAAATCTTGCCGTAGCTAAACCACCCACCAATTCTAAAAAACTGAATCCTTTATTATCACGGCTACCAGTTTGATTACTTCCTGCTCCCATGCCAAAGAAACCACCTCTTCTAGCTTGGCGCTTCGCTTCACGTCTGTCCTCAAGATCATCTAACATACTACGTTTAGAAAGAGAGATAAACTCCAACATACGATTATCAAGAGACTCTATTGCTTTTGTAGTGTTCTCTTGCTCAGTGTGTAAACTTTCAATTACTTCTGTAAACGTCGCCATTTGTTATCTCTGCTGTTGTTTTCTTTTTTCTTTCTCATTTTCTAAATGACTAATCAACATAGACAAATAAACTTCCCTTTCCCAAGGTATCAGATTTTCAATTTCATTCAAAGAATAGTGGTAATGGTGTAGTAGTTGAAAGTTAGTCTGATACAGGTTCACCAGTGTTTCATGAGAAAGGCTTATCAAAAAAAATCATTAGTTCCTTGTAAAATTCTTGTGTTCTCAGTTCCGCATGATTGGCACTTATATTTTACTGTGTGTCTCAGTGTAGGAATAGTATCAACAAACTTTTTGATATGTTCAAACTGCGAACTAGTCAGTGACTCTACAAATGCTTCAATCTCATCATGTGTTTCATCTGCAATCAAGAAACGTTCTTCTGATGTTTCTACTGCTTCTAGACAAGCATAGAATGTTTCCATGTTGCGTTCAATCTCAGTATTATTACCATCAAGAGCTTTTGTCTTTAAAATATCAGATAGTGATGGATATTTCATTAACAAAGTAATATCATTATTTAACTCAATGTGCTTTTTTGCTTTTGGCACAGTAATTTTAATTTCATCAATAGGAATAGTAACTTCATTTCTGTGACCACAAGACTTACATCCAATACTGACTGTAGATGTTTCACCTACTGACTTTGATCTGATCTGCAAAAACAAATACTCAAGATCAAATAAGGGTAGACTAAACGCATCAATATCTTCAATTACACATGCATTTACAGTATCACCAATAGAGTTGATAATAATTTTTTCGTCTTGTGTTTCCATAGCAATAAGAAGAATTTTTTCTTCTTTAATAAGAAATGGTCTGTAACTTACTTGTTCGCCGGTTGATGGAATTTTTGTAGTATATTTAATAGATTCATTAAGTTTAGGTAAAGCCATTCTATAACTCCATTATGTACGTTCCCAATCAGTGAATGCTAATTGTACGTTTACTTGTGTAATTTGTCCTGTCAATCCATCAGACAATTCAATTGGATTGACAGTTACAGGGAATGCACCTTTGAGTTTTACCCCATAGATTACACTATCTGTTTCTTTCTCAAGCTGTTGAATTAAAACATCTTTTGTGTATGTAGTCTTGTACTCTAACTCATAGGTATCAAACCCAATGATTTGTTCGTGCCAGTCTTCAAAATAGTTCTTGACAGAATAGTCTCCGTCTAGTAAGAACTGTAGGTTTACATCATCAAAAATAAATCCATATGGCATTTTTTGAGTAAGCATACCAATTGTTCTAGGATTAGTTGTGATCTGTCTTCCCGGCAAGTTTGTAGCTTGGCAGAGAATGTCACCACTTCTACCTAGACCGGGAATGATAACACGGTATCTGTTTGGAAATGCTGGTGCTTTTGCAAATGCACCTTTAAGTTCTTCAATAGTAGCCATTAAGCAGCCATCTTTCTTCTAGAGTCTCTGTACACTTCACTGCTACTTGCCTTTTCAAAATCAGCAGTTGGCAAGAACGTTGCAATCTCCCACTCAGGTGCAGGAACCAAGGCAAGTCTAGAACGTACATGAGCATTAAGATAATGTTTTAAGCAAGGTCTAAATGCTCTCAATCTGGATGCACGTTTTAACATATCATAGGACAACCTGAAACGAGTAGATTCATCATATCGTTCATTATTTATAGTCCCAAGCAAGGCATCTAAGAATTTTGCTCTGGTAGCAAGCGGAAGATAATGTAAATTCAATCCCATAAATCCACCCCTAGCAGGACCAACCATCACAATCAAAGGAAACCTGTCATAGTATGGAAGTTTCTCTTTGTGCTTGGGATCATAGAAATACATATACATTCTACCGACAGCAGGACGGCTACGAAACTCAAGAGGTTCTTGTTTCATCAGACCACTTCTGCTGACAGTCAGGTTCTTTGCTTTGTTCATGAACCATGCACGGGACTCTTTGGTCCGTGGTGTAATACCTTTACGGAATGCCTCAAACTCTAGTTTTTGAAACAGGCTTGCCATTTAGAACTTCATCCCCATGCTCTTTAATGTGTGTTCGGTCCATATCTGAAAATGCCAACCTCGGTCAAGACAATACTCGTTTGCAGCGGTCCATTTACATTGGTTTTTTACATACTCTAATGATTCAGATATAAATCGTTTTGTTCTTCTTGCACCTTTAGGTGGTTTAGTTTGTTTGTCAGGTTTAATCTCTACTAAAATAACTCTACCGTCTTTCATATTTAGTTTTAAGTCAACAAAGTAACGGTGGTATTTGTTATCAACAGCACTAATATATGGTATCACAGTTTCTTCAGATGACCATGATTTAATATCAGTATTGTTCTCACACCACTTAAATGCAAATCTTTCCCACATTGAACGATAAATAACCTTTGTATGGTCACCATCATACTTTTTGGGTTTCTTGACTTTGTATTTACCCTTATAAGTTTTCATAACACCATATAAATAATTAGAAACTATTAAATATTTATAGGAATAGTAAATGGCTTATGGCGTAGGTGGCGCTGGTGGAGAGTCGCAGTTATCTCAATCCGGCGGACTGAAATTTCCAATCGTTCAAGATGAGAAATATAAAGCACAAATTTTCTTTGAAGCCATCAACGGAACAGGTGGCCCGGCAATTCTTTATATGCCAGAAGCATTATCGTTTAATGATGCTATCAACTATGATGGTGTGAACTTAGGTATTGCGGGTATGTTTGCAGCTACAACTGCTGGTACAGTATCAGATATTGCAAAATCAGATTATTCAAGTGTAAATACAGCAATGCAGGGATTGAATAAATCTCTTAGCGCTGGCGCTAGTTCTCTTCAAGAAGCTGGTGTGCTTTCTGGTCTAAAAGATGTAGTTGAAGACCCTGTAGGTAGTTTCAGAGATAATGCTGGTCCATTAGTTTCTCTTACTACACAAGGATTATCACCTGAAGCAATTTCTTCTGGTATTGCACTTGGTAGTCAAATCACTGCTAACCCACATAAGCGTTCGTTGTTTAGAGATGTAGGTATTCGTAACTTTGGGTTTTCATTCTTTCTTAGTCCTGCTAGTCCAGCTGAAGCATCTGCTATTGAAAACATTGTAGACTTTTTTAGAGTGAATGCATATCCAGAATATGTTAGTGGTGCTAGATACGCATACAGATTTCCAAACAAGTTTAGAATTACTATGAAATATAATGGTGGTGAAATGTCTCAACCACCAAAGATTTTGGACTGTCACTTAACTAGCATTAACACGACCTTTAACCCAAGGTCATCCTCTTTCTTCTCTGATGGTAAATTTAATGAGACACAAATTTCTCTCGCATTTGTTGAAGAACGTGCACTTGCTAAACCTGATATTCAGGAAGGTTACTAATGGCATACTTTACAGATTATCCTAGAGTCAAATATCCATTTACAACAAATTCAACGCCTACTAGCTTTACTGATGTAGGTGCATATGTTGATTTGCTTGATAGAGTTAAGGATGATATTTCTTTTTACAAAGAATATTATATTAGAGACGGTGATAGACCAGACCAAGTATCCTATACTCTTTATGATACTCCTGATTACTACTGGACTTTCTATGCACTTAATGATGAGATGAAAAGACGTGGATGGCCCTTGTCTAATCAACAATTGACTGAAAAGGCAAAGAGAGAATACCCACACTTTACTTTGACTACTAGAGCAAATCTTTCTGCACAGTTCTTGGTAGGAGGCACAGTTACAGGTAAATCTTCTGGTGCTACAGGTGTCATCTTGCGTAGAAGACCAGACATGGGACAAATTATTGTAAGAAAAACATCTACAGCAGATTTTATTAATGCTGAGACTATTGAAATCACAGAGGATGATACAGTTAAGTCTATCTTTATTGATAGAGCATCTGAAGAATATAATGCCAAGCACCATTGGGAAGATGCTAATGGTAGGCATATTGACATTTCTCCAAACGCACCATTCATTCAAAGATTGTCTCTTGATATCAGATGGACAGGAAACTATGCAGCATGGGCGGGCGAAGCATTTTCACCTTTGAGTGCACAAGTAACAGCAGATAAGTTTATCATTGATGATGTTGGAGTTTCTAATCTTTCAAGTATTTACAGTAACTTTAGTTTAGGTGAGATTACAGTACAGGCAGTATTTGGCAATATTATTCCCGGTGGTTCTGCGTTGCTTATTGGTGCCGCACTGCAACAGCAATTTGTAACTGATTCTGAATATACAGTTGATGATTTCCAAACAAACTATTTGATAAACACCTTACAGTATCCAGCGGAGTTAGCCGTAACTTTAACAACTCAACTTCAAGCTATTCTTGTCGGTATTGCTGCATCCGGTGGCACTCCACCTACAAATCTGAAATACCACATCTTTACTCTTGTAGATAATCAGTTAAACGTAGCAGGACTTACAGACTCCATACCACAATATTTTATGTTTGAATTTAGGTCAAATGTTAATGTAGATATAACTACTGTATATGGTGGCATTTATGAACCATTAGCTTTTGATACTATTACAGCAAATGATACTAGTAATACAGATGAAAGAAACTTTGTAGCATATAGTGCAACTGCTGGCGTAGGTGCGGTCATTTCAGATTCTCCGTTCTTGGAGAATAAAACAGCATCAGATGCTATTGATACTACTAATGAAGCTTTTAACTTTGTGCAAAATCAGATTGAATCTTATATTACTTCTAACTATGATGCTCTTATTCCTGCTACTCTTACGCCTGTTACATTCCTTGAAAGATATCAAAAAGAGAATGATGAACTTAGAACAATCAAAGTTCTTAAACCAGAAGTAGCTGGAGAGTTTGATAGACAAACTCGGTATGAATTACAGAGAACACAGAACATTGAACTAGAAACTGCTGTAGGTCAGATTCAAGGTAATTCAACATTTACCTCTTCTGTAGCAGTTGCTCAAGCTAGTCCTACAACTACAACTACCACTACTAGCGGTTCAGTCGGTAGTTCTAGTGGCGGGGGTTCTAGTGGCAGTTCTGGCGGCGGGGGATATGGTTATTAATGGCTCTTGATCATCATCCAGCATATGTAGGCACAACAAAAGTATTTGTAACTTCTCCTAGATATCCACTTCAGGAGATTTCCCTTATCAATGTTCAAGTGTCTATTTTTGAAAATTTAATGTCTCCTTACATTACTGCGCAATTAACAATTATTGATTCTGCTAACGCATCTAATGCTGTGCACTTTCAGGGGCAAGAAAGAGTTATTATTGTAATTCTTGACAAAGATGAGAATCCTATCTTTAACAAAGAATTTATTTGTATGGGTGTTGAAGGTGGACAGAAACTTGGAGATGATAAATCTGGATATGTTGTAAAACTTATTGAAGAACACGCTATGCTTAGTAACTTAACTAGGTTTAGTAAGGTATATGAAGGTAAGCCTGATAGCATTTGTAACAGTGTTTGTTCTGAGCAATTAGGTGTATCTGTTGCAGTAAGGGGCGGAACTTCCCAAAAAAATATGCGAGTAATCTTCCCATATACAATTACTCCATTAGAAGCAGCAAATTGGATGGCGGCTAGATGTACAAACGCTAGTGGTCATCCGTTTATGTTTTATTCTACTTTAGTAGATAACGAATTACAGTTAGTAGACCTAAACATATTGTTGGCACAAGGAGCCTTTAATGCGGGTGATCCGTATATTTTTTCTATGAATGCTGCACCACCACCGGGTGGAACTGATCCTTTATCTGTTCTTAGAAAAAAGATTTTAAATTACAGCATCAATAATAATGAAGATACACTATTAGCTATGACAAGAAAAGTGTACGGTTCACAAATGGTTTGGATTGATACATTTGAAGAGAGTGCAACAGAAGTAACCTATGACTTTACAGAACCTTTTAATGCATTAGCAAAACCAAATGGTGCCACGGTATATAATTATGATCCAGCATTCTCTGTAGGCAGGCCTTATCACAAAGGGCAAAACGAATTTAGTTCACAAATTGTGACATGGAATCTTTTTGAAGACGGAATTTATTCTTATGCTGAAGTCCATCAGAGTGATGAGCAAAAGAAAAAAGCACAGTCAAGAGGCATTTATCACTTCTTAGACCAGCAACCTATTGATGTTACTCTAAATGGTGTTGATTTGGGTTTTGATAAATTAGGTAAGCAAGTAGAACTTTACATTCCTAAAGATATTCCTGCTGAAGAAAATGTATCCCCAGAGTCAGTGAAAGACAAAAAAAGATCAGGGGTTTACTTAATTCAAAAAGTAAGGTATAATATATTTGATAATAGATTTACGTCAACAGTTACCGGAACCAAGACAAGCACCTTGGGTTCTCTCGGTGGTGAACAGTTAAACAAGGCATAAGATTATGGCAGAGTTGTTTAAAACACTACAAAAAGAATTTTATGGTGATACCATCCGTTGGTTCTTGGGCATTGTTGAAGACAATAAAAATGATCCAGAAATGTTAGGAAGAGTCAGAGTTAGGGTTTTAGGTGCACACAGTCCCTTTTTAGAAGATATTCCTACAGAAAGTTTGCCTTGGGCCAGAATTATGATCCCAGCTACATATGGTGGTATTTCTGGTGTTGGTAGAAGTCCTACAGGTATTGAGCAGGGTTCTTGGGTATTTGGTGTGTTTATGGATGGACTTCATTCACAAGACCCTTTAATCTTAGGCACTATTCCAAAGATTGAATTACCACCCGGTGAAGACTACAAAGAAGCGTTGCAAATGAAACCTGATAGTATTCAAAGCACTATTGGTGGTGCTGGTAATACTGTAAATGCCAGTAATGATGCTGGTACAGTTACAGTAGGATTTTCTGGTGGGCAATTTACATTTGAGACAGGTATGCAAAAAGGTTATAGTGAAGCAGCATCTAGTGCCTTGGGTGCAGTAGCATCAGGAGGATAATATGGCTAAAAGATCAGATGCATCAAAAAAATTAAAAAGTAATTTGCCAGTCTATAAATTAGACCCTTTTATTAATGGCAATTTTGATTATGAAGAAGAGAAATTTGGTGTATTTAAATTTACAGGTATTAACTTAGTCAAATACAATTTATATTGTTTTCAGAATAACCTAGATAGAGATGACTTTAAAAATCAAGTAGAGTTTCTTTTTAGATTGTTAGATAATGATCCTAGTTTAAAAGGGTCTGAATTAAAACAAGCTGGTTCTGTTGAAGAAGCGGCAGAATTAATTCACAAATATATTTTGAAAGAACAGGCAGGATTTCAAAACACAATAGAAACTGCATATGATATTTTGGAAAGGAATGGGCAGTAATGGCATCAAACGGACAAAGTGAAGGTTTAAATCAATCTGCTCCTACAACCTATCAGCAAGCACTCAGTGAAATTCTAGGGGTTGAAGGAATATCTGGATTTCCTGGCCCTGCGTTAACTCCATATGACTATTTTGGACCAGAAGGCGGTGCTTTCATTACACCGCCTGAATATTGGACAAACCCACCATTAAACTTATTGCCCAAAGAGTCGTTTCGGGAAGAATTAGAAGGTGAGTTTTATGGTCCGGGTGATGGTGAACTTTTTCCAGATACATTTGGTAATGAAGACACACTACAAGATTTTCTTGATCAGTTTGTTCCTGAAGACGGTGATGTTTACGAGTTTAATCAAGATGAAGAAGTCCCTATGGACTGGTATGATGAAGAATACTTTGAAGAGGATGAAATTCCAATTGGGCCTAATCAAGAAAAATATGGTACAAATTTTAGTGGTGGATATTCTGGAATGGACCAAACTGGTTCAGATAAGGATTTAACGCCCGGCGGTGTTGACCCCGGCGCTGCTATGGCAAAATCAGGAACATATCTTGACGCTGAGAATAAAAAAGTAGAAACTCTGACTACAGAAAAAGATTTGACAGAAACTCCCGGTCCTACAGGATCATATAAAAATGATTTAGAACTAATTTATGGAAAACCCAACGCTATTGAATATCATAAGGGGCAACAGGTAAGAATTTCTAATACATCTAAGAAGCCTGCTGATCCAAATAACTCTGTAGTTAATGAGTGTAAAGCTAAAGGGTTTGAACTAAATAGGTTTGCTGATGGTTATTATAAAAACTATGTTAGATCAGCAGTTAGTGGCAATCCTGTCAGGACAGCTTCTGGCGGATTTGTTTTTACTAGAGGTGAAAAAATTCCTAATTACATAAGTGGATACACAGGAGAATAAATGTCTGTTATTAATCCTGATATTAAAGATACATCTGGTTCTGAAAACTTAGGTGATGACAGAACAACTATTTTTGATGCTTTAACTGCACAAGTTGGTGACTATATTGAAACTGCTGAAGAGCTTGAGTCATACTTAAGATCATCCAGAAGGGAATACACAGAGGTTGTCGTGTATCATACTTCTACAGACTATAGACAAAACTTTACTAGAGATGAATTATTAAATTGGTATAGTTTAGAATATGGGCTTAGTGATGTAAACTATCACTTTTTATTATTGAGAGATGGCAGAATACAAATTAATAAGTCTATCAATGAAGAAACATCTCATACTTCTGTAGAAAATCACATTCCCCATAGTATCAGTATTGCTTTTGTGGGTGGATTAAATGACGGTGTTCAAGATATTGATACCTCATCTGGTGCACAGTGGAGAACTTTTAGAAAGTTTATGGCATGTTTTTATTCTGTATTGCCCGGTGGACAAGCATTTGGACATTCTGATATAAATCTTAATGCAGTTGATCCCGGATTTGATGTAGTAAAATATGCAGAAAATATTTTTAATAAAAGAAATACATTAAGAAATATTACTGCAAGAGAAAAGGGTTCTTTAGATGTGAATGCACTTATTAGTGAAAGTAGAAATAGAGGGTTTAGATAGTGTCAGAGCAAGGTTTTAAAGACCCGGATGAGGTATATCCACTTCCAGAATATCAGGGTAAACCTACAACTAACAAAGCTGCCAGAGAAGAATGGGAACCTTATGTAAAGTTGCCAGACGGCGCAGCTGGTGCTGAACTTATCAAAACTGATTTCCAACCGAAGTATCCTTACAATAAAGTAGAAGAGTCTCCTACAGGACATAGAATTGAGATTGATGATACACCAGAGGCGCCTAGAATGTCTTATGCACATAACTCTGGAACAGGCGTTGAAATGTATCCAGACGGAACATTACTGGTAAACTCTCATGGTAGGACTGTGCAATTAACAGGTGATGACTTCACCATGATTGTTAATGGCAATGGTAATGTTACCTATAAAGGAAATCTTAATTTAAATGTAGAAGGTGACTTCAACATTAACTGTGCAAACTTTACAGTGAATGGCGCCGGTAGAAATGTAACAGAAACCAGACAGACAAAAGTAGAAAACTACACAGCTGACCGAATTGTCACAACAAAAGGAACTAGGTCAGATATTGTTGTCGGAAATCGTATCATAGCCAGTGGTAAAAATACTTACATTGCTTCTGGTAAAAGAACAAAGATTGCATCTGGTGATAATATGCATATTATGGCTGGAGATAATTTGTGGATGACAGCAGAAGATGATATGAACTTGTCTGCAACCAATGCAAGAATGACAGGGTTACACGTTGCCGTTGCAGGTGACTCTGGTACTATTGGCGGTGACAATGTAGTAATGTATGCTAAATCACTCCATACAGATACAATAGACGCTACAACCATTAGAGCAGATGGATTTGTCGGTGATCTTAGGGGTGATGTGCAGGGTGGTTTACTAGGAGTTGCAAGTTCTGCAATAATTGCTGGTGATGTTGATTCTGATTTAAATTTTGCATCGCCAACTCCAAGTGTCACAGAGATTTCATCAACTACAACTGCTGAACCAAATAGATTAAATCTCACAGAAGCACTTACAAAAACAAGAACTGTTGGTATTCGTAATGTAGATGTTGATGACGGTAAACTTAACTCTACTGTAACTGGCGGCATTTCTGTTGCAAATGTTGGCGGTGATATTGGTGTTGATGCTGTTAAAAATAGACCAGACATTTATGGCTCTGTTCCACCAAATCCAGAAGGCGGTGCAGCAACCGAAAGATTTAATAATCCCGGTGGATTGTACCCGGCTTCATGGCAAGAAAAATATGGTACTACAGGTACAGGTGTCATTGGAGACGGTCATTTAATCCAAGGCTTTACAACTGCTGAAGGTGGTGCATCTGCACAGATGGCTCTACTGAAAGAAGGTAAATATTACAGAAATGTTCCTATCACAGAAGCAATTGCTACTTGGTCGGGTGGAAATAATGTTGATGCATACTTAACACAACTGAGAGCTCAAGGTATTGATACAACTAAAAATGTTAGTTTTTATACGGCTACTAAGCAAGGAACAATTGATCTGGCTAAAGCTATGGCATATCATGAAAAAGGTGGAACACACTCTTTGTCAGATGAGGGGTGGTCTAATGCATATGACAATGGCGAAAAGTTAGGGTGGATTTAACAAATGGCAACACTTAATGTTTTAGATTTATCTCCTAGAGAAATCAGAAGTTTGATGAGAAATCCAAACAACAGAGTTAATGGAGCTCTGATTGGAACTGCATATGTTGCAAATAAAATAGGACTTGATTATTTTATTCCTATTCCTAAAAAGTATAGAACTTATTATGGATCAACAGCAGGAGCAAAGTATTCCAAAGACTCTCTTATCAAAAGTCAGTCTGTTAGAAGGTATAGAGAGAATTTAGGAACACAAAGAATTTTACCTGATCCACTTTATGATCCTGTCAAACTAGACAAAGTAAGTGTTGGTTCTAAATTGGGTAAAGGTATCCCTCTTGCTATGTTTACAAATGGTCATGGGGCAAGAACTACAATGAACCATTTGGGCCAAGGAAAGAGAAGAGAAATTGCTAAACAATTTTATTGTCATGTTCCTTTGATCCAAGGTTTTAGAAACAATAAAAGATTTGATAAGCATAGTTTAATTATTTCTGAAGGTTTGATCAAACCATTCTCTGGTGAAGTTATGCTGGAAGGAAGTGTTAGAGATTTACAGTCTAAAGGTCGGGCAGTTGTATATGAAGTCTTAGATGCAAATGGTAGAGTTGATCCATATAAGACATTTGAGTTAGCAAATTATTGGAAAGATAATCATCTATTCCAAAATATGATTCTTCACTATGATACACTAGAACCGACTAGGGCAATTGTTAAGCATGGTTCTTTTGAGAAGAGTGTTGATCCCGGTGATCCCGGTCTTATTGAAATTCGTAAGCCTTATCACACAGAAATTACAGTGATCATGCCTATTGTAGATTCGTTTTATAGAGGTGATTTTAAAAGAGAAGTTCAAACTGATTTTAACTTCAATCTATATGTTACTGATGGATTGATGCATTTTAGTTATAAATAAATTATAATCTAACAAGAAAAGTTGACAAATGGCAGTATCAAAAGCATTTTCAATTGAAGATGGTAATCAACAGTTAAGGTCTATTATCTCTACTAAGTCTAGAGATTACAGTGATTTGGATTTAACTTTCACTGCTAGAACTACTGGTGATGTATTTAAAAAGACTGATGCAGCTGCTGTCAAGCAATCTGTAAAGACTATCTTGCAGACTAATTATGGCGAAAGACCTTTCCAACCATTGTTAGGGGCAGATTTAAGATCAAAATTATTTGATAACTTCACTGCTCAAGAAAATGAATTTTTTATTGCACAAGCTGTTATTGATGCTATTGATACTTATGAACCAAGAGCAAAAGTGTTGAATGTTATTGTTAATGATGCTGATAATGATGCACTTGATAAACAGCAACTCTTTTTGGATAGAAATTACCTATCTGTCATAGTAGAGTTTCAGATTGTCAACACAGAAGAGACTGTAGTACTAGAGACTAATATATCAAGGATTAGATAAGAATGGCAACCACTATTACACCATCAGATTTGAATTTTGATGATATCAAAACATCTCTGACAAATTATTTTAAATCAAAATCAGAGTTTTCAGATTATGATTTTGAAGGTTCTGCCCTATCTAACATTATGGATGTGTTAGCATATAACACACACTTAAATGGATTGCTGGCAAACTTTGCATTGAATGAAGCATTCTTGCCTACGGCACAGCTCAGAACGTCTTTGGTAAACCAGTCACTTTCTTTTGGATATATTCCAAGATCAAAGACTGCATCCCGTGCACAACTTACTGTTTCTGTTAACTTATCTAATGCTGCATCCAGACCAGCAACTGTAACACTTCCAGCTGGTACAGCATTCACTGCTTCTGTTGATGGCGTAAGTTATACATTTAGAACACTTCTTGAGTATACAGGATATGATACAACAGGTACAGGTATCTACACATTTGTAGATCAACTTGGTAATCCATACATTACTGTGTTTGAAGGTGAACTGACTGTAAAAACATTTATTGCAGAAATCACTGGTGATAGACAGGTTTATGTTGTACCTGATCAAGACTTGGACTTGGGTACAGTAGGTGTACAAGTATATGATGATGTTAACTCTGATAACTTCACCACTTATTTTAGTGCAAACGCTACGACAAGTGGTAACATTATTGCTACTGTGTCTTCTACTACTGCGTTATATCTGCCTTTGGAAACATATAATGGTTATTGGGAATTCAATTTTGGTGTTGGTGGTGTTACAGGTGTAAACCCAACTAACGGTCAGGTTATTCGTATTACATACCTGAGAACAAATGGACTTGATGCAAATGGTGCCTCTGTCTTTACACCATCATCTACACTAAGTGTGAACAATGTATCTTACACACTTAACGCAGTAACTTTTGCAAAGTCTTCTTTTGGTGCTGACAAAGAAGGTACAGAATCTATTCGTATTAATGCACCATTGTCTTATCTTGCACAGAACAGATTTGTTGCAGCCGGTGACTATCTCGGTATTATTGCTAACGGTGTTCCGGGTATTAAGTCTATCAACGCATGGGGTGGAGAAGACAATGTTCCTGCCAAATATGGTAAAGTCTTAGTATCTCTAGTCTATGAAGATACATTAACAGCTGCACAAAAAGTTGCTACAGAAGCAATTATTATTCAAAATCTTACAAATCCACTATCTGTTATTGGTGTTGAAACTGAATTTGTTGACCCAACATTTATTTACCTTGACGTAAGTACAACATTTAGATATAATGCTGGTTTGACTAACTTAACTAGACAAGCAATTGAAAATAAAATTAGAAGTTTTGTACAATCATATTTTGCTACCAATGCAGGAAAGTTTAATGATGTAATCCATAAGTCAAAGGTTGCAGCTGCTATTGATGGTGCTGATCCATCTATTCTTGGAACTAAACTTGCTATTAATATGAAAGCAAGATTTACTCCGGTTGTTAATGCTACAACAGGAAACTTTGTTCGTTCCGATTATACTATTAACTTCCTGAACAGTATACAAGCACCACAGATGGACACTCCTACAATTACTAGTGAAAAGTTTACTTTTAATAACTTACAGTGTACTATCAGAAATGCACCTTTACATTCTACAACATTACAAATTATTGATGGTGATGCAAACGTAATTGTTGGTAACGTTGGTAATTATGAACCAACTACAGGAAAAGTTAATCTTGTCGGGTTCTTACCACAAACTATTGTTTCTGGCAATACTTACTTACAAATCAAAGCTATCCCTGCTGATGATACAAACTTTAAGCCTTTGAGAAATACACTGATTGAATTAGGCGATAATTTGGTTACTGGTGTTCCAGATATTGATGCTGCTACTTCTGTTACGGGTGTGACAAACTAAAATGAGTAATGTAAGAACCACAACTGACTTTAATAGACTTAATGCAAATATGTATGAGTCTCAAATCAATACAGTTGTGCCTGAACATTTCAAGGAACAGTATCCAAAATTAATTGATTTTTTAGAAGCATATTACGACTATTTGGATAGTGATGGTCAACCAACACACAATCTGAAAAATTTATTTACAATTAAAGACCCGGGCTCTACGCCAGATGAGTTTCTTGCAACAATGTTTGAAGAACGTGTTCCCGGCATTTCTGGTGATACATTTCCATCGCCAAGATACGCTTTCTTACAGATACCGGGATTTTTGAATGGTAAAGGTTCAAAAGTATCTGTAGAAGGTTTCTTTAGATTTTTCTTTGGTACTGATGTTGAGCAGGTTCTTCCTAGAAACTCTATGTTTATTGTTGGTCAGTCAGAAGTAGGAGCAGAATCTCTTAGATTTATTCAGGACTCTTACTTCTATCAAGTATACTCTATTCTTTTGAGAACAAATGTTCCTGCTGACCAGTGGTTTGCTTTCTATAAACAATATATTCATCCGGCTGGTTTTGCTATTTTCAGTGAAACATTGTTTGAACTTTTGGCAAACAATTCAGAATTAGCAGCAACTATGCCATTGTCGGCAGTTGACAGTGATATTAACACAGTAATTGTACAAGAGATTGCAGACTTTTCTCTTTCTCCAACTATCAGTCTTACAGGTATTGATAGTTCTGAAACCGCTAGATATTATGTAGGTAGAGACATTCACTTCTACAATGACTCTATAGGTGGTCTTGATAGTTCGTATGCACAATACAAGTCTATCAAAGATATTCTAAATACTAACTCACCCACCTTTGATGACTCGGCAGATTCTGCTGGTTCTGGTCTTACAAGAATTCTTATGTCCGACACTATTCAGACAATGGATGAAGATATTTTCCCATTCTATGATAGCGTTGGTGCAGATACACCTTAATAATTTGATATAAATATTACTAATTCACTCAATGAGTAGGTAACATGGCAAGACAAAATATTTCTAAAGGTACGGCAGCAAATGATGGTACAGGTGATACCTTACGGTCGGCTGCAACCAAAATTAATGAAAACTTTACAGAACTTTACACTGCACTAGGTGGTGATAGCACTGTATTAGGAAATGACATTACCTTTGATAGCACTGGTATTATCTTTACTGATGACTCTAACCATACCACTACTCTTGGGTTCTTAAATCCTGATGCAGCTGGTAGAACAGTTAATCTCCCCAATAAAGACGGTGAGATTGTAGTTATTGAAGGATCATCTAGAAAATCAGTTGACTTAGCAGATGGTGCTACAGCTGCTAGAGCATTGTTTAATAACAACTATGATAGTACAGGCGCATTTCCAACTGCTTCTGTGTATAAGGGTGTTATTTTACATGATGGTCAAAGCAACAAAGCTTTCTACTCTAATGGTACAAACTACTCTAAAGTAATTGATAGTGATACATTAACAACTGGTAACTATAGTATTACTACAAATGCAACACTGAATAGTTTGACACTGAACCAACCAAAGATGAATACAATTATTCGTGACTCTGCGGATAATGAAATCATTCAACTTACCACTAGCGGCACTCCAAATAACTACTTAAAAGTTACAGCAGAAGCATCTACTGCATCTCCAACTATTGGAGCAGATGGTACAGATACTAATGTTGGTATTAAGATTGCACCAAAGAATAGTGGTGTTATTGAAGTTGGTGGTAGAATTAAATACTCCACACAAACATTAGATTCATCTGGTGCTACATTTGATTCTGATAAAGCAATGTATATTATTAACGTAAGTACAACTACTGCATATAACTTCTTTAATACAGGTTTTGATGCTGGTGAGATTAAAAAGATTGTAAACAAAAGTGGTGCTAACGAAGTAACACTTCAGGTAGGTTCTACATATCTTGGTCATCCAGACGCTGGTACTGGTAATATTGTATTAACAGGTAACGCATTCTTTGAAATGGTCTTTGACGGTGACAGATGGAACCTTGACAGAGACTCAGACAGACATGTGGCAATCACATAAGATAAGGTAAACAAATGGTAGCTATCGTAACTGATGATTTTAAAAAGAATCTTGTCCAAGAATTAATCACTGATTTGAATGATTCTGGGACAAATTATTATATTGGTATTGCAAAGTCTGATCAGTGGAATGCAACTGATGCAGCTCCTGCCCCTGTTAACACTGAGCGGGAAGAAAGGCAGTTTAGAACTAACCTTCAGTCAGTGATCAAAACTACTGATGTGTCTTATGTCATCCCAAGATACAACTGGTCTTCTGGTACAATTTATCAGGCTTACAGTGATGAAAAGACTGCAACTGGTACTAATACCAATGGACAGTACTATGTACAAACCAGTTCTAACAGAGTGTATATTTGCTTACAACAGGGTAAATCAGCTACCGGAACGCCTGTACCATCTTCTATTGATCCAGATACCACACTGACTACAACATCAGCAAAAGCAACAGCAGATGGATATATTTGGAAATATCTCTATACACACTCTGCTATTAGTCTGAGTAAGTTTGGTTCTGCAAACTTTATTCCTGTACAACTTATTGATAGTGGTACTCTTACAAATATTCAGCAGTCACAGCAAGACGTACAAAATGCAGCTGTCCCCGGTGAAATTATCGGATATAAAATTATTGACGGTGGTACAAGTTACAATAGTGGAGCAACCCTTGCAGTAAAAGGTAATGGTAGTTCTGCAAGAGCAATTGCTACTGTTAGTGGTGGAGTTATTGTAAAGGCAGAAGTAGACGATTCTGCTGGCGGTATTCCATTTGGTGCTGGATACGATTATGCTAACGTTGTCGTGACGGGTGTGGATAGTGGATCAGGTGCTATCATTAGACCTATCATTGCCAAAAATGGTATGGGTGCAGACCCTAGAGATGATCTTAGAGCAAGAGCAGTAATGTTCAATGCTAAGATTGTTGGTGAGGCAGGCGCAGGTGATTTCTTAGTTAATCAAGACTTTAGACAAGTTGGTCTGATTCGTGATCCAAAAGTTCCTAATAGTCGGTCTGCTGTTGATTCTGACTTTACTGCTACTACAGGTTCTGCTCTTAGAATTCTTACACTTGATGATTCTACTAGTGGCATTGCAGCTGACCAAACTATTGTTGGTCAAACTACAGGTGCAAAAGCATTTGTAGATAAAGTAAGTTCTTCTAATGATAGAATTATTTCTTACCATCAAAATGAAAATACTGGATTTATTCAGTTTACTGCTTCTGATACAAGCATTCAAGATTCTAGCAATGCTTCTAACGAGGCAGGTTTTGTTTCTGACTCTGATGGTGAAGTTGATCCTTTCAGTGGTCAGGTACTATATATTGAAAACAGAGCGCCAGTTACCAGAACCACACTTGGTACTGAAGACGTAAAAGTGATTGTGCAGTTTTAAAAGGTAAAATAAGAGATGCCAAATACGTTTAACGAAAATACATTTTCTACTACCTATAAGGATGATTACAGGGATAGTGACAACTATCACCGCATTCTGTTTAACTCTGGTAAAGCACTGCAAGCCAGAGAACTTACACAGATGCAAACTATCATCCAAAAGGAACTTGCACGATTTGGTAGAAATATCTTTAAAGAGGGGTCTGTTGTAAATCCCGGTGGTTTAGATATTGATAATGAATATGAATATGTAAAACTGCAATCTTCTGCTAGTCTTGTTCTGTACAGAAAAGATATTTTGACTGCTCCTAATGGAGTAAAGGCAGAAGTTCTTGAATTTGTAGCACAAGAAAACAATGATCCACCAACTGTATATGTAAAATACATCAGTGGCGGTACAGCGACTAGTGGCACAACACCAATCAAATTTAGTGCTGGTCAGACTTTGACCAACGGTAATGAGAGTGGGCAAGGTGGATCATCTTCTGTAAACGTAGCAACTACTGCAACACTGTCTGCTCTTGGTCATAGTGACACTAGTGCAGCAAATGTTGTAGGGCAAGGTTATCAAATTGCAGTTAATTTAGGTGGTTACTTTGTTCGTGATCACTTTGTACAAGCTTTACCACAAACTAAAATTATTAGTAAGTACAGCAATACTCCTACAGTAGATATTGGATTTATTGTCACAGAAGATATTGTTACAGTTACAGATACTAATGAACTTTATGATAACCAACTTGGCACACCAAACTTAACTGCGCCGGGTGCTGACAGATATAGAATTAGATTGACTCTCAGTTATACAGATGAGACAGGTGTTGACTCTAGTACTAACTTTGTGATTACAAACAAAATTGTAAACGGTGTAATTCAAAGAGAGATAGATCAAAATACATACAACATTATTGGCGATGAGTTAGCTCTGAGAACAAAAGAAGAGTCTGGTAGTTATGTTGTAGATAA
>TARA_R100000353_G_scaffold2612_1_pt1 | contig 22809 bp, 15 predicted proteins | sample TARA_R100000353 | Tara Oceans TARA_R100000353 (sample SAMEA2620663) | marine metagenome | biome: marine biome (ENVO:00000447); feature: surface water layer (ENVO:00002042); material: "saline water (ENVO:00002010), including plankton (ENVO:xxxxxxxx)" | depth 5 m | reverse complement strand
TGAATTGAGCGAAGCCTACGATGAGCGCAAGATACAGGGTAGCAACGGTAACTACTACGGCCCAACTATCATTACTAAGGGATACGTCAGCAGGCTGAACAAGGAGCCATCTGACAACGAGTATGACCAAACTGGTCGAGCATTCAGACTCAGCGTCACCAGCCCTAGTGTGCAACGTAAGTATGGCAGAGACTCCTCTATGTCCGAGGTAACTGTGTGGGTACCGGGTCGAGTTTATGATGACAGTCACCCATTCGAGTTTAAGGACAATTATGGTGAATGGCAACCCTATGCAGAGAAGACACCTGTGATTATATTTGGTAGAGTACGCATGAGTGTGTTCAACGACCAAACAACACCAAGCCTAACAGCATTCGGCATCTATGTACCATCTCGTACAGCGAGGCCGGGTGCTAAGGGCGGTGACACTAGCATAGACCAATTTAGAAACAACGGAGATGAATACTGATGGCAGGATTTGGAGCAATGAAAAAGAAAGAAGAAGAAGAGAGAGCAGAGGCAATCTTCCAAGCGGAAGCAGCAGAAGTAGACAAGCAAGAAAAGGAACAATTTCCTATAATTGCATCTAACAGCAACTTCCCCGAATTGGAGGCAGAGTTTGCACAGCAGACTAACCCTAACAGGATGAGACCTAGTAAGGTAATGTGTGGTGTGGTTGGACACGAGGGCACCGGCAAGTCCGGCATCGTAATTGACGGTCACATGCACAGATACCCTGAAGGCATGCTTTGGGCATTAGACTTCGATAACGGGGCTATGGCTTGTAAAGAAGCACACTACCCCGGAGAAGATGACCGTATCAGAATATGGTCGCCTTGGGTATTCCAAACCGCTGACCGTACTGCTTACGACTACCCAGCGACACACAGTCGTATGATGGAATTGTTGCGATTCGCTGTAGAATATGCAGAGAAGCAGACTAAGCCTGAGTTTGGGGGTAGAAAACTTAACACTGTTTTGATTACATCTGTAGACCAATGGGATTCAGTCTGTATGAACAACATGAAGATATTCGATCTAGAGGATAACAACGCAAAGGATGCAGTCGGTGCTGCTAAGGTTGAAGTCAACCAAGGTATCGGCTGGAACTGGAGCATCAGGTCCACTAGATTCAAGCAAATGACAGCACTGTGTCAGAAACTAAACGCTCTCGGTGTAGACATATACTGGGAAACTCACCTCAAAGAGGACAAGGATGGTAAGGTCGGATTCGACGGCTGGAAGTTCGCATGGGAAAAGAGCGCAAACAACGACCTGTTCCAAATCATTTGGTGCCACGCTAACAAGGTGCGTGGCGATGATGGTAAAGAAACAGGTGAAATCAGACACGTTGCAGAGTTCTTCAAAGAAAAGACCAACTCTGACCTAAAGGGTCAAGAGAGGCTTTACTTCGTTACTAAGAAAGGCGAGCCTGCGCAATGGCATGGGCTTGCTGAACTGCGTGAAGGAGTCCTTTGATACAACACACCACCGGGGTTTGTCCAGTAATAAGCGGAAAAGGTTGTAGCCGGAAATAGTGGTTTCCGATTTCTCTCATCTATCTGTTTTCCACGAACCGCTTCCCCCACCTGTGTAGGTGATAATATGGTAAGTTTCAAAGTAAATAATAAGGAATTAACCCAGTTCATTACTGGGTTTGGTAAGGAGTTGCCGGATATAGTCTTCAGAGTGAAAGATGACTATGTCGAGTCAGCAGTGGGCAAAGACACTCACTATCTTAGGCGCAGAATGAATGTCAGAGAGGCAGAGACTGGAGACATTGCAGTTAGCGATGTTTCTAGGTTACTTGCGTTTCTGAAGGCTACTAAGGCTGGAGAAGTATCAATCAACCAAATGGGAAAGACTTCAGTTTTACACGTAGCCTGCGGTAAATCTACACTACAGTTGCCGACATCATCATACCTAACCACTCAGAAGCAACTGCCTCTAATCGAGAGATTGGTGGTTGAGGGTGAAAATAACATGTGGCAGAAATGGGCATCGTTTAGTTTAGACTGTCACGGTATAGTCAACGGCGAGGACTTTGCACCAGCAGCGCAATTCGATAAGGTGATTGGAGGTAAGTTTTCATGTAAGACATCATTCGATCCATCAGGAGAATTTGTTGTTAGTGCAGGGTCTAAGCCTAAAGGCAAGATGTTTGTCCGTGTACCTGTTACCAATTGCGAGTCTAACAACGATACAGTAAACTCAGCGTTTGCCTATTGGTTACCAGCACTTCTATCTAATCTACCGCCGGGACCACTCAATCTCCACACTGGAGATGAAACGGTGCTTGTGATAGAGCAGGGTGATACTGGTTTCCTGTTAGTTGTGATGGACCAAGAATACGAGGAGGACTAGTATGATTATTAATTCATACCACCCTGACCCTGAAGGCCACGCTCACATATACAAACGATGGCGTGATTCTGAAGGTAATCTCATTGAAGAGCACATTGACAACTTCAGACCTTACTTTTGGATTAGAGCAGAGACTAGCGATAGCGTAGTTAATAATGTGCTGAATCGATACCCCGGAAGTAGCGTGGACCGAAGCGACACTGCCACAGCACTAAAGACAGAAGAAGAATTGGTGAAAGTATACGCTTACAGACAATCTGATTTAAGAAGTATGCAAAGAGAATTCGATAAAACTTGGGAGGCTGACTTGAGCCTAACAGACCGATATCTCATAGATGAAATTAAAGAGATGCCTGAATGGAAACCCCGTGTGTGGCACTTCGATTTGGAATGGGATCCGCATGAGGACTTCACTACTGTAATGTCTGTAGTAGACAATTACAACAATCGGAATGTCACATTTTGCTGGAGTGAAGAGACAGCCAAAATAGAGGAGAAGGGCTTTGTTAGAAAGGAAATACGTCACGTAAAGTACGAAGACGCTGAATTCAGTTACGAGCGTTTATTTTACACTGATGAAAAATCGATGCATAGTGCCTTTTTGGATTACTTAGAGGAATGCAACCCTGACATACTCGTAGCCCACGCAATCATGTGGGCAGATTTACCGCACCTAGTCCGCAGACTAGATGAGTTTAGGCGGCTTAGTCCACTTGGGCGTGTATTGCGCCCACCTAAGAATGAGCGTGGCTACAAGTACACAGACCAGCCAATCATAGGTAGATTATGCTTCGATACAGCGGCACCCTATGACAGCGGTACAGGCTTTGAGCGTGTATGGAAGGATAGTGGTAAGCCACAGTTAGCCAGTCGCAAATTGGACTTTATCACTGGCCCTGACGTGCTGGATTATGGCGGCAAATTCGACATGGACGTGTTCACTGGTTGGACAGAGCGATTTGACGATTACTGCGATTATTGTATGCAAGACACTTTACTACTCAAACGAATGGATGAGGAGAACCACGTTTTGAGTTTCTTCATGTCACTACAGCGCATCTGTGGTGTAACATTCACTTCATGTCACAACGTCACTAGGTTCGCCCGTGGCTTACTTAGTAGACGCACACACTGGAAAGCACCTACTAACGCCGATGTTGAGAAACAAGACTACGAGGGTGCGTTCATACCTCCTCCAAAGCCGGGTAGATATGAAGGCGTAGCCTGTGTAGACTACAAGGGCCTATATCCTTCAATCATTTTGAGTCACAACTTATCTTGGGAAACTCAAGTAGAAAGAAACAGGGCTGGAGAAGAGGGCATTCACAAATTACCTGATGGCACTACTTGGAGTCAAACTAAGAAGGGGCTTTTGCCTCAGATTGTAGAAGAAATGTTTGAACTGCGTGACGAATATAAGCGTAGGATGAGAGAGGCAGAGACCTCAACAGAAAGAGCAGGTTGGAACACAATGCAACTTGCTACAAAACGTGTCATGGCATCTCTATACGGTATGGTTGCTAGTTCTTACTGGGGCTGGTGTGACTTCGACATAGCCAACGCTATCACAGCCTGTGGTAGAGAGGCAATCAAATTCTTAATGGAAGAATCAGAGGCTCAGGGCTATGAAGCCCTATACGGTCACACTGATTCAGCATTCGTAAAGATACCATTTGATGAGGCTACAGCGTTAGCCAAGCACCTAACAGAAAGAGTACAAATCGATCTCAACGCTAGTCACCTAATTGTAGAATTTGAGGCGTATATGCCATATTGGATAGTTGCAGGTAAAAACCTGTACTACGGTATTTGTTCGTGGCCCCCTGAAGATGAGGGCAAGGCCAAATCAGCCCGATTCGGTAAGATTTCTACTCTTGCACCTATCTCTCGCAACTTAGAGAGAGATGCCCTAAACATGATTTGTCAGGGTGCATCAGAATCAGAGGTAATAGACTTCATAAGACCTATTTCTTTGAAAATTAAGAAAGGTAAAGCAGAACTCAAAGAGGTAACTGGTGTAACTAGAATCTCTAAGAAATTAGAAAAATACGAAAAGCCAACACTAGGGGCAAAGGCAGCAGTATACTACAATAAGCACATGGCAGAACGATTCAACCAACCCAACTTTGATGAAGGTGACAGTGTTCCTTGGGTGTATGTTGCGTCGTCACCTAACTGGGCACCACCTACTGATATCGTATGTTACAAGGACATATCTGAGTTGGAAGGCTTTGAGCCTGATTGGGAGACAATGGTTGACAAGTTAGTGAAAGCCAAAGTAAAGCCTATCTTCAAAGCCCTTGATTGGGACTTGGAAATGGCTTCGGGTGCAACACGACCAAAGAGGTATTGGTGATAATATGGCGAGAGATTTTGAAGCATACAGCAAATCCACATATCAGTGGGAACCCGGACATGAAAAGCACCTTCGCATCACTAAGTCTAGTTTGACAAGCGATTTTGATTTCTGTCCACAACAATATCATTTCAAGCGCAGAGAGGGCAGAGAGACACCCGAAACTGACGCAATGCGCAAGGGCACAAATGTGCACAATGCGATGGAGGAATTTTATGTCTATGTTAGACCTAACTTGGATAAAGTACTCAAACTACTAAACGATAAAAAGAGAGAAGAAGCATTCTCTCTGTTTGTGAAAAGTCTACCTAAGCCTGAAGAACCCTATCTTCTAGGTGAAGAGGAAATACTAGTCAAAAGACTGGAATGGGAGTTAGATCGGCTAGAAGCCACTCAAGGTCAAAACTTCTTACCAGTTATCAATGAAGACGAGATTCATGTATTTACAGAACGCAGTTTTGTCCACAACGGGAAAATACATACTGTTCCTATACATTTTGCAGGTATGATAGACCGTGGCTTTGAAAACGAAGACGGCTCGATTAGTCTGATGGAATTGAAAACAGGTAAATGGAAGCAGAAGTGGGACAAGAAGAAGAATGAGTGGGTTGATGATAGATACAAAGTACAGGGAATGCGCAAGGAAATGGCGTTCTATGTTGATTTACTAAAGATGGCAGACCACCCCCTACAAAACGTCACTCACTGGGGCTGGTTCTACCCTGACGGCTCATGTGGAGAAGACATGGAAGGGGTCAGATTCGTAGATAGTTGGTCACACGAAAGAGTTATCAAATCATATTCAAACAAGTTGGAAAAGGACGTAGACGCTTTGTTAGAGGCGTACTTTAACGACCATTTCCCACCTAAACCACACCAAGGTAAATGTGCTTGGTGCAGTTTTACTGAAGATTGCCCCGCTTGGCAACCGGGCGGCGAGCACTATTGGCCGAGGTGGTGAAATGTATGTACAGTTTGATTTTCCAAGAGAAGTATTAGAGTTAAGCACAGAGAAGGGAAAGGGCTTCAGAAAGTTAGTGCGCAACAGCACTGAGTTTGAACGATATTGGGCAGGTAAAAATGGCGTATCTAACGCATACACCACAGTCTATGGATATCGTGCTACAGAAGCCCCTAATCACAAAAGAGTAAACCTACAAACTCCGATAATCAGACACTTTGTATTAGATTTCGATCCTAAAGATTTCACTGACCCTAGTCGCCCCGATGTAGCACTGGATGTACCTCTGTCACAGGCTCTCAGATTGCATAAAGAATTGCTAGAGAAAGACATAGAGCATGGTGTGTGGTTTAGCGGGGGCGGTTTCCACATATGGATAGCACTGTCAAAAACATACACTCCTGCTAGCGGCTCTCATTTATCGGCTATCAGAGAGGCTGGTATGAGAAAGGTAAACGACTGGATTAAGGACTTAAATCTGTACTGTTCTGACCCTGCAGTGCCATTCGACACAAGTGGGTTGATTCGTATTCCTAACTCCTATAATGCCAAGCGTGGTTACTGGAGTGTCCCTCTGAATACAGAGGATTTAGAAAGTGGCATGGGTCACATACTTGAAAAGGCCCTTGAGCCTACAAGTGGTGTCATATCCTTCGGGAAAAATGGCATCAAATTAGATGTAAAGAAGCCCGGTGAAAAAAAGGGCGTATTCCAAAAGAATACTGCACCATTAGACCTACCTACACTGAAAATGGATGGTGTAATCATATTACCTTGTCTCAACCAAGCAGCGTGTCACGTAGGGGGCAACCCCAGTCACGATGCTAGAGTGCAACTGGTGAAATATCTAGCAAAGCGAATGAGGCATTTCTTGCCCTTAGAGCGATTTAATTCAGACATCCTTACCACGCATACAGAGAAGATTGTTTCTTTCATAAAGGGCCTGCAATGGGCTGATTTCGATGAAGGTATCACTCGTTATCAGGTTCGTACAATTGTTGGTAAAGATTACCCCCAAACCTGCAGTATGCTATGGTCTAAAGGACTGTGCATGGGTAAGTGTAGATATTGGGACAAAACGGGGGCTATAGAATGACAAAGCACAGAATAAACTACCCAATAACTAACACAATCAAGCGTATGTTCAGAGCCTTTGAAGAAAACGGCGAGATACTATCAACAAACAAAGTATACTCCTTGATGCATGAGCAAGTATCACCTAGAACTGGAAGACTTTACAGCAAAAACCCGTCAAAAGGCACGATTGCTCAAATATTGAACAAATACCCTTATTTCACGAAATCAGGTTACATCGATGAAACAGATGTCAGAGGACACAGAATGAGAATCTGTACATGGAAAATAAATGAGGTGAGAATAAATGAAAGTACCTCTGATAATTGATTCTAATGAAAGAGGTCCGTTGAAAGATGCCGTGGTTAGGGCTGCAGAAAGGCAGGGAATACCCGTAAAACAGGTATTTCTACAGGGCATGGGTGATTACAAAGCCGGGGATGGACACATCGAGTGCAAAAGCATCTCTGACCTGTTTCAATCTACATATTCAGGACATCTGATGCGTCAGATGGAGAATTTAGATGCTAATTGTCAGAGAGTTTTCTTAGTAATTCATGGAGATCTAGCGAAGTATGTCAAAATTGCAAACAATCAGGGTAGAAAGACTACTTACTCTAAGTCACTTAATACACTCACAGGAATTATTGCCCGCATAATGGCTGACTTTGATTGTCACGTATGGAGGGCTAACAACTACAGCGAAGCGGCTATGTTTATCACAAAATTACATTCCAAACTACACACATCTGCATCTAGTCACGGTGCAAAAGCAATCACTAGAGTCAGCACTAACGATATTAGGGCAGACATGTTACTCGCAGTACCGGGTTTTGGACAAGATTTGGTAGAAAAATTACTAGAAAGATGTGGCAGTATAGAGGAAATGTTGCATGTCGAATCCGTTAAACAGGTGAAAGGGATGGGTTCTGTTCTGCGACAGCGACTAATTGAGGTTCTAACGAGCGAGGAACCGGTAAGAGTAGAGCGCAAATATAGCAAAGGGAGAGGAAAGATATGATAGACCACAGCGTAGAACACTATGAATGCATGCAAGAATACCCAATTTTGAGAGGATATTTAGAACACTTTAGAGAAGTATCGAAGGATAACGAAATACCGGGACTATTGTCCTTTTTCTTCATTTTAGGGCAGGTGGCTCTACCGTTTGTCAGGATGCCTATAGGGGCATCTAACATTGACCCTAGAGTGAGCATGTTTTGGATTCAAGATACTAGAACGGGTAAATCTGTAGCGTTTGAGATTATTCAAAAGGTCATGAAGGACATAGGAATAGACTGTGTTGACTATACAACTGGCACAGATGCGGCTATGGTGGGGTCTTGGAGCAGAGATGGCGATGACAATCTAATTCAAACTCCCGGTGTGTTAGCAGGAGCGAAAGGTATGAACTTTGATGAAGGTTCAATTATTCTAAAACCAACACAACACTCAGAGCAAACTGTACTATTCTTACAATCAGCACTAAACGCTGCAGGTACAGGTAGGAATTTCTTGACAAAACACTTGAAAGACGGCACCATTACAATTGAATCTCTTGTATCATTGTGGATTACTACATTCCCCCCACAGGGAATAAAGGAACACGTACTAGACAAGGGTATCTTCCAAAGAGTGTTGGTTTACTGGCGACATTGGACACTTGAAATGAAGCGAAATATCGCACACGAACTGGCAGACGCTGTTCACAACAAAGTGGAATTTGAAATGTCTTACGAGGAGGTAGTTGAATTCTTCACTAATCTCCAAACACGTCTAAAACAGAGAGTTCTCGATATCAATGGAATAAGTGGTGAAGAATGGATTCAATCTACTCGTGAATTGCAAGAAGGTTGGACTATGAACGCTATGTATGACATGTTTGAAATCGACGGCTCTTACAGATCGGCTCTGCACCAAGCAATCGATGATTACTACGATTTGGTTGAGAACATGGACCCCAAAAAGCAGGGTGTGTGCGCATCTTTCATCATGGGTCTTCAGAACTACACTAACATCTTGGCCCACCACATGGCTATGATAGAGGGTGTATGGAAAGTCACTGGTGACCATGTAGATATGGCTAAAGAAATACTATACGACCTGTATCACAACCTAATCGACTGGCTTGAGTCTGAAGTCAAGGTGGGCATGGCAAGTGCCACTAAGAGAAAATTACAGGCTAGTTGGAAATCGGCATATTGGCGTTGTGAGCACTTTGATTTCAACGATAACCGTGGACCGGGCTGGGCTAAAAAGGCTAAACTCATGGAAGTGTTTGGTAAAGAAGAGAACCTAAGCAGCAAAGCAGGTATAAACAACAAATACAATGAATCGGGGAAAAATGTCTTTGAAGAAACTCGTGAAGGGAAAAGTAAGTACGTAAGGCTGCTCAAAGAACACAGAAATAAGGAGGCCAGTAAGTGACAACGAAAAATTGCTCACTGTGTAACGCTGAATTTACCTTCAAAGAGGAGGGAATCAGTGGGTATTTTGGTCTTTTGAGGGTAGACTTCTGCGATTTCTGCCTAGCCTGTATGGGTGCGATGCAGGAAAGCATCAAGACGCTAACAGGTGAAGAGGAATGAAAGGAAAGCACTTCGTAGTGTTTGCTTATGGTAGTGAATTTTCGCACATAATCAATGCTCCTGAAGTAGTGGTAATTACAGGGGATGATTACCTCTCTGTATACACCAGTTATCGATCTTATGCAGATTCTAAGCCCATCAAATATTCAAAAATACAAGATGAAATGGCTACAATTGTAGATAATGGCGGGATATTGATTCTGAAAAATACTCAAGATTACGGCATTACGTTATCGTGGTCAGGAATAACTAAATCTACACCTAGTGATATGATAAACCATATTGAAAACCATATCATAAACATAGATGATGAACTAAAGGCACTAACTGGTCACAAAATAAATCTTAATGACACAGATTTACCCTCTCAGTTACATACTGAGATATATGCCCCTATTTGGCAAAAAGGAAGTGAAGCCAAAATAATACAAGAATGCATATCTGATGCAAACATAATACTCACATTAGTTAAGCGTTGTAGTAGCGCAAGCGATATAAGGGTGAGATTGAGAAATGAAGAAATACCGATGGAGTTTGATGTAGAATGGTAAACAATGGAGAGCAACAACAAACAGCACAGAGCCTGAACATTCGTGCTGCGAAAGCAATCGCAGACACGGTTAGAACGACGCTAGGTCCGGCGGGAATGGACAAGATGATGGTAGACGGTGGTGGCAATGTCATTGTAACAAATGACGGTGCTACAATTCTACAGGAACTTGACGTTTCACACCCCGGTGCTAAGATGATTATCGAAGCCGCTAACACACAAGAAAGCATGTGCTACGATGGTACAACTAGTACAGTCGTATTGGCAGGCCAATTACTAAGTAACACAGAATCACTGTTTGAAAAGGGCTTGCACCCTAACGTAATTTGCAAAGGTTACAGGCAAGCAGCACAGTGGGCTGTAGAGCATATACAATCATTATCAGAGTCAGCCAAGCCTCATCTAAAGCATGTGGCTCAGACATCGATTACAGGTAAGTCACTAGAGTCTGCTATGGAGCACGTCAGTGAACTATGTGTCAAGGCTGCAGAGTTGGCTGGAGGCGATTTTGAGCGCATCCGTGTCCTGTGTCAGCCCGGTGGAGGCTTAGAAGATTCAACATGCTTCTCAGGTGTGGTTTTACACAAGGAATTCATGCTACCTGCAATGCCAACCGTACAGGGTAAAGCGTTGTTAATCAACACTGGTCTCAGTAACAAGAAGAATGAGGACAATGTACAGGTGTCACTTGGATCTGCTGCAGAATACCAACAATATCAACAGACTACAACTAGAGATATTTGGGTCAAGAAAGCAGAGGCTATCATCGAGCGTCTTCCTGAAGGCGGTGCGGTGTTTGTCAGGGACCATGTAAATGAAGTGGTTGCCGCTACACTGGCTAAGGCTGGTATCAGCGTTGTGCAGCGTTTGCCTGAGAGTGACCTAACAGCACTTGGTCTACTTCTTAATACAGCAGCGGCTCATACTATCGAGGACTTAGGAGATGCTGTCGATGCAGATGTCGAATGCACCACTATTGGTGACATGAAGTATGTCGTAGTCAAAGGCAAGGGTGAAGTCACTACTCTCATCCTCAGAGGTGCTACTAAGCAGACACTCGATGAGACCGAGCGTGGCTTTGAAGATGCTCTTGGTGTCGTGTGCTTAGCATACAATACTCTTGAGGTCGTACCGGGTGGAGGAGCAGCATATCTTAACTCTGCTATCAATCTTAGAAGCAGAGCGGCAGAGATTGGTGGTCGTGCTCAAATGGCTATCGATGCCTTTGCAGACGCACTAGAAACAATCCCTGCTACTATCGCTGAGAATGCGGGTCACGATCCACTGGACACTGTACTGGCACTCAGAAATGAGCATCTGTCAGGCAACATCGATTACGGACCCGATATTGAGGATGGAGGGACTACATCGATGAAAGATGCAGATGTATGGGAGCCATTGAATCTAGTCAAGCAGGCCATTCAGTCTGCAAGTGAGGTCACTATCAGCATCCTGCGCATCGATGACATCATCGGTAAGCGTGGCGAGTGATTATTGCCTAGAAGCAGTAACTAATTCTCTAGCAAAACGTCCGTAGGGAAACCTGCGGGCCTTGCTAGACTTAGATTTAGGTAACGACTTTTCACCCAATTTGGACATATGTCCGCAGATGGGACATTCTTGAATTGTCGTACCCTTGCCGGAAAAGTAAACGCCTCTAATTACAAGGGGAATGCTTTTCTCGTTGCAGTTGACGCATTCTATCTGTAGTTCTGCGAGTAATTTACCCATAGTATCAAGCCTGTAGAATCAGTAGATGCCATGATGCACCATCGTATGCAAATCTAGCATACTTACCATTGGCTATATTGATGTTAGCGGCACTAGCGTTGTCTGTTTTAGCGTTAAATATTGCATTGAACGAGTTAGCGGTAGATATGTTCCTGATTTCAATTACATGGCCCGGTGGGAATGTACCGCTAGGTGTGAGTGTAGCGTGAGCACTACCTCCATTAGGGTTCATTAACCATATATTTGCTTGATCGAAGGTGAATGCGGTGTCAGCAGTCACTATGCTTACCTCGTTAGGACCGAGTCTATGCGTATGCATTGCTTTAGTGCCGCCTAGCGTTTTGGAAGCAGCGTAGTATAGCATAGAGTGTGAATCAGGAGTATGACTTTGCCAAATGGCTCCATATTCGCTGTCAGTCAAATCGCCTGATTCGGGTGAGCCATAAAGTGCTGCAAGATCGGTGTGAGAATCAATAGCGTTAGAGGCAGTGTGGAATCCAGTACCTGTCGTTATTCCACCCTTTGTCATGTGCTGCAAATAGATAGGACTGGTTCTGATAAAAACCCGCCTGTCATGCAACACTGGGGTGGCATTCAAAGAAGCAGTCACGGTCCCAGCCCCTCCTGTCATAGAATAACGAAGTACAGCCAATACAATTGATTGGTGATTACTGCGTGTATTACCTATGGAAGGATTGGACAAAAAGCCTGAAGGTATCAGTGGTGTACCTAGCGAAGGTACAACCGGTGTACCCATTTCATATCTGATTCTAGCAGTTGTACCACTATCTGAACAAATATAAACTACAACAAACACTTCACTGGTGGCAGATGGAACTGCTGGAAGCGAGCCATTGAAATTAGCAGTACCAGTTGCACCTATCGTGATTTGTTGAGTAGCACCCGGTCCACCTGCAAACTTGTAAAGTGCACCGTCTAGTACACACCATCCTCCATGAATAGTAACTACACCTGAAGATGCAGTCTCGATAAATCCGGGCGTTGATGCTGCTATACTGTTCCTCAATGCACTACCAACTGCTGTGTCAGACATACGAATGATACCGTTACCGTGTATTCCCTCATACGGGTTAGTCAAACTAGGAGATGATAGTCCATCTCCGTCTTTCAATCCTTCTGCGCTGCTACTCATACCTGCAGCGGCCATATGTCCTGCCTTTGGGTTCGTCATGGTGTCACCTCAATAATTGCTGAAAATACAATTTCGTTATTGCTTGTCTTAGTTATAGAATCGTATGTATACCTTGCTATAGCGGTGGTATCAGTCGCATCTGATGGGTTCTTGTATTGAATGACCACTTCTTTTAGAGGACTATTGAACGTGCTACTAAGTGGGACCTTTGCCTCAACTGATAACGTATGGTCATCTAACACTCTAACTACAGGTGTTACTACTATTGCGGGTTGTGCTGCACCAGCGTCGTCTTGAGTAGCCAACGTGCCCCCAAACCCAAAAACCACTTGATTAATTCTGTCTTTTAGTGAGTCGATTACAAACCTTGTCCCTTGATTTAATAATGGCATATCAGCCCCTCCTTCTGCTTGAGAATGTACCTTTATTCATCTTAATCTTTAGATGACTGTTAGCAGACTCAGGTAGTGAGTCTATTGAGATTTGGAATAATTCTTCGTCATCTGCAACTGCATGCGGAGAGGCAGTGGCGATGACAACTGAAGTAGTAGTTGCGCTGCTAACTTTACCTAGTAGGTTACCGTTGGCCTTGTAAACGAATGCATCTGCACCACCAGCACTGATAACCCCTGATGTAAATATTGAGTTTGCGTTTGTGCCATCGGTAGTGAAGGTGGTAGTGCCTATGGCGTGACCACTCCCGTTGTTGATTAGTATTCCTGTAGACTTTAAGTGCATTCTACCATGCACAGTGTTCCTATTAGGTATACCAATCACGATACCTGTAGTTGGATCTTTGACTTCTCTAGTCTCTACACGCCATGTAATCTTGAACTTGTAATCAAATGCAGTTGCAAATTCTTCTTGATTGAATTGTCTGTTCCTTTCTTCATTATCACGAGTACTGGAACCAATATCAACCTCTTGGAACCGCTGCAATATATCTTCTATAGAACCATCGACAGAGTTGATGTTTATGTCTGATTTCTTTTGAGTTAAATAGTGCCTAGTCGACAAAACTATCTTTCTATCAGAGTCAGTGATTGTTTCGTAAGATATTATGTCGCCCGGTTGAACTCTACTAGACATCAATGTTCCCATCAACTTTTCATTACCCTTTGCTTTCTTCGTCATGGCTAATACTCTGCGACCAATAGCCTTAGCACTGGCCTTTGTTATAGCAGTAGGGACATGGATGCCCCCTGATATCTCATTGACAGTGTCTTTTTGTGGCCCAAAGTCGTCAACTTGCACTACATTTTGGTCATTGTTAGCACGAGACTTTCCACGGACTATCACACGGTTGAGGGTGCTTTCACCCTCTGTTTCAATTGAGCCTTCAGAAACCATAGTTTGTGTAATTATGTGTTCTCTAGTATGCTTTTGTTGGTGGGAATAGTGTAAGTTACCAAACTGATCTGTGCTGACTTTGTAACCATCGTGCTTTGCTAAGAACCGCATAGCACTAACCCCGTCAGTTCCATAGAAATCCTGTGCTACGAATGTTCCACTAGGGTTTTTGATAGTAAGTCCGTTCAGAGAATTAGTGCTACCTTTTGCTAATCTACTAACTAAATCCGTAGTCCTTAGCCCTACGTTTACTTTCTGACCAATCCGTACCTTTTTGTCGGTAAAACCAATTTGTTTTAATTCTAAGCCTTTTAGATTTCCAAGTCTAATTTTTGACCCATCAGTTGCATCTACTGTAGTAGTTTCTATAGATGCAGGTGCTAATAATTGTTCAGGATTATTTGCACCAATAATTAATGGGGGTAAAGTAGATTGAGAAGTCTTGTCTAATTTTTCGTCATTAACGAATACATTACCAGTATATCTGTGTCCTTTGCTTACAGTATGCACTAGCCTAATTGTATCTTCCTCTTCAATCAAAGAATAGGTCCTATCATGAGTAGGCATGAAGTCACTAGATGTCGGTGCTTTCACCAAAAAACCACTTTGTTGTTTAGTATATTCAGCGTGTCGGACAGCATTATCTACAAATTTAGGCTTACGCACAGCCTTCATTATGACATTCTGTGTCGCATCAGCACGACCAGTTGCAAGATTCTTACCTACTGCCATGCTCACTCCCCGCTATGTTCTCCTGAGTTATAAGTTACATCGCCGTCGCTACCTTTTGGATGTAGTGTTTGGCTGTGCCTCGGCTGCACATTGTAATTACCTTCCTCATCATCAGGCGATTTACGACTTGCGTCTGCTCTAAAGTGTTCAAGTGTATTCTCAGACATGACCACTCTTGCTACCGGAGATCGGATATCGGTCTTGTCATACCCCGTCACATCGACACCCTCAATATTAGGCCCTTGGCTTGTAGGTACTGTTAAACTAGAGCCGGGAGTTATTGTGTAAACAGGTGCATACGGTGGACTACTTGGAGTGCCTGTCAAGGCACCCGGAGCATCACTTGTAAACAGTCCGTACTTACCTCCGGCTGTTGCTCTATAGAAGTTAGAACCGACTTGGTCTGCACTACTCTTCATCACAGGCGCAGGTCTGAAGAACTGTACGTGCTTACTATCCAACACTTGTGCTGGCCTATACAGGAATTCTATCTTGGAGTCAGTGAAGTTAGTATTCTGTATGATAGGGTCGTGGTTAGCATCTTGGTATGGGTTAGACGAAGTAGATACACCAGTTTGTCCCCATCCTTTCACATCTATTACTCCTGAATATTTGCTCCATTCCATAACGTAAGTGCCACCTAGAGGCCAATAAGCATGAGCGTTAGAGAATCTTGTAATTCCGGCAACTGGATTGGTGCTGAAATTTAGAGCAGTCATATCGAAGTTACCTAATGTGCGACTACCACCAGTCATGGCTCCTCTTAGATTGGTTCTCTGTCCTACCTCTCTGTCTGTGTGCAAACTCGCTGCCTCTGTAGACATGATGACATATTCTCTGCTGACACCATCATTTAATTCAGCAATGGTATCTACATCTAATCCCATTCTAACATCATCTCTAGCAACAGGGTCTACTAACCTAGTGTCAGCAGTAATTGTTTCTACTCCTTCGCCAACAGATGCACTCGGTTTGAGTAATCCGTCTTCGTCTGCTAGATCGAGTCTTGCACTGATACCTCTATCGACTTCGCCTGCTTGTAGAGTTTCGTTACTTGGTCGAACTAGTCCCTGACCAAACGCAGGCTCTGCTGTGCTGTGAGACAAAACTAGACCTGTAGCCTCATGTGTTTCACTGACATTCATGAGCATGCTTTCATTGAACACAGTAGGCCAACGGACACCCCTTCCGTCACCCCTGTCGCCAACACGCATAGCACTCGCTGGATTAAACCAGTCGGCAACACCCATGTTACTAGCATCATTGTTAGCCGTGTTTGCGTTGCCACTATAGCGGTCATTTCCATCTCCTGCAAACAAACTGTGTGCGGCTGGTCTGTGACTAACATTGGTATCTTTGTAAGCATCTTCAGGATCCCATGACGGTCTTACACCAAACCCTCTAACTGGGAATCGGCGAACATCTTCACCACGGGTATTACCCCACCAGTCGACCATGTAATATTTGTGAGCCTCTGCTAAATCTGCTATGTTCTTACCTGCATGGTCACCGGGATATTCTCTTCTTACTGTAGATGCATTTCGTATAGTTCTGACAGCACAACCAAACGCCTCTGTCATTCTTCTGCCATCACTATATCTAACCTGTCTACCGATTTGGTCTTGATTCAACAATGCACTTATTTGTGTTAATCTCTCTAGTATTCCTATGTAAGTAGCGTTGAAATCGACATCACTCGGAGCACCACCGCCACTATCAGCACCGACATAATCCCAACCGCCTGTTTTGTTGTCTTGCTGTACAAAGGGACCATGATAATAACCGAGTAAGGCGTTTGAATTAGCCACTTCTAACCAGCCACGAACATAATTAGCCCAACGGGGTCTATTGTAAGCCTGCCTTATTCCAAACCTATAACCGAAACAATAGTTACGAGCATATGCTGATGCTGATGTCATTTCTGCATAGGTTCGTGTTCTTATCCCAGTATTGTCATCAAAACCTCCACAATCCATTCCATAAGTTTCGCCACCCCAACCTATCAACGCACTAGCATAAGTTTCTAATCGACTTACTGCTCCTCCGCCGTGGGAGCCACCGGGCCAAAACCCTGCAAAATTGTATTTAGTAGAATTGAACGTACCACCTTGGTGACTCATTGTTTGACCAATATCGATAACACGAGAATCAATCTGTGCTGCGGTGTATATAGTACCGTCGTGGAAGTCGTCAGTAAACAAATCAGCATCGGCATCATGTGGCGGGGCAACCCACTTCATTGCAAATCCAAACGGCCCTTTACTAGCAACATAATTGAAATCATGGTAGTGTATAGTTTCAAAGTATTCAGGTACGTGATTGTACGGTTTCTTGTCAACAGGTGTATCAGCCACGCCAGTCTTGTCGTAGAAGTCACGGGTGCCACCTGTAGCAGTATCGCTGTACCAAGTAAACGGTCTGCCTAGATTTGGATGCCACAGACACAAATATGCGTCAGGCAAATGTAGGCTGTTTGTGTCCCCACTGCCATCTTTTAGGGATTTATCCAATCCACTAGGAATTTGTGGGAATAGTTTTGCTAAGACGCTAACTTTAGAATCCAAAAATACAGTATCTGAAGAATAGGTATTGTAAGGTCTAGTCAATTTCAAGACCGTATCTGCAGCAATATTAGCCCAAAATTCTGCGCTACCGCTAACGGTTTCAAATGTAGTAGACACGCCCAAAGTGGCATGTGCTAAAGTACCAGTACGATTAGCATAAGTAGCGGTGTAAGTTATACCATTCTTAGTATATTCTAACTCTTCTCCATAATAAGGCTTGACAGGGAATAAATCATTGTTGTCAACGGTAATCGTGCTACCTCCCTGATTAGTAGAAAGAACTACACAGGTAGGATTCAGGCTTCTGTTACGATTGTGTGCTTCGTAAATGTCCATGAAAGATGTAGGATAGCCTGCAATAGTAAGTTGTGCTCCAATACAACCGTAAGACATCCTACAGAATTCGTAATAGTTGTCAGGCTTATGCCATTCTAAGTGTCTAAACTTTCGAGCGGCGAAACTATCAGCACCATCTTTGTGCAATATACCCCACCAAGGAATAGTCACCGTGTAACCCGGTGTAGCACTACTAAACATACCGGGTCTGTAAGGCATGCTTCTTCTGCTAAGTGAAGGCGAACTAGTTTCTTGTACACCTAATGGATTGTATAATCCTAAGACGGGGATATTAGTGAAATGACTACCGTAATCAGGTTCTATATCAAGCATTATTTCATTAATTATTACTTCGCAACCTCTGACATCTGCCATTATAGCGTCTGCTAATATGAGTGTATGTGCTCCATTAGTACTGATGTCTTGTTCAATTGCAATAACTGTATTTACCTGCTGCCCAGTCAGTTCTACAACTGAACCATCGGGTACATCTGTAGCAGGACCGTTCGCATGGAATCCTTTGAGTTGCTGTTTGAATAAGTTTGGTTGTATGACAATTTGGTAAGCCCCTACCTCCATCGGATCGGGGAAGTGGTCATTGAGAGTGTATGTACCTGCCGCCTCTAACACTAACTCGTGTCCACCAGCAGCGTTCTTAGTACCTGCATCTCCTACAGACGCTGCTACACCATAGCCTTCGTACTTAATTTTAGTTTCAGTCAACAATGTAAATCCTCCACCGTGTATGTCGGATGGAGAGAATGCAGCCGTTGGTCCTGAGAAGTAAATGTAAGGGTCACGACCCGGCTCGTGCGTAGTCGTAGTCGCAGTCGTACTGGTGCGTGTTCCTTCATTTGTACCAATTAAACTGTTGATAGCAAAGTCGTTACTAGATGTCTTACAACTTTGATTTAAATCATATATTCTTTGGTAAGCAGGGTGAGCATAATGTCCCGGTAACAAAGCCATGGTTGGGTTGACATAATGATGACCCATTCTTGGAATAGGCATAGGTGTCATCTTAGGACTTGAGGCACCTGCAATATATTGGTAAGGTATAGATGGGTCTGCAAAACTACCAGTACTTGCTGGTAAATTGCTATACATATTGAACCAATCTGTAATTTTCATATCAGGGCTTGCACCACTATACTCGCTGTGGTCACGAAGTCTACGAGATGCAAAAATACGGGTGCTACCTGCAGGCATGTAATAACTCGGAACAATTAGCAATGAGCCTTCATTGCTGTCTGTAATAAACTGCTCAAAGCCGGGAGAAAATACAACACCAGTAAATGTGTCACCGCCATCACTATCTATACCTGTATAAGATACAATAGTTCCTTTGCCCGTTATTTGGTCATAGACTCGTAAAAAGTATCTGCCTCCACTTTGTTCAGTGCTATCTGTCCAATCCGAAGAAGAGAGTACACCACCAGTAACAATTGTATTGGTAGTATGACTTATGTAAGGTGTTTCTTCTACACCATATCTGTGAGTGGAAGTGACACCCATCTTTGTTACATGGAAATACAGGCTTCTGTCATGCGGTTCATAAGATGTAGACAACGGTCTGTTACCGGTATGGTCTTGCCAACCCTCTAGTGTAGATGCAGGGAAGTCTAATCTATGCTCATTCTTTTTAACAGACACATCCGTACCGTCTTGGCTTACATGCTCCCATCCGTTATTTTCCCAAGTAGGCCACAGACGAGGACCAGCGTATTTATTATCAAACATGTCCGTTATGTGTTGTACAGGTTGTGCTGGGTGCTGAAGTCCACCTGAACCAATAGTTTCATTTTGATATGCTTGGATTCTATCAAAGCCCGGTCTAACAATTATGTTACCGGGTATTTCATCAGGATTAGGCAATCTAATTTTCATATTAGGAGACACACCTGTGCCTGCTAATGCTGGTGCTAAACCTTCAATTTCTCTATCACTTACATGCCTAAAGTCCATGATGACCGTACCTAGAGGGGAGCCACCTTCTAGTCTATGCTCTTGACCTGTATCATCCACTACAGTCATACTTTGGAATTGGAGTTCTTCATTTGGTATCATCAATGCATTTCTAATTTGCACAGGGTGTTGTTCTGCTAACTGAGGATGCGATAATTCTTGAGCCTGTATTATAGGGAACATAGCAGAATTAGTCGATTCAAAACTAAATCGTACATTACCCAATACCTTTTCACCCACTAATCTATATTGCTCAGTACCGGTGATTTTGCGCTGTACCCAAGGCACAGCACCCAGTCCTCTTGCGTTAGCAGCAGGCATAGTTAGGCTTCCTCCATCCATTCGCTTCCAAACTATGTGCTCTGCTGAAAAATTACGAGCAGCAGATCGTTTATCATAGAAACCAAATAATCCGGGGTGAGGCATAGCAGTAGATGCTGCAGAGGGATTCAAGTAATCTTTCAAGCCGCTATTGCCCACACATTCCACACCATGTGTTCCAAAATTTTCATGGAAGTTAGAACCTTTAACTATACTTTCATCCCAAAACAAATCACCAGTTGCATGTAAGCAGGGGTTTGCCTGCACCATGTCACCTGATTGTATGGTACGGTGCCATTCAGCATCAGTAGGTGCACTGCCCGATGCAGGGTAATCTGAATTATCGAATGGTCTAGTGAAGCCGCTGTGCATCTGTGTCTCTACACGAGGACCAGCGTTAGCGTAAGCCACATAGCGTGATTTGTTGTGCACTTTATCAGTGTCCCATTTAATGGTACCAGCGTGTAAAATGTTACCGTTTTCTTTCGCCATTAGCCAATCGCCTGAACACAATATACCATCTCTGTCTGCTTTAGCAATGAGAGGTAACTCACTTTCATTTGTAATTGCAATCAAATGCCTTGAAGATAAACCGTTTACACAATATTCAGAAAATGTTGCCGAGGCTGTATCTCCGGTTCCTACGGGAGCAGATGATGCAAGACAGGTTTCTGCTGCACCATATGGGTTGAAGCCGAGGAAAGGATGCCATGCACCAAGTCCAGCAGGGTAAAGTCCTGAACCTATCTGAGTACCCGTGTAAGAATTCAAGTAAGAATATGCTTCGCCTGCCCAACCAACTGCACCAACCGGCTTGGTTCTATCTATTGCGTCAATGAGGCCGTTGTAATGCACCTGACACATATGGTCACGAGCAGTAACTGATGCGTCATTGTTGAGTCTATGTGTACCTGCTTTAGTCCAAACATATGCCTTAAATGAGTTGTCTACGGCGACATCTCTCATATTCTCAGGGTCGGTAATATTAGTATTACGAGTCACAGAATTTATAGTAATACGAGCGTCATTTGAAGAGCCTCCTTGTTGAACAATTACATCTTGAGCACTTACATATCCTGAACCCGGATTGGTGATTGTTATACCTGTGATTTGGCCGGAGCCATTCACACTTGTTATCTCTACAGTCAGGTCTGTACCTGTACCGCTACCTCCTGATGTTGCTAACCCTGACGCTGCGGAGTACCCGCCAGTTCCCGGATCTAATATAGCAATAGCAGAGGGCATACTAGATGCAGGTCCTTTGCCAAGATTGAAGATAAGCGTACTAGAATCCGGTCTAGCAGTATCTATGTACGGAGCATAACCCGCTTGCCCTCCACTACTCACTCTCAACCATCCATACTCAGGAAGCGTAGTAAGAGCACTATTAACAGTTAATGTTGCTCCGCCTCCGCCACCTTCAGGTGCATAGCCAGTAATATCTAATTCCACCCAACCGTATCTGTCCTGCTTGTGGGCACTTTGCATAGACGGAAGGAATGTACCACCAATAGCCTTGAGCGGGTCTTTACCGGGGAATGTATTGATAGATGCACTGATGACTGCCCCTAACTCTTCTGCGTTTTGTACACGAGTAGCATCTATTAGTACAACATTTTCATCACTTACTTGGTTATTGGGCGAGCCTCCATATTTACTAAGATATGCTTCGGCTAATAACCCACATGGTCTAAACGCAGACACATTGTGTTTGTTAGTATCACCTGTGGCTAGCCTTCCGTTTTCTACTGGATGTTTTGGATTAATATTGACATGGTTATCAAGGAAATGACCACCCGGATGATAGCCTCCATCCATGTGCCAAAGTCCGAATACCTTCTTTGTTTGAGGATGAGAAGCACTTTCTAAAGTATTACCAGCCAAATCATCAATTACATGGTTAAAAGGATGTGCTGCCGGTGGATATGAAAAATGAGGAACGCTGAAGATTGCACCTTCATAATAAAACGCCTTGTCATATGTTTGGTCAAACGTATCACCGCTACTAGCGTGTACACCTAAACTTGGGAAACCTTTAGTCGGCTCCCAATTCATATCATAATTAAATCCACTAACTCTGTTCTTTTGGAAAAAGGATGTCCTTGGTAAATGAGCAGAGGGGGTTAGTGTTGTATTGAATCCGCTAACTGAACTGCCACCGTTGGCTAATTGATTAGGTAAGAAAGTTTCACCACCGCCAGTCATTTCAATAGGAACTGCACTGTACCCATTACCAAGGGTCACTATATTCGATCCTTGTGGCTCAAAGTCAGCACTGTTATGTGGGAAAGCCTGACCCGGACCAAACACAATGTATACAGTTTGGTCAGCGGCATTACCTGATGAACTATACCTAGCGTGGGGATGTGCAAACCGGAGAATAATTGGACTTGGTAAGTTAACTGAAACTGAATTTGTACCGTCAGTATAGGTCGTGCCTGTAGCCTTGTTGTTCGCACCTTTAGCCATATCGAATGGCAAAATACCGTCTTGATTAAACAACGGTGGGTTATTTTTACCCTTATGGTCATCTAAATAAGGTGTACCGGGGAACATAGCCAGCATAGCATTAGTATCGAGGAGAGCATAAGAGCCAGCGATTTCTCCAACATTTTGTAAACCACATGAACCAGTTGGGCCACCAGCATATGGGTGAGTATAGAAATCCCCATAGTCATTCTGAGTACCATCATTAACATCCATCACAACACCACTAAAGCCACCACCAAAGTAAAGTGGCACCCAGTGGTCAGGGCTGTCTCTT
>TARA_R100000353_G_scaffold69116_1_pt1 | contig 22899 bp, 42 predicted proteins | sample TARA_R100000353 | Tara Oceans TARA_R100000353 (sample SAMEA2620663) | marine metagenome | biome: marine biome (ENVO:00000447); feature: surface water layer (ENVO:00002042); material: "saline water (ENVO:00002010), including plankton (ENVO:xxxxxxxx)" | depth 5 m | reverse complement strand
CTTCTTCAGGTATAGGTTCATATTTATATGCTATTTTTTCTAATACAGGTGATTTATTTTTAGTTACTCTAAAAGTTGCACCATAAGAACCAACTTTACCTTCATTTAATTCATATTCTTTGGAAGATAAAATATCTAAACCCTCAAACAATGACGGTCTTTCACTTAACATTTTAGAATATTCTTCTAATTTTTCATTACAGGAATTATCTTTAGGTCTTTTAGGAGTAGGTCTTATATCTAAATCTAATTTAGGAGTAGAAGTTAATTTGCCTTTGGCTTTAATTATTTCACGCCAATCATTCATTACCTGCACATCCTTCATTTAATCTTCTAGAACATTTCATGGCTTCTTTCATAGGAATATTTGGTCCTGAACCATAAGTTCTTCTTAATGGACAATCATTACGATAACATCTAACGGTTCTTAGAATATCTTTACGCCAATTAGACTTATCCATATTATTCCCACCATGTTTCTATTTAATAAAGACTTTTATTATAACCTTTTTAGTAAATCTAAGATATTTTTACCTTTTAACCTATATTCAGGAGTAGAAATTAACACTTTTACCATATCAGCAGTATTTTGTTTCCATTTTGCGAATATTTCATCTACTAATTCTACATTAACCCTATCTTTGAGTTCTCCTGGCTCATATTTGTCTAAAATATCGTGAACATCACTAGTTCTTATGTGTTGAAGTCGTAAAGTACCGTAAGAATGTATTTTCCAATGCCCACTATTGAATAAATCCCATAAATATCTCCAAAAATGCTCTTTATTTACATTTTCGTCTAATATTTTTATTCCAATGTTATATTTTCCTTGAATTTCATCAAAATTGTCTTTAGGAGTACCTACACTTTGTTTTGAACCTCTAGTTTGAAGCCAAAAATCAGCATCAGGGTAATTTGTTTTAATTCTAAACATTACCACCACTTCCATGTATCAAAATTTGGTGCAGGTACATAACTAAAACCATCTCTTCCTTTAAAACCCAAATCCATATATATTAAATTATCACTACTATTCATATTAGTTCTTATCATTAAATAAATTGCTGAATAATTATAATATTGTAGCCCAAGATTAGGTTCATAAGATATACCATAGAAAGCATAAAATGTATCATCTTTAACTTCACCCGTTTCTATATCTGTATGTTGATATTCAAATGTAACAGGGTTATTATAATTATTAAATGTATCAATCTGTTTTATAGCATCTAATACTTTACAAAAAAATTCATCAGGGATATTTTCTATATTATCTTTAAAATATTTAGGTAACCCTGTAATATTAAAAGCATAGTCATCTGTAAATTCTTCGTAGAGATAACTTTTCATCCTAATTTGTTGTAAATTTGTTTCTATTTTACCCTTCATAGCCATAAACTCTTCACGGCATTTTCTATCCTTTCTTTTAGGAGTTGGTCTAATGTCTAAGTCTATTTGAGCAGTATTAGTTTTACTTCTCAATTGTGCTTTCCACATATTACCACTTGTTATTGTCTAAACAATAACTTCTATTTAACTACTTCTTTAAACCAAGATGTGAATATCTATTAACCATTCGTTGCCAAAAGATTACAGCATCAGGGTCTATTTCTTTTAATATAATATCTAAAGGAGGTTTTGCATTCATTATTCTTCTTTCTAATAAATCAGGTTTAGCACCACCTGAATATTTTTGGTACACTCTAAGAATACCATCTAATAACTCCTGCTCTTTTTCTCTTAATTCTTCAATCATTTCAACAAGACCCTTTTCTCCATAACCTTGTCCTCTTAATGATTCTTTAGTAACAAATAGATATAACTGCCAATGTACATTATCTGTGTCAAGACCTAATTTAATTGATGCTCTAACAGAACCATCTTCAGAAATAAACTTAACATTTGTATCATTAACTGCAAATCTGTTTAACCATTCAAACCCTTCATTATCTTCAGGTTGTTCAAAATCTTCACCTTGATATAAGGGTGCTTTTAGAATATATTTCCAACTCATTTTATTCATCCCATAATTCTAAAAATTGGTATTCGTCAGCAATTAGCATCATTAAAGTTACATAGAAATCTGCGTTTACTGCTTTATTTGGGTTTAACCCTTTTTGTAAGCATAATTTTTCTGTATAATCTCCTTCTATTTCCTTATATACACATATACCTTCATTATGAATATCAGACAAATTAAAATAAAATATTGAATCAGTCCAATCAGGTTCTAAAATTACTTTATTACCTTCAACTCTAGCATAAGGTAATTGCTCAACAGTTTCTAAAATAAATTCCTTTGCTCTCTTTTCAGGTGCTGAATGAAATGCAGGATTATTTCGTAATTCTTCAAATGTTGTAAATCTATTTTGACCATAAGGGTTGTTGCTTCTTTGAGGTCTATTTCGTCTACCCCTTCTAACATCAATTCTTCTATTTTTTAAAATATATTTCCATGATTTAGATACCTGTAAATATTCATCAGCAATTAAATAGCCCACCTTTTTACCTGCTTTTATATCACTAGGAAAATGATTACCCATTTGTACTCTTGACATAGCAATTTTATCAGCCATTTCCTTTAGTTCTTTTTTCTTATCAGGGTATTTTTGACCTAACACTTTTTCTAAAGCATATGCTTCTGTTGCATGACCACTAGGAAATGATGGTGTATCATCTGTATCAGTTTTAGAATCAATTTTATCACTTAATTCATATGGTCTTGGTCTACCGTATTTCATTTTTAACCTAATAACATGAATATCTGTATCTTTGATAAACTGTTCCCAATCTTTAATGTCCTCTCCAACAATATCTAACATTAATTTGTGGTGTCTTTTATCATAATCATCCATATTAGATATATCTTCTAACTTATCTATTACTTTGGGCAACTCTTTTTCATTATCAGGGTGTGATAACTTAGGAAACTTAACCATGAAAGATGGTTTTTCCATAAGAAGTTTTGATTTCTTCTTAGATAATTGATTTACCCATTTAGATTTTGATGACATATTTATTACCATACCCTTTTTCAGAAAAATGCCCGCAAATTTTTTTACCCCTTGCAAAATTTTTTTTATTTAATTAAATCTATTTCCAGTATAAGAATTAACCCCACATCATATAATCTGAATTAGATTCTTTATCTTTCTTTTTAGTTTTAGTTTGAGCACTTGCTTTAGAAAGTGCAGATTGCATTATTTCTTGGAGGTCTGTATCTGTTATTTCTTCTATATCTGCGAATTTATTTATCTTATTGTTGTAATTAGTTATAATCTTGAAGAAGTTAGCCTGCAATTCTTTGAACCACTTTTGTATTTGTTTAACATTTTCTGTTGGGGGTGGTGCACACATCTGAAATAAATTATAGAAATTGTTCCAGTCTTCAAAGTGTATTTCTAACTCTCTAAGTATATCTTCTAAATCTTTATTGTTAGTTGGCGGTTCAGGTACATTGTTTATGTTAAATATAAAGTCCATTATATGACCTTCCTATATATTGCTACCTAACTTGGGTTAATTAAATGTATTGGGTAAATTGTGTTGTATCTGTTTACCTGCAAATGTACTATATCATACAATATGTAGGATTTGTTATTCAGATATACTCAAATTGGTGTATAACACTAAAACTTTGTATTTTATACAATTAAAAATTTGATTCCCCAAAGTGGAACCATATGGTAGTAACTTTGTTATAACTACCTCATATTTAGAATAGTGATACATATATTGGTGATTAAATGAGAGCCATACTGACCCGTGATTTGTTTAACAAAGATAGTGCTAAACTGAGAATAACTACATGTTCCGAGATGTTGAATTATATGCCAATGATTTTCGGTTTCTTGAGAGATAATGGAATTGATTTTAGATTAACTGCTACACATCATCAAGCATCAATTAGTATGCGTGGTGAAAATCTAGAACACAATTTGCACAAAATCCAGATGTATATTGAAGAAAGAGGTTATGAAAGATGATTGAAGAAGATTAAGCCCTTCGGGGCAATATAGTTACCAAAGTTTACAACATATTACCATATGGACCGAACTTTGTGAATAGTGTCCTTAGATATAGAATATTAATGGATAAATCATGTCTTGGAAACCAACACATCTGCTAGAAGGAATGGAAGAAGTATGGATTACTTTTACCGATGAAAATGATGAAGAAATTACTATTGAAGTTTGTTCAGTAGAAGATTTAGTATACCGATTTATTGGTGATGCTGATGATGTCGCTAACAAAATCAAAGAGGAGATGATGAACAATGAGTGAAGAACTAAAAACACTAGAAATTGGAATTGATTGTGCACCTGGGGATATTAGACCTAGTGCATATATTGGATTAGTAGCAAGTGTATTTGGACTTACTGAAATCCCTGAAACAACATCTAGATTCTTTGGTGCTTGGACTTGGCACTTTAAAATCCAAGAAGAAGTATTCAAAGCAAAAGATGAAGAAGCAAGAGGAGTAATTAGAGGTCTATACCAATCAGGAATGATTCGTGGAGCACAATGGGGGTTAGTAGATTGAGAGAAGAAGATGATTGAGGCCCTAGGGCCCATAAATATTCACAAAGTTATTATTTAGAACCATATGGTTTGCGCTTTGCAGCAATACCTTATACCCTGTAAAGTAGTAAATAATATGGTGAATGAAAGATGAGCCAATTGAAAACAAAAGAAGAAATGCACGACATGGATATGAATGAATTAGAACAATACTGCGATGACTTGTATATGTTATGGAATCAATCTACAAAGATTAGAGATTACCGTAGAACAATGAATAGTCAAAGAGTATTGTTGAATGATACATCTGTTATAGATGTAAAAGTATTGCCCGAAAACACAGGTGAAGAAGAATGAAGTTTTGGAAGAAGAAAGAAGAAGGACAAGAAGAACCACAGATTCAACCAACAGCAACATATGTTGTTAAGTTGAAACAAGACAGGAATAGAGAATGGATTGTTGCTGAATTACGGGTTCAAGCAGATACAACAGAAGAATTGAAAGAAGTATTAGATGCAGGTGTAAAGGTTGCTGATGATAAATGCTATCTTTTGAATAACGGTGGTGAATAATATGTGTCATATTTGTAGAGCCGTAGAGGTGTTAGAAAATGCTGTGGAACAGAAGAAAGAAAAAAGAGAAGAAGAAGATTAAGAGGATATTTTTAAGGAGAGGAGAATAATGGGATTTGATTTACATAGAGATAACCAAACAGATGAAGGACTAAGTTATTACAGATGGAATATTTGGGGTTTTCCACCCGTTAAATATTTGGCTGAAATATATGGCTGGATTCCTATGGGAACAAGATGTGAAGCATGGACTGATTCTGATGGTAAAGAATACCCTGCGGTAGAAGATGTAGGATATTCAACAAATGATGGTCAAACTGTATGTGCTGAAGATGCTCAAGCATGGGCTAATGCACTTAAAGATGCTATACCTGATTTAAAGAAATTGAAACTTGTAAAGCCTGAAGATAAATCATCTAAAATTGATGATGAGTTTATGGCATGGCGAGAGGATATACACAATAAAATACCTCAAGCAGTTATGCGTTGGTTCAATACTGAAAATGATATTGAATACTTAGAAGGATTCATTCGCTTCTTAGAAGCAGGAGAGTTCCAAATCTATTAGTGTATGCTAATGGTCGGGGTTGTATACACCTTGTAAACCAAGTATACAAAGGGAGTTATGGTTTCTTCCTTTTTGGGCACAAACAAAAAACCACCTTTATATTTATTTAAAATTTTATAATATATAGGGTATTGCAAAGCATACCATATGGTTCTAACTTTGTGGTCAGAACCTTAGATATATATCATTCACACATATATTGGTGATTGAAGAATGACCACAGAAAAGAAAGAAAGAACATGGACAGATGATGAATGGAAAGAGGCTACACAGCCTTTGAATGAATGGTGTGAAAAGCATGCAGACAATGACGACATGGAAGATGTTATTGAAATTGTTGAATTGAACATCAAGAGAGGAGAAAAGAAACCTGCCAAGAGGTTGAAGTGCTGGAATAGCCTTCTACTTGAAATGCGTGGAATTGAAGATTCTCCGATTGGTGGAAAAGGTGCTATGAGCAAATACCCACAAGAGGTTCAAGCGAGTTTGAAAACAATCCGTGAAACCTTGATTGCTGAAAACACACTTGGATTCGGTGAAATGACTTCAAAAGTTATGTTCCGAAGGAAAACTGAAGGTGAAGGTGATGATAAAACGACTACATGGCATTCATATGCTGATGCTAATGACTATGCTACATCATGGGCAAATGGTCGTATATCAATGCTCAAGAAAGCATTTGATGATAACCGATGGAATGGAACGATTGAAGGTCTTGAATTGATGACTGAAGAAGCATCAACAACAGATGACTCAAATGAGGGTGAAACTGATGAGGTTTGAAGAAGAAGATTGAATGTAATCTAAAACCCGACCCCTTGAAGCCTGCCGATTGACCGTATCCTGAGCATGATACAAAACTGCTCATTTAATTCACATATAACCAATAAAATGAGGTATGTATATCTTCGGCTTTCAGCCTATTTCACAAAGTTACAGAAAAACATACCATATGGTAATAACTTTGTAAATTACCTTACAGGGGTAAAAGTGATGTATTGTATTGCCTCAAGGCATTGGGGCATCGTGCGTGATGGAATAGTGATTGAACAACACCAACATACACCCATTCAGTTTATCTTAGCGGATTAAATGCAATTAATTCCTCCACCGAGGGGAAGTGTCGTAATAATCAAAGGACATATTTGTGGGCAACATAATAGTGCAACCTTGTAGCGAGGTCAGATAATAACATGAAGAACAAACGCTTCATGGGGTGGTAGGAAGTAGTGGCCGATAAATACGATATATCCAATAGAAAGTATACGGGTTTCCACGAAAACTTGCAAGCAGGCTTTAACCGAGTAATCTTGCCGCACACCTTTTATTCATGGGGAGTTTTTAGACAAATATTTGTGTTGTTTTTAGGTTAAACATATATCTCTCAAACCTCCGGTTAAAAACATACGGTCTTTAGGCATAGGCTAATCATTATGCTCGCTTAGTATGTTCTCCCCGCCTCTTATTCTTATTTTTTTAATTTTTTTAAGGATAAGGTATCAGCAAAGCCTATTACCATATGGTAAGCACTTTGTAGCGAACCCTATAACTATAGAATCAACACATATATTGTTCTCAAAAGAGAACAGATGTGATAAACATGAGTAAAGAAAACAAAGAAACGAAAGACATGAGCATGGATGATGAAGCGTGGACAAACCGCATTTCAAAAATCCAAGACTATATGAAAGAACAAAAGACAATGGCAAATGAAGATGAAGATGTTGCAGATTCGTTTGATATTATTAAAATGAATATCAAGCGTGGAAGCAAAAGACCACATATGCGAAAGAAGTATTGGTCATCTATTCTTCTTGAAGGTAGAAACCTTGATAATTGGCCTATACAAAAGGGTAAAGAATCTTCTCTACCTCAAAATGTGCAGGACAGTTTGAAGTCTATTGGTGAAGCAGTAAGTGAAGCATATACTTCATTTTGGAATGATAACCAAATCATTCAACAAATTACTGTTGTAAGTGATAGAAACAAAGAATTGGGTGGACAACCATATGAAGATGCAGAAACATTTGCAAAAGGTCGTGTATTAGCGGTTCGTCAAAGATTTACAAAGTATTTCAATGATGGTCGTTGGAATGGTGATTTTACTGCTGAAGATGGTCTACATATTTCAGCACCACCAGCAGATGATACAGAAGAAACAGCAGGAGAAGGTGAAGTAAATGAGGGGGTTTGAAGAAGAGGATTAATTTCCCCCTTTAGTTAGAATTGGCTAAGTAAAATAATCAATCAGTATAGTTAAGGTGTTCTATACTATAAATATATAATATATATATAATAAAAACACCACCATTTAATTATTTATTTATTTAATTGGTATAAGGTGTCATTACAAAGCATGAACCATATGGTTTTAGGAGGAAATCGGGAATTCTAACATTAATATTAATCACTCATCGTCTTCAAACATTACATTTCCTCCTAAAAAACCTCGGGGTTCTTTCATTAACGAAGAACCATATGGTAAGAAATTATTAATATCAATCATCATCGCAGAACATATAATTTCACTCCTTGCCAGGGTAGAATATGCTAACGCCTACCATATGGTATTAATCTAATGCTTCATATAAAATTAAACATTCTTAATTCAGTATAAAGCAACTTTTGGGGGTCGTGCCCCCCTTATAAGGGTCGGAGGGGTGCATATACTGATAATTGATGACGGAATATCACATATAACTGTGATAAATTGTCTCTTTTATCTACCGATAACCTAATCAATATATAAAAGATAACTACAACGAATGACATACTTATTCATTTGTTTTAATTATCTCTACAAAATGATTAGGATAATTTCTCGTTATTCAACGGGGAGAAGAAAATTGTCTATTATTAATTACCCGTTAATTATTCATGCTAAACTTTCTTACTCATATTGCTTAAGATAATTTTCTTCATGGGATTTCCCACGATTTCCCATTAGGGTGAGAAAACATTTTGTATTAGATATAACAATTAAGTTTGTTATATTGTATTATTTCTTACCTTTTCCCCTTTTCCCTTTCCTTTCTTACTCTTTCTCTATATATCTTTATCATTATGTATTACTTATTATATGTGTGTGCGAAGGTATTGTATGAGAAAATGGGATAAGTGGGAAAATGTACAAAATGGACAAGAAAAATATGCGAATCTTTTGCATTATGTTTTCTCCTACAAAATGACTGATGGGATAATGGGAAAACCTATCAAATTGTATGAGTTTTTATAAGAAGAATAAATAGAATTAGTGTCTAATGCAGCCAGGATTAATGTGTATTTTTCAAAATATTTTACAAAAAAAGGTGATAGAAATGACAGAAACACAAGATAAGATAAAAGAAGTAATTGGTGAAGTCTTGGACTTACTAATTAGAAAGAACAAACAATATGGAAATTCAGCATTAGAACCAACAGGTATTTTTGCTAAAGGTTCGGCTGAAGATTTAATAAGGGTTAGAATTGATGATAAATTAAACAGACTCTTACAGGGCGATGAAAGCATTGAAAGTGATGAAGATATTGTCCTAGATTTAATTGGTTATCTAGTATTATTATTAATTTCAATGAGAGGGTAATAATGGGAAAGATGAAAAGAATATTCACAATGTTTGAAAGAGGTTTAAGCATTGACCAAGTAGCGTGGTATCTACTTATGGAAACAAAAATACCAAATTGGAAGCAAGCCAAACAAATTGCAAGTGAAATGAGGAATGATTATGAACAAGGAAATGCAACAGAAGCAGAAGAAAATGAACGACTTGAAAAAGGAGTTAAAAGAACGAAGGAAAGACTTGGAAGAGAAAATACTGAGTGATACAAAAATCTATGGGAAACCATTAGGTAATAAAGTATTACAAGATAAAATTGATGCTACTAAGAGAAAGATAGACAGACACAAGGAATCTATTGCAAAACTGCAAAAGAAAATTGATGAAAGGAATCTTAAAAAGCACAAATTGAGCAGTTGGGATAGAAAGGTATTGAATACTATTAGGTCAAATGACACAAGAGTAAATACAGGTTCTGAAAATAGTTATCGTTATGATAACAGATACAGCGGCTCAAGTAATTCTCGTAGACAAGCAAGAAAATATTTTAGGAGTTGAAAATATGTTAGGATTAAGTGAAACATTGAAAATAATTGAAACAATAAAAGAGCATCTAGATAATGTTAATGTTGAAGATGCTAAAGTAGAAGTAAGGGTGCTAGAAACTTATATTAAAGGACAGTTTATTGGGTATCAACAAGGTTTGAAAACCGTAAGGGAGGAATAACTTTATGAAGTCTAATATACAAGAAATAACTAGCACAAAATTAGATGTAGTTTATGTATTCAATCCTGAACAAAGTTTAGGTGAGAAGCATAGATTAAGTATAAAGGGTAGGACTAATTCTATCCTTTCTACTAAGTCATTTGCAAATATGCATAATGTTAACCAACAATTTATTGATTGGGCACATAATGATATTGCATCTGAACTACAAGGTGTTATAGATTGCGAAGATACAGTAATGGAAATTCGCATTTGGAATAAAAACTAAGGTGATAATATGGCTAAGTACATGAGATTGATTAAACTGATTGAAAAGAAATTAAATGATAGAGAAATGAACACAGTACAAATAAAAGAATATGTGAATATGAATTATAGGAATGGGATTCAATCTCATGCACTAAATAATATTCTTTCCAAGAACCCACAATTTGTAAAAGTTGGAGAAGAGAGAACTAAAAGTATCTTGGGCGGTTCTTATGTAGTATCAATTTGGGGGTTGTCTAAGTAGATACATTCCGACTCATATCGGTAAAGTTAATGGTGTTAAAATCACACATAATGTCTTGAAAAAAACATTAAATTATACAATAATAGCCTTTATAGGGTTAGCACAGTATGAAGATTTAGGAACGGGATAGCCTCAAAGAACCCCAAACAAAAAAGAAAAAAGGTGAAAGAAAATGGATGTAAACGCATTGGAAATGAATTTGAAAGAACAAGTAGAAGCAGGAATTATGACTCAATTTGAGTTGCGAAGAATTATGGCTAGAGCAACAGGTGGAGTCTATCTTGATGATGAACAAAAGGCACAATTTGAAGTTGCAAGAGGTTTTATTGACTCAACAGTTAATACTCTTCACACTCTAAATGTTATTAGCGATAAGAGAGTTAACTCTACTCGCTCTAAACTTGAGAAGGCAATTGTTAAGCATATTGTGAACGGTGGAACATTGAATGATGATGGTTCACCTGTTCTCGCTGAAGAATAAATAAGGAAGTGAAATAAATGGTAAAAGTTACAATTTTAAATGAAACAGGACACACAGAACTAAGTCTAACTGCTAATGATGCACTAGACCAAATCATTGAACACCCTACACATTGGGCATACATTGATGGTGAATTAGTTACAAGAGAAGAACTACCTAACATTGATTTTAATAATGTTGATGAGGTTGTTCTCACTCATGCTATTGTCGGTGGAAGTTGTTAAAACAGAAACAATCATTAGTAAAGTTAGTATGCGACTATGGCATATAAAGTTAAAATATTCTTTGTAAAAAATATTACAACCCCTACCTGATTTATTTCAGGCGCAGTTTGGAGTCTGCGTTAACAAAACTCCCTTTTTTTATTGAGGAAGTATTATGACTCTATGGCGAAGATATAATGATATAAAAGATTTAGAAAAGATTGTAGAATTAATGGATTTTACAGTACAAGATAAAGTGGGTAAATATAATCACCCATTTTACAATAAAAAATTCCCTATTACCCCACCTAGATTAGAAGATATTTTAAATGGTGAAGATTACAAAAATGCTGATAATGAATATAAAACCACATTAATTTCTAACTTTGTGTATAGAAATATTGGTTGGAATCATACATCAGGTAATGTTAAGACTCAATTTAATAAAGCGAGAGATGCTTTTTATTATTACAAAAGGATGGAGAAGAATGGTTACTAGATTGTTTAAAGATATTTGGTCTTTAATTAAAGGAATGAAACAATTATGGAAAGTAATCAGATTTTCATCTAAAGAAGAACTGCGACTAAAAAAATTAGTTGCAGAAATAGGACCTATTGCTGTATTTTTACAGCACTTTGAATCAGTTTCAATTGATAACCCACACTATGATACAATTAGAAAGATAATGTTAATTGAGTTTGCTCAAGCATTACCTAGAATTATAGAAGAAGAAGAGGTTATTGAAGAAGATTTAGAATCTTATCTAAGTTATTGTAAAATGTACAACTTAGATATTTCATTTAATGAAGAAGAATAAATGCAGGTGTAGCCGAGTGGTCAAAGGCGGTGCGCTTAAGATGCACTACAAAATGTTTCGTAGGTTCAAATCCTACCACCTGCACCATTCAATTAATAGTTATATTTCTATTATTAAATAAAAAATAACTTGGGCATATGGTGTAATGGATAGCATTTTGGCCTTCTAAGCCGAAGATAGGGGTTCGATTCCTCTTATGCCCGCCAATATTTAAGGTGATATTATGGATATAAATCAATATATGAAAGAATTTAATGAAATAATAAACTCAAGGCAGTTTAAACAATTGCCTTTATTTAAACAAAAGGATTACAGAAGTTGGTTAGCCGATACTGCAAAGCATTGTGAAAAACAACAGCATGTAATTCATACAATCAAATACCGTTTAGGTATTTTAAGAACACAATTAGGAGAGGAAGAATAAATGGAAAAAATAAACGATGATAAATGTATTTGTTGTGGAAACAAAGTTAAGAGAATGAAAGCACCGTATGAAGATAATTATGTTGGTGGAGTTGATGTGTTATTATATGCACATTATGGTTCTAAACACACTCCACATACATTCCCTAAAACAAGTGATATGTCTTTATCGGTCAAACCAAAATGGGGTGTAATATGCGATGAATGCTACGAAAAAAACATATCAAATTGACCGAGAAAAAAAGTATTGCAGATTTTGTGATAAAGAACGAAACGTTTCAACAGATTTTTACAAATATCGTAGAAAAAATAGCGATAGAATGGAGATAATGAACAAATGTAAGGAGTGTCATAAAGCATTTAGAAAGAAATATGCAAAACGCACTAACTACAAACGCAAAGACAATGCTCAAAGGTGTAGAGAATATAGACTAAATCATCCTGAGCGTTATAGAGAACAAAAGAGAAGGTATATTGCTAGAAAAAGAGCAACAGATAAAAACTTCTTAGTACAAGATAGGATTTCTTGTCAAGTATATCAGTTTTTGAAGAGGAAAAATCTTCATAAGACCAATTCTTTTTGGAAAAGTGTAAATTATACACCTGAAAATTTGCGTGAATCATTAGAATCACAGTTTTGGTATGGTATGGATTGGGATAATTATGGTGATTGGCATATTGACCATATTAAACCTAAGTCTAAATTTAAGATTGAGGAATATGGTGATGAACAATTCCATGAATGTTGGGGATTAGCAAATATGCAACCGCTATGGGAAGAAGATAACCTAATTAAAGGTGATTATTTTGAGGAATAATTTGAAAAAACTGTACAAAATTTTGTTTCAGCCCTATTTTTTTCGTTAAATTTGACAATAGAAATATATGGGTAATAAATATGATTGTAAATAATCTTCGGATTCTGATGAACACGAAGGTTTTTTCAAAATTACAAAAAAAGAGAAGTTTATGGAATGATTAAAATGACGATGAGTAAGAAAGAGATAAAAAGAATTATTAAAGCAATAGAATCTGTTGGGGTTGAAGTGGTAGAATATACCCTTCATAAACACAACAAATTTAGAGTGAAGAATCCTGCAACAGGTACTACTAAACTAATTACAGTTTCAGGTAGTCCAAAAGCAAAAGGGGTCTATCACGAAATCAAATCTTCTGTGAGGAAGGTATTTAGAAGAGAAGGTGAAGAACTATGAGAAGGCAAGAATTTTTAGATGAATATAATATAGGTGAAGAATATGAAGAATGGTTTATTAGTAGCAAGGCTTTTACTAATGATTTAAAGGTAAATGGGTGGAGTATAAATATACCTAAAAAGTTGTATGAATACCATTCTAAATTTAATGAGTTAGATATTATCTGTACTAATCCTAATTTTTATAAAGATGGAGAAGTAATTGGTAAATCCCGCAAGTCATTGATAATGGCAAGTGGAATGTTCAGGTTCAAATATAAAGGTAAAGAGTATACTGACTTTTATATGTTCTTGAAAGAAAATGGTGTTGAAGCATTAAACCATCTTGATGAAATTGAATGGATTGAAATCATGGATTGGTTAATTGTGGATAAAAAAACAGGGATGTTAAAGGCTCAATTTGATGATTGGGATAACTGCCCTACAAGAAAGGAAGTGGAAAAATGAATAAAGCAAATAAGATACTAAGTGATATTACTGTGCATATGAAGTATGCAAAGTACAATGAAGAAAAACAAAGAAGAGAAACATGGGATGAACTAATTTACAGAAATATGGATATGCATATTAAAAAATACCCACAACTTAAGGAACAAATAATGGATGCTTATGCACTTCATGTTCAACCTAAGAAAGTATTACCATCTATGCGTTCATTACAATTTGGAGGAAAGCCAATTGAAGTAGCACCTAATAGAATCTATAACTGTGCATATATGCCTGTTGATTGTTTAGATGCTTTTAATGAGGCTATGTTTTTATTACTCGGAGGAACAGGAGTAGGATATTCAGTACAATTTCATCATGTTGAACAATTACCTGAGATTCAACAACCAAATAAGAAAAGGAATCGTAGATTTTTAATTAGTGATTCTATTGAAGGTTGGGCTGACGCAGTTAAAGTATTAATGAAATCATACTTTGGTTTGTTGAAGTCTACACCTATTTTTGATTATTCAGATATTAGAGCAAAAGGAGAAAGATTAGTAACATCAGGTGGTAAAGCACCAGGCCCTCAACCACTAAAAGAATGTTTAGTTAAAATAGAGAATATGTTACAATTAAAAGAAAATGGAGATAAACTTACACCATTAGAGGCACATGATATTATGTGTCATATTGCTGATGCTGTATTAGCAGGTGGTATTCGTAGAGCAGCATTAATTAGTTTATTTAGTGCTGATGATATGGATATGATTACTTGTAAATCAGGTTCATGGTGGGAATTAAATCCACAAAGAGGTAGAGCAAATAATAGTGCAGTATTAATTAGAAGTAGAGTTAATAAAAAGTTCTTTATGGAATTATGGAATAGAATTAAAGATAGTGGTTCAGGAGAACCTGGAATATACTTTAGTAATGATAAAGATTGGGGAACTAACCCATGTTGTGAAATTGCACTTAGACCAAATCAATTTTGTAATCTAACAGAAATTAATGTAAGTAATATTGAAAGTCAAGATGATTTAAATTCAAGAGTTGCTGCTGCTACATTATTAGGAACATTACAAGCAGGATATACTGATTTTCATTACTTAAGAGAAGTTTGGAAAACAACAACAGAAAAAGATGCTTTACTTGGTGTATCTATGACAGGTATTGCATCTAATAAATTACCTGAATTAGATTTAGAAGAAGCGGCTCAAATTGCAAAAGATGTCAATCAATTAATTGCAAAAGAAATTGGTGTTAAACCTGCGGCTAGAATTACTTGTGTAAAACCTGCTGGAACTACATCTTGTGTATTAGGAACTAGTAGTGGTATTCATGCATGGCATGATAAATATTACATTAGAAGAATTAGAGTAGGAAAGAACGAAGCAATCTATAATTATTTATCACAAAATCATAGTAATTTAATTGAAGATTGTGTATTTAGACCACATGATACCGCAGTAATTTCATTACCACAAGTAGCACCTAAAGGAGCAATAACAAGAGATGAAACTGCTATTGATTTACTAGAGCGTGTTAAGTGGGTTGCTACTAATTGGGTAAACAAAGGACATACTCAAGGTATGAATACACATAATGTTAGTGCTACTGTTTCAATTAGAGATAATGAATGGAATGATGTAGCAAAATGGATGTGGGATAATAGAAAATATTACAACGGTTTGAGCGTTTTACCTTATGATGGTGGTTCATATAAGCAAGCACCATTTGAGAGCATTACAGGTGATGTGTATGACAAATTATGGGATAGTTTGACTAACATAGACCTAACAAATGTAATTGAACTAACAGATGAAACCAACCTACAAGGTGAAATAGCCTGTGCAGGTGGAACATGTGAAATCTAATACAATTTGTATTAGTAAATAAAGGGTAGCACGACCTTATATAAATCTGATAAAAGTCAGGTTTTTTCAAAAAGTGCAAAAAAGAAGAAGTGATAGAATGAGCGAAAGCAAGGATTATGAAAAAGAAGAAAATATGAATGAAGAAAAATACGAAGTAGTTAGGGTTACTAGCCTTAAATCTAATGGTAGTGTTTGGACTAAAAGTTATGATAGTGGGATTGACTATAATGTAGTTATTCCACTATTGTTGGAAAAGTTTCCACATATATTGCTGTCCAAACAGACACTAAAGAAAAGCCCACTAGAATATTTGATAAGTATGGAGTGATTGAAATGCAAATGAAAAAACAAAAAGAAATAGAATTTAGATTGATTGATGATGAAGGATTACCTGCTCTTATTTTTAAGAGTAATGAAAATGATAAAGCCTCTTGTGTTATTGTAATTAATACATATCATAAGATTTGGCTAAGTCTACATAGAAGTACAATTCCTGGAATTTGTAATAGCCTAGCAGAAAAACTAAATCAACTTTGTAATGGTTATTTAGAAGAACAACTAGCATATGCTGATATGGATGATGAGGATTGGGATTAAAATGGATGATTTTATTAATATGACACATTATATTGATGGTGATAGACCTGATGAAATTAATGTAAAAAGAAGTGGTGCATTTAATATATCTTTAATTAAAAGATTAACTGAAGAATCAGTTAGTGATGATTGGGATATTGCTAAACATGAATGGAGAACAACAGGTAATGTATGGTATATACCAATGCATGCACCTGCTTATAGATTACCTGAACATCATCAAAATGCACATCCTAAAGAATGTATTTGTGGTCATGCTATTGCATGGCATTTTGAAATTGAAAATACTGAAAATGGTAATTTAGAAATATTAGGTTCAGAACATATTGCTAATTGGATGATTATTAGACATTTGAAAGAAATTAAAGGAATACCAGCAGATGCAATTACTGAAGAAAGAATCATTGAATGGATTAAAGAATCAGTTAAAACAATGAAGGCTGAATGGTGGTGGTCTGAATATGGTGATGATTGGGAAGAGTTTTTCAATGAAGTTAAGGAATTAGATTTGAGAATTAATGTTAGGTCAAAGGGTAATTATTATGACCATGAAACAAAAAGATATGAGAAGCATTGGGCTATCGCTAAAACAAAGGTAGGTTCATTAGGTAAAATGGCTTCTGTTGTTTGGCGTTGGAATCACCCTGATAACCCAAGACGACAAATAGAAACTAGAGGTTATCCTAATGAACAATTATGGAAAGATGTACAATTGTTATATGCTCGCATGGAAAAGTTTAACGAAGAATTAGATAGAAAAGATGCAGAAAGAGCAGAAAGAATTGCTATTGTAGAAGAAGAAAAAACAAAACAACAGGCTGAACTAGAGGCTAGAAGACAAGCACTTAGAGAAAAGGCAAATCAAATTAGAGAAGAAACAGGTCAAGAATATGATGATGAGGCTTTAATGGAAGCATGTAGGTATTATGATATACCCGCATTTACAATTGATATGGGTAAAAATTCTTGGGAAAATAAATTCTTAAATGATATGAGAAATCGTATTGTAAATAGAAGAGAACTTAGTGAAAAACAATTAAATGCCTTGCTAAATATTATAGACCCAACATCTACTAATGAAGTTGAAGCGACAGATAAACAAGTAAGATATATTAAGCGACTTGGAGGCGAAGTACCTGATGGTCTAACTAAGAGTGAAGCAAGTGAAATGATAGGAGAATTATTAAAGAATAGGTGAATAAAATGGGAAAAGTAGAATTTAGAGTAAGACATGCAAGTGATGATAGAAATTCAATTATTAGTACAACTGTTACATCTAAGATATTTGTAAGAGATAGAGTAATTGATATTTATGCAAGAAGAGGTAATATAGCCTCATCTAAAGAACCAACAATTGAAGGATTTACTAATGCTATTAAACAACAATTAAGAGTAGTAGACCATGTTAGAAATAGTCCAAAGAAATCCGCATTACTAAGAATTGGTAACTGTGGTTTTCTAGCAGTATTGCGTAAAGATGGTGTTAGGTATAATCTTAATGGTGTATATGCAAATCTTGATATTCTTGTAAAAGCATTAGCAAGAACTATTTTCCGTTCTTGTTATATTACAGGTGATGGAGAAGAAGCAGATGAAGCATTAGATGATTATATGCAAAGATGTATTGATATGCCTGAAAATATTACATATGTTATGGAAAATAGAGTGCCCTACAAATTCTTTCAAAGAGAAGAAGGTAAAGTTACAGAACATAATTGTAGAATGAATGTAATGCAAATTGCACCAACTAATTTTGCAGTAGAGATTAGTAGTGGAGTATGGGGAGAAATGGGTTTGAAAGATTTAAACACATTTGTTAATACATATCTTAATGGGCATAAGAAAGGTAAGTGGTATATGATTTCATGTGAAGAATTATTTGAGAAGACAACAGGTAATAAACCAACAGATGCTCAAACTAAAATTATGAAAGAATATCTTAAACAAAACCGTAAGCAAGATATTGTTGAGAAGCGAGCGATGGAATTATTTGAAAACATGGTAAGAGATTATGATGTAATTAAGAAAGGTACTTTTGTTAAGAGTGATGGTAAAGAAGTGTTGGCTATGTATGTTAGAGGTAAATTAGCGGATTGGATGATTATTGATAATCAATCAAAGCGTGGTATTCAAGATGTATCTACATATGTATTAACAAGAACTACTACCAATGATAATGTAATTCCTGCTATTGCTGAACCAACAATTGATAATGATGAGTATGGTTATAAATGGAGTGGACCAATTTGTATTGATAATCTTTCAAGTGGTGCTTCAGTTGGTGACCAATTTGCGGCTAGAGCATTTGCTTGTATGAATGACCCTATGTTAATTAAGTTAGTATCAACAGTTGGTAGATATATTCCTGACCATACAAAAGGACAAACAGAAATTAGGTTGGATTGGGATGCCATGCCTTAATTGTAATTCAAAGAGTTTACATATGGATAATACGATTAATCTAGCCGTGTGTAATGTATGTGGAATGATTCAAGCAAATAGAATTTTTGTTTTAAATGAAGGTACAGCCGCTGTGCAGAAGTCTGAACAACCAATATTAGATTTATTATTGAGTGAATTTAGTATAAGTAAATACAAAAAAGATATTCTTGAAAATTATAATACTATATTATTCTCAGGAAAGTTTAGTACATATACATTAAGTGAAAGATACTGTGCTATAACTTACTTTACTCTTAAAGATTTAAAACAATTAGTATATCTTAAAGAGTATTGTAGGTTCTTAGGTGCAAGTATTACAAGAGTAAATAGATTAATTAAAATAATTAATAGACATTATAGTAAAAGTGGTATATTTGATTTAGAAGATTTACAACCTTATTATAATGAAGTAGATATTAATGTTGACGAGGTAAAGGAAATGGTGCAAAATTTACCATACACATTAACAAGAGGTCTAGCAAGTGCTATATTTTATGAATGTAGCGACCTAACACAAAAAGAAACTTGTAAATTATTTGGTATTAGTTTACCAGCACTAAAAAGAAACTTGAAAAAGGTGAGATAGAAATGAGAAAAGTAATGATAATAGGCGCAGGTGGAATTGGAAGTTTTCTAATTCCTCAATTGAATAGAACGAAGTTATACAAGTTAACTGTATATGACCCTGATATTGTAGAAGAAAAGAATCTAACATATCAAAACTTTACAGAAGATGATATTGATGATAAGAAAGTAAATGCTATGGCTAAACATTGTAATATTGATGCACAACCATACCCTGTATTAACTCCTCAACAATTGAAGGGCTATGATTTAGTTGTATGTTGTGCTGATAATTTAGATATTAGACGCACTATGTATAATTCAAATGTTAAATGGTTAGACTTAAGAGCACAAGGTAGAAATGCTGCTATGATTTCACATTTAGAAGACCCTAAATTATATGCTACATTTACTAGTGGACCTGATGGTTCATTTAGTTGTCAAGGTGATTCTTGGGAACAAGATGCTGAAGGTGTACATTTTATGCAAGTATGTATTGCAGGTTATGGTGCTCAATGGATTCAGCGTTGGTTTAATGGTGAAGAAGTACAAAAGCACTTTAGAATCAATGGGTGATTTAAATGAGTGATGATGAACAATTTGTTGAATGGTTTAGAAATACTCATACCTCTATGTATAATAGTGTATACAAAGCATATGAAAAATATAAGGAGATGAAGAAATGAATATATTTTATTTAGACCATGACCAAAAGAAATGTGCTCAAATGCACACAGATAGACATTGTGTTAAAATGATTTTAGAATATGCACAGTTATTGTGTACTACACATCATGTTGTAGATAGGTATCTTGATGATGATGGTTGGGTTGTATATGAAAATGAAGAACTTAGACATAAGTTATACAAAGAAACTCACATACAACACCCTTCTGCTATATGGGCTAGAAAATCTACACAACACTACAATTGGTTGTATAAATTATTTTGTGAACTATGTGATGAATATACATATCGTTATAATAAAGTACATAAATCAGATACAAAATTAAGAGAAATACTAAAGAACCCACCAAAGTTGTTAGAAGATAATGGGTTTGAACAACCATATCAGGCTATGCCGATGGTTTACAAAATGGAAGATAGTATAGATGCTTACAGATTATATTATAATAAACAAAAAAGAATGAGTAGAGATGGTAAAAGGTCTAAATGGACAGGTAGAGATATACCACAATTTATGATGAAGGTGATGAAAGTTGGATACTGATTACCTATATGGAATAACATACGAATTAGGAGATGAAAAAATGAATGAAGAAGTAAAAAATGAAGAAATAGACCCGCAATTGTGGGAACACATGAAAGACAATATTAAACAATCGTTTAGAGAACAGAATAATAACTTTGAAAGTGAACACTTTCATAATGTTATTTGGCATGTATCACATGATTTACTAAACGAGAAAGAAGTTTCTGTTATTGTAGATAGAGATGATAATTTGTTTATTGGTAAAGGAACTAGAAGTTTTGTTGATTATAAAGATGAATCAGTTAAAGGTATGAAAATCCCTCTTAAGTGTTGGATTCATACACATCCGTTTGGTCAAGCATATTTTAGTGGAACAGATTGGTTTACAATTAATACTCAAAAACCTATCTTAGATTCAGCAATTGTTCTTGGTGACCATGAAAAAATGAAATGGTATAAACTAAATGGGAAGGAACAATTATGCAAGATTCAGATGATAGAGTTAGACGATTCAGAAGAATAAGATTTCCTGTAATTGGACCATTATTAATAGAATGTCCTATTTGTAATGGTAGTAAATGTAATGTTTGTAATAATACAGGAGAATATGAAATGGAAAGAGAAGGTTATGTTGAAGTTCAAGAACCTTTAGTTATTAAATACATAATGGATAACATGGATAAAGTATCAACAGAAATTACTAGATTATATGGTAAAACACCTGAAGTTAATACAGTTAAAGTAACTAAAGATTATGAAATAGTTAGAGTTGATTCTCTAAGTGGGAGTGTTTGGATTGCACATCCCTTAAAAAATGGAAATCCAAAATATTTTTTTAATGAAAAGGAGATGGAAAAATGGTTAGTATAAGAGAAATAAAAAGAGTGTTTGAAGATATTGCACCAAATAGACAATTACCTATGAGTGCTGTAATGGAATTTCAAACTAGGATTGAACAAATTATGAATGAGTTTGCAGTATTATGTGAAATAGAAGCAGGTGGTGATGATAGTAATACAAGACTATCTAAGGCTCATGTTAAATTAGCATTTGTAAACTTTCAGGATAAGATGAAAGAAGAAGAAGAACAAGATGAAGAAGAATTTGGAGAGTGGAATAATGACGAATAATGTAAAATGGTTTGAATATCATTATAATATTTTAGCATTGGCTAGACATCTACATGAAACACAAGGATTAGATGTAGAACAAATATTATATTTAATGGAAAAACCTTGGAAATATAGTGAAGAATGGAAAGAATTAATGGAGAGTGAAGAAGAATGAATTTTGAAGAATATGCAAGAATGAATGAACAGTTTTTAGAAATGACACCAACACAAATGGTTAATGTTGTTGATAGAACTAATTTTGAAGGACAAGAAGAAATGGCTTTCAAGATGTGGACTAAATCATATCCTAATAATGGTTCAGGTGAAAGCGGTCTTATTAGTAGACTAACTAATGTATTGGATATGGAAGAAGAAGATATTACTACACTAAGTCAAACTTATGGTGGTCTATCAGAAGCATTGTATGATATTATGGTTGGTTCACCTGAAGGTAATCCTGTTTATGTTCAAGATGTTTATGGTGCTTTGTATACAGATTCATGGGAAACAACATATGAACAATACTTTGAATTATTGCCTCGTCTTTCACCATTAGGTAGAAAGTGGTTAACTGCATTTGTATTAAAAGAAACTCGTCATGGTTGTGGTGAAACAGCAGTAAAGAAAATGTTGTCTAAATCATATGGATTAAAAGCGGCTGAAATTAAGAAGGCTTCTCATTTCCTATCTTTAGATGATGTTATTCATCAAGTTATTTCAACAGGTAGTGTAGATTATGTTCCTGTTGCTGGTAATTATATGAAACCTATGTTGGCTAAAACAGGTAATTATTCACATGGTCGTAGATGGTGTGATTATAAGTATGATGGTATTAGAGCACAAGTACATCAGAATGAAGATGGTATTAAAATCTTTAATCGTAAAGGTGATGATATTACATCTAAGTTTGAAAATGATTTGATTCCTCTAATTAAAGAAAATGCAGACCCTGTTGATTGGATTGTTGACGGTGAAATATATCCTGTTGATACAAATGGAAACCCTGCTGAGTTTAAGAATATAATGAGTAGGATTCATGGTAAAACAGATGATGTTATTTATCGTAATCCTGTAACT
>TARA_R100000353_G_C6512048_1_pt1 | contig 24185 bp, 15 predicted proteins | sample TARA_R100000353 | Tara Oceans TARA_R100000353 (sample SAMEA2620663) | marine metagenome | biome: marine biome (ENVO:00000447); feature: surface water layer (ENVO:00002042); material: "saline water (ENVO:00002010), including plankton (ENVO:xxxxxxxx)" | depth 5 m | reverse complement strand
AGTGTTAACTAGTGTTATTTTTTTCTTACTAACTGATGCAACATCAGGGCTATCTATACATACAAAACCACCACCACCAATTAAACCATTTATAGGTGCAGGTGCATTTATACCTTCAACAAGCATATCATATTTAATATGGGTAGGAATACCTGCTTCTTTAATTTCTTGTGTGAATGTTTGATTTTTTACAGAAGTTCCTAAATACACTACTTCATTTCTAAATGATATGGGGTTTGCAGTAGCATCACTTAACAATGGTTCAATTACATGTGTTACCATTCCTAAATCAGAACCTGTTGGTGAATCAGCCGCTAATAATCCAGCAGCATATATAAATCCTTCATATTTACCACCATTATTTGTAATATAATGGTCAGCCGCACTTTGTAATCCAGCAGCGGCAGTAAATTCTAAATCAGCAGTAACAGCAGTTGTAACAAGATTACCACCTGAAATATTTAAATCTCCATCAATCTGTAAATTACCTGCTTCATCTAAACTCATAACTTCATTTCCGTTATTAGTTTGGAATTGGAAAGTTTCAGCACCATCGCTATCAGCATCAATTCTAAATATCATATCAGTATCGGCTTTAATAGTTAATGCACCATCAGTCGGACCTAAAATATCTCCACCTGCAACAGTTAAATCTCCTGCAATTGTAACATTATCATTGGTGTCCATAGTAATTGTTGAACCTCCATCAGAAGCCTTGATTATGTTTCCTCCGACTTGTAGATTACCCCCTAATTCCATATCCGAAGCATTTACAATTTTACCTGTCGAATCAATTGACGCTTTTGAAGTTCCTCCTGTTGTTGTAATATCAAATGCCAAGTCTGTATCAGAACCTCTAGTTTCTATGAATAGTCCTTTGTTGCCCGTTGTGCTAGTATTTTTGATAAACACTAATTCGTCAGTTCCCGAATCTCTTTCTATGTGAATATCCTTGCTAGGGGAAGTACCACCTAATCCGACTTTATCACCAGCAATAATAATACCTCCTGTTGAACCATCTTGAATAGTAAGGTCGCCTAACTTATTTGAAATTGTTGTGCCTCCAACCCCCCCTATAAGGGAAAGTGTTTCTGTATATGTTCCCCCATCGCTATATGCGACACTCACAGCGTTCTTAGGCTTATCAGCAGTTAAAAATTGTATTTCTCTACTTGCATTATCGGGGTCAGCACCTGCAATTTTGATAGTACAAATCACGGTATCGTGTGGATTAAAGGATGCTACCTTTGGACTTGTGGCATTAATTAAACTGTTATCTCCACGAATTGCTAAACCGCCACCGCTTGTAAAAACCAATAATAAGTAATAATCATAATTTGCCGTTGCGCTTGAAACTTGATTTGAAGCCAATGTAACGCTACTAGCACTAAAAGAAACAAGTTGCCCATCTCTCAAATATTTCCCATTTGCTACATCAAATTGAGTTCTTGCACCTGAAGTTGTTTGAGTTACATTACAACCTTCAATAACCATATTTCCTCCAACCATACTATTCAAGGCTTTTATAATACCTGAATGTATGTGGTCTGTATTATCTCTAATTTGGTCTGTTGTGTTTAATCCACTAATATGATTTGGGTTAGTTACCATTTTATTCTACCTCCATAATTACTACAATTTCATAAGTTTTTGTATTCTCTAACGGTCCTATTGGGTCAATTGGTATTCTTGTTAACATTCCTGTACCACCTGCATTTAAAATTCCTACTTCTCTAATTGTATAACCTGCATAAGTTGAACCTGAAACTGTGGTCTTAAACTCTATCTGATTATCTGTTGATACACTTCTAGTTGCACTTAATAAAGGTTGGCTGGCTGCTGAAGTAATTGAGGCAAATAAACTATTCATACTAATATCTGTACTTCCCCCACCTTCTCCAATATCCATTTTTACATATTCATCATTTAATTTTGTTCTTACGAACTGTCTTGCTGTTTCTGTTACTGTCATTATAATTCCTCTTCATAAATTAAATTGGTTGTTTCTGTTGTTCCTACGAATCCTAAATTACTACTAAAACCTAACGGTGTACTAAATCCTAGGAATTGTTCAGAACCTACTGTTGTAGAAGTTTCTTTTACCTGTATTCTAATTTCCTTAATTTGTATATTAGATACTAAGTCAAAGAAATTATCTGTACCTTCTAATCTATCTCCTCTTAAATTAGAGTTAACCTTTTTACCTGCTGATATTAATTCAGCCAATCTAAACTCCATACCTTTAGTAAAATATCCTACTACTAAGTTTAACGCTTTACCTATTGAATGGTTTATTTCTAATATTAAATATTTACCAACAGGTATATTTTCTGAAGGATAATCTATTGTAATAATTTTACCTACTTCTAAATATTCTAAATCAGGTAGTCCTACATTTAATTCTATTTGATGTGTACCACCTGTATGTAATTTTAATAAATCAGATGCTCTTTCATTTACTTCTTTAACGGTTCTTAATGTTAAGTCTGTTTCTTCTAAAGTTTTTACACCTATATTTTTAATACTGACACTATTTCTTTTTTCTGATTTTACACCATCACCATAAACAATAATATGATTATACACATCAAATGTAGAAGTGTTTCTTTTAGATAATACTACTTGCGATTCTCCTTCTTTGATATTAATATTTGTAATATCAGATGCATCATCAATTTCTTTAATTAAAATATCTTGACCTATTACTCTAGGTTCTAATCCTTTAAATCTACCTATAAACTTTAAAGTGTTATATAAATCGCCACCTTTTAAATTAGGTGCTAACATATACTTTTCAGTTACATTACTACTTGTATACACAATATTATTAATTTCAAATAAATCATTAATAATTTTATCTACTTCTTCCCCAATATTAAATGTAGTTCCAATTTTACAAGTATCTGCATCTATATCTATTTCAGCAGGAATCTCTAATGTAAAGGTTTCACCAAAAGATACTAAACCTACTGTTTCATTTGTTTCTGATAAAGTTAAAGACATTGTTCCTCTACCTTCTAAATGGTCATTTTGTGTAAAAGAAACAGTTTCTACATATTTATTATTACCATCATTTACTACCATTTCCATAGGTTCATTTATCTTAAATCTTTTATCGGAAGCAACCATCTGATTTATATCTCTAATTAAAGTATAATCACTACTTTCAGGGTCAGGGTCTATTAAGACATACATTGAGTTAAAACCTTCATTATGTCTACTTCTACCTGTTGATTGTGCTTTAGATTTACCATCTCTAACATTAGTGCTAGCAGGAGATGTATTACCTACTAAATCTATATTACCTTGATATACTGAAGATGTTATATTATGATGCATAATATCTGAATATAGTTCATTACTATTAGGCATCTTAGTATACTTAGGTGTCATTGTGTATAATGCAATTTCATTAGGGGAATAATCATAAGTACAAACATCAGCAAATTTCATTAATCTATATTCTCCTTTATTTCTATAACTATCATCAGAAGGGTCGCTAATATTATTAGCATTATCAATAGTTAAAATATGCTTTTGTGTTCCATCATTATTCCAACTTACTTCATGTTTTAATATTTGGTGAATATATCTAGGTACTGTATCTTCTGTTCCTATTTGACCAATTGTTTGACTATTACTATTCATAGTATCTGAATCTTTAAAAACTGTTTTATAATCTTGATGTAATCCTGGTAATCTTGTACTTGTACTTTCACTACCATCAGTAGCACCATCATTAAGAATCTCATTACTAACTAAATAATAATTAGTTAAATTAGGAGTAAAGGTTACCCAAGAATTGTGTCCAGCATTGTTTCCTGAAAAATCAATTGTGATAGTTCTTTCACCATCAGCATTTACACTACTAACAGTAGTATTTAATTCTCTTCTACTACCACCTGTTCCTATTCTTAAACTAGGCTTAAATGCATAGTGCCCAAACTGATTATTATTTTTTAATTCACTACTTGATATAGTATTACCTTTTTCGTCAATAGTACCGAATTCTTCGTCATCTCCTCTAAATACTAATCCACCTGCTACATTAAATGGTGTTGCTGTTGTATCAATATTTTTTAATGTTTCACACATATCAGAATTACCTATGATACCAGCACCACCACTATAATCATAATAAGTAGAACCATCAGCAATATCAATTCTAAAAGAAGAACCTGATTGATATTCAGCAGTTTCACTACCTTTGAATGTAAGGTTTTTTAGTAATACAAACTTACCTCCTCTAAATGGACCAACACCAGCACCATAATAAAAATCAAAACCATTATTAGGAAAATATTCAACTGAATTAAGAGATGAATTTGCGCCATATTGTACAAAATGATTTAAAGCACACATAGATATAAGTCTACTAGGGTGATAATAATTATATGGTGCTGCTTCAATAATATACAATGTTTCTCCAACAGCAACACTTGTTTTTAATTTATCTATTTTAATCCAATTAGCACTATGGTCATCATCACTAATATATCCTAAGAATCTAGGTTTATTATTATTATCCCATACGGCAACACCTTTACCAATACATGTTCCTAAAGCAGCAGCAGAAGTAACAGATATTTGTTGGTCTGCTGAACCACTAGGAGTAGCATTAGCAGTAACAGTAGTTAAACCTGTAGTGCTTCTTTGTCCTCCTATTATACTTGTCCATGCTTCTTTATGCCCATTTAATAAATTAACATCGTCTTGACTTATTGTTTGTGTTTGGCTAAATGGTGTAAATCTAGTATGATAATTACGGGTCATAGCAGGATAACCTGTCCAAGAAGCACCTGAATCTCCTACACTACCTACTTCTAAATTTAAAGTATTAAAAAAGAAAGGTGTATAAACTCTAGGTCTGTTAATACTTATTCCGTAAGAATTTATATTATGTTTAGTAGAGTAATTGCGATATGCTGATGCAGTTATATGATTATCATTACCAACTAATTGTGTTTTATCTGTAAAACCTCCTAATATAGAATATGTTCCTGCACTTCTTTCTCCTTCTTCATCGTATATTACAGCAGGATTCACAGGGTCGCCATCAACATCATTAATTGTATCGTTTGCGCTAGTTAATGCTTCATTCGCTCTATCTAAAACTTGAATTAACATAGGTAAATATTCTTTTGTTGTAAATTTTTGTCCTTCTCCTAAATAATTAGTCATAAAACTAAAATTCTTTTGAACATCATTATAAGGATGAGTATGTGTAAATCTTAATGAGTATAAATGGTTATTAGTAGACATTGTACATAATGCACCTGTAACTGTTGTTTTTATACCATTTGTACCTGTATTATAACCAAAATTTGTTAAATTTATTATACTTTCCATATCTCTTAAATGGCTATTAAATTCAAAACCTTTATTTCCTGCTACTGCTAAAGTATTAGCAAAATAACCTGCTAAAGTATTTGCATCACTTCCAGCATTAGCATTTGTATATAATCTAATTACATTGGTAGGTATTCTAATAACTAAATCACCATTATATGTAGCAGTACCACCACTAGCAGTATCTAAATCAGCAGCAGTTATAGTAATAATATCACCAGCAAAATAACCGTTCCCTGTATCAGCAATTATAATTCCGCTAATAGCACCTGAACCACTTTCTGTAATATTTACAGTAGCATTTACACCTGAACCTGTGGTACTAGATATAGCAACATTAGGATAACTTATTCCTGCTTGACCTGTTGCAGTTGGTAAATTAACTACATAAGGCATTAAATCAGCACTACCTTCAAAAATACCTGCGTGAGGATTACCTCCGCTTACTCCCCCATCTAATACTGAAGAATGCTTACTCTTTACTATACCAAGAAAATGTCCATGTGAATTAAATAAATAATCTAAATAATCAGGTCTTCCGCTTGTCCAAGTAGGTTCAACAAACCAATCTCCTTCATCAACAGTAATATATTCTTCATCAATTGACACATCTTCTAACACTCTAACAGATGTTTTTTCTGCCATTCTAAACATTTTATATGGTGTACTTGAAAATCTATAATTGTAATAATGACTATTAGCAGCGTTTCTTGTTACTAGTGCGTTTACAAAAAAATCAAATTCAACAGGTTCATAAGATGGATTTTCTACATCTATTGGATTAAACCACATATCAAAACCACATTCAATTAATCTACCTAAAGTAAATCTTTTCATTGATGAAGGGGTAATACTAGCCGATACAATAGGAAAGTGATTATAATCAGAATTAAATTTGATTTGTTTTGAAACATTTCCTTGCCAATGATTATGTGTGATATTATTACTTTTAGATGAATTTTTACCTTCTAAAAATATATTAAAATCACCAAATGAATAATTAGAATTTGAATACCCTATATGATTTTCGTTATTTATACTATCTGAGTAAATATCACAAGGAGAATAAATGTGGTATTGAGTACATGAAGGTGTATAAATATCTAATTTATTTCTCATTTGTCTAACAAAATTATCTATATTTTTATTACTCATTCCTGAAAAATATGTATGCTTAGGTAAAATAAAATTATAATTGTAAGAACCAACTGTATGTGTAATTTCTCCTAAAGCATTAGTATCTCCTGTGCTTGATGTACTACCAGACATTTCAACAACAGAACCATTACTATCTTGTCTTAATTTAGAATATACAGGTTGTGTAATACTTTTACTACTATCATACATATGATAATCAGCCCAATTGCTACCTAATACAGGCATTGTACCTCTATTATCAGGAGGGAAATATCTTAAATTAAATGCTGTTTCAGTAGTAGTATCAAAAATACTAGGACATTCTAATAAAGGACTTATAATAGTAGGACTATTACCTGAAGTAAAACCTTCTTTAAATTTAAATGCTCTAGCAAAACCTGATGCTGAACCTTTAGAATTAGCATATGTGCTATTATAAGACCTAAAACCTAATGCTGAGTTACCAGTTATTCTAGTTTTCCATAACGATGATTTACCACCTTTACCAAAATCAAAGTATCTATAAATAGGAACACCATAATTATCATTTTCATGTTTCCAAATTATATGTTTCTTTTTACTATTTTCAGCAGTATAAGTTTTATTATGTACTAATTGTAATAAACCACCATTGGATAAACTTTGAGTATTTAAGAAATACATACCTAAAGTATTACTATGTGCCGTATCATTTGAATTAGAATCTACTCTTGCTAATATAAAAGGACTTACAGGTGCTATTGTAATTGTTGTATTTGATGTACTATTTTTACTAATATTAACTACATCATAATTTGTTAATGAAGATACAGTAGGTTGGTTAAAGTAAGTTACAGAAGAAGTAGTTTCATTTGCTAACCTAAACATAAATGGGTTATCTGTGCTAATGCCTCTAATATCATTTATATCATACCCTGAAGAAAAATCACCTGTTGTAGCAGCACTATAAACTAATTCTTCTCCTGATGTATTTAATCCACCTGTAAAGAAAATACCTTTACCGCTTGCATTTAATATATTTTTAGCACCATCAGTTGAACCACTTATACTTGTACCTGAAATTAAATAATCAGAATTAGTATTGGTATGAATAAAACCATGAGTAGTTCTTACATAATCTATTCTTGTAGGCTCGTAAAAAGTAATTGTAGACATAACTATATTTTTAACTACTCCTATTAATACTCCATCGGAACGATAGAGGGCAGTTTTATTACCTAACCAATCTTGATTAGAACCTGTATAATCAGCACCTATAAATATTGTAGCAGTAGTGCTTCCAATAGGTGTATCAGTTAATTTAACATCAGAAGCCGCTACTTGTTGAATTGGGGATTTAGAACTATATACATAATCTTTGGAATGCAAATAATTTTTATTTACTACGGGTCCTAATAATTTATGTATATTATCTCTACCTGTTACTACATATTTTAATTGTCCATCTTCAATATAATCTTCCATGTATTCTACTGAACCATTAAAAATTATTTTATCTACAATAAAACTACCTGAAAAATAATCCAAATAACTATTAGTTAAAGACGGTTGATATAAACTAGTTGGTAAATTATTAGGAACAATTAATTTTCTATCTTCATTAATAGTAGATAAAGTAATTCTATTTCCTGAATATTCTCTATCTTTTAAAATTAATTCAATAGAAGAAGTATAATTAGCATTTAAATTAAAACTAACTAATAGATTACCTGTAATAGAAGACCATTTCTTTCTATAATATTCAACACCATTAATATTATTAATATCTTGTAAACCACCTGATGACCATGAAGTATCATTAATATGTCTATAATGACTCACAGTTATATCTTGAGTAAATAATTGTGTGCTAACATCTAAAGTTAAAGAACCAATATCAGAAACATTAGCAATTTTATAATGATAATTTCCTATTCTTATAATTTCTACATTTGTTCCTGAAGAAGCATTAACTAAATAATTAGGTTCTCCTGAAATAAATCCTAAATTTTGTTTACTATTTAAACCTCTAATTTCAATTACATTTGCTGTTTTATAATATGCTAATCCAGGCAATTGAGCATCTGCTTCATTAGTAAATTGTTCTTCAAATAATATATTTCTAACTTTTAATGAATCATATTCTTTAAGTTTCTTATCTATAATTTTATTAGGGTCAGCAAATCTAATTTCTGAATATGTACCACTTTTACTTATTGTAGTAAATACATTTAAATCTAATAGATGTGGAAAAATATTTGCCTTTTCAGGAGAAGAAACATATTCTATATATCTTCTAGGACCTTTTGTATCATTAGAAGAAGTTTGATTATTTTGTGCTCTAAAACCATTTCTAAAACAATTTATCCAATTATGATGTTGGAATGTATATGTATCTGAATATACAGCAAAACTACTTTGATTAATTTCATTAGCAGTATTACCTACTGCGTTTACTTGAATATCATTAGTATGTAGGTTATCTGTTAAACTTACATTATATGTATAAGGACTTCTATCTACTATTACCCTACCTGCTTTTGGTTGTGTTAAAAAAACTGAAGTATCTTCTTCACTTCTATCACTATTACTTTCATAAAATTTTCTTTTTAATTGATATTTAGTTAAGTAATTTAATTGTCCAGCATTATTTAATCTTTCATCATAAAAGTAAAAATGAGGCTTTTGTACTACTGAATATAAATCAAATCTTTTATCTGAATCTCCTACACCGTTACCTAATAAACCATATGCTACTGCTACTACTTCTGTATCATTAGTTTTATGTGGTCCTTTATAAATAGCAAATTTTGTATTTACAGGTAAAGTATGACTAACTTTAGGACTAAACTCAATACCATCATTTGCAGAATCAAATTGTACTTGTTCTGTAATTTTAGCAATATGTAATTTATTTTTGTGCGTGTTTAAATTAGCAACAGTAAAATCTTCAGTAGAATATATTACAACAAAATAATCATAGTTAGCATCCATTGTTAATGTAGTACCAGCAGGCAATTTTAATCTATATTCTGTTGTATTCTGTGCATTAGATAATACATCTAACTGTGTTGTATTAAATGGTAATATTCTATTAAAAACACTAGCACCATCATCATGTATAGAATGTGTTGAATTATCCGTTCTAATTTCATAAAATGTTAAATTAGTCAATTCATCAAGAGTCAAGTTCTCATTAACAATAACAGGGTTAATAGATGTTTTAGTTTGACTGTTTCCAAATGTTCCATCTGCACTACTGTAAGCAGTTTGTCCAGCATTTAATACATATGTATCAGTCATTAATCTTCCTCCTCAAATGTTAAGTATAATAATAAATTTCTATGTTGTGGTAATAAAGTGTATAAAGAACTAAAATCACTATAATAAGAATTAGTAATAGCCATTTCATGTATTTCACCCATAAATTGAGTTTTTCTATCTTCAGGATAACTTAAAGATGCGTCTTTACCAATAAATATATTATCAGTACCAAAAGTAAAATTAGTTTTAATAAAGTTAGGAGATAATCTATCTGTATGAGTTGCCGATGCTATTTCAACATTATTTAAAAATAAACTTATTTTACCTGTTGCGTCATCAAAACTTAATGCTAAATGATAAAGACCTTCTAAATAAGGTGCTTCTAACAAAGGCTTCTTGTATATTTTACCATCAGTAGCATCATATTGTGCTTTTGTATATCCTGAAACGGTAGTATCAATAGTAAAATTAAAGTTTGTTATATTTTTTATTGTACCCATAAATACACCATTAGCGTCAAATAACTCCATTTGTTCATGCACTAATTGTTTATGTCCTGAATCTGTAAATTGTATATCTCCTGTAAATAACATTTGTGTAGAACTTGATGGTGAAACGGTTGTATCAACCATATTTTGAATTGAACCTAAATATTTAATATCATCTGTAAGTGTATAATTAGTATCTCTTGCTCTAATAATAGTTGGACTGTTTAATGTAAATGGGTTAGTAATAGTCATTTTACAACAAATTCTATATTCAGCAGGCTGGTTATCATTATGTTTAGTTGTATTTTCTAAATACAATTCTAATTTTTGTGATTTAAATAACATCATTTTATGATTTGAACCTGTACCATCCCAATTAAATCTATGATTTAAAGGTAAATATTTTTCACTTTGATAAGCCCCTTCTCCTGAACTATGTCCAATATATGTTGCTTGCTTATATGCAGGCATAGTTTTTTGTGAAGTTAAAATACCATCAGGGTGAGCAGGGCTATTATTGGTTGTTCTTGTACCTGCCCCGTTAATATCATAAGGAGTAAAAATATATTCCATTGTAAAATCTCCCTCATGTTCCCAAATACCATAAGGCGTTTCAGCAATATTTTTACTATAATTTATTGTAATATTTCCATCGCACATAACAGGAAATTGGATTGCCTTTTGGCTTCCCATGTATGCGTTATAATTACTCAAAAATATCACCCTACAACAAATGCTACTTCAAAGTCCATTGTAAATTGAACAAATGTACTGTTAGCATCAAAGGTACAATTGAAACTTCTAATGAACCCTTTCATACCTTGAATTTCAGTATTGCTATGTATTGGTTCTGCAAAGTTGCTAAATGCTGTTCCTTCATCTGTATCAGGAAAAACTGCATAAATACTACCTGCATTATCTTGACTTCTAACTTTGTAAGTAAATGGAATTAAAGGTAGATTTTCAATAGCCGTAAATGAAGTAGGATTATTACCTAAATCCTGTGCGGCTCTTTCGTCTAAACCTTGATGATATTTATATTCGTGATTAACTCTACTAGGAATAAGAATAATTAATTCATTCATATTTTGTGTGCTTTGAAATGCTGAAGAATCTACACTTGAATGTAATAACTGTGCTACTTCATGGGCGGTCATAAATACACTTGGGTTTAATAACATTTGATTACTTGAAGTTCTCGCTTCATTTTTGTAATTCTGCTTAAATTGTTTTGTAATAAATTGGTCTGTAATAAAACCGCTTAATGAAACAGTTTTTTGACACATACCTAAATCTAATGCTAGTGTTTGTGCTTCTCCTGTAACTGCACCAATTCCAGGAACAGGTAATGCTGGAACAGTTTTTGAAGTGCTAATACTAATTGACTCGCATTTTAAACCAATTCTATTTGCTTCAAAGGTAGTGCTATCTTTACTTCTTGCTCTTGTATTAACAAAAACCATATGTTGAATACCTTGCGAATTATCTGTTTGTATATTGTTATCTATTTGTGCGTAATTCCATAATTGATTAGTCATTTATATCACCCTCTAGTTCCTGAACTTGTACTTCTATTAATTTCTCTTGAAATAATCTTACTTACTTTTGTAGCCATATCTCTAACTTCAGCGTCTGATGCACCTATTCTTCCTTGTACATTAACAGTAATATTGGTTGTATTACCAACCATTCCTTTACTTTGTTGGTTAGAATAAACTCTTGAACCTGATGGTACATCTAGTATTTCAGGACCTCTTTCTCCTACAACAGTTAAACCACTTGCAGGACCACCTTCCGCTTTAAATCCAAATGCTTTACCAATAGCGGTTGCTAATGCACCTACTAAAGCAACAACTAATGCCCCTACAATAATAAAAGGCATAGCGGCTAATATAACAGGTATGGCTATTAGTATTAATTTAATTGCTACAACTAAGGCAATTACTATAAATATAGCACCAACAATCATAGCACCTAAATTATCTGATGCAAAACCAAACTTTTCCATTAATCTACCACCCCATTCTAATAGAGGCGTAATAATAAGAGCCATTATAGCAGGTCCAATTACTGTTTCCCATACACCAAGTATTAATTGATATGCTAATTCACCAAATGCTACTGCAAAATTTAATAGTCTTTCCCAAAATGAACCATCACCATTAAACAATTCTTCCGTTGCTGACCAAAATTCAGCAAATGCAGAAATTAAATTACCAACAAATTCTACTATAAATCCTATTGTTGCTACTATACCATCAAATACTCCTCTAAGATATTTGAATATACCTAATTTTTGTAATAAGAAAAAGCCAATAACAAACAAAGTTATGAATAAAATAATTTTACCAAATACCAAACCAGCCATTTTAAAGAAATTACCAACCATTTTTAGATTTAATTTACTTAAACCAGTTCTAAATTTTTTTAATTTATCAGCAGCCTTCTGTTTCATTTCTTCAAACTTCTCACTTCTTTTACGCCACTTTGATTTTTGTTTTTCCCAAAAGGTAAACTGTTTCATATCATCATCAGAAATAGTAATCTCCGAAATAGTAAAATCTTGTCCAGCATCTGCTAATTTATCTACATCTGTACCTGATAATGTTTGTTCTTTTCTATTTCTTGCTAATTGACCTTTTTTCTTTCCACCTTTGTATCTTCTTCTACCTTCTACTTTAAATTCAAAACCTTTATCAGATAATTCACCTGCTAAACTTGCTTGTTGTTTTCTAATTTCTACTAACTTTTCATTTATTTCATTTTGTTCATCAGCATCAGCAGTAGAATTAAGTGCGTTTCTAAGTATTAGTTTTTCTTCTTCTAAACTTTGCATTTTAGCAAGTGCTCTTTGTTCTTCTTTACCTACTTCTACAAATCTTTCTTTTTTAACCAAAAGGTCATCATTATCTTTTAAACGCTTTTTCATTTGTCTAATAAGAAGTGAATCATGGTCTTTTTCAGCAGCCATAATTTTTACTTTAGCCTTTTGCATTCTTGTTTCTATTTCAGCAAGAGCAGTTGTAGTACCTAAAGTCATTTGAAGTGTCTTAAAATATTTACTACCAAAAAGAATTTTTCTAGCAGTATTATCTACATCTGTATCAGTAATCTTACTTGTTGCTTCTAATACTTTTTCAACATTTTTTAATGCCTTTTCTCTTTTAATTGTTTCTTCAAGCATTTCTTGTTCTTGCTTTAATCTTCTTTGTTCAAGAATTTGAGCACCCTGAAGTAAATTAGAAATTGCTTTAATTTTATTTTGTATTCTCCAAAACCCTGTTCCTGAGAAGAAACGAGCAACGGAAACCCATGCTTGTCCTGTTGCTGTACTTGTTTTAGTAATATCAGTAAAACCCTTGATAATACCTGTTTGTAGACGAGAAACATCTCTCATTGATTGGGTTACTTCATCTAACCCTTTTACCCAATCTTCTATGTCCTCATCACTAGCCATTTAAATCATCTCGGTATATTTGGTATTTTACTCATTTGTCCTTTCATATCTTTTTGTACTTTTTCTAATTCACCTGCTTTCATACCTTCTATTATTTCATATGTCATCATTAACTCTTTTACTAATGTTGCGGGTAATTGATAGGCTTCGCTAGGTGGTATATTTAATTCCTTACTAAGTGTGTAAAGAGTCAAGAGAGATAGCACTTTAGGGTTTTCAACCTTTCCTTTAACTAATGCATCCCTCATTTCTCTTTTAAATCAGGGTCTACCTCCATCATTCCGAAGGGGTCGGGCAAAATAGACTTGATTTGATTACCCACATATGGGTTTAATCTTAGTAAATCAAGCGGTGTTAATGCTGGTTCTGTCTTATCAATAAATGCTTCAAATAGATAATGATACACTTCTGTAATATCCATTGATACATCTTGAGCCTTTGCGTTAATATTGAATAACTTCATTTGAGCCTGTTCCAATTGTAAAAATGTAGGGTCTTTTACCCACACTTTCATGTATTCATCTTCTTCAGGGTCAATTTTTACATAGTGTAATTCACTATTTGTTTTATTCAATAACTTGCTTTTGTCGTTCACAATTTTCTTTTCCATTTATAATACTTCCTTTTTTCATAATTACCTACCACCCAACCGAATATATCTATTTTTTTTTTGATTTCTTTGAATCTTACTTTTGCATAATCCAACCTGCATGTGCATCCATTGTACTTACACGAATAGGCATGATGCTAAAGTCTACATAAATAGGACCTTTATCATCAGGAATAGGCCAAACATTTGAACCAATCATGTAATCATCAAATTGTAATTTAATTCTTTCACCGTTTTCTTTAGTGAATAATAATTGAATTAATGCGTTTGTTCCATCTGCCTCAAGAGTTAAATTAGAACGGTGTCCACTTTGTCTTCTTAATTCATCAAACATTCTTCTATCTGTAACTTGTGCAGTAATAGTTAATTCATAGGTTCTTTGACCTGGAACTGCCATTTTAATTTGTTTATTATACTGCCCAATGTATCTTTTATCAGTTACATTGTTTGTAATTGTCATAGATACAGTTTGAATTTTCATAAAGTTAGCACCGAATAAACTAACTGTTCCATCGCTAAAGTAAAATGGTTCTAATAATGAATGTCTTGCTTCTGTTACATCTGTATCTTTACCTGTTTGTTGCCCAAAGTTAAACAATCTCTTGAATTCAGTTGTATCATTGTTTGTAGCATCATAGGCTTTTGAAACATATCCATCAGGACATTCAAAGGCTCTTTTAACATTTAAGTTAATTGAACCCTTAACTTCTTCATTTTCATTTGCGGTTAAAGTCATACTATTAACCATACAACCTGGGAATAATTGAGAATAAACAGTTTCATTATATGTATTTCTATCTACTCTTGGTGCACTTCCTAAATTACTTGCCTTTTCATTTGTTAATTCTAAAGCAAATGTAGGTAATACCGCATCATTTCTTTCACTAAAAGTATAAGTTACAAGACCACTTGCTAATCCATTACTAACATCAGGTAATGCAATTTTACCAGCAGCAGTAAATGGTAATAGTGGTGGACATAATGTTTGTGTACCCTTTAATACTCTATGGAATTTACCATTAGTAGCACTTGTATGTCCTGTTGTATCATAATCATCAGCATCAGTATTAATACCTGCATAAACATTATGTTGTGTATTATCAACAGAATCAGCAACTTGGAAAGCATTTGTTCCAGCATGAGTTGAAGGTGTATTATCTAAGGTAATTGAATTTAGATTTCCTAGAGCATAGTATAACCATGAACCATGATTTAAATTAATATCTAAACTTGCTTCACCAGCAGTTTCCATTCCTTTGTATTGATAACTATAATTTCTTGTACCTGCTAATGCTAAATTAACTTGTTTCATTTCAATATCTACTGATGGTGCTGTAACTGTATTAACTAGACCAATCCAATTATCTGATAATGTTTTAGGTGAAACTGTATGAATAGATGTAGATGAAGGTACAGTTGCTGAAACTCTTTTACCCCAATAAATATTATCAGCAGCACTAGCAGTAGCACTACCAAATTGTGCATAATTAATAAGTGTACCAGCAGCATTAATAGTAATAACAATACCTAATGGTGTAGAACTACCTCTACTTGAAGCGTCAGTTGAAAATACATCACCAGCAGTTAATTTACCTGCAAGACTTACACTTGAAGTAATAGTACCAATACCATTAGTTTCTCCACCATCATCTGATACTGTTGCTAATGAACCTGAACAAATATGAATTGTATCATCATTAGTAGTACCATCATGTGCATTTTGTGAAGTTAATTCAGCACCATCTGTACTAAACCCATATACTTTACCAATAAACTTACCTGCATTTGTATATAGTAAATCATCAACATTTAGATTTTCTACTGTTCCGTTAAGTCCATCATTTACTGTTAACTCAAAATGCCCACCCAAATAAGGAGTAGACATTGTACCTGATGTTCTTTCTTCTAAAGAAATAGGTGCTGGAATAACTGAACCACGACTTTCAAGAACAATATATCCTCTTCTATGTGTTCCTGAACCATCTAATAATGAATCATTTTCTGCCCAAAGACTATTATAATCATTTAAATTACCTGCAAAATAAATTGCATCAGCATCATTACCTGCTACAAGTGCAGTTTGTCTTAATGTTGGGTTTTCTCCTAATTTATCAGTCCAAAAGAATTTAGCAGTACATCCTGTATATAAATCAGGAACTAAATGATAGTAATCAGTAAAATGTTTTACATCATCTGTTCCTTCTCCGTGTGCATTTTCAATTACAACACCTGTTCCATCTACTGCATAACCTAATGAATATTTAATTAGATTTGCTTTATTCGTTCCTGTTCTTCCTAATGTTGGTCCATATGGCATATATCCTAAGAACAATTCACTTTCATAAGCCATTGTTACTGATGTACCTGAACCCATCCATGTTTCATTTGTAGTCATTTTATCACCTATTTACTTACTTACATTTATACTGGTCTTGCCAGTTTCTTCATAACAACACTTACTTTATATCCAAAAATTCTATTCTTTTTATCATTACTTTCAGTTCTACTTCCTAAAATTAAATGATTCACATTTTCATAAATTTGTGAGCCGTTCTTTAACCACCCTCTTCTCTTCTGTTCAACTATATATCTTACTAGTAAATAAAGACTTTGTATTCTTTCTATACCAAATGTTCCTTGAGGACTAACTCTAGTATTGTCATTTAATATTCTATCGTCTTGTCTTGTTCTAATACTAATAGACATATTATATACTTCATCTCTAATATCCCAAAAAAGAGTAGGGTAATCAATTGAATTACCTGTTTCCATAACAACAATTACATCTCTTGAATGTATAATACCATCTGTTGCAGATTCTTTTTTACTAGCAGTATTAATTCTATTACCACCCTTTGACCTACCTTGAGCATCTACTGTTTTACCACTTGTAAAACTTCTAATATCCATAATAATTGGTTTAACTGCATGAACATCAGCAATTGTACCATTACCACTTGATGTATTTAAAGCATTAATAGCATCATTCCAATTTGATTCTAATAAATCTACAAGATATTCTGTTTCACTTACCACGAACAATCACCCCATATTCTTCTTTTAATTCTCTCATTAATTCTTGTTCAACATATGCGTCAATCATTTCTTCAGTAGTAGGTACTAAAGGGTCATCAGATAACATTACATCTATTTCTAATAAAGAAATGTATTGTTCTTTAATTCTACTTCTCCTTTCATTAACAGTATTAGATAAATCTTGTAATTTATTGACTGTTTTTTCATTAGCAAAAGGTAAAACTGTATTCCATGCCATATCAATCACTATCTATCAAATATATTAGTCTCTTTTTCATCTTAAGAATCTTTTCTACATCTGCTCTATAAGTATCAAATTTAGTCTTAATATCTAATCCTGATTGATTATTTTCACCTAATAAGATAGTATTATCATCAGATGACATTAATTCACAACAAACTAATTTTGTTGCTGCTTCTGTAATAACTGCTGGAACTCTTTGTCCACCTGTCATATATGTAACTTTCATTGAGTGTTTAACTTGATATGGGTATCTAGTTCTAAAGAAAACTGTACCATCTGATTCAATATTCCACCAACCTTGTGTTCTTGAATTATCTTTTTGATTATCACTAAAAGCAGATGCGCTTATACCTGAACCATTAGCAGTAATAGTACAACCATCACCGTCATCATTAGGTAATAAAGAAGCAATAGTAATTGAACCATCTTCATTAGTTGCAGCATAAAAGAATTTACTAATATGACTACCTAATGTACCTGTAAATGATTTTTTTCCATCAGAACCTGTAAATTCTCTAGTGTTAACAGGTAATTGTTCATTAATTAAATAAACTAATTCTTGTGCAGTAGTATGATTACCATATACATTATTAAAAGTATTACTTGTTGTATGTGGTTCTAATGTAAATGTTTCACCACCGTTAGGTAATTGTAATACTAAAGATGTAATTTGTGTATAATCACTAATTGTAACTTCAGAAGTAGCACCTGCTAATTCATCATACTTATCCCCTTTCCAAGCGGTTAATCTAATAATTTTTCTTACATTCTCATAATGTAATCTAATAAATCCAACATAATCTGTGTATCTATAATCTTTATTATATCTATACATTCTATGCCAATCAAAATCAAAATCATGCCACTCATCTTCAATAATCATTGGTCGCCATGATTCTTTTGTATATTCATCTATGTAATCTTCAGCATATCGGATTAATTCTCCTATATGTGCTAAAGTAGGAATTGTATCTGATGTAAAAGGTGCAATACCTAATAAATCTGTAATTCTTGTCATGTCAGTATAATAACCAACACCGTTATCATAATCAGCCTTATTAATTGCTGTATCTGATGGTCTTGTAATCATCTAACTGCCCCCACTAATAATGATGCTCTAGTTCTTATTTGTTTATAATACTCATATCTTAATGGGTCATAAGGTCTTGCTTGAGTTACTTGTTCTCTACCTGCATAATCAACAGGTTTTCCTCTTAATCTTGTAGGTGGTTCACCTGCTCTTTGTTGTACAAATGGTGTTCTTTCACCTTTAGTTTTATAACTAAGATAATGTATTCCACCTGATTTCCAATTTAATATACCTTTTAGTCTAACCTGTTTACCACTTAAATCTATAATGACTTCAAGTTTTCTAGTATCAATATATACTAATGCGTTTCTTACATCGTTAAATCCTACATCTTCAGCCATCGCTTCAGCAACCGCATCTTCTAAATCAATAGCATTTACAATTCTAATAAAATCCTCCTTTTCAGGTTCTTTAAAACTATCTTTCATATCATTCCAATCTAACTGCAAATCATCTCTCATATCTGAAATTGCTTGTCTAGCACCTTTACCTTTAGATTCAGTACCATCAATAAATACATCACTTTCAATAATATCTATATATTCCTTTGCACTAAATTGTGTATTACCATCAGAATCTTTAGTTATTTCTTCAAACTTATTTAACATCTTTTTAAAAGAAGCACTATTAATATCCATAGATTTAAATCTGAAAAACTCTTTTAATTCATCAGTAAAGTTAGCAATATCTATTGCAGTATTACTTAAATCATCACCATCAAGTTGTGTTAAGTATTTAATTAAATCAGATGTTTCTACATCTTCAATACTAACATTATCTAAATCAGCATCTATTAATCCCTCACTTAATGCTTGTTCTGCTTGTTCAGTAGCATCTTTATCATCTGTAACTTGTTGTTCTCTTTGTTGTCCTTCAGCAGAAGCCATTTGTTCTTCTAAGGCTTCTTTACCTCTTCTTTCTAATTCATCAATGGCTTCTCTATATTCTCTTTTTTGTTTATTAGAAAGTCTAGCATACTCACTTTCTGATAATCTTTCTACTTCATCTTCTTCAGATTCATCAAGAATATCTTCAGCCTCTTCAATAGCATCTAAATAATTTTCTTTAATAATATCTAAATTTCTAAATGCTTCTACTAAACCTTCCATTCTTTGTAAAAAGGCTTGTTCTCCTTTATTACCAGCAGCATATCCTGAAATCTTTTTAATAAATGCATCATAAGTAAATTTCATTTTACCATTAGAATCAAGGAAAAAGTCTAAATCAACATCTCCTAAATCAACTTCTACTTCCATTTGTTCTTCTTGTATTTCATTAATTTCATACAAGTGTTTTAAATATTGTTCAAGGAAATTAAAAGAACCTTTACTAATCCACTTCTTTTTCTTTTCTAATGATTCCTCAGTAGTGCTTGTTGTTCTTCTTAAGAAAGCAGTTAAAGCATTTCTAATTGATTTGTATTGTTCTAATGCTGAAAAATAAGGTAAGTATTGTTGTGCTCTTTCAGTAGGTACAGTTTTATCTACTCTTATAGTACCCTTTAATCTATTTTTCTTTAATGGGTCTTTTCTAATACCTACTACTTCTTCTGATTCAGCACCAACGGCTCTAGCATAAAGATTTTTCATATTTAATTCTGTTTCTTTAGGTAAATCAATTTTAACTTTAATATTTGATTGTACCTTACTTGATAATTTTTTAGGTACTTTTATTGTATCAGCATCAAAAATACGCTTTGTTTGTCCTTTAGAATCTGTTGTTCCTGTACCTAATAATGCTAAATAATCATCCTTTTCAACAGGAATAGGTCTATCTCTAAATTCTGTTCTTTTACCACTTGGGTCCTCTTTAGGTGCTCTTGGTTCTTCTAATTTAACCCATGTACCAGCACCATATTCACCTATAATCTTATTAATTTCTTTAGCATATTTTTCTGCATACTTTTGTAATAAATTACCTACCAATTGTGGTTCTGTTCTTGATACCCAACTTTTTAACTCATCTAAATCATCTATTTCAGCAGTATATAATTCACCGTCATCTCTAGTTTCTTTAACACTTATAGGGTATAATTCAGGATTATCAAAACCGTATATTTCTATAAATTCATTAAAATCAAGTTCTACTTCTTCATTATTTTCTATTGCGTTAGCAATATTTCTAGGAATTTTTAATTTTCTAAGATATTTTTCTTGCATTTCTTTTCTTTTGTCTGTATAGTCTTTCCAAGAAACACCAAATGTATCTTCAAATGCTTGTTGATTTTCTTCCCATCTAATAAAATCTTCTCCAATTAAATTACCTAAAGCAATTGCCGCTTTAGGGTCATCAGGGTCAAAAGATAATCTAAGATAAAATCTTTGAGCATCTTTTGTATTTTGTATTACTTCTTTTAATGTAACTTCATCATTAAAAGTAAAATTTTTCATTTGTTCTAAAATCTCTTCAGCATTTTCTATTTGTTCTTGTTGTACTTTTTTCTTTTCAAGATATACTTTTTTAACTTCAGGTGATGATTTCTCATCTATAGTTTCGTTTAATGCTGAGATTTCTACTTTAGCATTTCTAATAATTCCCATTAATTCTTTATATGTTTTACCTTGTTGAAAATCTTCTTCAGGTGTATCAGCAATAGAAAAACCTTTTGGGTTTTGTAAATTATATCCATATGGGATTTTAACTGTTTTTTCTTGGTAAGAACCATCTTCTTGTTTTTCTTGAATTTCAGTTTCTACTTGTTTTGTATATTTATCAGGGTTATCTTGTAATTCTAATAATGTAGAATTAAGCAATATTTCTAATGCTTCTTTATTAATTTGATTAAATTTTTCTCTATCAAAAGGTAAATCAGGGTCTGCTTCCCATTCACTTTTACTTGATAACCATGTTGTTAAACCATCTTGAACATTTTGTTGAAACTTCATCGGTCTTGTAGTAGGAATAATAAATTGGTAAAAAATGCTTAAAGCAACATCTTTATCCCAAACTGTTCCATCTTCAATTTCATCAACCTTTCTAAAATCACCTACTAATGTAGATGCTTGGTCAATTGCCGATTCAGTATCTTCTTTAATAAAGTCGCTCATTCTTTACACCCCCTCAAGAGTGTAAAACAAATGCTTCTAAATTAGTCCATGAAGAACATTCTACTCTTAATCCGTTTCTACAAAGAATACCATCTGTATAATGAAACTCAATAGTAGAAGTAGGAGTACACACATATCTTGCTACAAGATTTGTTGTTCCTGTTCCCGTATTATCTGCATAAATAGATACTGTAACTGCCGCACCTATTGTATCTGTTGGAGTTAAAATAACCCCATTAAACACACAAGGACTACTTGCAGTTAACTGAACATTTGTATTGTCTGTTATTCTTGTACTTTGAATTCTACCCATTTTATATCACCTATATGCTTTCGCTGAGAAGAACTAGACAGGACACCACTAATAAAGGTAGTGCCCCATCTAATTCTAATCATTTTACTTATTGTAGTAATTCTAGCAGTTTTGCTTTATTATCTAACTTTTTGTATTCCAAACCCTTTTCATCACATAGGGCTTGTAATTCCTTTTTAGTTAGAAGGGATAAGTCAACACTTTCTTCTTCACCTTCAGATTCTTCACTAGATTCTTCTACTGCTTCTTCAACCAATTCTTCGGTTTCTTCAACAACAGGTTCTTCTAATACTTCTTCTGCTGATTCTACAAGTGTTTCATTCTCAATTTCCCAACCTTCAGCGTTTCTTACTTTTCTTACGAAAGTATCACCGACTTCTTTCCATATATTAGGAGGAAACTCAACGCCATAAAGACGAGCAAATCCTAATGTATATCTGATTCTAGCCAATGAAATCACCTTCAAAGATTACCAAATGCTCTAATTCTAACTGAACCAACTGCGGTATCACTTGTAGTAGAGTTATTACCCAAATCGTCTGCATAATGCAATTTTACACTAGAAGAAGATTCATAAGCACCCGTTGTCAAAGTAATTACAGGTTGAATCAAATAATGATTCGGATTTTGTGCTCCTGTAACAATTACACAAGAAAGGGTACTCAAACCTAATTCCGATGCTTGGATTACTTCTCCACCTGAAGTTAAACTACTAATGTTGATAACTGCGTCTACGACATATTCATTACCGTAAACTTTTGGCTTATCAGAACCTAAATGGTCTGTTAATAATACTGTTGTATGTGCCATATTATATCACCTATTTAACTCCAATAACCTCATTGAAGGTTAGTAATCTTTCCTTGTCCTTTAACGAATGTGCAAACTACTTCACCGATGGTTCTATACATTCCTCGGTTTCCAAGTTTGCCAACACCGAATGGGTCGCCTGAATCAATACCACCTTCAAAGTATTCGGTTGGTTTTAATGTAGCAAAGTGCAAGTGGTCTGTATCTAAGATAAAGATGTCGCTTAGTCCACTACCTGAACCTGTACTTCCCATTTCCTTTGTTGGAATAATTGGAATATCATGGTATGTAGCAACCTTAAATCCAACTTCTCTACCTTTAACACCTTTAATACCGTTAACAGTAGGCATAACTTCTGCTCTACCCATATATCGCTCTTGTGCTTGTAGTAATTCACCCAATGCTTGAATAGTATCATATCCAGTTAGAATAACCTTTGGAGATGCACCACGAATTTGAAGTTCTCTTAATGCAGTATTAAGAAGATTCAAAGTCAAGTTTCTACGAGAAGCATATGAAGCACCAAAGTCAATGAAAGCATCTAGCCATTCATTTCCAGCAGCACTTCTATCATGTCCGTAAATGTGGTCATATAGACCCAAATAAGCATTATCATCATATCCACCTGTGAATAATCCTGCACCGCTAGTAGTGTCCATAGCCTGTAATTCAGCCTTTGAAGAAATAATCTTATACAAAGACATTAAATTGTTTTGAATACCTGTTAATGGTGCACCTGAATTATCCATTGATTCAAGAGGCATAAGTAGCATGTGGTTCATGGCTTCAGCGTGTGAAACACCAACTTCTTCTCTATAAGCAGCCATAATATCGCCAATACCATCATCAAGTTTCGCCATAGCAGCAGCAAGTTCTGAAATTTCAAACTGATGTGCAATAGTTTTTGGCGAACAGAATAGGGTAGAATAAACAGGCTTAATTGGGCTAAATGCTTCATTAGTGTTAGTAGTAAAAGCAGCGTTTTCTTCAACACCACCAATTAGTCCTTCTGTTTGTCCTGATTCATCAGTTCCACTACCAGTAGACCAAACATCACCAGCACCACCCAATGCTCTTTCTGTTAAAACTCTCCAACCGCTAGAAGACCATGGCTTCTTAGGTAGCATAGCAAATGCATTAATTTCACGGTTTAACATAGACCAAACTTTCTGTCCGTAAATGAGGTTATGTAGTGCTTTCGTTCCTGTGTTCAAACTTCCATCAGCGTTAGTTACATCATGTGTTCCATGAATACCCGAAGTCAAACCACTAGCCTTTAATAGACTACTAAATTGACCTGTACCGTAGGTTGCTCTTTCTAAATCTTCAATTGTTCTAATTTGATTAATTCCTGACATTTT
>TARA_R100000353_G_scaffold2612_3_pt1 | contig 24262 bp, 57 predicted proteins | sample TARA_R100000353 | Tara Oceans TARA_R100000353 (sample SAMEA2620663) | marine metagenome | biome: marine biome (ENVO:00000447); feature: surface water layer (ENVO:00002042); material: "saline water (ENVO:00002010), including plankton (ENVO:xxxxxxxx)" | depth 5 m | reverse complement strand
AGATGCTCGATTACCTACTCCACCGACACCAGTACCTGCTGCTCCTGCTGAAGGAGTTGCACTTGCTGTGCCTGAAATGTTAGGACTACCACCTGTGTCCGGCGCAATGAGGGGACCTACTACATTCTGAAACCTTGGGTCACCAAAAGTCGCCTGTGCAAGTCTATGTCCGCCTTTTTTAGCACCAGTTGCTGCTCGACCCATCAAGGTTCGACTTTTTGCAGCCTTGACACGAGCCGCAGTAGCCTTATCTCCTGCCTGTACTATTTTCAAATCTTTTGCATCTAACTTACTTTGTGCCCTTTTGGTTTTCGCTGGTCCCATAGGTCTTGCTTGTTTCAACCTAGATACTTTTTCAGTCGCTTTAGTTGATGCTCTTGCCGTTCCTTTTGCACCTTTGAATGGACTAAGACCCTGAAGTGCTCCAAGTGTTCCAGCACCCGCTCTTTGCCACCATGAAGGGTTTTCTACACGACCTAACTCAACACCAATAAACGGATCTTGGAAAGTTGCGACACCGCTTTCATAATCAAAAGCACTAGTCTTAGGCGGGTCATTCAAACCCAATGCTGCACCAGTATGTAACAAACCATTACCAACAATACTGGCTTTAGCCCCTTGACTTTGATTGATTCCATCAGCAGCGAACACTGCAGCAATCACTAGTGGTACAAAGAAGGCTTTCTTTACAGGACTGGTATCGACCTTGAATGTACCCGGCTCAATTTCTTGAGGGCCAAAAAGACCTGATGGGTCAGCGTCTTCTAGTATCTCAGGCATTCTGTCAGCATTGTGCATGACAGTCTGCAAAAGCATGGTTTTGATTGTACGTTTGGTCTCCGGGTCCATTGTTTCTACCGCTTGACCTAGTTGCTCTATCTTTCTCCTTTGTTCATCAGGAATTTGCTCATAGAAAGACTGCATTTCACTTTCTAATTCAGGAGGTAAAGAGTCCATATCATCCCGTTTGAGCACTGCCCAAGCAGCCTCAGTCGGTATCGATGATAAACTCCACATGTAACATCCCACGTTTGCGCTGCTCATAAGCATGTTGTAAGAACTGGTGATGGTCGGCAACCTCCATTAGGTACGCCAAATCTGTCCAAGAGGTATGCTTGTCAGCATCACCTTCTAACTTGATTAAGTCTTCAAAACTGACAGTCTTCATCGCTGTCAAAACATTAGCCCACCAATCGGTAGGCTGTATTGGCACGTCGTCGTCGGCCACGTTCAGTCTATAGAGTCATACTTGAAAGTCATTCCCCTACACCATATCAGGGAAGTTTTGGTTTTGATTATATGCGTCGTAACCCGACCAATCAAGAGGTGTAGGCTGTTGATAGAACTGTTTGTATGGAGAGGTTAAGTTTTCTTCTATCTGTTTTTGACTGTGCCCAAACAACATGTCAGGCAAGACCGGTGTAATGAACTTACGAGGAATGCCACCTGCTATCGCAATGGCACCTTCGTTAATGCCTGAATCGTCTTGCATAGGGATTACTTGATAAGGCTGCCCTGTCAAAGGATTGATTTCTTTATTTTGTATAGCGTCAGCGAGTCCTTCCCTAATACCAACCATCGCACTTGCACCACCACTACCACCGGGCTGTGCTCTTAATGCATTTTGTGCAAAGAACCCATGCATCGCTGCAGCATTTTTACTTGGACTAAAAAAGACAGCAGGAGGGATAGAAGGGTCAATTATATCTTCTTCAGTAGCAACTTCTCCTTCAGGTGTATAGTCTGTGCGACCTGTGGCCGCTTGTCTTTTGCCGGGGAGAAGTCCTTTTTCGTGTATACCTGCCGCAAAGTCTGTTGAAGTACCATGATAACCTGCTACTGGGCCAAGAGAAGAAGGCAACCACGGATGAAACTCACCCAACTCTGTCTGCCTTTTCAACAAAAGCCAAGCGGATTCAAACGGTAGCATCTACTCACCTGCCCAAGCGTCACAAACATGATCGGCTCGGCAGATGAAATCATACCACTTGCAATAACCAGTTTCAGGGTCATCGGTCTTTGATGAGTCCCAAGCCTTACAGTTACCGCATTTCTTAGAACCAGTTGCCTTTCTATAGTTTGGTGCATCCTTCTTGGCTTTCAATAACTGCCAAGCCTCATGCATGAGCCAAATAGAAGTCATTAACAATTCCACCTCTTTAATGCAGCACCCTTTGGTGTCAGTTTGCCACCTTTACTGGTTGGACCTTTGACTCCACTCATGCGGGCACAAAACGACTTACGACGCTTGGCTTTTTTAGAGCCGGGTTTAAGTTTACTAGGTTTGGTAGTAACAGGTGGTTTTAGATTAGAGCCTTGCTTGCGCTTTGCAGCAGCACGACCTTTAGCGTTTAACCCACCCTTTCTACTATGCTTGTTAGGATTATAACCAATAAATGGCTTGGACTTCTTTTTTGCCTTGAGCAAACTCCATGCTTCATCGAATGCATTTACTTCAGGAATTCTACTTGGGTGTTCATAAAACGGCCAAAACGTATCTCCCATCAAATCACCTGCACCATCTTCTTCATCTGCTTAGTCTTCTTCTTTTGCTGCTCTATGAAGTTGCGATAAACTGATGCCTCTTTACTTTTCCCCATTTCTTTTGCTCTTTGTTCCATAGCAATTGCTGCCTGAGTTTTGTGAGCGTGACTGCGGCTACTGTTTTTAATTTTAGAAACAGATTGCCTAGCAGTTTGCGGGTTTTTGAAACCGAGTCCGTGAATCGTACCCTTTGGGTTTTCATCAGTATACAAATCAGAGTGCTTTTTAGAATTAGCAGGTTGTCCTTTCTTTCTAGGAATGCGAGGTGCTTTGACAACAATACTCTTCTTCATCTGTTTACTTTTGCAGTGTGCTTTACAAGAGAACCCTTTGGGTGCGTTACAATTGCAGTGAGACATGTCTCTGCCTTTGACAACAGTGGGTTTACCACCCACCCCTTGCCTCTTTGAACGCTTTCTTTTGGTAGCCGCTCGCTTTTGCCCCTCAGTCATTTGACCCGAAGTCTTTGGAGTTTTACTTGAAACCTTGACACTAGGTCTACACTTAGGGTAACCTTTGCGAGATTTCTTGGCTTTACTGCGACCACACGGTGGGTGCTTACCAGTTTTCGGATCTTTACGAGAAACATCAACCCACTTTTCCTTGAACCAACGGTTTAGGTTTTTAACCACTAAACCATCAAACCAAGCGTTATCGGTCATTTCTTCTTCCCCTTTTTCCTAAACTTGCCTCGGCAGTACTGCACTGCCCAGCCATTTGCATAGGCTGAAGGATAGACTTTGAATTTGCGTTTGGCCGCTGCTTTACCCGCTGGACACAACTTCTTTTCTAAGAAATCAAAGGCTGCACCCATGCCAACACATTGTCCGCAATCACAGCCGGTCATAGAACGCTGACGCAGGTATAGGAAATAAATGTGGCCCTTTCACTTGGGGAAAGCATGACGTTGAGCGATAGCGTCATCGAGAGAGAAAGTGTCGAATTTTCACGGAGGTGTTAGTGTCCGGGCCGGTTAATCTGATATATTTCAAATATATAAGGCAGTTTCTTTATCCAACTGGATGTGCTGACACTTGTTACACATCCAAGCAACGCCACGCTGTACGCCATCACACTTCGTATACAGTCGCTTAGTAGGTTGGTGCCTACATGCATTACAAGCGGGACTCGGTTTGCGAGGCATTTACTCACCTTACTGCTGCCTTGCTAGTGCATTAGTTGATGGCGTTCCACCCATTCTTAGTTGCGCTAACAATGCCTTATCTTCCTCCGTCATAGGAGGTGGGGGTGGGGGGTGATACTTGTCTAACCCCAGTTGTACTGGATTTTTCATATACCTACGACTAACTCGTGGATCAGGACCAGCAGGTGGTAGTGCTTCAAGATTAGCACCCGGCGCAGGACCTTGGTTTCTTGCTCGTGCTAGTGCTGCACCTAGTGGATCTGGTTCAGATAATTCACTAGCGATTTCGCCATAGTCCATGACATTCTTTAACAGCATCCAAGCCTGTTCAAAAGGACCTGACATGACTACACCGATAAGGTTTGGGCTAAAGAAGGTTCTGCTATCTTCAAAGCAATGCGCTTGGCGTTGGCAAGGTCATCTATAGACACGCCACAGTCATAGCCTCTAGCAGTCAACCAGTTGACCAGTGACTCGGTTGCCAAGTTGCCGGGACTCCCTTCTATAAACGGGCAACCCCCTAATCCAGCAATACTAGCATCGAATTCGGTAATACCACACTCGATACCCTTGCGAACCAACGAAAGAGCATACAATTCACGATCTGCACGGTGATGAAGATGAAGCGCAGGCTGAATGCCCACCTTTTCACAGATACCTGCAGCCACCTCAACCTCGTGTTCAGTGCCGACCCCAACAGTATCTGACAAAACTACAGTGTCGCCAAACAGTTTCGCAGCCTGAATAGCCTTGACACGCTTGCCCATAGGAATGTCACCCTCGTAAGGGCAGCCGAAGTAGCACGATATATAGACACGGACGTTGGCTTTTGGTATACCTTCAAGCATAAACATGTAACGAGCCAGTGCCTCTTTGAGTTCACAACCGAGGTTACGCCTGTTGAATTCCTCGGATGGAGAGAAGACTATGTTAAAGTGAGTAACCCCTGACTTAAGCGCACGAGTCATTCCACGTTGATTCATAACAAGCGCAGCCCCCTGACCGTCGTAAACTCGTTCAGCATCAGCCATCTGAGGAACATGGAGCGGGTGAGCGAAACTTACAGTTTCTATAGAACGTAGGCCTGCGCCCCTAAGTGCATCGATTAGTGCTCGCTTCATGCGAGTAGGTACGAGTTTCTTGATTGTCTGCAATCCGTCACGAGGGCCGACTTCGTAAATTGAAATCTTCTTCATCGCCCCCACCCTGTCTCACTTCATGAAAAACAGGGCTTTCAAGGCTTTACGCCAGTTGACTGTGTACTTCTCACCAGTTACGAACTCTATCCCTGTCTCTGATTCTACACGATCCAACTTCTCTGACTGGTGGTCAAACCATTCGTCTAGTAGAGTGCATCGTGTCATGTTGACTCCGAAGGATGTTCAAGAGTTAAATTTTACTGTTCAAACTCCCCTAAATCGATAATTATCGGGGGTTCCTCTACAGGCCAAAATAGTGTCACAAAAAATGAAACCAAACCCAGTATGACGCATAACACCCAAAGGGGCAGACCTGTTACTTCAACGGGGTCGGGAAGAATCACAATCCATCCATCAGGACTACATCGCCGTGCTTGTGAATCTTGACATTGTCCATCGACGCAATCAGTTTCTTACACTTAGCCTTAGACAGCCCACAAGCCTTAGCACAGTCATCTAGGCTGGCTGCACCGCCTTCACGCTTGAGGCAAGCGATTATCGCTTTCTTCGCAGTAGCATTTTCGTCTTTCAGTATCATCCAAGCATTGTCTATTGGTCTCATGGGTATCACTCGTCGTATGTAAATGCACTGTCGTCTAAGGTTCCTAAGCCTGCTTGAGTAGAGAAGTTGAGTGGTCTACCTATATCGCCAGTTGCGGCTCGCCTATTGTCCATGTGCGAACCAAGTAGTTTGGTATTTTCAGGATTCTCAACCATCTCGTAGCCCGTAAAGTGCTCCTTCAAACGCCTTTGCATTGCTGGGTTATCTCTGTACTCTAAATATTTCGCATGGTCTCTGAAATCTTCATCAGACTCTTGTGGAAGTATTGTTGCCGCTATATCGGCTCCGGGGAGAGAAGTATGTCCATGCGGAACATAACGCTTCAAGAGTTGCCAAGCCTGATCGAAAGGGCGCATTGTCTAACCCGAACCACGCAGAACACAAATAGTTAGCGGGAGTTTTGGTATACCAAAACCATTTTTTCCAAAATTTTTTTCGAGCACCGTATGCGGTTAGAATGGGGAAATTGCGGGGGAAATTGCTATTCCTCCGGGGGAAATTCCGGGAGTATATAAATGCCCATGATATATGGTTGTCGAGGTGCCCCCTGCGTGGGGGCGCACACAGGCATGTATGTCCTGCGTATGCACAGTACAGTGCACAGTACACGCAGGTCGCCCGTGTGTCCTTGCGTGGGGGGTCCTCGGAGGACGAAAACAATGGACGAACCGACCCCGCAAATGCAAGCAATTGCAGCGGCTTTCGCACAGGCACTCATGCCTGTCGTAGCCATGCTAGCACAACCAGCGCAGACTGTAACACAGGCAGTCACAACCGTAGCGAAAACAGGCCAACGCCGCATCCCAGCAGATGTAAAGCGAAAGGTCAAGGCACTTCGTGCCCAAAACGGTGGCCCACTGCACAGCCACGACCCGACATGGAAACTAATTGATGACGGAATCGTAACCGAGCAAGGCGACCTAATCGCAGACGTAAAGGCACCTAGCGCAGGCACAACCGTAACTGTAGCACCGCTAAAGACCGACAAGCAACTAATGCGCATGAAGAAGGCAGACCTAATTGCCATCATCCAAGAGCAGAACGCTTGAAGCCCAAGTCGCCGCTGGCGCACAACTGAAGACCCCAAGATGAGGTCAACAGGTATCGGTAACCATCCCGATGCCTCCTACGCAGAGAGAAGCCCTCTGAGTGAACAACAAACGAGCGTGGTACCCGCCGCTTAACCAAACGGAGTCGCCGGACTATACCGGCAACCACCGCACACGCGATCGTGTGCAACCATCTGTAGAGCGGTCCCCCGTTACACCCGATGTAGCGGCGGCCCTCGCAGAACATGTTAGAGCAAACCATCTTTGGCACACCCAAGGAAATGCCTGAGAATCAGCCACCTTGCGGCCCAGCCCGCCCAAAACAAAACAACACACGCTGCAGATGCGGCGGAGTTAGATGCAAACAGCGTTGAAAAAAACGCATCCTATTCAGCGAGCCGTGTGGGTATTGACATCCCGCACCACTTTCACTTCTTGTCATCCCAACATCGTGCGAGGAGATTAATGCGTTAGTGCCCACCGGCTCAAGCCACCTTCACCTATTCACGAACCGTTATACTGCGAGGCATCGGTTCATTACGAATACATGGATTACAACGTGTACACTAGTCATGTAAACGAAATTGGTAGTAACACGAATACATATACACACTACCCATAGATAATATATCTCTTATTTCTGTAAGGGGTATAGTGTATGTAATGTAAACGAAACTACGAATACACGACTAGTGAACACGATGTATTTCATGTACACGTTTTAAGCAGTGCAGCGTTTAGCGTATTCCAAGCGGGACGGACCGCTGGTTAGAAAGATATGGAACGAAAGAGCAGGTATCACTTGCCGAAGCAACTCAAGTGTGACAGTCGGGAATAGACCGGCACTTCAACAGGGGAGTCGTTGCAGCCGCAAACTGCGTTAACGGCTTGTGCCACATGGCGGTATAGAGGCCAACGCATCATGAGCACTATTGCTGGGTAACCTTTCCCAGCCCCCTGACCTATTCCCTATGCGCACACGATCGCATACATCACATTCCCCACACGGAGGACACCATATGTTTAGAGCAGACATGATACGATACAAGGGAGGCGATGGCACGAGCGGCGACGATTGGCAAGGTATCTTAGAGAATTTTGCGAGCACACCGTCGGAACTCAAGTCCCGCATCAACTACCACCTGAAAGAAATACGCAGAAGCACGGGCTTGGATTGGGACATTGTGCCTGATAAGGACACTTACCTAAACGTGTATAGTTTCGATATACGAAACAGCGTTACAGACGATTGGTTTTGGGTAGTCATAATGCCTGAAATAATTCCTCGCTGAATCACATTCACACAAACACAGGAGATGAAACAAATGAACGACAAGATATGGGTATATTGTCAGGGCGGTTGCGGTGCGAGTACTTGGTACTCTAACTGCGTACCTGCTTGGAAGCAATCAGTTGTGGATGTAAATGTACACCGCAAACTAAGACAAAGATGCACATGCGCAGAAGCGTGAGCACACATCACATTCCCGCCCACTTAGGGCGAGATATCATGGAGAGAGAAACATGGGAAGAAAGTTAGAAAGTGGTCGACCACTCACATTGGGGGACCTACTAATGAATGCAACCGTGAACGGACAAGAGGTAGAGGTAACCGCAGGTGCACTTCTACACGGTGCTATGGCAGACACATTCAATGCGAGTGTAACTGCAACAGAGGGCGAACTTGGCTGGGACACGGAATCAGAGCGCATTGAGCAAATTGAGAGAAAGGCACAAGCAGCAAAGCAGAGACAGATTGCATCGGACAACCGATATGCACGTCACATGGAAGGTTCAGGTGCTTACAAAGGCAATTGGAAACCATCTAAGGGCACAAGAGTTACAGTTGTGACAACACCTGCGAACAAGGTGACCAAGACCGGCGAGATTGTGAAGAACGATGTTAGCGAGGGCACGAAGCCAAGGAAGATGACGAAGTTGGAGTTTGACGGCAAAATGGACTTGCACCGCAAGTTGTATGAGAGGGATTCTTCCGGCAAGTGGGTTCACAATTGTGCTGCTGCTAGGACATACAGGCACCAAGTTTGGGAATACAATTCCAAGCAGCGTGACGAAGCAGGTGAATTGATTCGCACTGAGCATCCTGATGTGAGGGCGGTTCAATTGGCTGCTTGATACACGCAGGCGATCACATGAGGCGAATCACAGTGAGAGTTAGGGGCGTGGGTTGGATTAATCGTAACGATGTCAACCCACCCCTGTTTACAAGGCAAATACAATACGCAAGAGATGAGGACAATGCAGATACTAAACATACGCAGAATGACTGAGGAACAATACAACAGAAGCGAACATGCGGGAATACTCGACAGCCGCTTTTGGAATTGTGTAAACGATGATGAGACATGCACAGGGCGCAGCCCATGCACAAACCAGTGCTGGGGGTTGTTGAAATGAATCTATGGATGCACAGCGAAGAATGGGCAAAGGTCGAGGCGGAAAACAAGAAAGCCGCAGACGAGAACCCTATCGAGCCAGCAAATGCAGATAGATGTGAAGACACAGGGCTTCGCCACTTCGGTGCACGGTGGGTCTGTGGAACAGACACTTGCACCGTAATCGGACACACTAGTTGGGGTGACAGCGATACTGTTTACAACGACATAGGTGATTGGGGCGAAGGTGTCTATTATGATGCTGAATTATTGGCGACCTATGTGGATGAGAACGGTGTCCAATATCGAACCATGAAGTCCTACTTGGCTTCCCGTGAGTCACCTGAACCTGAGCCTAAACCTGAGCCAAAGGTAGAGGTGGAAGTAACGCCACGCAGGAAAGCCGAGCCTGAGTTCAATCCGTTTGCAGAGGTGCGAGATTTAGATATGGATTTGACACCATACACAGACAACTACTGGGGCGAGAGCCACTATGTTACAGATGAAGGAGATGAAGAACAATGAGTTTTGACATAAACGAAATACGAGAGAGAGCAGAAGAAGAGATAAAGTCCGAGGAATATCCATTCAACGGCAAAGACGCAAGAGGTCAACCGAAGTTGATGCACTTAGGCAAAGCACTGCATGAGCGAATGTTGAGAAGTCAAGCAGGAGAAGAGCAAGACAGTTACATCTACACGCTTGAGGAATTCTTTGGTAGCAGGTCAAGGTGCGAAAGTGTAACCCATCTCAAAGAATTCATGGGGTATTCCCTCATGGATTACGGTTACAACAAGAGGTGCATATGCGGTAGTGAACACCACCAACCGTTAGTGAAACTGGGTCGTGGTGACTATTACTCAGGCTCATCATCTTGGCAACTAATCTGTCCCGAAGGTCACGATGCAATCAGCAAGCAAGAAATGGTTGACTTGTCCGGCTTTTACAACTCATCTTGGGAAATGGATGATGACCTTTACTACATGATGAAAGCATACGAGGACTTGCTTGGCAGGGTTTCATACCTCAATCAAGTGCCTGACCACATGAATTCTGAGCAACTTGCTCACTTCATGCGAGTAAATGAAGTGTTCCGAAGGCGTAGGGATTGGCTACCTAAGTCCAAAGACGACAACAGTTGGGGGCCAAACATACCCACAGCGTGGGACAAGTGGCACGAAGAAAACGACATTCTTGACAATACACAAGGAGAGGAACAAGAATGACTGTGAGATATTGGATTTACCGTAGCCTCAAGGGTAGCGGGTTAGGCAACAAAAGAATGAGAGGACTTACCTTTGATAAACTCTCAGACGCAGAAGCGGCTGTTAGAGCGGGAGAGAAAGTATACCCCAACGCTGAATTTACGATAATCAAAAAAATATACGGAGATGAAGAAGAATGAACAGTGCAGCAATGGAATACAATTTGAGCAGACACCCTGAATTATACTACATGGACGAGGACGGGTTGATACAACTAAACGAAGAAGAATACGAGAAACAGGTGAACATTATGCAGACAGACAAAGCAACAATGATTATACGAGCAAAAGACGATGAGTTTTCATCCGACACAGAAAAGGACAAGCAATCGGCACTGAGCACACTGAACGCAAAGTACCCGAACGTGAGAGTCCTGATTGAATCAGATTGGGAAATCATCAACGTAGATGACATGAAAGCAGCAGAGAATGAGCACACACAGTATGTGCTGACAAACATTTGAGGCGATTGAAATGAGTGATTGGATAGAATTGACAGAGACACACGGGATGAGCGCAGGCGATCCCGATGCGATTGACAAATTGATTGACAGATACAGTGAACGGAAGCCGTATGGACCCGAATGCGTTGAATGTGGTGACATTTGTCCTCATTGGGACAACGGCTTTGAGTTTGACAGAGGACACGATGAGTTCTATGTCATCTTGAACATAGCACCTGAAGATTATGATGAACGCAGGCACCCTACTGAGATATTTGTGCCACTACATGGCAACTGCTATGAGAGTGCAACAGGTAACCACAAGATGAATTTTGCTTTACTCAAGAGAATCAGAGCGTGGTATTATGGAGAGTGAAACAATGAGTGACGAAAGAATAGCAAAGGCGAGAGAGCAAATCCACGAGATACAGCAGATGGCTGCTAGACTAACAAGAGAACAACAAGAATTGCACAACATGATATGGAGATTGCGTGGCAACATAATGATGATGTAAGGAGGAATGAATATGAACGAATGGGGAGAAGAAGATTACGCACACATATACAATATGACAGGACACGACATAGACATTTGTGACGAAGACCGCAACCACCTGATGAAGATTAGGACATGCGGTCTGACAGTCAGAGCAGGTGAAGCAGACAGGCAAGACACAACTCTCAAGTGCGAGATAATTGGTCAATCGGACTTGGACTTGCCACTTTGGGCAGTCGCTTTCGGAGAGCCGAAGTTCTACGAGAACAGTGTCTACATCGAGTTCAAGAAACCAAGTAAGCAGGAGATATACGTTATCACTAGCAAGATATCAGCGACTCAGTTGCTAGCGTATGGTGACGAATGTTGTCCCATTTGGGATTGGGTCGAGGACTCAGTGCGCATCATCAACTTCGTTGTGCCACACAAGACACAGCGTGATGGCGACAAGATTTACGGCGCACTTGGACTGTCATTGATTGGACAAATCGGGAGATGATAATATGGCAAATTGTACAGGATGTAATGAACCAATTGACGAATACCCAGCAGGTGCATACGGAGGAGATTGGTATGCCTCATGTGACATATGCGAATGGCATTGTGAGGAAGAAGGGCACAGTAGTATCAAGCAAGGTCTCACACTTGAGGAACTTGTAGCACACAAGAAAAGACTCAATGCACTACACAAAAGCCTGCACTATTATACTTACAATAGACCCTTCCAACTAAAAACATCTGAAGATTTGTTGTTGGAACTCAAGGGCATAATGAGCGAACTGATTGAGGAGGAATGAACATGAGTGAATTATGGATTAGAATAGAGACAGACGAATGGATATACGAGGAGTGGATTGAATGAGACTAAATCAATACGAGTGGATAGATTCACTGGGCTATGTATGGTATGCAATTCAAAATCCCGAATGGGCTGACGAGATGCTTGAAGATGGCTTTGAAGTCCGACTTGTACAGAAATTAATAGAATGAAGGAGATGATAAAATGAACATAACAACAGCAGAAAGAAACGAGATAGACAGACAATACCGTGCCCTGCTCGATAGCGAGGGCTTTATGAGCGTGGGGCACAATTGGGATGAAGAAGAAGTACTTGAGCACATGCGATCGCATTGCACTGTGACTGAGGTTTTTGGTACGATTGCTCACAATGATGGCACAATCAAACGCACTACGGTTTTGCAATTTCATGACCGTCAGGATTTGATTGATTTCTATGAGTGCGAGATGAAACTCAAAGTAACAACCACGCAGGAATACAGGGTCTGTGCACACATTGACAGAATGACAATCGAGATTGAGCAACAGGTCAACTTCCTTGACAATGTTGACGCAATCAAGGAATACTTCGACGAAGGAGATGAAGAAGAATGAGAATAATACACGCACCAAAATTAGCGATGGAAGTAATAGACAGAATGTGGGAAGAAGCAGGTTACATGGGTGGCAATCACACTGGTGATGACAGCAACCCTTACGCTGAGTTTGTTGGCAACTCTTTGATAATGTTGTCAAAGATGTCAGACGAAGAATACATGCAATTCCGATTGGATATGCCAAGAGAGGAGGAATGAATATGGCATGGACAGTTGGAGAATTGAGAAGGGCTTTAGAACAATATGAGGATGACATGGTGATTGTATCTACATCACACTATGGCGACCATTGGAACAGTGAGTTAGCACATGGGGTCATAGATATTAGTCGACGCACGATCGTGTACTCAGGTTATCATAATGACTACAAGTTTTCAGATGACACTGGTCACTACGAATCATATGGAGATGTGTATGTTTTAGAGATGGCTTCAGCATCTGAATTGGGAGATACAATGGAAGAGTACGGGTACTTGAAAATAAACAAGGAGGAATGAAAATGAAAGAAGAATGGATAAAATACGATATGAGAGAGAGAAAATACTTCAATCCACGATTCGGTGGCAACTTGAAAGAGTTCATTAGAAGAATGGTTGAAGATGAAGGTTTCACAATCGGAGCACTCTTCCCATACTACGAGGGAAGAAGTCACAACATCTTGGAAGACATGGACATGACTGACTACGATGAGATGGCATACCAAGCACTGAACTACGAACACACAAACATGGACTTCGTAAAAGAAGAAAACAGTCAAACCGTTTCGATACTGATGACGGGTGACCCTTGGTGTGATGTAGTACCAATTAATGATTGGTCTTTCAGGCGAAACCAAGAAGATGTGGTTGACCGAGTGATGAAATCACTGAGAGAAGAAATAATGGGAGATGATGCATGATGAGCGAACAAGAAACACAAACAGAAGAGAAGAGACACATCCTGTTTACAGGAAAAGAAGGCGGAGAAACAATAGATGCAGATGGCACGACTTTCCTGACTATGGGAATATACACAGGTAATCTGTGGGAAATGGCGTTACGTTACAAGAACCCCAAGTTCCACTTGAATAGTATGCTTTGTAGCATGTTTGGTGGTCACTCCATACCACACCAATTGATGCAGACATTCTATGATGCAGAGTTTGAAAAGGTAGAGGATGGGTTACATGGGCGCATCACATTCAAGGATGCTGAAACAAGAAACAATGTCCTAGCGGTGATGAAAGCGCAAAGAGCATTGGATGATGCACTTGAGAAGTTCAACACTGATGGTTGGAAAGGTCACTACACTAACAAGGAACACATTGACCACATGAGACTTATTGATGAAATCACATATGCGATCGAGAGCATGTGGTGGATTGTCGAGATACTTGTCAAGGATAGTACCACTATCGAATACGATTACGACTACGAAGAAGGCAGGCGTGAAGTCATGGAAACTGACAGCATTCGCTATGCTATGGAAAAGTTACTGATTGCTTACGAGTCGATTGGTGGAGAATACACCATCGGAATGTATGACGAGGAGGAATGAACATGGCAAAGATAACAGAAGTAGTCCTTGAACACGAAGGCGAAGTTGTGATTGAAACAGATGCAAAGCACATGACGATACAAACTAGGAGTGGAGAAATCAGACTATTCATGGGTGACAACCACAAAACAATCACATCATTCGTAAAAGATGTGAAGTTCACGACTTGGTACAGCAGTAACCCGAAGAAGACATCGAAGTTCAAGAAAGCAGATGGACAGCGAATGGTTATACTTGAGGGTGAATGAACATGGTAGACACACGAAAAATAGGAATGCAATTGATAGAGGCACACAATGTTTTGATGAGTCTTTCTCACACACTGGCGGCGATTGCAGAGCAACCGAGAAATGGTGACTGGGTGGTTGAGAAATTGGAAGAAGCAGGCGTACCGATAGGAGGCGAAGAAGAATGAATCCTGACGACAGAAAATGCTTCACCTGCGGGTGGATTGGAGACTACAGCGAGTTCATGCTCATCAGTGAAGGGTATGAATGCTTAGAGTGCAGTGATAAAAACAGAACAGATTACGAGAAAAGAAAGTGGGGAGGCGAAGAAGAATGAGCAGAAAATACATACTGAGAGATTACGCAAGCGTAGAATATGAAGATGAAGAACCAAGAGTTATGGTATTCAAAAACAAAGACGAAGTGATAGCGCAACTGCTGTCCTTCCTTGGCGAAGACATGGAATATGAGGTGGTCGGTTGAGCAAGAGCCGCACCTACGAACGCTCATGGGCAGAGATAGATGCCATAGTTGAGGAAGCCCGAAAAAGGCAGAACAAACATTACACGGCCATGATGAACTGCCCAAAGGAAGATCGCATGTATCACATGAGAAATTACAAGGGGCTTGAAGGAGTCATCGTCATGGGCGAATGGTGCATGGGCAACAAAGACATAACAAAGGCAAGAGTATTAGGAGATGAATGAAATGAAGAGAGGAGAAGAAATGAAATGGACAGAATATAATGCGAAAGACGCATTGAACAGGCTAGACTACGCAATACAGATGACGAAGGATGAAGGTAACAAGCCTGAAATATCCCTATTCGCAAGAGAATGTGGACTTGAAATCAACAAAACGATTGCGAGAAGATACATCAAGAAAGCGTTTAACAGTATGGACAGAGATTGCATGCGAAATGCAGAACATGTCGCTAGTGCTGAGTCTACATTCAAGATACACAAAACAGATTACGGCACAATATGGGTGAATGCTAGTCTTGAGACAACTAGGACTGAAGAGAACCTAGCCAAGCATGCATTACTAGATATTGCTCGCAAGGAGATTTGGGGTGAAGAAGAATGAACCACAAACTACCAAACAACGGTGCGCTGGATGGGGTGCTTACATGCACTCCATCCCCGCTACCACACAATGCAGGGATGCCGAGGGGTGCGCCTCTTGGTTACAGTAGCATGGAAGAATACTACAAAGCACAAAGGAGGAATGAATGATGAACAGAGAAGAAGCAATAGAGAAACTGAAAGAAGCAATCAAACCGGGCGACACGCTGTACACGCAACTAGAGCATGTCACGAAGTCGGGCATGACCCGCTTCATCAAGGTACGCAAAATCGAAGACAACTATCCTTACGATTGGACTTACCTTGTAGCGAAGGCTTTGGATTGGAAATACAGTGACAAGCATTACGGAGTCAAAGTCGGTGGCTGTGGGATGGACATGGGTTTCCATCTCATTTACTCACTGTCTTGTGTTCTCCATGGTGACGGTTACGCTATCAATCAGAGGTGGCTTTGAATGAGTTATGAAGAAGATGAAATATACAGTTATGAAAACGGAGATTGTGATGTAATAGACGACTACTACATCTGTGAAACTATACTATGGGCAGCAAGGCATGAGATTGACCCACCTTACAAGGGCTATGTAATGTTTGCATCAAGTTGCCCCGACACAAATGTTTCACATTTGGTGAATAGCATGGACATAGACCTTGAGGATATTTCAGTGGTCGTCATAGGTGGTCATGAAACTGTTTGGTACAAGAAGGAGGAATGAATATGGAAAAATGGGTATGTTGCGAAAAGTGTGATGCTGAAGTTTGTATAGAATTCTATGTAGACGGTATGACTGTAATGGAAAGCGATGAGAATGTAGAGGTGTTTGACGAGTTTGAATGCTCGGAGTGCGGGCATGAAATACACCTAACTGCCTACTTCCAACTTACAGGTTATTCGATTGAAGGTGGTTCACAATGAATCATTTCCTAGACTTAGCCAATCGTCTGAGCAAGACAGACTTAGCGTTAGAGGTGGATGAAGTGCGAATGGTTGTTACTTGTGACAACGGAGAGGTGCTTTCTATCATATCAAACGGCTATGGACATGAACTTGGACTCCTAGAGTTGATGCGTGTTACTGGTGGGGCTTGGTGGGGTGGTGACCCTCATGGTTGGCTTACTGCTGACAACGCAATGGAACTGATACAAGCATACGGAGATGAAGAAGAATGACTACAACAAATCGTTTTGAAATATTGTTTCAATCATTAGTTTTGTATTGTGACAAAATGGGTTATGACATTACGGAATGGGAGATGGAACACGAGGAGGCTGGCTGAATGAACAGAATGCATCGCAGTATAGAGGAAGTAAAGCGCATCGCATTGAACAGATGGCATGTGGGTTTTGAGTCGTACGGTCATGCTGGTACTAATGTCGAGTGGATTCTGCACGGTTTCGCAGAGATACTAGAAACAATTGACGCAGGTTACTTGTGCTTCTGTGGGCACTTCAACACAGATGACGACATGTGTAACCACTCACCTGAAGATGAAGAAGAATGGAGGGAAGAAAATGGACAAACTGAAACAGATAGAGATTGAATTGAATGACTTGAAACAAGCGTTGGAGCACATCGAAAATGCAATCGATGAGTACACGGCCATAGACTGGCCGCATGGTGTAAACAAACCTCATCATGTAGACATGGAAATGGAGGAAGCACGATATCAAATAGAGCACAGAATAAGAGTGATAGAAGACAAACTGGAGAGGATTTAGAATGACGAGATACGCAGGAGTACCGGAAGGATGGGTGCATGTCGATTGTGCATTTGGCCCTCAATCAAGGGTTGGACTGAACAAACTAGGAGCCACTTTGGAGATAATAAATCCGCACTACATTTACCGAGTTTTCAATGTAGGTTATTGTAATGCACCAGCGTCAGTAATCAACTTGAAACTATTTAGGAGGAAGAGAGAATGAGAAACCATCGAATAGAAGAGCAAGTCAAGAACACTAGAACTGGTGCGATTTGGTACTGCGTAGTAGTTGATGATGGGAGATATTACAATGGTATTCACACTGTGAGTAGACATGACAAGAAGATAGATGCGTTGATGAAAATGACAACGCACCCTGATGGATGGAAATGGCTGAAAGCAAATGGGTATTGTTGGGATGATTTAATTGAAATGGAGCGTGGAGGCGAAGAAGAATGAACGTAATGAGAATAGGAGATGCAAGACAGTGCATAGAAGAAGAAGAAATAATGATGAACACATGGATTCTCGATCCGCCTTACAACATTGGATTCGATTACCAATCGGATTTCAAAGACAACAAGAAGCCTGATGTGTATGCGTCAGATTTGGTTGATATCATACACACTTGTGCTAGGTCACTACAACCTGATGGTTCATTGTTCATCATACACTACCCTGAGATTATCTCACGGCTAGTTGATATGATAGAGAGTGACAAACTCAAAGGATGCGACTATCATGTACGACCCGAACATCAGTTGGAGTTACATCAGTGGATTACATGGGTGTACCCATCCAACATCGGACACAGCAAGTCCAAGTTCACGAGAGCGAGCAGGGCCATCCTGTGGTTCAAGAAGCGTGGGCAGAAGCCCTATTTCAATCACTTGGCAACGGTTCAGCCGTACCGCAATCCAAACGACAAGCGCATCAAGCAGCGTATTGCTGACGGACACAAGGGCGTAGTCCACTATGACTGGTGGGAAATCAACATGTGTAAGAATGTCAGCAAGGACTATCGTGGCTATGTGAATCAGATTCCTTACAAGTTGCTGGAAAGATTGATTCTCCATACCACTGAAAAGGGTGACTGGGTTGGCGATTGCTTTGCTGGCTCCGGGTCCACGATAGCGGCAGCGCACAAGTTAGGAAGAAACGGTTGGGGTTGTGACATCAACCCTGAGTGTGCAGAGTTTTGGCACGATTTACCTAGAAGGAGGAGATAGAATGAATGATAGAATAACGGTTGAATCTTTAGGGTGGATTGTTCAACCCACTTACAGATTGTACACTGAAGAATTGGGCTGGCACACAGTTACTTTAGAAGAGTTCAATGATTTGTTGAATGACGATAATGTAGAAGTTAAGTGCAATAACAGAGCCGTATGGATTCGAGATCCTGAGTGTACGCTGAAAGTCAAGCACAAGAAAGGTGCGCTTGATGGCATGGACTGGACATTTTTACACACTAAGTTCAAACTAGGAGGCGAAGAAGAATGAATAAAAAATATGAGTGCTTTTACTGTGGTACAGTTGAAAAAATTAAGTTTGCAGAGGACACTTATCCTTATGACATTGGGCATGATGAAGAGCGTGACCATGTAATGGTGTACGAAGGCGACCCTTTGTGTGATGAAGAGCGTGGGTGTGGGGCATCAGCACCCGTCAAAAAAGGTAAAGCCGAAACGATGCAAAGGATAATGGAAAGGATTCACGAAGAGATAGAAGCAGGACTAAGAGATGTAGATGGTGTACCTTACTGAAGTAGGTGATTGAATGATAGAAACAATACACGGAGCAGCAGAGATGCTAGTAATGACAGAGAAAGACGGACAGATGGAGATAGTATTGGAGTTGATTGAATGAACATGGAAACATTACAAGAGGCATACAGACAGTTGCAAAGAGATTACATTGACGCACAGAACAAACTGCAAGACATAGGATTTGTACTCGCAGATGCTTCAGTGTACAATGCGGATAGAAGTCCTGCAGGGATGTACATCAAAGAAATCATAAAAATATGGGAGCGTGATTAAAATGAGTAACGCATATTATAACAAATCAGAAACAGTTGAATGGGGTACACCCCAACAATTCTTTGACAACATGAACAAGAGGTTCGGCCCGTTTACACTGGATGTGGCTGCTTCTCTCAAGAATCACAAGTGTAAGCATTACTTCACAAAGAGTGATGACGCATTAAGCAGACGATGGATAAAGCCCATCGTTACTTCCAACCACAATAACATAGTTTGGTGCAACCCACCTTACGGACATGGTGTCGGCAAGTGGGTACAGAAAGCAGTCGAGCAAGTTACTTTAGGTCACTGTCAGCGAGTAGTCATGCTCCTGCGATCGACAACCGATGTCAAGTGGTTCCATGACTGGGCTTGGCCTTACTGTTCAGAGATAGTATTTGTCAAGGGACGTATGCGCTTTGACAAGGGTGACGGTGAGAGCAAACCAGCGGTGTTCCCTTCAATCGTATTGGTTTTCAACAGAGGAGAGAAGGAAGTCGTGAGAGGCTTCAGTAGAGTAGACATAAACGGAGAGGAGATTTGAATGAGCAACAAAATATACACAGTAGAGAGTAATGACGGTATGACAATATTCGATGATGTAGATGCGTTGGGTATGGAACTTAGAGACATACTGCTTAGAGAAGTAGATGGACTTTGGGAAGAAGAGGCAGACCATTGGAATAATTGGGGTGATGAATACCAAGTCGAGCCGAAGTATGCATTTGCATGTATGCTTTATGATACTCTTAAGGGTGATTCCCAACTCCAAAAAATATTCTACGCTTACGGCATGGGCTTGACAGGTGAGTACAATTCTCCTGCCAAGTACGCTGTTCGTGATTACCCCGACAGAGGTTGGTGTTGGACTAGAATCGGTGAGATGGCTAATGCACATGAGCAATTGGATATGATGGTAGCATTCAGAGATGAGTTTGTTAATCGCATCAAGACTAGGTTCCCCTCTAACGGCTTCACATACAAGAACTCAGGCTACAATCACAGGACTGGGGATGAGTGGGTTCGTACAGTGACAGTCAAGGTGGTTGACCTTGACAAAGAATTCTTCAATGCACCCAAAGTCAAAATCAATCAGACAACTGCGGCTCGTGTCGAAGAGGAACACTGGGCGCATTACAATTCCAAAGAAGGCAAGGCTGAGAGAAAGGCAGCAGCAGAGCGCAGGGCTGAGATTAGCATGACTATGCTAGAGAACGGCTGGCACAACATGAGTACCGATGATGATGGTACAGTGAGGATGTGGTAGAATGAGTGAATATCAAACAATGAATTATGCAGATGCTTTCAAACCTGTAGGTAAGAAAGTTAATTTTGAAAACGGGTGGGTACACGCTCATCCAGTTGAAGAGGAACACTACCGAGAAGGTACATACAAATGTACACTCTATGTAGAAGAGCGATCGAATCTCACACCACTTTGGGCTGAAGTCAGAAAGTGGTTGGGGAAACAAAATGCAGAGTTTACCATACTAATTGGTAAGTACAAAAGAGGGGGCACACAACCCTACTGTTTGGCTTGGGAGAAAGGGCAGTAAAATGCCATACCTTTCAAAATTAAAACGAAACAGTTTATAGTGTGGAGCAAATAGATTAGAAATACCGGAGGAAGTACAATGGATAAAATTGTAGTAATTGGAAAGATAAAAGCAAGCAACGAGAAGACAGTGGACATGGAGTACGAAGCAGCGTCGGGCACTAGAGAAGTGCGCCTGCCAAGACATCTGTTCGATAGAATAGAGAGTGTTGGTGATGGCAGAACTGCTATCTTACTCAATGTCGACGACAGTGAAGACGGACAAATGATTGGTGCATTCATGGGCGGAGGTCCACATGCGCCACTACATGATAACGCAGAAAACCAAAGGATTGTGGAAGCAATGGAACATGGAGAAGATATAATGAACAACGAACAAACAAATGATGAAACACCGCAGTGGAACACAGCAGGACCGACCATCACCGTAGGCGATCAAGTAGTCGCTCAGGTTGATGATGCAGGGCCATTCGATGCAGCGTTCCTGTCCGGTGGCAGAACCAAGCACAAGGCAGTCAACTGGGACTTTACCCCAGTGAAAAAGCCTGCGCTAGTTATCATGGATGAAGAAGGTAGAGATGGTATGGTGCTTGACACCGTGGCCCGTGTCAACCTAGCAGATGGTGAGCCTGCGGCTTATCACATCTTCAACCCTGATTACAAAGACGAGAAGCGACCAGCGGGTGCGTACCTTGGTACCTTTACCAAGCAGTACTACCCTATGCCGTACCGTGAAGGCTTCGGCCCTATGTTGGAACTGGCTGCTCAGAATGGCTGGGACTGTAAGCCAATCGCTTACAAAGAAGGCAAGAGAGCAGACTTGTACTGTGATGTAACAAGCAGCATCGACTGGGACAATGTGACTGAGGACAATCACAATGGCTTCAAGAACACTGGCGACTACCGCATTGGTTTCGTAGTCAGAAACAGTCTTGACGGCAGCAGCAGTTTCAAGATACAGGCAGTTGCTATGCGCATGGCTTGTAGCAACGGAATGGTTGTTGGTAAGGAGGCTACACTGGTTAGTCTCAAGCACACCACTAACACACTGAAGGGTTACGACTTCGGCAAACTGGCGGCCAAGATTGATGCAGTCATCGAGGTTGCCAAGCGAGAAATCGTAGCGGTTGAAGGGCTGCGCAATGTCGATGTTACTCGCAACACCTTTGAGAAGTTGATGACGATTTGTGAGAGCAAGGGCTTGATTACTAAGCCGACTGTCACTCGCAATGAGCAAGGCGATGTCACTGGTTTGACTCGTGGTTACATGTGGCGTGTACTTGGTGCTGGCTGGACTAAGCCTGCCGAGGATTGGGTTGCAGTAGAGCCTGAAGATGCTGGTACTCTGTACCATGTATACAACATCTTGACTGGTGCAGTTACTCACAAGCCTGAGTGGACTGACGGTAAGCAGGTGTTGAAGGGCAAGGTGCTTCAGATGGATGCTGTCTCTGACAGACTATCCAAGATTCACACAGTAATCACCGATGTTGCATCGGGCAAGATTGACTTGGAGAATGTCACACCGTTCTCTGAACTAATTGTGTGATTGTGCAATAGCACTTACATTGGGGTTTGCCCAGTAATAACAGGGAAAGTTTTCGCTTTGGGAATAGTAGCGGGGGTTGCTATGAACCTGTTTCCCCAGTGGTAGGAGTTGATGATATGATAGACGATTATAGATTATGTAAATGTTTGACATGCGGGAATAAATACAATCAAGGCACATTCAAACAATATGGTAACACACAACCGCACCCACATTACACCTTTGAGGGTGACAAGTGTGGAGATATGGTGATAATTAATGAACCACCAACGCCCCTTCATTGGCCGTTGATAAAAGCATTGGTATTTCACAAATGGGAACTAGAGGAGGAATGAATATGAGTGGTATTGTAGAAAAAATATTAGAGAGAATCAAAGAGATATGTCTTGAATGGTATCAGTTCGGTTGTGAGGATGGTTACTTCAATGACGAAGGAGCAAATGCTATGGATGCCTTTTGGGAAATACTAAACTTGCTTGGTGTTAGCCAAGAAGAGATGGATGATTTCGATCCGGAGGAGTTGTGATGAGTGATGATGAAATAAGATGTATGATAGGTGAACTATTAGACCATGTTTACGGTAATGGTAATCCATTACCTTCAGATGTAATCAAGGATTTAAGGCGGTTAATAGACAAGGAGGAATAGAAATGAGTTGGAAAAATGTAGAGAGAAAGATGGTTATGTTTTTAGACGAAATGCCTGACAAGGCGGCAGACCTGTATTTACATGCAGAGTTGCCAAGAGCAGTAGAGAATGTACACAACGTCCTGTGCAGACCTGACCTGCTAGACGAGGTTGTACTCAAACAATACATGTGGACATACGAGAGTATACCTAATTACTCTTGGATGGTCTTGCATGCACATCACTTGGCGAAGAGGTACAATCGTTCCTCTTTCAAATGTGTAGACCAAGACATCTTGGATAGGATTGCGAAGGTACACGCTTCCAAGATACCACACAGACTGGGCGGTGACAGATTCACAGATGTACCACTGTGTGTACCCGAACAGTACAGGGCAGTGGCGTTTGAGAACCCACCACCACGCACCGAAGAGGATGCGTTGTACCACAGAGAACTTGAGATAGAATACTTGGAGTATGTGCCACTTGCAGATGCGGTGGACATTTACAAAGCGTATCAAGATCTCAAGGAAAGAGCATACACAGCGGGGTATTTACATGATTGACACAGACAAATACGAATACATGGTAACACACTTCAAGAGTGGAGAATCAGATGGGCCATTTGCTTCATTTGCTTTAGCAAAGGCTTTCTATTTTTCACAAGACGAAGAATACCGTAAGACACATTACATTGAGGAAGTGAGAGAATGATTGACATAGACAAATACGAAGGACACACAGAAGATATTGGAAGATGGCAAATGATGGGGCGTAGTTTACCTCATTGGGCGAATAAAAAGGATGAGCAATTGGTAAGAGATGCACCACTTCTCCTTGAGGAAGTCAAGCGGTTGCGTGACATAGCAGATACTTGCCTACATGCTATCAAGGCAGGTGGCGACATACGAAGCGGTACAATCACGTTAATCGAACACAACCTAAAATTGATGGAGATGATTGAATGATTGACACAGACAAATACGAAGGGCATACGCCCGCACCTTGGGAACTAATTGAGAGAGAAGGAACAGGCTTGTTCAACTTAGTGATGTGGAGAAGGGAAGAAAAGAAGCCAGTTGCCTACGCTTACAACAGTGGTAAATATACTTACGAATACCCTAACGCACGACTCATGGCAGACGCACCAAAACTTCTATCCGAAGTCAAGCGGTTGCGTGAACTTGCAGACAATTTGTATGATTTTGCGAAGTGGATGCAAGATGAAAAGCGCAAAGACCGAATAGGGTTACAGGTGTTAAAGGACAGAATGTATTGGAGGAATGAAGAATGATTGACACAAGCAAATACGAAGGACACGCATACTCCGACCCGTCTTGGAAATGGGCGGGTAACAGGTTACACTCTTGGGTTAGTCCCGAACCCTTAGTGATGCGTTTAGAGAATGAGTGGGAGGGTGACGAAGCGACTATGCAACTCATCGCAGACGCACCAATTCTTCTTCA
>TARA_R100000353_G_scaffold52727_3_pt1 | contig 24554 bp, 40 predicted proteins | sample TARA_R100000353 | Tara Oceans TARA_R100000353 (sample SAMEA2620663) | marine metagenome | biome: marine biome (ENVO:00000447); feature: surface water layer (ENVO:00002042); material: "saline water (ENVO:00002010), including plankton (ENVO:xxxxxxxx)" | depth 5 m | reverse complement strand
GTTTCTTCACCGATGGGTCAAGCCAAAAGAAACCACACTTGCGACAGTGCAAAAGGTACACACGCTCGCTGTCGTAGTCAATGAAGCGACCACGCAGGCGACGAGGTATCTCGTGCGCTTTGCACACGGGGCACTTCTGCCTCAACTTGTCCATCAGTTTGCCCATGTTATCACTGTACGGGGCGGCGAGCCACAATGTCGTCAATGCGTAGAATGGCGTTGGTGACCTCCCCTGCGCTCAGCACGGCTTGGCGCACCAATGCCACAGGCTCAACCACGCCATCAGCCAGCAAGTCCCGTACACCACCTTCGGTGACATCGGGGCCGACCGACACCCTACCTTGTAGGATTTCGTGGCGCATGGCAAGAATCGTGTCCAGCGGGTCATGACCAGCGTTCTCAGCGATGGTGGCAGGAATAACCTCCAAGGCATCAGCAAACGACTCAATGGCCATCTGTGCCCGTCCACCCACCGAGGCGGCATGTTGGCGCAGGTGTGTGGCCATACGCACATAGGCGTTGCCTCCACCCACGACGAACTGCCCGCTCTTCATGACCAACGAGACAACACCCAGTGCATCATCAAACCCACGCTCAACCTCTTCCAGCGTATGCGAGGTGGCACCACGCAACACAAGCGTTGCCTCTCCACTTCCAAGGTCGCTGTCTCCAACAAACAAATACCAAACATCGTTTCTCCTTTTACGAGTAATTGAAACTTCAGCAACATCTTCAATTTCTTCGGGTGTTTGAACAATTTCTATGCCTGACAAACGACTTAACGAGCGCATGACTGATTCGGGCATACGGCGTACAACCATGATGCCGTTTTTCTTGAGATACGAACACACCGTATCACTCACACCATCACGCACAAACACAACGCCGCCGTGTGTCAAGTTGTTCACGATGTGCTTTGCACTGCTGATGAGGTCTGCTTTGCTTGCACCCTTGAAAGACTGATACGACTTGGCATCAAGTTGCACCTGCACATTGTCCTCAGCCTTCTCAGTCTCAAGACCCGTGTTGATGAGAACCATGCGTCCGTACATGTCTTCGCCTTCAAGCACGAAGTCCTTGTTGACAATCACACCGTTGTACAGGTATGAGTCCTCAAGCGAGCCACCGGGGAATGACACGACCTTGACGCTCTCAGCATCGCCAGCCTTCTCCACTGCGCTCACACACAGTTCGGCCACTGCATCAAGAGCCGTTTCAAGGGTCTTACCCGTAATGGCGGTCTTGGCTACATGCACGAGCCTGTCTCGGTCTTGGCTGTCCTGTGCCACCTCATCAGCGAGATACTTCACCGCCATTTGTGCGGCCTCGTGGTAGCCACGGCAAATCACATTGGGGTGCAACCCCTTCTCAAACAGCATCTCGCTGTTGCCGAGCAGTTGCCCCGAAAGGACGACCGTACTCGTTGTTCCATCGTAACACAGCGACTCTTGGGTACGAGCGACTTCTGCAATCATCTTCCCACCGGGGTGGGAGACATCCAACTCTCGCAGGATTGTTGCTCCGTCATTCGTGACGATGACATTTCCGCCACCGTCAACCATCATCTTGTCCATACCCATCGGGCCAAGCGTTGTCTTGACAGTTTCAGCAACCGTCTTTGCCGCCCGAATGTTGTGTATCTGTGCTTTTCCGCCTTTTGCGCTATCTTTCTCCGTCATTGTCTTCACCAATCCACTTCAATTTCTACAACTTCTCCCGACTCAAGGCTTCTTGAGAGGACATGTCCCTCGGCTTTTCCAAACTGGTACAAGTCATAGGTGAGTTTAGCATCGCTCAAGCAATACTTCGCTACCTCGTCGTACCGGCCTTCTCTCCAAGCCACGGGTGCATCAGCACTGTTCATCAACTTGTTGGTGTTGAAGGTGTGCTTGGTAAGCATTCCAAGCGATGTGTCCACCCTCTCAACACTCAGTGATGCACTGCGTACCAAGTTGCGAGTATCAATGACAGCATCCGACTTCATCAAGTCGCTGGCTGTCCAGCAATCCAGTGCATCCCTTAGCACTGGTAGGTCAAACGCCTTTATGTTGTGTCCAAGGATTTTACCACCCTTGTTTACATGGTCGGCCAAATCATCACCGAGGGTGCGTGGGTGCAAGGCTTTCACCGTGCTGTCCACATCCAACCCCTCGTTGCAATAAATCGTTCCGTCGTGCCCGTCCCATGTAGCGGCCACCGATGGCTCAAACAGGTGAGTGTTATGCCACCCACCTATTTCATGAGAAAAGTTCGCAGTTTCAATGTCAAGTGCCAGTATATCGCTCATTGTGCATCGCCTACCTTGCGAATGAACACACGCCCACCGCTCTTTCTGCTCTTGAACAAGGAGCCACCGTAATCCTTGAAGTGCCTTTCGGCGGTACTCTTGGACACCTTAGCCTTGTCCATGTAGGTGGTGAAGAACATGGAGCGTAACCGCCAGCCATCACCATAGCCCTCAATCTCGTAGGCTTGACACTCGTTGTAAGCGGCAATCATACCCTCGTGAGCCTTGGCTTCCTTCTGCTTGTTGCCACCAACCTCAACCGAGTCCTCAAGCCATGCGATGAGGTTTTGAAACAGGTCAATCAAAATCTCGTGAGCCAAGTCAACATGCTCGGCAGTGACCTCCCACTTCTCGTCAAGGATGGCCATGTGTACTGAGAAGATACCCAAGTAATTCTCAATGGCTGGTGTAAACGATGCCACAATCTCGGACATGGATGGACTCATGTTACGCAACAAGTCGTACAATTCATCGGACGCTTGGTACAGTGCGGTTTGATAGTCGTTAGCAGGAGTGAACATCTCCCACATGTACTCCTGTACAACCTCTTCTTTCTCGTCGCCGCTCATTTCCGACCACTGCGTAAAGGTAAGTTCTCCCATGTCAAGCAGACGGTCACGAAGGCGTTTGTCTGTGTCCTTGAAGTAATTGTACAAATCATCCTTGGTGATTTCATTCTTGGGTGGTCGGCCAAAGAAGGTACCAAGACGGCGATTGCTTACTTCCTGTCGCTCGTCCATGTCCCAGTGGCGGTAGTACAACAACACACGCTGGAAGATACCTTTCGTGAGAACATAGTCCTTCACGCCCTTTGGTGGGTAGGTGGTAATCCACAAGGACACCAGTGAGGGACACTCAATCTTGTTCCCCTTCATGTGCTTCACGAGTGTGTTATTGCCGCTACCTACAGGGTTGCACGCTGTTTGCAGGTACAACACTGTCTCTTGACTGTGTTTGTTGGGTGTGAGGAGGATGGAGCCTTCGTCAAAATTGATGGCCTTACGCCCTGCAAGGAGTCCTTCTACAGTCTCCACTTCGCCCGTAGGTTTGTTGTTCTCATCAAGAATAGCGTTGGTTGAGCCAATCAATCCTGCGTCTGTACCGGAAGCAAACAACTCAAAGGGAATCTCAGCCTGCTCCATGATGTCACTGATGAAGTTCCAAGCGATTGACTTCCCTGTACGGGATGGTTGAATCCAAAAGACATGCACTCGCAAGTCAAGGTGCGTGTCGCCAGTGGGTAGGCGAATGTACGGTAGGCTTGTTTGACCTTGAATGAAAAAGAATGACAACAAACCCGGCATCTCGTTCTTCATTGAAGTCTGCGAAAAGTGATGAAGGTATGCCTTCAAAATGGGGAATCGTTCAACAGCACGGTATTCTTTGAGTAGCATATTCTTCAACCCCTTCCTCTTTGCTGATTTATATACTAACGGCGAACCTTGCGCTCTTGACGCACAGGCTCCTCGCTTGTGAGTACATTCACCAGTATCTTTCTCCTCACTTCTCCAAGCCCTTTCACTTGCTTGATGGATTCGGGGAAGCACATTTCTTCAATACTACCACACTTCTCAAGCAACTTCTCCGCTGTCTCCTGCCCGATACCGGGCACGGTCATCAGCATGTCAAGGCGTAGGTCGTTGGATGCTACACGGCGTATGGCTTGCGCCCCGTGTTTGCTTGCTGGTTTGTGCAGTTTACCGTGCAGGCGCACGATGAACGATGCCGCTTCACTCACATTGTTGCAGTAAAACACTTGGCAATCAAAATCGGCCATCAATCGTGCCATGGTGCCAATCAATTCATTCTGCACTTTGGAGTATGAGATTCTTGAACGCCCATTCTTTTTCGCCATGGCGATGTACTTTGCGATGTCGCCGTGTACGACAAGGAAGAAACGCTCATAGTTGGCATCCATGTTGTCCAGTTGCCGCCACAGGTGACCACTGTGGCTTGATTGAAACAAGTCGCCTATGCTCTTGGCTTCAACGCACGCCCCACCCAGTTGGTAGTCTCCTACTACCAAGGCTTGGCGTGCCACGGTTAGTCCTGCTTTGGTGGCTTTGCGCTCTACGGATTCGCAAAGCAAACCACGCTCATTGCTGTCAATTATCAGTTGGGGTTTCATCTTTCAACCTCCACAAGTTTCTCTTCCCTCCGCCTTCTTTGGCACTGTATTCACCATCTACTTCTACCCACGGAAGAGATGCGAGAATGGTTCCCAAATGACCTGTTGTGGGACAGTATTTTTTGCCAATCATTTGTTCACGGATTTCTCGTGTACTCATCACATCATTTTCACTCAGCAATTTCTTTATCACGCTCACCACTCGTTTGTTTCTCATAATTCCACCCCTGTTCCATCATGGTATTTACACTTCCCCATGCAGAATCCCTCGGTGTAAAGGGTGGAGCATGTAGCGTGCGAGTACCCCGTCATCACAATGCTCCGTACCTGTTCCTCGGTTTTCTCGTATCGGTAGTCCACCCACTCCTGTTGTTCGCAAATACTCACGATGCTCTTAATGTGTTCTTCCTTCTCTTCGTTTCCCACACGCCATGCAGGGAAGAACATACGGAAGCGGTCAGCCAAGTAGGAGGCAAAGTGATACCTCGCCCGGTGCGGAGGGTTGCCCCCACCCATGGCCGCTTGCGATAAGCAAGGTAGCACATGTATGTCGTTGAGCGATACCGTAGGCAAGTCCACCGGCTTGAGGTCAAAGTTTTGGGCAAACTTATTTTCAATTAGATTCATCAGTAATTTATTTTTGCCGTGGGCGATGTACCCACTGTGCGCTTCCATGCCTTTGTCCATCAAGTCATCAAACGAGAGAGTCATCACCTCTTCGCTGGTGAGTGGCACAGACCATACGCCACGCTTGGCGTTGTACGAGTTGGGTATGCGAATCATACCGCTCGTGTCAAACATCACGGTCGGGTCGTTACAGTTCAGTGCCCCGATTTCTTTTTCCCATGATTTAATCAGCACCCGCCCCGACTGTTTGATGCGAGATACCTCGCCGCCGCTTTTCGGTTCAAGTGTTTCAGCCAGCGGAATCCACACATGAAATCCACCACCACTGAACCAAATGTAATGCAGGGTGTTTTCTTTCATGAGGAATTGATGCAAACGGCGCACCTCTTCTTGAGGCACCTCAAACGCCACATCAGTCCCACGGTTGTTGAAGTCCTTGCAATCAAAGTCCATCACGAAGTGGTGAATGAGTGGTGTGTTGTAATCCACCCGGTGATGCTTCGGTGCCTGCGTAGCCGTGTAACCGTAGGCTGTGAAGTAAACATTACCGCTACCGTTTTTGCCACGCCAGTAGGATTCCAACTCCTCAGCGTTTTTCACCATGCGCCGCCAACCCTTCTCGCCTGTGCTTGATAACTCAAGCACTTCACGAGGGTAGTCAATAGGCACGAAGGGCACCGTAATCACCGACGAGTCCACAGGTAATTGTCCAAGTCTTTCTTCAAGTCCTCTTGCGTTTTAGCGATGTTCTCGCTCTTCATGTGCCAAGCCTGTACAGTGTAGATGATGTCCAGCGGGCCAACGGTGTGTGGCGTTTCACCAATACCGCTGTCCGTAAACTCCCGCAGGCTTGTTTGCCGGTACACCTTTCGGATGAAAGGCGCACGATTTGGTAAGTTGCCCTGCTTCGTCACTTGGATTCGCACCCTGTACTTCTCTTTGTTCACTGTGTCGTTCAGCACTTTTTCCATCAGCATTGCCGCATTTCTCATTGTTCTTCCTCCATAATTTTGTCAAGGAACTCGTCAGTCAGCGACCAAAAGGAACAGTGTTCCTTGAAGTCGCACCACGAACATTTCATTCCGTTTCGTGCCAACATGTCCTCAAGTGTTTCGTCATCCTTCTTCCTACCCAACCATGGGCTTGGGGGGAAATCCATGTCAATGTGAGCCTTCACCAATCGTTGTAGTGCTTTCTCTACAGACTTCATGGGTGCCCATTTCTCTTCAGTAGGCTCGTAGTAGATTTTAGCACCCTCACCGTCTTTGATGCCTCCACCCGGAAACTCCCATCCCCAATGTGTGATGGGTAGGAACTCAGCGTGCTTGCTGTGTTCCAGCATCATTTTGTAAAACGCCATTTCTTTTCGCATGGATGGGACTTTGCTACGAGCCTTGTACTTGCCCGTCTTCAATTCCATGAGAGCGAAGCCGTCATCATCAGCAAACAGCGTATCAATGAACCCATTGATGTGGATAGGAACGGCCTCGCCGTCCACCTCTACATACCGAAAGGCTTGGATGTTAGCCTCAACTCCCACGGGTCGCCACTGCTTACCACCAGTGTGTAGGAGGCGTTGAAACTGCCACTCAGCCCATTGTGCAATCTGCTCATCCTCACCATAAATGTAAGGTTCGGGTGGCGTTGGAAAGGAAAGGAAAAACACTTCTCGTGCCTCAGCCATGTTATCTTCAACATGTACCAGTTCCAAGACACGCTCCTCCTGTTCCTTGGTAAAGTTCGCCCAAAACCATTCCATCATGTCGTGAACATTCTTTCCACGAATTGTGTCGGGGTTGTCTCCACTACGAATCCCCTTGAACTTCTCAATGTAGTATTGTTCGGGGCACCAGCCGTGTGTATTGAGACTTGACTTGGTGACCCGCAGTTTCTTGTCGGGTGTGAGTGTTGGGTTCCACGCATAGGTACTCATGCGATAGGACTCAGCCTCCTCCTCATGACCTGTCTCAGCGAGATAATCGTCAATGGTCGGGCGACTATCATCACCGTTGGGGTTCCATCTCATTCAAGATACCCCCTAATCAACTCAATGATGAGCCTAATAATCACTCTTTCATCTCCTCTTCAATCAACTTCTGCAAGTACACGGCCAAGTCCATGGCTTCTTCTTGTGCATGGATGAGCCATTCAAGGCGAGACAACGGGGCTGTCTCCATGGTCACCCCGTACTTGTTCTTGCCGACTTCAGCCCGTTGCTGAATCTTAGCACACACCTCGTCTTCAATTCTGCTCATCACATCACCACAGTTTTCTCGGCACTCGGCGTGCCGTCAGCCTTTCCAAATCCCAGTCAAGTGTTTCATACACCAACTTCAATTTACGATGAATCCATTTGTCAACGATGGTTGTCCAGTCAATACCATACTCACTGAGTTGCCGCTCGTCCTCGTAGGCAATCACATTCGTGAACGGTTGACCTTCGGGTACATCATCTACAAACACCCACTGCACGCTGTCATTCTTCTTGTAGTCCGTACCGAGATACTGGTTGGAGTATCGTGCGGCCTTCGCAGGGTTAGGCACTACCTTGTCGTAATCATCCAACGCCTTCTTCACACGCCCATACGAAGATGCGTCCGTAGCAGGACGCTCACCCAAGTACACCTCACGGATAGCGGGGCGTATCTCGTTGAAAATGTCATCCTCGTTGCTACCAGTAGATACCATGCGGAATACTTTACCCAGTAATTCTTTTGTCAGCGGTGGCGCACTTGAAGCCTTGATGGAGAAGCCAGTCACTTTCATGTCGCCCTCGTCTTCGGGTGGCCATGACTTGACACCAAAGTTGCGATTCTTCACATCACCAGTGAACCAGTAAGGGAAGAACGCCTCCATCTCCACATCAAGGTACTTCAGCCCCATCTCCTCCTGTGCGATGTCAGTGAGTCGCTGAGCCACATCCTCGGCTTCATCAAAAGGCACTTGGATGTAACATGAATCGGTGTGGCCAGCCAGCCCACGGTAGCCCATTTCCTCGCTACGGTCAACGAGCATACTGATGGACTCACGACCAAGGTAGGTGATGGACTGAGCAATCTCATAACTGCTCCACTGCCCACGAACCTTACGGCTTCCCACCATACCATACACGGCGTTGACGGAAACCTTAACAGCCATCTGTAGCATGTTGTAGCCCAACTTCTCATCGGGGTCTGTAGCCGCCTTCATCAGTCCTTTGTAGTGCTTGCGAAGGGCGAGCATGTCCTTGACAACCTTTGGAAGAATACCCTCCTCATCCTGTCGCCAATGGAACACACCACCCGTGCCCGGAATGTAGTTTCCATCATCACCCAACTTGGGGGGGATGTCAAGCGTGAGAACATTGGGGCCGGGTTGGTCAACCAGTGTCGTCCAACACAGGTTGGCGGAGAGAATGATGTTCGGGTACAGGGATGCGAAGTCAACCAGTGCCACATTCTCGTGGCGACCAGCAACAGGAGGCATGACCCATGCGGCTTGTAGTTCGGGCCGCTCCTCAATGTAGGAAGTCGGTGCCTTGAGATTTGTTTTACGACCAATTAAACCACGAAAGTATCGGCTCACATTGTGTGTGCTACCGAATTGCACACCAGCGACCTGCTGTAGTGCGAGGTGGAAATCAGTGCAGTTGAGTTTGTTGTCAATGTCACGAAGCAATGTGGTGTCAACCAAACAGTAGTCCACGAAGTCATCGTAGTATTCGGCCCAACCGTTGTGTACGGTCATGCCATCTATTTCATCAGTAAGTTTGTGGCCAAGTCCGAGTTCAGTAGCGAACCAATTCAACTTGCGTTGTTGTGCTTGCCCACGCCCGCTCTTCTGCCACACGCCCTCAAAGCCACTGCCCTCGCCCGCTTGAGCCGCTGTGTCAAACACCAGTCGTCCCTTGATGGGTTGAGCCGTGGACTTGTAGCCCGACCCGTCTTTCTTGGGTGGGAGGAAGTAACCAATGGGCGACATGTCGTGACGCAAGGCACCCATGCGCTCGTGCAACTTGGGCAGGTCAGCCCAAGCACCAGCGTGTGCAATCAACATGTCGGGGTCGCACTCCTTGAGATGTTCAAGGAAGCCCATGAGCATCTTGTCCTCATTGGGATAGGTACGCAACTCGTACCCTTCGTAGCGGTCAATCCACTCAGTTTTGGTGATGGTATCACGGATGGACTTTTGACTCCAAGCAAACACCACATTGTGGTCAGCGTGCGTATCAGCCACCGCCATGACCGTGATGGCACCGTCACCCGTTGTCTCCCACTCCAAGTCGTAGTACCACTTGCGTGGGTGAAACTCCGGCAACTTCTCCGGGTAGTTGGTGAGAAGGATTTGGTCAAGGTAATTCAAGTCAGCCTCGTGTGTCCACTTGCCCACCAAGTCCTTGATTTCCCACAGTTGGTTGGGATGATTCACCTCAACCTTCCACAACTTACCACCGTCAAGCCCGGTGGCCACTTGGTCTTTGAGAATGCGAGCGTGCAGGTTGCGAAGACGATTGAGAACCCAATTAGGCGCGCCCTGCTTGAGCCAACAGAAGGGGTACACATAGCCCCTGTCCTCGTGAGTGATGTAGCGTTCCTTCAACACCCCGTCAGCCCCACGGGTACGCTCGTAGATGGTGAGCGGTTCGTAGGGGTCATCGGAGATGAAGTCAATTATCATCAGACATCACTCTCGTTTACAACCATGAGTAAAGTATTCTGTTGCTCAAAGATGACCAGCGTATCATCACCCATGTACAGGCGAGCCTCGCCTTCGTCAAGGTACTGTAAACAAGTAGGCAACCACTCTCCGAAGTGTGTCTGCACGGTAGCATTCGGCCCGTCAGTGTCAAGGGCGGGTAAGGTAGTAAACAGGCGACCAGTAGCCGCCTTGCCAGCCACGATGCCAAACTCACCCTCGCCGCAGTGAATACGCATTTTGTACATGGAGTCCTTGGCCAGCAATCCTTTCATGCCAGCCAGCGAAATCAAGTCTTTCGTCTTGAGTGTAGCGTGTACGGTCAATTCATCATCAGCAAACTTGCTCCATCCCTGTGCCGATGCCTTCTCAAGCAGGGCACGCACCACCACGGTCTTGGCCGCTGAGGTGATGTCGTCAGTGCTTGGCAGTTGCAACTTGTTGCCACCAGCCTCCATGTGGAGCGGCTTTGTCTCAGCCGTCTGCCGTAGCGTCACGCTGTCCTGCTTGCTGGCCTTGAGGAAGGCAATTGCTTTTTCCAGTAAAGCAATGTGAATGATGCCCTCATCCTCAATGGTGGCACCCATGAGTTGCTTACGCAGGTAGTAGGTAGCAAAGCCCACCTCAACCGTCAAGCGATTGCCAGCGCAACTCATACGAACATCTGTAACACCCTTACCAAAAGAGGTAAGGAAATCCAGTAAGTCCTTTCTACCAATCACCACTTTTGTCATGTCAAATCACCTCGTAAGAGAGGGGAATGGAAGGAGGAGATACGAAAACCCCCTTGGCACATGCAACCCCAGTTGCAAGGTAAACCATTTCTCCATTCATTACCGCACCAAAACCTCTCTCAGTTACGGGATGCAACGAGTATCACAAACTCCCATCGTACAGTTCGGGTAGCCCGAACCACTCCGGCTCACCGTTGGGACGAGTCACGAACACAGTGCGTGTTTGGTCTTGGAGTTCCGGGTTGGTCTTGCACTTCTTGAAGACCGCTTTGTACTCCGTCTTGACCAATTCGTTCTCGTCGTCGTAGTGTTCCTCTTGCTCCATCCAAATGATGGTGGGAAGGTAGTTGTTGGTCTTCTTCTCCCATTCGGGGGCAAGCGTCGTCTTGTCGCTCTCCTTGCCGTAGGAGAAGTTCGTAGCACGAAGGTGAGTCTCCCAAAAGACACGGACGCCCGCACGCACGAGGCTACGGGAAAGAGCCGTGAGTTGGTGGAACCGAGTGTTGCGAATCGCCCAGTCGGACTGTCGCTCCACACGCTTGGCCTCACCCGCACCACGGATGTCAGCCGACTCAATGCCGTCCTTGGCCAGTCCCAAGTCAATGATTCGCATGTTGTTGGTACAAATCTCCAACCATGAATCAAGGCCGCTCACCAGCACACCCCACACATTCGCTTCACCGCTCTCCACTTGATGGAGAATGTAGCGCATGATTTTCATCACACGGTCGTGAGTGCCGGGGTAGTCGTAGGCGGTGCGGTCGTTGACCCCCATCTGCCATGGTTTCCATGACTTGATTTTGGGGTTGTTGTTTACTGCTGAATTGAGCATGGCAACACCCATGTCAAAGTCAAGGGCGTGCAACTCAAGAGTAGGGTCTTTCTCACAAGCGATGTCAAAGGCGTGCTTGACAACACCCGACTTGCAAGTGCCATCAAAGCCAGCGACACCGACGAACATGTGAGTCATCTTGTCCTCACCCATCTTCGCCTCTTCTGCTCGCATGTCAGCGAACATGTCTCCACCTGTCATGGTGGTGACAGCCATGGGTGGCTGAGCCTTCTCTTCTTTCTTCAGTTCCTTTTGTGCGTTTGCTGTTTGTCCAAATCCTGCCATGTTTATTCCTCCTTGTATTTTTCAATCATCTTCTCCATTTCGTCAACCATGGAGAGGTAGAGTGTGTCTTTTCCTTGATACATTTTGATGAGTGCCTTGCATCCTTGTAGTGAGGCATTGATGTTCCAAAACAAAAAATTGGCAATGTCCTCATTCACACCTGTGCGAGAGGCAGTGTTGCCAAGGGCACAAGAAATTTCTGCACATGATTCCAAGTGAACTTTCAGTGATTCCAATCTGCTTTCCGTGATTTTTGCCATGTTTCTTCACCTCAGTTGAATTGCTCCGTACCAGTGTCTCCGCCAGTCATTCGGCGGCGAGAACGGCGTGGGTCAGCATAGACACCGAACACCGTCAGTTTGGGAGTAGTGAGTCCATCTCGTGTCTTGAGGCCAATGCGACCAAACACGAAGACGGTGGAACGCTCAGCGTAGGGGAAAGACTCCTCGCCCCAGTGAGAGGTGAACGGTTGGGTACACTTGCCAACGGCACCGGGCACCCAACAGTCAATGTCTCCACTGATACTGCTTGAAAGTGTCATGTTGTAGTTGTGGCCCTCCTCGTCGTACTCGCTCTCACGAGGCTCGGTACTCATGCGAGTGACCGTACCTTTGGTGACAACCAACGGCCCAAAGGAGCGGCGTTCACCGCCAGCATCGTAGAACTGCTTGCGCTCTTCGTATGCTTCCTCCAAGGAGTCAACCGGGACATACAACTCGTGGAAGTCCGGGTTCGTCCAAAACCGTGATGGTGCGAGGAGAGGGCGCAGGTCTTCACTCACGAACTCATCCGTGTAGTTTACGGAGAAGTCGTCGTAGGTGGTCAGCACATCCTTGAATGCCTCGCTCCCACCCTCACGGGGTGGGATGACAGGTACCTTGCAGGGGCGACCGATGGTGAGGTTGTGGTAAACATTGCCTCCCGTGAGGTCAATGCGCCACAGACCGATGTTGCCGTTCTTCACGAAGTCCTCCTCCTCGCCTCCAAGGAAGTAAGCGTAGCGACCCATCTTCTTGGACGGTGCCGCCTTGCTGTCGTAAGTGGTGAGGCACACATAGGTGTTGCCGGTTTGAATGCCGTAGGGAGGAACAGGGTTGCCCTCAACAGGAATCTCGGTGGAGACTTGACCTTCCTTGGTAGTCAAGTGCCACACGCCATCGTTCTTGGAGTACACACCGAGGCGACCACTGCTGATGGCCTGTTCGGGGTCGTCGTTGAACAGTTTAAGGTTGGAGCGCACGATGTTGGCGAGTCGGTCACGCTTCTTGTCGGCCACGCCAACGAAGCAACCAACCCATGTCTGCAACTTGCTGTTGCCGCCGCCGCTTGAACGGCGAGTCTCAACGACCAACTGTTCTGCCCAGTCAACCAGCAAGTCTTCGTCCTCACTGCTTGGGTCGGTGCAACCGTATTCGCTCTCAATGTTCGCAATGAACTGCTTGGTAATCTCAGTCAACGGTAGGCCCACACGCTCAGCGTATGCTTTCAATCGGTCAATGACACCGCTTGGTAGTCCAGCGTTGGCGTTGCTTTCGGATGCCGCCCCGAAACCGTTGCTCGCACTGTCGTCAATTGCGTCGTCGTTGATGTATTCGTCTTCGTCTTTCCATGTACTCATGTTTCTTTCACCTCTATTTGTTTCTTCAATCGTGCGACGAGGACTTCCACATAGGACTCGCCCGAACCACCCCAGTCATACACATGCTTCATCATGTCGCCCCACACTTCCATGATGGCAAATGTGGTGTCGGCATCATTGTCAAAATGCTTCCGAATGGCACGATGAAAGTTGTTCATGAAGGACAACTTATCGCCCGATGAATGTAATACATCAATGAGGTGTTCTCGCAACTCGTTCCATTTGTTGCTGATGGTAAAGTCCCACCATTCATCCCCACTTTGTTTGACCGTGAATTGTTTGATTGCATCAGCCGTCTTGGGGATGCGCTCAAGGGAGGCGACCGCCGCTCGCAGGTCGCCGCCGTGATACTCTACGACATCACCGTAGTACGGCTCCCAGTCCACAGGGACACCGCACGACTCGGTGAGGCGTGTAAGGTGAGATGCACCATGCTCAGCGGAGACACGGCGAAAGGTGTACACCGTGCATCTACTCTTGATTGCGGGGCGGATTTTGTCAGCATAGTTGGCGGTGAGGATGAAGAGAACCTTGGAGGCATACTTCTCCATGATGCCTCGCATGGCGTCTTGCGCTTGATTGGTGAGGCCATCAGCCTCGTCAAGCACCACTACCTTCCTCTTTGTTCCTACGCCGCTGAGTCGTGCGAAGTTCTTCACTTCCTCTCGGATGTGCGAGATACCCCGGTCGTCGCTGGCATTCGTCCACAACACATTCATGTCATTGTAGGCACCACTGAGCATGGTGCGAGAAATGGCGTTGGCGGCACTGGTCTTCCCAGTACCCGGCTCCCCGATGAACAGCAGGGCCGGAGGGTACTCCCCCGTCCTCTCCCACTCTTCGGCATCCTGTACGAACTGGTGGTTGCCCACCACTTCGGATGGGTGTACAGGTCGCAACACTTCGTTCCAAGTCATTTCTTCTCAACCTCTTCCTCTTTGCTGATTTATATACTCTTCAAGGAATCGTCGTATGCGTCCCATGCCTCAGCCCAGTGGAGGAACTTCTTCCAGTTCTTCCCAATCTTCCGTGAGCGTCGTGTGCCGTCGTCTTTGTACAGCACCTTGGGAATGGGATTGTCCTTGAGCCAGTGCATCTTCTTGATGTTGATAACATCCATTTTGCCCATGAGTGAGTGATAGGGTTCCAGCAAGTCAAGTATGCGCCACATGTCCTCGCCTCCAATTTGCGTCCGGTCAATCATGGACAGGTCGTGCGACTGTAGCCACACTTCAATGCACTTCTTCTGCTCCTCAGTGCAGGTGCGCTTGAAGCGAATGTGAATCACCGTCTTGAAACCGTAGGAGTATTGGTGTCGCTTGACTTGTGCGACGAACTGTAGTTTGGTGATTGCTAAGCCGAGGCCGATTGTCTCAAGGTGATTCATCCTCTCCACCTACCACTGCGAAATAGTCCAGTATATCATCCACATCGCTCTCGCCTTTCTTGCTCTCTACCTCTACGAACTTCAAGTGCCACTCTTCGTTAGGACTCCAAGTGTACATGAACTTGGCAACCAAGCAATCCTCAACATGTTGGAAGGCGTAGCGCACGCTTGCGCTTATCCCACGCCTCAATAACGCTTCATTCAACTGAAGCGGGAGTTCGCTCATTCTGTGTGTCGTTGTCTCCACAACTTCGCCAGCATCGCTAAAACCGATAACAACCTCATACCCTCCTTTGTTTAAGTTCCGCACTGTCATGATTTGTCCATACAGTGTATTGCTTCCTTTACTCAGTAAATAATAGTCCCAATTTTTGATTTCTTTATATGCTCCTTCTGTTTCATGAGCAATTAAAAATCCGCCTTTGGCATACGAATCCAGTAGCACTTGCGACTCATGCCAATGAAACTGGTCAGTCATAGCGTTCTTGTACGATGAAAAGGGTAGTTTGTCGTTTGTAGAATGGTGATAGCCCGTGCCAAGTGGGTTTTCCCACATCCAACAATCGGCATCGCTGTCCACCAGCGGGGTCAATTCTGTGTTCAATGTGCCGTTGCGATTTCGCACGACACCATCACTCACATGCTTCAGCGTACCACAGTCGGACACGAACCACCACTTGTCGGGTACCCCACCCTCCCATGGCTCCAACCGCTTGAACGGTTTGATGTCGTCCGTGATTTGAAGTCCGTCAAAGATGACAGAAAAATAAACATCAACAGAAAAATCTCCATTTAATTTACTCATGATTTTAATCCACTTGAGGAATCGGTTCCGGTAGGCTGTCCAGTAGTAACCAATCGCCCACCGCCAAATGACCGTAGCCTCATCCTTACTGATTGCATGACAGAACGGGAGAATCCAGTCGTTCAAGACATGGGCTGAGCGCATGAGTTGTACGGCTTCGTTGAGCGTGAAGTCGCTCTCCTCCTCGCCAGCCTCCATGACCAGCCCATCCACAAAGGGACTATCACCAATCACTTCAAGCAACCGCTCAAGCATCACACCACATTCATCAGCCATGGCCGTCTTGAGTCGGTGCTGTGAGATGGAGAGTTTATCCGTCGTGTTGACGAACTCCCAAAGTTCTTCACACTCACGCTTGCTGATTTCTTTTACCAGTAATTTATTCGGCATCCGATTCAGCAAATCGCTGGCCCTCGCCAGTGTAAGCATCCGCTCACTCCTCTTCGGTGCTGTTCTTGACAAGACATGAGATACCCCACAACCACGGTGGTACCCTGTCCTCGCCACGGAACTTGCCCATGACGGTCACGGTGTGGTTGGCGTAGCCCTCATCAAACATACCCGCATCAGCGAAGTCCTTGAGTTGTTCTCGTGTGAGAGCGATGTACTCCTTGTCTCCGTTGCGCCAGCGCATGAACTCATCATCGCCAGCCAGTAGATGAAAGTCGTCGGGGTCAATGGTGTTATCCTTGCCGCAGTTGTCGCAACTCAACAAAACACGCCACAGGTCAATGGGGGTCGTACCGCCGTTGCTTGTTTCAGCATCAATCGTTTCCACGAACTCGTACACCGACTTGGAGAAGTCGTTGTTCGCCAGTGGGAAGCCACACTCGCAAGTCCACGACTGAGCGACCTCCTGCTTCGCACGGAAGTTCATCTCAGCCTGTGCCGCAGGGTCAATCGGTGGTGTCACCATCTCCAACCCATCGGGCTTCTCCACGGTGTAGCCACACGCTTCCATGAGGAGCGTGAACTTCTCATGGTGTTCCTGTGCCAGCGGGTGGTTGAGCATGAAGATGAGCGCATAACTTGTTTCGCTCATCTTACGATACTGCACGCCGCTGTCGTCGGGCGACCACACACTGTCCACCGGCATACCGCCAAAGTGTTCGTTCCCCCATGCAATCAATTCTTCACTCGGTTGCCAATCCATTGACCTCACCACTTACCTCTCCGTTATCAAGTTGTTCATACATTCTTCTTTCCCTCCCACCATTCGGGTGCGTCTTTCTCGCCCACCCAGTCAAGGAGTCCATCGTAGATGTCCCGGCGCAGGCGTAGGATGGAGCCGTAGTCCTCCCACACATCACCGCTGTCTCGTCGCACGAGAAGCATGATGTGGCACTCGTCCTTCATCTCAGCGTCAAGCACTTCGGTCACGCTTCATCCCCCGCAGGTGCGCCCCAAGTGTCGTATTCTTGGAACATCTTTTTCACAGTCTCGGTTTCCCAATCAACCGCACACTCTTCGCAAGACTCGTAGGTTAAACCATCAGTGAGATACTTGTGCTTGTCGCCGTTTGCTATTCGTTGATACACCTTGTGCATGTCCTCATCAGCAACAGAATGGCTCCACTGCCCTTCAAAGACCCAGTGGATTTCACATTCGGGGCATAACTCACCACCGAACTGCTTTGTGATGATGTCCACGAACTTGTCCCAATCATACGCTCCTTTGTCCCACAACCACATGACTGTTCTTTTACATGGTGAGAACACTTCTTGTTTTTTCTTTCGCCAAAACATCATTCATCACCTTCTTCCAATCTGCGAATGAACTCACATGCTGTTTGTAAAATTGCCACGGTGACACCCTCTCTTGTTCCATAATCGTCACTCCAAACTGCGCTCCATGAATCGTGCCACAACCCGTGGTCATGCTCTATGATGTATGCGCTTTGAGAAGGGAGCCACACTTCACCATCCCATGCAGAATAGCCGTTTCTGTAGGCTCGGAAATAGGAGTTGTAAGTTCTAAACTCGGCAGAATGGGTTTGTCCGTTTGGTGCTTCAACCGTTATCTTCCTTCGCCATTCCACTTGGTTATGTCGTTTAGGCCACGACTTTTTTTCGCTACTAACCTTGTTCCATTTGTGCATGGTTACCGTGTAGCGAGAGTTGGGCCACTCAACACCTCTTTTGCTTTGCTGTTCAAAGCGTTTAACCGCTTTGTCGTCGCTTTTCATTTTCGGTTCTCGTATGAGCATCATTCATCACATCCATGCAAGGTGGCATATCTCATGCAGTTCGGGGTACCAGTCTTTGTCCATGTGCTTCTTCTCACGAACAACATTGGAGGGCACTGCGTCAAGACCATACGGCTTGCCGTATTTCTCTTCCCACTCAAGGGTGCGTCTATTGTAGTCTGCCATTCGGTAAGCGATGAGTGTTAATTGGTTAAGACGAATAAGTGTCTTTTTGTTGAAGTAATACATGCCACTCCTTGCTTCCTCCCAAGTGAGATTTGGAAACAGGCACTTTTCGCAGTAGTCAGCGGAGCGTCTGTATTGACTATCCAAGTAAACATTGGAAGGTTCATCACATGCGAAGCAAAGACTGTGCTTTCCTTTGTTTTGGCCTCGTCCACTCATTCTTTCACTCTCTTTTTCAACTCGGCTATCTCCGCTCTCAGTCTGCTTGCGTAGTCAAGGTATTCCAGCATTGTTTCATTCTGTTCTTTGATGAAAGCAATCAATTCTTCTCTCGTACTTTCTTCGTAAGGGCAGACTTCTAACCCGGATTCCATGTCCTCTTGAACTTCCTTTACTGATTGTTGAAGTTCGTAGGCGTTCATGGCTTCAATGAGTTCGGGGCTGAACAAATCATAAATGGTCTTCGCACCTCGCTTTTTCAAAATCTCTCTCAACCTTTCCTTGTGGTCTTCTCTCATTCTTCCTCGCCCCCGTTCTTTTCGTGCCACATCGCACGCATCCCAGTTTTGACGACTTCTTCTGTGCCGTTCAGCCATACTTCAAGCGAGGCAAGGTTTGGTAAAACGAGAGCCGACTTGTCGCACCAATGCAAAAAGTCCTTCCACATTTTCTCTTGAAAGTGCCGTATTGCGGCTTCGCTCATGTGTTCATCGTCCTCCTCTTTCTCTTCGCCCAGTTCCATGACTACGACATCACCACGAATGACATTATCATGTTCAATCATGGTCGTCGCCGCCATGTTGACAGGCAAGCCGAGTAGTTTACCTTCCTCGTTGCAGTACATGTAGCCCACATTGTTGGTTCGCACCATCTCAATGTAGCCACCCACTGCCGCCTGTAGTTCCTCAAGTGATGGCCTCCAACCCATCTGTTCAATTGTTCCGTCCACTTTCAATAAGTACGCCATCATTCATTCCTCCTCTTCGCAATCACGACAAAGACTTGTGAAATAATCAATCCCGTTTGGGAAAATTGATTCACAGTCTTGGCATCTCACAGCACCGCATGATGCACATTTTCGGTATGGTTCTTTTTCACAACATTCTTTCATCATTCATCACCTGCCCTTCGTCGTGCGAGCATCCATTCAATCTCGCCTCGGCATTCAGCACAGCACTTGTCCAAGTCGTCAGCACTGTCAAGGTCTTGCCACAGTTCACACAGTAGGCATTCGGTTCCATCAGTCATTTGTCCCATGTTCATCCCTGCTCTTGAATTACAGCCGTCAGCAAGATTAGAGCGGCGGTCAGTTGGGGGTTGCCTGTTTTCATGTCACGATGCCTATCCACGATTTTGTCGTGAATGTCCATCCATCTTTGCACTATTTTTTCATCTTTCATTCTTCATTCCTCCTTGTCTTCATTTTCAATCAATTTTTTCGCAAGCCGAATTACAGTCCGTATGGCATCCTGTGGTGGGATGAAGTATTCTTCCTCAAACTGTCTGAATGATTCAAACAACGACTCCGCCCAACATTCTGCTTCGGGAACTTTCTCCAAAACGGCTTGTATATGCTTTTCATACCTGTCTCCATCCATCTTCATTCCTCCTCGTCCGGCCACATCTCAATCAGCGTGTTGCCATCGTAGCCTCGCTTCATGTGGATGGCGGCGGCAGGGAACCCGAAGGGGAACCCGCACTTGCTCGCTCCAATGATTCGCATTGACACAATGCCTCCGTAGTCCATGACCATATTTATTCGCTTGAGACTTGACACCAACTTCGCAAGCGGTATCAGCAAGGCCACATTGTCAGCCACCTCAAAGCACTTCTCCAAGAACTGAGGGAAAATGCTGTACGGTGGGTTGGTGATAATCCAGTCCACCTTGTAGGGCCAATCAAAGAAGTCACGGCCCTCGGTGATTTCGCACCAGTCCTTCCTACAGTAGTCGGGGTATTGGTCGTAGAATGCACCATTACCACGGCATGGGTCAAGCAACACAGGCTCACTGAAGCCTAACTCCCGCCAGTTATAGTCACACCACTCAGCGTAGAAGTCAATCATCTGCTTGGCGATGTGCCGTGGGGTCTTCACCATGTCGTTGGGCTTGAGGTCGGGGTTGGCATCGGTGTTGCCACTGCCGAAGTTCTCGTGTAGGCTCATGCTGGTACCTCCGCACATTCGCAATCAACACACAAAGGATTCAGTAATCCTTCCATGTCCACTGATATGCTCTCACCATATTCAATTGTCCTTTCGCAATTTTCGCAACAGGTTTCTTCAAGTGCGCCGATTTTACTTTTGATGTATCTCATGCCGTCACCTCCACGCCTCGCCACCAATCGGGAGCGGGTGTACCCTTCTCCCACTTGGCGAACTGCTTGGAATGGTAGTAGCGACGGTAAGCCTTGACCGCTTCTTTGTGTCCCGCATGATGCACAGTCTCGTTGCCGTACAAGTCGTCCGGGTCGGGCCGGTATTCGTCGGGCATCGCCAGTGCAAAAAGTCGTCCGGGTCGTCCCGGTGGAATGATACTCATCAAATGCCACATGACTTTGATTGGCTCAGCGCAAGCGTGGACTTTACCGAAGCGGTGCAAATACTCGTTACAAAGTGTAGCCGCATAACGCCACAACCAATGGAAGTTCTGTCGCTTGTCGCCCGCCCAAACTGTGCAGGGATGGTGAGCGTAGCCACCCTTGTAGGGTGTACCCGCCTTGGTCACTGGCATCTGCTCATCAGTAGCACCGTGGCGGCGCAGGGCTGAGGCCATCATCTGTGCGGCCTCAACCACCATTTTGGGCACATGCTTGTCGCAGTGCATCCGAGCGGCTTTCGTGGGGTTACGGTGTAGTACGAAAATGTTCATTCAATCACCACTCCGTAATTTTTACGCATTCTCTTCCGAAAATCCTTCATGTAATCATAACCCGTTTGTTCTTTCAAATGTTTGAACCATTTGCGAACCACCTTGAGTTCCTTTGACTTCTTGATGAGTGCTGAAAGAAATTTTTGATAAACCTCAAGTTCTGCTTCGGTTGGGTCGTGGTCAAATGGTGCCCAACTTTGCTCAAACATGCTTTCATGCGAACAGTACAAGTGAAACAACCACTCGGACGCTTGTTCAGCGATGTCCGTGTGCATCATAGAGTAAACAGCGAAGTCCTTGAACTCCTTGCTCCATGTGATGTCGTAATTGTGCCAACCCATTCAATCACTCTCCTGCGAACATGGTCAACTCCAATGCCTTCACGAATGCCTTCTGCTTGGTGCGGGAGTAGGTACCGAAGAGTGCCGACTCCATGCGCTTGGTGCTTACCTTGCCGTTGGCGAGGCGAGTGAAGTTGTGGTCAACCGCTTCGGTGAGTGCGTTGTACGCCGCCCATGCCGTGCCCTCCATACCGTTGAGGGTGTTCTTCTCGTTGCCGAGCAAGCCCTTCACGGTCTTGAGCATGTTGGATGAGCGGGTCGTGAGGTCGCCCTCGTCGTTGAAAGTGAGGTTGAGTGCGTCAATGAAGTAGGACTCCATCTCGTCCTCGGTAAGTTTGACCTCAACCAACGACTGTGCCATCTCACCCCATGCCAAGAAGTCCTTGTTCACGATGCCCAAGACTTCTCGTGCTTGCTCCAAACGGTCGTGCAGTTTGCCGGTGTGTCGGATGTTGTAGCCGCCCTGTCGTCCTTGCAGTGCCATGGTGAGCGTGTTGTTGCACACCACACGAATGGGCGTGAGGAAGATTTTGAGTGAGCCGCTCCCATCGTGGCTGTTCACGATGAGAATGTACTGGTCAACCTTGTCCACGCCGTTGATGAGAATGCTGTCGGGCAACTTCGCAAGCACCCATACCTTCTCACCCCGACCCAATGCGCCCACGACCTCAATCTTGGCCTCTTGGGTTTGCACCAACTCATCAAGGAAGTCAACTGCCTCAATGTTTTGGAAGGGCTTCCACACTCGGCCCACGGCTGTGCCACGATTGAGTGCAATCCACGAATGTGAACCGTCTTCGTTGATTTGCTTACGGAACACACCGAAGGTGTTCTCCACCACCTCAACCTCACCGAGTTCGGTGCGGTTGTACAGCGGTCGTTTCTCTACAGTCCAATCAAGGTTGCCGAGTTTCAATGCCTCGGTCGCCGTCATCAGTCCTTCTGCTTGCGTCCCAAGCCCGTGCCATGGCGTGTCGCCTGCCCAAGCCGTCATGTATTGTCCGTTCTTCGTCTGTGCCAAATTGTGTGCCATGCTTATTCCTCCACGGTGACATTGCATTCCATCAGTTCGTGCATGTTTTCTTTGATGTAGTCCTCAACAACCTCACTGAGTTCGGTGTGTAGTAATTCATCAATGTCAATCTCCATGCTCATTTCTCCGCTAAACTTTATCGTTATCTTCATTTCATTCCTCTCCCAAAATCGCTTTCTTTCGTGCGTTGTAGTCCTTGTAAGAACCGTCAAGTGCAATCTCGTATGGCGCACCGTTGATGATGCGGCGGTACTGATTGCGTGTGCAGTTGTACTTCTTCTCGTATTTTCTCCAATCTTTTGTGTGTTTCGTCATTTTCATTCCTCCAATAGTGGTATAATTTCTTTCCTCAGCGTTTCGCAGTAGTCTTCCATGTCAGGTACATCCTCGTATGCCATCAACTCGGCCTCACGGAATTGCAGTTCCGTGAACGGTCGGTCGCTATTGCTGAAGTGTTCGTCAATCGCACACACGATGATGCTGTAGCCTCGGTTAAACAGTTTCATTCTCGTATCGTAATCTGTCATGTTTCTCATCTCCTTTCTCTTTGCTGATTTATATACTCCTCAATTATTTCCTCGTAGAATTTGCGGCGGTACGGAATCTTGACCGCCCACTCCGCTTCCTGCGAGGGGCGAGCATCCACCATCGCAAGGTGCGCTTGGTCATGCTCGTAATCGTGGAGTCGTAGCACGGCGTAGGCTACACCACCCGTGCGGTCACGGCCATGGACGCAGTGCAAGAGAACATCTTTACCATCCTTAAGCAAATCCATGACAATGCCTACAGCGTGTGCCCAAATTGCGGGGTCTTTGTTGTGCGCCCGGAAGTAGTAGTGGTGCCGCTCGTTCTTGTCCGTGTCAATCCAGTGCGGTGGAAAGCGGCACAGCGTGACCACCGTATGCTCCTTGCGTAGCGTGTCACGGAAGTCGTCAATGCCGCACATCGTCAGCGAGCCTCCGCCTAACAAGGGCCATCCTTGTATTGGTGTGTTCATTCAGCCAACTCCCGTAGTTCCTGCGCCATGAAACGAAACGCTTTGCTGTGTTCACTTCCAGCACTGATAGCCGATTCAGCGTTCTTAATGATACCCCAAATGCCTTCACGCAACTGCTTGACTTCTGCAACCAGTTCAGCCTTCTCTTCCAATAGTCTGTCCCACATCTTTTGTTCCAAACTGTTCATTCTGCATCACCTCGGTAGTCCTCTCCGTATCGGAACATCGCACGCCATACATCCAGTGCCGCATCGTGATAACGCTCATCCCCAATCGTGTTCTTGAAATTGTCATAGTTCATGTGAACCAAGCGACGGGAAAGAAACTCAATCACGGCACCCCGTGGCACATCAGCACGGAACGGATAGTCAGCGTTAGCGTCAGTGTACATGACCTGCTCTCCGAATGTACGAGTAATGTGCTTGGGGTTGCGTGCCCGCACCAGTAGGTGGTCGGGCTTGTCACGGTGAGCAACGATGCTCAGCCAGCCTTCAGTCAGTGCAATCCACATCACTCATCACCTTCCTCGCACTCACAGTCCATTTCAGGCATGTCGCAATTTACGCAAACAAGTTCTGCGCCTTCGTTATTCAGCCAAACCACATCATGTATTCCACAAACGCATGAATAATGGATGCTTTCGGGTAAATTGTAGGTGATTTCCAAGTGAACATGGTCACACTTTTTCAATTCCTTCATCACTCATCACCTTCCTCGCAGTAGCGTGAAGGGGCACGGTCGCCATCGTCAAGTACAAGTCCACAATGAATGCACTCCCATTCATCGGCACGGGGCTTTCGCCCCCTGTCCTCCCATCCCGAAAGCACCCACTTGTGCATTTGTCGCTTCATCACTCATCACCTTCCCACCACTTGTCGTCCAACGGGCCGAGGTAGTTGTGGAACACATTGGTGTCCTTGAAGTCAAAACCTCGGTACCAGTCCTCCCAACCGTTTTTGTCATCAGTCGCAGTTTCCATGTTGTAATACTCCCACATCATGTACCGCTCCCCATCAACAATGATTTCTTCTTCGCCGTGGTCGTAGCACAGGCCACCGTAATACTTGGCTGAATTAGCACGACCGCTTGGGATGGCAATACCTTCACCGCACTCCAAGATGAGCATGTGAAGTTGTGAACCCCTACAGTCATCCAGTCGCTCTTTCAGTTTCGCTTTCTCTTTGTCGGTCAGTGCCCGCAATTCGTATTCGTTCCCTTCAATGTCTTTTCCAATCATTCTTCATCATCTCCTTTGTTTTCTCGGTATTCTTGCCACTCGTCAAACAGGGTTTCCTGTTCAACAACAGCCTGTTGCTCCATCGTCATGCCGCAAACATCACACTTGTATCGTAGGATGTAAGTGAGAGGATTACTGCCAACCACTTGATGAAAGGGGCCACGAATCAATTCCCAATCGTGTTCTTGGCACGGCTCCTTGTACCCACTTTCCTTCCATGCCTGCAAGTGTTCCATGCGTCGGCGCAAGGCGGTCATCTCTTCTTTCAATTTATCAGCAATTTCTTGTTCTCGTGTCATTGGTGCAA
>TARA_R100000353_G_scaffold176114_1_pt1 | contig 24689 bp, 20 predicted proteins | sample TARA_R100000353 | Tara Oceans TARA_R100000353 (sample SAMEA2620663) | marine metagenome | biome: marine biome (ENVO:00000447); feature: surface water layer (ENVO:00002042); material: "saline water (ENVO:00002010), including plankton (ENVO:xxxxxxxx)" | depth 5 m | reverse complement strand
CGTTGCGGAATGGTTCGGCAGAACTATTCCGCCGTAAACCAAAGTTAGCAAACACGCAGGAATTTCCGAGAGGAAATTCATTATCTTTCTTTTATTTGTTATCTACCTATTAATCATTGTTTTATAGGGTTTTTGGTATTCTTTTTTGTTGCCAAACTACCCTTTTTTGCTTATATTTGTTGCCGTATTGTTGCCGTATTGTTGCCGTATTGTTGCCCATTTAACAGTAATACAACACATCGTTTAACACAGTAAATATAAGGAAAATGAAAGTTACTTTACGCCAACGCAGAAAAGGGAAACGAATTAGTTTATATCTTGATTATTACGAAAACGGTAATCGTAAATACGAGTACTTGAAATTATATTTAACACCAGAACCCGATAAAGGGTCCTTAACCAAAGCGCAGAAATTAGAGAATAAGAAAATCTTGCAACTTGCCGAAAGCATCAGAGCTAAAAGGCATCTAGAAATTCAAAATAATATTTATGGCTTTGAGAATAAGGAAAAGAAACAAGGGAACTTCTTTGTGTATTTAGAACAATGGATTGAAAGACGTTCAGAAAGCAAGGGAAATTTAGCAGTATGGAATAGTACTTTAAAGCATTTAAAAGCTTATTATCCTAGTGGTATTTCTTTTGAAAGAATTGATGAAGAATGGGTTGAAGGTTTTAAAGAGTATTTAGATAAAAAGGCACTTTCTAGAAGTAAACGAGAATTAAGCCAAAATACTAAATCTGCATATTTTAAAAAGTTATTGGCGGTATTACGTCAAGCGGTTAAAGAAAAGGTAATACAATACAATCCTGCAATTTATGTTGAAAACTTCAAAGAAGAAGATACACATATGGAATTTTTAACTTTAGAAGAAGTTAGAAAGCTTTTTAGTACAGATAGCAAACACCCACAATTAAAAAATGCGTTTCTTTTCTCTTGCCTTACAGGTTTGCGTTGGTCGGATATTACAAAGCTACAATGGTCAGAAATCCAATATTCAGAAAGTTACGGGAATTTTATTAGATTTAAGCAAAAGAAAACTAAAGGAGCTGAAACCTTACCAATTTCCGAACAAGCATTTGAAATGTTAGGAGAAAAAGGCGAACCAACTCAAAAAGTTTTCGAGAATATAAATAATGTTCAGAGAAACTATGACCTATTAAAAGATTGGGTTGGAGATGCAGAAATTAAAAAGAATATCACGTTCCATTGTGCGCGACATTCATTTGCTACATTGCAGCTAACTTTAGGTACTGATATTTATACAGTATCAAAAATGTTAGGTCATAAGAACTTAAAAACAACTCAAATTTACGCTAAAGTAATTGACGACAAAAAGAAACAAGCAGCGTACAGAATAAACCTTAACCCAAATGGCTAAAGACCTATTTATCGACTTACTGTATGTGGAAAAGGTTACTGATGATAAAAGAACCGAAAACCAATTTAAAGAGCTTTTAAAAGGCTTTAAAAAGCAATACCTCAATACAACGCCTAAATATGAAATTGACTTCAAAAAGGCGTATTCTAACAGGCGTAAATACTATTTAAAGTTAATTGAAACCGAGTACATCAAAAATTTTAATCAAATCAATGATGCACTTGAAATCAATACTACACCAGGTCATTTATCTTTCTTGTATGATAAAGAATATAACCGTATCAAAAATTACCTAAACCAAATTAGTAACTATGTTTCTGATAACGATCTTGACGAAACCTTATACTTAAAGCCAATTCAAAACGATAAATCAGATGAAGCTTATATTATTTCATTTTTAAAGGCTAATGCGATGATGCTTTTTATGGAACTTCAAGAACGATTTTCAGAATTAAGTGATACTGAAATTTATACTATCGAAGAATTACACGAAGTATTTTTTAATGAAGAACCACCTCAAGAGTTAATTGTAAAATCCTATTCCGGTGCAGAAATAAAAACGGTCAGGAAAAAAGTAAAACAAAGTTCAATTTTCAACGCTATACAAGGTGATTTTAGAGAGGAAAACAATGATGTCTTATCCTATAACGAACTTATTAATAAGATTAAACAAAGAGAATTTGCAAAATTAGAGGAGCTGTTAAATGAAAAAGGCATTATAGATGATGAATATAACTTCATAAAGGATAGAGGTAATAAAATCTTACTTGCAGCTTTTATGGTTAAGTTAACAGAAACTAAATATTTTAATGAAAGAATATTTTTTGAAAGTAAACCATCTAAAAAAATTGAGCCTAAACACATTTATAAATTCTTTGCTTATCGATATGGACCAAGTAGTAATGCAGGTAAAGAATACCGTAGATTTTTAGGTACTGAAAAAAGAGCCTATCAAAAATTAGTTGATGCTAATTTTTGGCTTGACCAAATCAAATAAATCTTCATTTTTATAAAGTGGTATTTTCTCTACTAAATACCAAATAGATAATACCAAAAACAATATAACTTATTGTTTTACAATGGTTTAATAATACCATTTTTTCTCTTTTCTATTATACCAAACACCTTTTTCCATATTTGCTATGTCCTTGACAATCAAGGATGACTTTTGCGCAGAAGTCCATTTTTAAATTAAAATTATAAAAAGATGGACGTTAAAATTATAGAACGTTTAGAAAGCATCGAAAAGTTGTTAATAGAACAACAAACGTTGCAAAAGCAAGTATTGAACTTCAATGAAACTTGCAAGTATTTAGAACTATCACAATCGCACTTGTATAAACTTACAAGTACGGGAGCCATTCCACATTATAAACCGAATGGAAAAAAAATCTATTTCCAACGTCAGGAGTTAGACCAATGGTTACTACGTAACCGTATGGATTCCCAAGATGAAATCGAACAGCAAGCTGCTGATTACCTAATCAAAAAAGGAAAGGTAAAGTTATGACTGAAATAATCGATTTACTCTTGGCACTCTCACAAGAGATTAAGGATTTAAAAGCACGTATCGAATTAATAAGAGCTACGAGAGCAGAACGCTTAAAAGATACGTGGATTGACAATCAGGACGTAATGCAAACGCTACATATTAGCCAACGCACATTGCAAACATTCCGTTCAAATGGCACGATTCCATATAGTAAGATACAAGGAAAGTTTTATTACAAAGTATCTGACATAGAGGAACTATTACAAAGCAATTATTATAACCCAAATTTTAAATGCGATGGAAATAAGTAAAGAAAGCATTTTAAAGAAAACGCATTACGGGTTAAATATTTATGCTTATGTATTAAGGCAGTATTATCCTAAAACAACAGTCCTTTCCTTAAAAGGAAGGGACTGCGGGTTAACCCGTAACCCTTTTAACGGTGGTAAATCAACATTACAAATTAATGTTGTTGAAAATAAGGCAATGCATTACGATACTGAATTAACCGATTTTAAAGGTGATGTATTCGATTTTGCATCCTATCATTTTAAAATCATTAATGAAGAAGAATTGTTACTAAAAATCAATGAGGTACTGCATCTAAATTTTGAAGTTAAAAAAGAAGATGAATTATCCTGGTTAGATGAACCCGATGATACTTGGTATGCTTACAGCAGTTTTTATAAAGCACCAATTAGAAATGTTTTTCCAACTGAAAAAGTAAGATTACACCAAATATTTGAGCGTATTACAAGCGATAAGTATAAAAGTATCACAGAGCAATTTAGAGCGATTAAAAACCCTAAAGAAGCACGGAAATTTAAAGCAAATCATTTTGATTATGTAACATTTTCAGGTGTGTTTTCTAAACGAAATGATGATAGCTTAATTGAGCATTCATCATTATTGACAATCGATTTTGACCATTTAGAAAATCTTGAAGAACTAAAACAACAATTATTAAACGATGAATATTTCGAAACCGAAATGTTGTTTACATCACCTTCAGGAGAAGGCTTAAAATGGATAGTTAGAATCGATTTATCCAAAGTGTCACACAATGAATATTTTATTGCGGTGGCCAATTACATAAAGCAAACATATAACATTGAGGTAGACCAATCGGGTAAAGACATTTCCAGAGCGTGTTTTTTATCCCACGATCCATTGGCATACCTACATAAAAGACATCAAAAGCTATGACAAAAATATTCAACCCGAAAGATTGGTTAGCTGTTCCAGAGCAAAAAGAAGTACCTAAAAAACCAATCAACAACAAACCGACAACGGTTGTTGCAAATGATATTGAAACATATATCAACGCTTTAGAACAATCAGGTATCGATATTACTGATACTTATGAAAAGTGGCGTGATATTGGTTTTGCTATTTCAGAGGAATACGGTGAAGCTGGACGTGATTACTACCATAGAATTAGCAGAAATTATTCAGGTTACGACCATAAAGAATGCGACGAACAGTATAATAAATGCTTACAAGCAAAAGGACACGGTATAAGCATAGCAACCTTATACCACCATTTGCATCAAGTTGGTATTAAACCAAAACAGCAACAACAAGTTGTTGAAGTATCGCAACATCCAGAGGAAGAAAAACAACCATTGCCAACAATACCAACAACAGTTTACAACAACATCCCAACATTTTTGCAACAAGTAGTAAAACCATCAAGCAGTAATGAAGAACGTGATATTTTGTTGTTGGGTGCATTAACTGCATTTAGTGCCTGTTTTCCAAAATTATTTGGTGTGTACGACCAACGGAAAGTGTTTAGCAACTTGTATTTATTTGTTACTGCACCTGCTTCAGCAGGAAAAGGGAGATTAAACCAAATTAAAAATTTGGTAAATCCTGTTCACAAAGAAAAGCGCGAACAATCCAAAACCCTAAAACAACAGCATCAAGTTGAAATGGCTACTTATAATATGAATAAGGGCAAAAGTGAAACTATGGAAAAACCGAGTAAACCACCTGAAAGAATGCTGTTTATTCCGGCTAACAATAGTGTAACAGGTGTTTATCAATTAATATCGGATAATGAAGGTAGAGGGTTAATTTTTGAAACCGAAGGAGATACTTTAGCACAAGCTTTTAAAAGTGATTACGGTAATTATTCCGATGGTTTTCGTAAAGCATTCCACCACGAAACCATTAGTTACTATCGTAGAACGGACAGAGAGTATGTAGATATTGAAAGACCTTGTTTGTCAACGGTGTTGTCTGGTACACCAAAGCAGATTCAGGCATTGGTTCCAAGTGCTGAAAATGGCTTGTTTAGTCGTTTTATGTTTTATTATATGAATATCAAACCTACTTGGAAAAACGTTTTTCAAACTGATACAACCAATGGTTTAGATGAATATTACGACCAATTAGGAAAAGAATTTTTTGGGTTATACAAAACCCTAAAAAACAATCCTGATATTGAAGTAAGGCTAACAACCGAGCAACAACAAAAGTTTAATGTGTTTTTTGAGAAGCTTCAAACCAAATACCTCAATCTTCAACCCGATGACTATATAGCAACTGTTAGACGTTTGGGGTTAATAGCATTTAGAATTATAATGTTGTTTTCTGTATTTCGCATTATGGAAGATGGTGATGTAAACCAAGTAAGATATTGTGAGGATATAGATTTTGAAAATACATTGGAAATGATAAGCGTATTAGTAAAGCACAGTAGTAAGGTGTTTAACGATTTACCTATCGAACAAAAAGAAGTAAAAAGAGCCAATCGTAAAGAACGTTTTTTAGAAGCACTACCTTATCAATTTTCAAGACAAGATTACCTAAATATAGCCGACAAAAACAAGATTCCTCATAAAACAGCAGAAGGCTATATTACTAAATTTGTTGATGCTGGTCTAATACATAGGGAAGCACATAACAATTATACAAATCCCACAAAAGCACAATAAGGATTTTGAGGATTTTAAGGAAACGAGGATTTATAAAAATACTTTATATCCTCAAATCCTTAACTTCCTCATTTCCTGTTTATAATTGTTAATATCTTTTTGTTAGTTATTATTTTCTTTTTCTTACTTTAGACAAATATTGACAAGTCAAAATATCCCCAAAATGACGTTTGGAGAATACATTAGAGAAATACGAGAAGAAAAGCAATTATTGTTAAGAGAAGTCGCTTCTCAAATGAATATTGATACTGCACTTTTAAGTAAAATTGAACGTGGTACTCGTATAGCTCGTAAAGAACAAGTTGAAGCATTAGCTAAAGCATTAAAGCAAAACAAAAGCGAATTACTTCAATATTGGTTAGCAGATAAAATTGTCTTTATGTTAAAAGAAGAAAAAAACATTACGGAAATCCTCAAAATTGTAGAACAAAAAATTAATAGATTGAGCAAGAAGTAGAATTAATAAACCCAAGTCTTATGAGTCAGGAACTTTATTTTAATATCATAACATTTGATTTACCAGATAAACCAATAACTTTTTATTTAAGTAAAGAGAAAATTGGTAATGCTCAAAAGTTGTATAAAACAAAGTTTCCAACCAATATAGAAGATTTGTTTCCTGGTATAAAAGAAGAAAATCCTGATTTTATCTACACATCATTTATTTATGAAAAGGAAGGATATTTGCCTTTAAAACTCAATCTAAAAGAACAACCAACCGACTTAATAAAGCATTACTATAATTGGCGAATCAAAAAATTCTTTAAAAGCATAAAAAAACTTGTTGGTCAAAACTTTGTGAATGATAATCAAATTTGGATAGGTAATAGATCATATCAAAATAAAAGTTTTGCACAGTATTATAAGTTTACTGTCAAAGTACAAATTAAAGAAGTTAGTGAATATGGTGAGTTAGTTGTTTCTTATGATGGTATGGCCAAAGTGTTTAAAAAACCTATTTCTGAAATTATAAAACATACCTCAACAACAAATCTTAATAAAGTTGTATATAAAATGAGGTTATTAAAATATCATAAGGAAAAGGAATTTATTGATGATAACACAAAGGCTTTTGCCATTTTGAATAACGATTTACGAACAGCTTTTAATATTCAACCAGAACCAAAAGATGAGTCCAATAAATATATTGGTTATAAACACAAAATAGATAAGTTTATTCAACATTTCATTTTAAGTGAAGAATTTAAGAAAGTTATTCCTGTTAATAATGACGATTACTTACCTGTAGAAATAAATCGAATTGGTGAAGTAACTGATGAAAGTAATGATTTATTGTTCCAAAATGGTGTTGGTAGAAATCCCAAAATAGATTTTAAGAACTTAAAACCTTTAAATCCTTGTCAGTTAGATAATGTGCATTTCTTCTTTATACATCATACAAGTTATGCTAAAGAAGTAGAAGCATTGCAAAAATTATTGGAAGATGGTACAAGTTGGTATAAAGGTTTAAACATTTATGCAGGTGTTTTAGCACATTTCGATAATGATGTCAATATAGTATTTGATGATTTAGAAAATCCATTACCTCAAATAGCAAAGGGTATAAAAGACTTTAAATCAGACCCTAACATTAATTACGTTGCTATTTATTTAAGCCCTTTTAACAAGCACGAACCTAATCTTGAAAAAAAGTTAGTGTATTACAAGGTTAAAGAGCAGCTTTTATATAAAAGAATTATATCTCAAGTAATAGAGTTTGATAGATTTAGAAGAAATCAACATAAGTTTATATACGATTTAACAAACATTTCATTAGCCTTATTAGCAAAATTAGATGGTACACCTTGGCAATTAAATGTCAAACCTAAAAATGAATTAGTTATAGGTGTAGGTGCATTTAAAAATACTGAAGAAAACATACGATATGTAGCAAGTGCATTCAGTTTTAAAAATAATGGAAGGTTTAATGAATTTCATTATTTCAGTAAATCAGATACAAAGGGATTAGCAGGAGCAATTAGTGAAGCAATATGGCAATATGTTCCAACAAACAAAACACCTGAAAAAATAGTTATTCACTTTTATAAGGATATGAAGGATGAAGAAATACAACCTGTTTTAGAAATGATGGATAAACTTCAATTGCCTTGTCCTCTTTTTGTTCTTAATATTAATAAAACAAAATCACAAGATATTATTGCTTTTGACCAAAATTGGAATGGTGAGTTAATTCCAATGAGTGGCACATATATAAATATTGGTCCTAAAGGAGAATATAAATATTTACTCTTTAATAATTTGAGGTATAACAATACTGTAAAATACCCAAGTCATTCAAGTTATTCATTTCCAATAAAACTTAAAATATCAAGTCCTACACCAGAGGCTTTAAATGATAGTAAAATGATTAGAAAGCTAATAGAGCAAGTGTATCAATTTAGTAGGCTATATTGGAAATCCTTACGTCAACAAAACGTACCAATAACAATTAAATATCCTGAAATGGTTGCAGAAATAGCACCTCGTTTTGAAAGCAAGGAAATACCACCTTTTGGTCAAGAAACCTTATGGTTTTTATAATCCGAAGCCTTTTTTCTTTGCACAACCATTGCATTCAATAATTTGTATATTTGTATAAGTTATATGAAAATATTTGTTTCCATATCAATGTCTATTTTATTCTTTTTTCAAGGGATAAGCATAGATATGGACTTTTGTGGTCCAATTAAAGAAATTTCAAACCTTATTACCCATTATCAAGACCATAAAGTTTATGGCGACTCTTTCCTTGAATATGTAGTTGAAGATTACATTGACAATGATGCAAAAAATGAAGGGCATCATAATAACCCAGATAAGGAGAATACACCAGTTCATTCCCATCATCAATGTTGTCATCCTTTAGTGTTATTTATTACGAACAACAATTCGGCCCTAATCAATCGACTAAAGTTTGAAGATAAAGAGCCGTTCAATTTATATACAGTTAACTTATATTCCAGATATCTGGAATCTCTCTTCCAACCCCCGCGAGTATAATTCAGTTTTTTTAAGGATAGCTATATCCTAACGTGATGCTTCTCAAGATAGGCATTGCTTTATAAATGCGTTGCATCTATTCGCATCGTAAGTTTTAAACTGAATTAATACATTTTCTATGATTAACAAAATCATTTCATTTTCCATTAATAATAAATTTATTATTGGCTTATTTATAGTGGCACTTGTTGGTACGGGCATTTGGTCTATGGCCACTATAAACTTGGGTTCTGTACCCGATATAACAAACAACCAAGTACAGGTAATAACCGTGGCCCCAAACTTGGGGACAGAAGATATAGAACAATTTGTTACCTATCCCGTAGAATTGGCAATGGCCAATCTTCCTGACGTCATCGAGCTGCGTTCAGTATCCCGTTTTGGGCTGTCCGTGGTTACCATTGTTTTTAAGGACGAGGCAGGCACTTATCTGCCACGGCAATTGGTACAGGAGAAATTAACCGAAGTTGCCGGAGAAATCCCCGAAGGTTTTGGCACACCTTTTATGGCACCCATAACAACAGGTCTGGGCGAAATTTTTCAATATACCTTAAAAGTGACAGAAGGCTATGAAGACAAATATGACGCAATGGAGCTTCGTACCATCCAAGATTGGATTGTAAAACGCCAAATGGCTTTAGTGCCAGGCGTAGTCGAGGTCAATGCTTTTGGAGGTTATGTAAAACAATATGAAGTTGCCATAAATCCTGATAAACTAAAAAGTTTTGGCATTACAATGAATCAGGTTTTTGAAGCTCTTAAAGTGAACAATGCTAATACCGGTGGTGCTTACATTGAAAAAAACCACCAAGCCAATTTTATCCGTGGCGAAGGGCTGGCTCGAAGTATCGCCGATTTGGAAAACACGGTTGTGACCACTCAAAATGGAAGCCCTGTCTTGGTAAGGGACGTTGCCGAAAAAGTGGGCTACGGAAACCAAGTGCGTTATGGTGCATTTACCCAAGACGGTCACGAATCCGTAGGTGGACAAATTTTAATGCTGAAAGGCGAAAGCCCAGGCGACGTGATTGAAAATGTGGAAAAGCGTATTGTAGAAATTCAAAAATCCCTGCCGGAAGGTGTTTATATTGATGCTTTTTTAAGCCGAAGTGAACTTATTGAGGCAACCACAAGTACCGTTAAAAACAATCTAATAGAAGGAGCCCTAATCGTCATATTTGTTTTGGTCTTACTTTTGGGAAGCTTCCGTGGTGGCTTGATAGCAGCTTCGATAATCCCTTTATGTCTATTATTTGCATTTATTTTGATGAAACAATTTGGCATTTGGGCAAATTTAATGTCCTTGGGTGCGATCGATTTTGGAATTATTGTAGATGGAGCGGTGATTATCGTGGAAGGAGCGGTTTTCCACATTCATCAACGGATGAAAAAATCCACAACCGCCATCAACCAAGCTGAAATGGATGAAATCGCCTATGATTCTTCAAGTAAAATGATGAATTCTGCCTTCTTCGGTCAACTAATTGTTCTTATAGTTTTTACACCGATTCTTTTTTTGACCGGTGTGGAAGGGAAAATGTTCCGGCCAATGGCATTTACATTTGGTTTTGCCGTTTTAGGAGCGATTATCCTTTGTCTTACCTACGTGCCAATGATGTCATCATTATTTTTAAAACCTGCTAAAAATCAAAATAGTTGGTTCGCCAAGTTTGAAAACAAGATTGATAGGTTCAGTGATAAAATTATGGATGTTCTGAATCGTATCTATCTGCCTATATTAAATTTTGCACTTCGCTTTCGGGCAGGTGTGGTTATAGGCGCGGTTTCCTTGCTTTTGATTTCAGGATTTATTTTCAGCAATATGGGAGCAGAATTTGTCCCTAAATTTGATGAAGGCGATATTGCATTTCAAGCATTGATAAAACCGGGGAGCAGTCTTACAGAATCTATTGAGGCTTCAGAGAAACTTCAGAAGTTAATCAATGAGTTTCCGGAAGTAAAAACAGTAGTTTCTAGGATTGGTGTGGCCGAAATACCGACAGACCCGATGCCTATGGATATTGCCGATAGTTATATTATTCTTGAAAAAGATAAGAGTAAATGGACTTCCGCAGATAGTAAAGAAGAACTAATAGAAAAAATACAGGAAAAAATTTCAGTAGTTCCCGGCGTAAATTTCGTGTTTACCCAACCTGTAGAACTTCGTTTTAATGAATTGCTTACAGGGGTTCGTGAGGACGTGGCAATCAAACTGTACGGAGAAGATTTAGGCGTTTTGGCAGACAAGGTACAGGAAATCGCAGCGGTCATCAGAACCGTTCCCGGAGCGGCTGACCTCAATGTAGAAGCTACAAGCGGTTTGCCACAAATGACAGTGGTGTATAACCGGGCAAAAATGGCACAATACGGTGTAACCGTTGACAAGCTGAATGATTATGTAAGTGCTTCATTTTCTGGAGAACAGGCAGGAGTCATTTTTGAAGGGGAAAAACGATTCGATGTGGTCATTCGTTTGGCAGAGGAATATCGACAAGACATCAATAGCTTAAAAAACCTTTTCATAGACCTGCCAAACGGTGCACAAGTACCTTTAAAGGAGGTTGCAGATATCAGCTATAAGCCAGGTCCGATGCAGATTTCAAGGGACAATACCTCCCGTCGTATTTCGGTAGGGGTCAATGTTCGTGGGCGCGATGTAAAATCGATGGTCGAGGAAATTCAACAAAAATTGGAAACGGACGTGAAACTGCCACCAGGTTATTTTGTAACCTACGGAGGTTCTTTCGAAAACCTTCAACGTGCTTCAGACCGATTGATGATTGTAGTTCCAATCGTTCTATTAACAATATTTGTTCTGCTTTACTTTGCTTTAAATTCAGTTACACAGGCCTTGATGATCTATATGGCAGTGCCTTTGGCGACCATTGGTGGTGTTTTCGTTTTGTTGATTCGTGGAATGCCTTTCAGTATTTCTGCCGGAGTCGGGTTTATCGTGCTCTTCGGAGTTGCCGTATTAAACGGACTCATACTCATAAACAAATTCAATGAATTAAAAGACAGTGGAATGACAGATTTAAAAAAACGTATATACGAAGCAACGCACGAACGTTTACGTCCAATTTTATTAACAGCCATTACAACAATTATGGGTTTTATCCCAATGGCGATTTCTACCTCTGGTGGTGCAGAAGTACAGCGACCTTTGGCGACAGTAGTCATTGGAGGAATGCTTACGGCAACATTTCTGACCTTGGTGGTTATTCCTATTCTTTATTATTGGCTGGAATCCCGAAAAGAAAAGAAGGACAATGGTGGAGATGTAAGTTATATTAAAAAATCAACCAATATTGTAACCGTATTATTGATGGTTGGAGGTTTGATGGCTTCTGGTACTTCATTTGCCCAAGACACCAATCAAGATGGTACAATCCCAAAGACCTTGACCATTGATGAGGCTATTGCTATGGCTAAACAGAATTATCCATCACTTAAAGAGAGCCAAGCATTTATTGAACGGGAAAAGGCACTAAAGGGAACGAGTTTTGACCTTGGTAGCACTCAAGTTTTCACGGGCAAAGAAGAATATGGAAATAATCTTCCTGGAGTGCAGACAACCGTTGGTGTGCAACAGGGCAACATTGATTTGCTTTCCGGTTTTTCAAAATCGAAGTTTTACAAAGAGCGTATTGCCTTGGGAGAAAAGTTTTATGTGGCCAGTGAACAACAATTGGTGCGTAATGTGATGCAGGCGTATGACCAAATTAATTATTACAAGGCACAATTGCGTTTTGCAGACCAATTGGACAGTATTTATACCAATTTTAAGACCGCTGCCCAACTTCGGTATGATACGGGAGAAACAGGTAAGTTGGAATTTATTTCAGCCTCTTCAGAATTTCAACAGATTCAAGTATTAAGGCAACAAGCCTTTGATGATATTGAAATAGCCAAACGTGCCTTAAAACAATATTTGGGAACGGATGAATCCATTGAAACGATTAGTGAACCATACAAAACATTGGATTTTATGGCAATGTTAGATTCCACTTCGGTGGCCAATAACCCAATGTTGCAATATGCGTTGCAAAATGCCGAAGTAAGCAAGGCAAATGTGGGTGTTGAGAAATCACAATTCCTGCCGAAATTCAGCTTATCGTATGGCAGGCAGGTTGTAGATGATGTTTCAGGCTTCAACACCTATCAGGCGGGTATTAGCATTCCGCTATGGTTTTTTCCGCAGAAGTCAAGGGTAAAAGCAGCAAAGGCAGACGCAATGGTAGCAGAGAATCAATATTTGGAGCAAAAGGCGGTTACAGAAAGTCGCGTGTCGCAATTGACCAAATCCCTTGAAAAAACAAAGAAGATTTTGCAATATTACGAAGAAGGCGCACTATTGTTGGCAGAACAGCAAATTACCACAGCGCAATTGGCATCCAAGGAAGGCGAAATAGATTATGTCAATTATATCACAATTCTCAACAGTGCCATCAGGATAAAACAAAACCATTTGCAATACATAAACCAGTTTAACCAACAATCCATTGAGATACAATATCAATTGGGCAATTTATAATCTTAAAAAAAGAAAAATGAAGAATATATTATTAGTAAGTACCGTATTATTTACACTTATGTTTATGAGTTGTAACGATGCCCCAAAATCTGAACTCGGGCATAACGAAGCGGAGGTTGGGGAAGATGCGCACGGCGAAGGCCACGACGAGGAAGAAGGAGTTGTAGTGCTTACAAAGCAACAGGCCGAAAACATCGGTTTAAAAACGAAAACTCTGGAGGAACGAACTTTAGGAAACAACATTAAGGTAACAGGAACGCTGCAACTTTTTCCACAGGATAAGGCGAACATCAGTCCGTTTGTTGGTGGAAATGTGAGTTCCATTAAGGTAGTACCTGGAGATAATGTAAGTAAAGGACAGGTATTGGCATATATTGAGCATCCCGATATCATTGCAATGCAACAGGAATTTCAGGAAAAAAATGACGAACTGGTCTTTTTGAAACAGGATTTTGAACGCAAGCAGACCCTTTATGATAAAGGCGTTTCTTCTGGCAAGGAATTTCAGATGGCGCAGTCAAAATTTCGTTCCACAACATCCAGCGTCAATGGTTTGCGTTCCCAATTGAGACTGTTGGGCATCAACCCGGACAAGGTGGCTGAAGGCCAAATATATTCCGCAGTTCCCATTATCACGCCCATAAGTGGCTATGTGGATGAAGTAATGATTAGTCTGGGCGATTATGTGGCACAACAATCCAAAATGTTCTCAATAAGCGATAATTCAAAGATTTATGTCAACTTCAAAGTATATGAGAAGGACATAAAGCAAATCAAGAAAGGGCAACAGATATATTTTTCAACGGCTTCTCGTCCGGACGAACTGCTTAAGGCAACCGTTAGGTCTGTTGGCAAAACCTTCAATACTGACCCAAAAGCATTGGAAGTTTTGGCAGATATTGAGAACAAGGATAAAAACCTGTTGCCGGGTATGTACGTGGAAGGACGCATAGTGCAGGGCGAGAAAAAAGGTTTTGCAGTACCGGAAGCTGCCATTATAAAAGAAGGCGAGCAATCCTTTATTTTTATTTTGGATGAAGATGAAGCAATGGAAGCGAACAAAATGAAATTTAAAATGGTACCCGTAACGGTTGGACTAACTGATTTGGGCTTTGTTGAAGTCAATCTTCCTGCCGAAGTTTCAACGGATGCCAAAGTGGTCATCAAAGGAGCTTATAACCTGTCTTCTGAAATGGTTAAAGGCGAACTGGAACACGACCATTAATTCAAGAAAAACCAAAGGTTTTGATTCCGAGTTTGTTTATCGTCTTAATTAGTTTGTTAAAAATTAGAAAACAGGCTCGGTTCAAAATCGATTAAAAATTTAAAAAATTCATAATATGAAGGAAATAAAAGCATTTATAAAACCGAACCGAATCCAAAGAGTCATTGAAGCACTATCTGATAATGGGTTCAAAAGTATGACCCTTTCACAAGCTGAAGGCACTGGTGCATTCAAATCAAAAGGTGCAAGACCGTCGCTGGATTTTCACGTTACAGACAGTCCAGTGGTTAAGCTGGAACTGGTCTGCCAAAATGAGGAAGCCCAAGCGGCCATTGAAACAATTATAGCCAACGCCAAAACCGACGGGCCTGGAGATGGTATTATATATATAGCAAATATTGAAGATGCCTTTCAGATTAAAACTGGAGATTCCTTAAAACGGTACGACCTATAAAACACTTTATCACAAATGGAAAAAATAGTCCAACTACTTGAAAGCAAAGGGATACGACCTACGGCTATGCGCCTTATGACTTATAAGCGTTTAGCAGAATTAGAGGTGGCCATCAGTCTTGGCGATTTGGAAAAGGATTTTAAGGTCAGTGAAAGAAGCACCCTATTTAGGACTATGAAAGCGTTTGAGGAAAAAGGTATTGTACATCAAATTGAGGATGGGACAGGTGTTATAAAATACGCCCTTTGCGAAGAAAATTGTGAGTGCGAGGTTGGCAACGACCTTCATATACACTTTCATTGCAACAATTGTAATGAAACTGTCTGTTTAACAGAGCATAAAATCCCTCATATCAACTTACCTGATGGCTACATTACCGAGGATATCAACTTGGTGGTAAAGGGCATTTGTGAAAAATGCAGCGACAATCTGGATTAAACGTTTGGTTTTTAAATTCAATTATCATTTATAAATAGTGAGCAATGATAACAATCTATAAAAAAGAGGCTACTGTATATATGGTGGCAGAGAATAAGCTGGATGCCAAGGATTATGAAAACTTGATACCGGTCTTAACAGAACATATAACTGCATATCAGGAAGTTTCCTGGTACATTGAAATGCAAAATTTTGAAGGCTGGACGGTAAGTGCCTATTGGAAGGGCATTGAATTAAATCTTCCGAATGAAACACATTTAAAGCGTGTTGCTTTAGTGGGTAGCGTTAAATGGCAGGAGCAATTTACCGAGGCATTGCTTCCTTTTTCAGAGGCACATATAAAATTTTATAAGCCAGAAGAAAAAGACGATGCCAAAGAATGGATTAAAAAAAATAGTAAAAAATGAAAAAACTACAAATAAAAATCCCGGTTATCCTACCGCAAGTTCCAAACGAAAAAGATAATTGTGTTGAAAGGCTTATTCAAGAACTACAGGCTAAAGAGGGTATTGAAAAAGTGCACGTTGCCGATACAAAAGAAGATGCCACGCCACAGCTCTGTTTTCATTATGACCCCGATATTATTTCCATAGACCGCATTCAATCTCTCGCAGAACGGACAGGTGCCGAGATTACCGAAAAATACGGGCATTTGCTCATTGAGGTTAAAGGAATCAGACATACAAGACAGGCACGTTCCATAGAGAAAAGCCTTTTGGCAATCAATGGGGTTTTGGAGGCTTCCGTTTCGGCCTCTGGAATGGTGCGCCTTGAGTTTGATAAAAAGCAAACAAATTTTGATGAAATAAGTAAACAGATTGAAAAGGAAGACCTTCAGGTTCAGCGGAGTTCTTCAAACGAAAATAATTACACCGAAGCATCCAAAAAAAAACAGGAACGTTCAAAGAAGGAAGATACTAAAGAGCAAACTTCCACAGAGGGCCACGAGCACAAGGAGGGCGAGACCCACGAGGAAGGAGAAGAGCACGCCCATGGTGGGGTTTTCGGTAAAAATACGGAGCTTATTTTTTCCATTATCTGTGGGGCACTTCTCGGGATAGGTTTCGGGCTTTCTTATGTGGAATCCATCCCGGATTGGGTCAGTCTTACTTTGTACATTGGCGCGTACTTTTTCGGTGGTTTCTTTACGGCCAAGGAAGCGGTTCAAACTGTGGCCAAGGGTGGTTTTGAAATTGATTTTTTAATGCTGGTCGCTGCCATTGGTGCCGCCATTCTGGGAGAATGGGCAGAAGGTGCACTGTTGTTGTTTTTATTTAGCCTTGGGCACGCCTTGGAACATTACGCAATGAACAAAGCAAGAAAAAGCATTGCTGCGCTTGCAGACCTTGCACCAAAAACAGCATTGCTTAAAAAAGATGGCAAGACCGAAGAAGTTGGAATTGAGCAATTGAGTATTGGCGATATTATAGTGGTCAAGCCCAATAGTAAAATATCCGCAGATGGCGTCGTGGTCAACGGAAAAAGCAGTGTAAACCAGGCCCCTATTACTGGGGAAAGTGTACCCGTGGATAAACTTCCCGTGGAAGATACAGGCAGGGACTATTCGGTAGACGATGATATTAAGGATGAAAATCGGGTATTTGCCGGAACTATCAACGGTAATAACACGCTGGAAATAAAGGTAATCAAAGAAGCCAAAGACTCTACCCTGTCCCGACTGGTCAAATTGGTCAACGAGGCACAGACCCAGAAGTCCCCCACGCAACTGCTGACCGATAAGTTCGAAAAATACTTTGTGCCATCCGTACTGATACTGGTTGGTATCCTACTCTTTGCCTTTCTGGTCATTGACGAACCGTTTAGTGCCAGCTTTTATCGTGCAATGGCGGTATTGGTAGCTGCAAGTCCCTGTGCACTGGCCATTTCAACACCAAGTGCCGTATTGAGCGGTGTGGCAAGGGCAGCACGTGGCGGCGTGCTCATCAAAGGTGGGCGACCACTTGAGGATTTAGGGGTCATAACCGCTTTGGCTTTTGATAAAACAGGCACGCTTACCGAAGGCAAGCCCAAACTTACCGAAGTAGTACCATTGGGGGATATTGAAGAAAATGAACTGTTAAAGATAGCCGTTGCCGTTGAAAACTTGAGCGACCACCCTTTGGCCAAAGCCGTCGTAAGGGATGGGAAAGAGCGTCTGAAAGGTACTGATATTATCGATGCGTCAGATTTGGAAGCAGTTCTCGGAAAAGGTATCAAAGCTTCTTTGGGCAAGGATAAAATCTATATTGGAAACCTTGACTTGTACGAAGACCTCGATGAAGCAAAACCATCCGAAGATATATCGAATAAAGTAAAAGAACTTGAAGGTGGTGGAAATACTACGATGCTCATAAGAAGGAACAAAGAATATATAGGTATCATCGCCCTGATGGACACCCCACGGGAAGCGGCCAAGGAAACACTGAAAAAATTAAAGGAAATCGGTATCAAGCGGATGATAATGCTAACCGGGGATAATCAAAAGGTTGCCGATGCCGTTGCTAAAGAAATTGGGTTGACCGATGCCTGGGGAAGCCTGTTGCCAGAGGAAAAGGTAGATGCCATTAAAAAATTAAAAGAACAGGAATCCAAAGTCGCAATGGTAGGCGACGGTGTGAACGATGCCCCTGCAATGGCAAACAGCACAGTAGGTATCGCAATGGGTGCAGCGGGCAGTGATGTGGCCTTGGAAACTGCAGACATTGCCCTAATGGCCGATAAATTGGAAACCCTGCCCTTTGCCATAGGCTTGAGCAGGAAGGCAAAGGCAATTATCAAGCAAAACCTTTGGGTAAGCCTCGGTATTGTGGCATTGCTTATCCCATCGACCATTATGGGTTGGGCCAATATCGGTATTGCAGTGGTCATCCACGAAGGCTCAACATTACTTGTGGTTTTTAATGCGTTAAGGCTTTTGGCTTATAAGAAATAGCATCAAATATATGTTTTGAAAAAAGGGTTTGCTTTTGAATTAATATTGCAATGACTAAAACGGAAAAGATACTATTAAATCACGGTATTCGACCTACTCAAATGAGGTTGAAGATATACAAGTTCCTGAAAAGGAAGCAAAGTGCCGTGTCCTTTTCCGATTTGAAAAAGGCTTTTGTTCAAAAGAGCGAAACCAATAAAACAGCAAACAGAACGACATTTTATCGAAATCTCAAGATTTTCGAGGATAAAGGGCTGATTCATCAGATTAATGATGGGGTCGGAGTGGCAAAATATGCTATTTCTGATGAAAACGCCAAAGATAAATACGGTATAGATTTACATCTGCATTTTCATTGTACCGATTGCAGAAGAACAATCTGTTTACCGAATAAGATATCGAAAGAAAGCTTGCCAGACGATTATGAAGTGAGAAATGTGAACCTGATATTAAAGGGAATATGCGAAAAATGCAGCAGTAATTTACTTTAATAAACAAACGAACAAATTAGATTGATTTTGAAAAAAAGCACTTTTATAATAACTAAAATGGACTGCCCTTCAGAAGAGCAGATGATTCGGATGAAGTTAGAGTCTTATGCTCAAGTAAAACACTTGGATTTTGATATTCCAAACAGAAAATTGGAAGTATATCACGTGGACGACGTCAAGGCGATAAAAACGTCTATAGCCAGCTTAAAACTTGGGGATTCCTTAGAAGGAACCACAGAAGCCGAACCACCCGTAATGGAAGACCAATCCAAACAAAAAAGAATCCTATGGTGGGTCTTGGGCATCAACTTTGGCTTTTTCGTTATCGAAATGACCACCGGTTGGATTTCTTCTTCGATGGGTCTTGTGGCAGACTCATTAGATATGCTGGCAGATTCCATCGTATATGCATTAAGCCTATTTGCGGTAGGCGGTGCCATTTCAAGAAAAAAGAAGGTTGCGAAATACAGCGGATACTTTCAGATGGCATTGGCAACACTTGGGTTTGCAGAGGTCTTGAGAAGGTTTTTTAGCAATACCGAAACACCCTTGTTTCAATGGATGATTATCGTTTCAATTTTCGCATTGGCAGGTAATTTGATATCGCTCTGGCTCATCAACAAGGCAAAGAGTCAAGAGGCTCATATGCAGGCAAGTGCCATTTTTACATCCAATGATATTATTGTTAATGGTGGTGTTATAGTAGCTGGGGTGCTGGTTTATTTTCTGAATAGTAAATGGCCCGATTTAGTGATTGGCGGCATCGTTTTCACTTTTGTAATGCGCGGTGCATTGAGAATATTGAAATTATCGAAGTAGTTTTTAAAATGATATCAAACTTGATTTGAACATATGAAAAAGAAAAAAATAAACTTACGTGACTTAGAACCAAAAAAACAACAAGGCGAGCACAGTCACGACGATGGCCATAACCACGGTAATGGTAGTGCATTCAAAACCTATGTACCTGCAATCATAAGTTTTACAATGCTTATCATTGGTATAGGTTTAGATTATTTTGATGTTTCCTTCTTTAAGGATTGGATTCGTATTGCTTGGTATGGTATTGCATATCTTCCTGTAGGGTTTCCTGTTGTAAAAGAAGGATGGAAAAATCTTATAAAAGGCGATGTTTTTACCGAGTTCTTTTTAATGTCTATAGCAACTATTGGGGCATTTATAATAGGTGAATATCCCGAAGGCGTTGCGGTAATGCTATTTTATGCAGTAGGCGAATTATTTCAAAGTGCTGCTGTAAATCGTGCAAAAGGAAATATAAAAGCATTATTAGATGTTAGACCTAAAGAAGCCAATGTATTTCGTGAGGGAGATTATAAAAGTGTTTCGCCTGAAGTTGTCAATATTGGAGAGAAAATTCAAATTCGTGTAGGTGAAAAAATTCCATTGGATGGCATTTTATTATCCGAAAAAGCATCTTTAAATACAGCTGCGTTAACAGGAGAAAGCAAACCAGATTCCATTCAAAAAGAAGCAAAGGTTTACGCGGGTAGTATTAATTTGGAAAGCGTTATTGAAGTTGAGGTAACCAATAAGTTTGAAGACAGTTCTATTGCGAGAATATTAGACTTGGTTCAAAATGCAACAGCACGTAAATCTAAAACAGAATTATTCATCAGACAGTTTGCTCGTATCTACACACCAATTGTAGTGTTTTTAGCTATTGGTGTTACTTTTATACCTTACTTTTTTGTAGATGATTATGTGTTTAGAGATTGGTTATACAGAGCATTAATTTTCTTGGTAATATCTTGTCCTTGTGCGTTAGTGATTTCAATTCCATTAGGATATTTCGGTGGATTGGGAGCAGCTTCAAAAAATGGAATCTTATTTAAAGGTGCTTCATTTTTAGATGCAATGACCAAGATAAATACTTTGGTAATGGACAAAACAGGAACCGTAACTAAAGGTGTTTTTAAAATCAAAGAAGTAAAAGCAATTGATTGGAAAGAAACCGAATTTATGCAATATTTAATGGCGATGGAAGAACAATCCACGCATCCAATTGCTAAAGCAATTTTAGAGTATAAATCAGAAGGAGAAGATTTTGAAGCTCAAGACGTTTCTGAAATTGCAGGTAAAGGATTAAAAGGAATTGTAAATGGTAAAACAGTTTTAGTAGGAAATAAAGCCTTAATGACTGCGGATAATATAAATGTTCCAACGGAAACGGAATCTATTGTAGAATCGATAGTATTAGTTGCAATCGATAATCAATTTGCAGGTTATGTAGTCATAGCAGATGAATTAAAGGAAGATGCAAAAGAAACAATTACAGCATTACACAAAGTAGGCATTAAAAATATTATGATGCTTTCTGGTGATAAAGATTCCATTACTCAACAAGTCGCTAAAGAACTAAATATTGAAAATGCTAAAGGTGGTTTATTACCAGAAGATAAGTTAAACGAAGTTGAAATTTTAAAAAAGAATCCTGAAAATAAAGTAGCATTTATAGGGGATGGTATAAACGATGCGCCTGTTTTAGCAGCAAGTAACGTTGGAATTGCAATGGGTGGTTTGGGTAGTGATGTAGCTATTGAAACAGCAGACGTTATCATTCAAACCGACCAACCTTCAAAAGTAGTTAGAGCCATTAAAATAAGTCGTTCCACACGAAAAATTGTTTGGCAGAATATCATTTTAGCTTTTGGTGTTAAAGTCATTGTCTTAATTTTAGGAGCAGGTGGTTTAGCTACAATGTGGGAAGCAGTTTTTGCAGATGTAGGAGTAGCATTATTAGCAATTTTAAATGCAGTTAGATTACAACGAATGAGTTGGTAATTGTCCCCACAACCCAAAACCCAGTTTTTTCGTACCTCAAAATCCTCTGTCTTTTGTTTTGTTCCGCTATCCACCGCACTTGTAGTTTTTGGTTGCCAACCCTCACACAGCACATTGCTTATTTTATTTGCTATTATATTTTAAAAGTAGTACAATAAAAAAGCAAAGAGCTGTTGCCATCCCTCACACCAAAAACTACCCCAAGCTATGTTTACATAATGGGTAGTTATAATAGCAGCCGCTACACCCACCGCATCACCAAAGCTGTAGTTATAACGCCATTATGTAAAATAGCCGCTTTTCCCACGCGCACACCCGAACTTTCAATAAAAATCTGAACTAAATTGAAACAATAGCCATTTGAAATTTTAGCTTAAAATGATGCATATTCGTTACCTCATTCAAGCTGCACAAAACCATCGTTAAGTCCAAGTATTCCTTACCTCAAGTCTTTGTTTGTTTCATTTCGTTAACAAATATAAAAGACCACTTTTCCCCACCTCCCAAGTCAGCGGTTATAAAAAAATAGGTTCATAAAATGTAGTAATACGCCATAGCATATTGCTTTTTCTCGTACCTCAAAAAAACAAAAAGCTATTGCCTAAAAGTCCTGTATAAGTAGCTTGTTTAAATGCTGTTTTATCAAACAACTATTTAAAACGCTACCCATACAAACGCTTCATCCCACGCTCAAATTGAAAACAACCTATTTTTTTAAGAGTTTATGCCCCAAAAAGTGAATTAAGTTGAACAAAAAAAATAATAAAAAAAGGTAGCAAATATATGTGGCTTCCTTCTGCCAACGCGCAAGGCTATAAAGGTCAAGCCCTACGGGTTTTGAAAAAAATCTCCACCCCAATATTATTTAAAAAAGAGGGTAGTATTTTTTCCAAAAACCTTGACAGCCTTATCCACGCCACAAGAACATACGGCTTTCTTTTTTTATTGTTTTTCTTTTAAAAAATTAATGGTGCGAAGCGTAGCGAAGCAATTTTAAATTGGATAGCTATGTCAACTTTTGAACTGAAAACACACCAAATCGGAAGAACCTACTCGCAACCTCATTTTTTTATCCTGAACAAAGGGCAAAACAGCGGAAAGCCTTTAATAAATCCCTGTCCTAATTGTTTTGTGGTATCTACATCAACCGAAGAAGAAAAACAAACCCTTTACCATTTATCAATGATGTTGCAAATAGGCGGTTTTTATGCTTATTATTTAAAAGGCAGTGTTATTCCGTTTATCTCAATAGATGATTGCAGAAACACCTTAAAAAATAGTTACACATCGTTGTTAAATGATGAATTTGAGTTACAAAAGCATATTAATATAGTGTCAGCAATTTGTAAAAAAGAAGCTGAACTTAAAAAAGTAATTTCAAAAATGGCAGATTTAAAGGTGTCATACATACAAAATCTATTTTCTAAAAAGCAAAATCGGGCAACAAAGGGCAACAAAAACCAAATCAATCTATTAGCATAGTATTTGCCATATATTACTTGTGTTGGTTAAAGACCGTACCAAGTCCGTACCAACTCCGAACAAGTAGTAATTTTAAATTTTATATACAATGGGTGTTATTTCACAAGGAATCCTGGGCGGTGTATCAGGAAAAGTAGGAAACGTAGTCGGTGCTTCTTGGAAGGGTATTGACTACTTGAGAATCAAACCTTCAAGCGTGGCAAATCCACGAACAGAGGGGCAAGTTAACCAAAGAAACAAGTTTACTGTTACTTTGGAGTATCTTCAACCAAATTTAGGCTTTATCCAAAAGGGATATAAGTCTTATGCGGTGCAAAAAACAGAGTTTAATGCTGCAATGTCTTATGTATTGAATAATGCTATTACAGGAGCTGCACCAAACTTTACTGTAGATTATGCTTTAGCTTTATTAAGTAGAGGTAACTTATCAGGAGCGTTAAACCCTGCAACAGATTTAGCAACTGCTGGACAAGTTGAGTTTACTTGGGATGATAACTCTGCTGAAGGTAATGCAAATGCAACCGATAAAGCAATGGTTTTAGTTTACAATCCAAGTAAAAAAGAATCAATGTATATTCTTGATGGTGCTGATAGAACTGTAGGATCACAAATCATTACAATTCCAAATACCTATGCAGGAGATACTGTTGAGCTTTTTATGGCATTTACTACAGCAGATGGTAGTATTGTGTCAAACAGCGTTTATTTAGGCTCTGGAACAGCTAATTAACGGTTGATGTTTAAATAATAAAACCGTTCTACACGAACGGTTTTATTTTTATCGTTTAATAAGTTCCTAATTTTATCTATTATTTCTTTCCTTTGATTAGTTCTTATAATCAAATATTTGTTGCCTTATTGTTGCCTTTTTAATTGAAATCCCTTATAAATAAGGGTTTCTTAATTTCCGAGAGGAAAGTCAGAAGCAATGAACTATAGCCGATGTTGTAAGCTGGCTTTTTTATTTTTAAAATTTCCACCACGGTTTTTTCGGTTCCATTGGTTTTATTTCCTTTTCTATTACCCAAAACGATTTATCAAACTTTTCATTCAGTGTTTTTTCGGTCAGATTGTGTCCGTAAGGATAAATTCCGTCTTCAAGTCCGTTTTGAATTCTTTTGATTAGTCTTTGTCCAGGCCAACAAGTTGTTCCGTCTCCAAGTTCAACCGCAATATTTATTTCTCCTTGTGGGTCATTGTCGTCCGTTATCCACTTTGAATTAGACACATTTTTAATCAGAGTTTCTCCAATATAAGCCGAAATCGAAAATACAATTCCGCCCAAATTTTTAGAAAGTCGACCACCTTTAATTGGTCGTCCATCTTTTGTGTATTTTTGGATAAATCGGTCAATTTCTAATAAACTACCAATAGAATAGTCCAATTCAATTCCGTCAGATTTGAATACTTTTACAGTCCAATCAGATTGTTGTTTTATATCTTCTAATAATGTTGCCATTCGTGTTTTTTAGCTGTCTTGTCCTGAAATATGGCTACAGGTTAATAATTGATTTACGC
>TARA_R100000353_G_scaffold26010_4_pt1 | contig 25615 bp, 22 predicted proteins | sample TARA_R100000353 | Tara Oceans TARA_R100000353 (sample SAMEA2620663) | marine metagenome | biome: marine biome (ENVO:00000447); feature: surface water layer (ENVO:00002042); material: "saline water (ENVO:00002010), including plankton (ENVO:xxxxxxxx)" | depth 5 m | reverse complement strand
AGCTCTGAGAACAAAAGAAGAGTCTGGTAGTTATGTTGTAGATAACTTTGATATTAAATTCAAAGAAAATCCAGATGATGCTTCAACACTTCTTTTGGAAATTTCTCCCGGTATTGCATACACAAATGGTTATAGAGTAAGTAAAACAGCACCTACTAATATTACTGTGAATAGGTCACAGACCACTACAGATGTACAAGAAAATGTAAATGTTCCGGCAAACTTTGGTAACTATGTTCGTGTTACCAGTAATAAAGGTTTGCCTGATGTTGGTGTTAATGATTTTGAAACTTATGGTCTGTTTACAGATACCATGTCCAATATCAATCTGACAGGTAGTAAAATTGGTACAGCAAAAGTTCGTTCTGTTGAAACTGAGGGGTCTAATTACAGATACTACTTATTTGATGTGAATATGAATGCTGGCCAAAACTTCAGAAACACAAGAGCTATTGCTGTTGATTCTGACAATGGTGCAGATTTAATCTTAGAAAATAGTATTGCTGTACTTAAAGATGCTGGAAATAACAATGTATTCTTTGACCTTCCTAGAACAAGACCATCAGATGTAGGCACAGCTACAAGCGGTCTTTTAGATATTAATCTGACAGTTCAGAGAAGATTCCAAGATACAACTGACGGAACAGGTAACGTAACTTTAACCGTAACAGGAACAGAGACTTTTGTAGATACTGGTCTCTGGATTGTAGCTAGAACAGATACAGGTGCTATTATTACACCTAACAGTATTACGGGTTCTGGAACCAACTCTGTTACGATTGATACTAGTGTCAACAGCACTACAATTGAAATTATTGGTTATGTTTCTAGAGGTTCAGATGCAAAGCATAGAACCAAAACACTTTCGCTTGACAGTGATCATACTGGTGCAATTGAAAGTGATGGTGCTGGTCTAAGATTTGTAACACTTCCTGATGTTGACATTCACCAATTCAAGCATATTCTTGATGCTGATAGTGTTGACATTTCTGCTAGAGTATTTACTGATAACGGTCAAAGAGATAACTTCTATCAGAGAGGCCGGGTAATCCTTAAGGGTGGACAATCATTACCTACTGGCGGGACTATTAGGACAGTTTATAATCACTTTGAACATGGTGCAACAGGTGACTTCTTCTCCCGTAACTCCTATATTGGTGCGGTAGACTATGAAGACATTCCATCTCACAGACTGACAAATGGTTTTGATGTTGAACTAAGAGATGTTCTGGACTTCAGAAGTGTTAAAGATAGTGTGTCTACTGGATTTGACGGTGGTGGTGCTATTATTCATGCACTGCCTAGAAATACTGATGTAATCACTACTGACATTAAATATTACAAGTCAAGAAAAGATATCTTGGTTGCAACAGAAGACCCTGATAATCCAGTTGTATATATTGAGGGCAGACCACAATTAAATCCACAATCTCCTGTAGTACCAGACAACACAATGAAGTTGTATGATATTGCTTTAAATCCATACACTGATAACGAAGATGATTTGTCTATTAGTGTAATTGATAATAGACGATACACAATGCGTGACATTGGTGACATTGAACAGAGAATTGATAATCTTGAAGAAGCGGTTACACTTAGTATGTTGGAACTTGAAACTTCGGCCCTTGAAGTTTTAGATTCTAATGGTAACAATAGATTTAAAAATGGTTTCTTTGCTGACAACTTCAAAGACTTAACTTTCTCTGACATTTTCTCCAATGATTACCGGGCTAGTCATAACGACAGAGAAAATTCTATCATGCCTAGTGTCGGTGCAAAAAATGTTAGACTTCTCTATGATTCTGATGGTTCTACCAACACGGTCAGAAAAGGCGATAATGTATATCTGAGTTATAGTGAAACTGTTGAAATCAATCAAAATGTGGCAACAGGTATTGAAAACATTAACCCATTTGATGTTATTCTTTACAACGGCACGTTAATTCTGTCACCTAATGTTGACGCTTGGCGAGAAGATGTATTAGAAGATAGACCAAGAATTGGTTTACCTCGTCGTGATAGAAACAGAACAAGACACCCACGGCGCAGAAGACATAGAGCAAGGCTGTTAAGAAGACCTATCAGAGTTGCAGTTGATCCAAATCGTATCAACACAAATAACCCTAATAATCCAAATAGCTTAGAGAGTTTTGGTAACATTTCTGTTGGTGATGTTATTGATGTTCCTGATCAGGTAATTAGCCGAACAACTTCTCGCAACACCAGTACTCGGCGTGGTAGAAGAACTACAACTACTACAACTACACTTAGAACTCTTGTAGGACGCAGAGTTATTAGTATCACTCTGTTACCATTTATCAGACACAGAAAAGTATTCTTTAGAGGAACAGAACTTGCTCCTGATAGACAGCACTTCCTGTTCTTTGATGATACTAATATTACTGGTTATGCTAGAGAAGAAACATTCCAAAGATTCGGTGACGGGAATGGACTGGCTTCTTACATCGCTGGAAGATTTGCTGATGTTGACTCTCATCCACAAGGTGCGGGTACACTGAGAACTGATGCCAATGGTACAATTGAAGGTTCGTTCTTCCTGCCAAACAATGATACTTTGAGATTTGATGCTGGTAGAAAGATTGTAAAACTTACGGATATTCAATCCGCTAATGAAAACAACGCATTATCTTTTGCAGCTGCTGGATATGAAGCAGAAGGTGTAAGAGTTGTCTTCCAAGATGTTGTTACAACTTCTACATCCAGTAGAACTACAGTATCTCAAATACCAAGACGGCGTGATCCTATTGCACAATCCTTCCAAGTTTCAAATACCGCTGGTGCATTTATCACTTCTATTGATGTATACTTTGCTAGTATTGATAGTGACGTTCCTGTTCGTCTTGAACTGCGTCCTGTCAGAAGTGGTGTACCATCTCAGGATGAGATTGTCACAGGCGGCGTTGTAGTCAAACAGGGCAGTGAAATTTCAAATGTTACTCCATTGTCTGAAGCAGTTGCTGCTGGCGAAGGTGGTATGGCCTTGATTAGATCAAGACCTACTAAGTTTGAATTTGATGCTCCTGTTTATATTCCGGGTAATACAGAACATGCATTTGTTCTTCTTGCCAATACTCAAGGATATAATGTTTATGTTGCAGAGATTGAAGAATTCCTTGTAGGGTCTAATACTAGACGTGTAAGAAAGCAACCAACTCTTGGTTCCTTCTTTATGTCTCAGAATGCTATCACATGGACACCTGATCAGCGCAGAGATATGATGTTTAGGTTGCGCCGTGCAGAGTTTGAAACTAGTGGGTCTGCATTATTTGATAATGATGCTGTACCTACAGCAAGATTGCCACGAGCTCCTATTGAGTTAACAGCTGGTGACAGTGATGTTACTGTATTCATGCCAAACCACGGGTTCACAATCAACGATAAAGTTGAATTAACTGGACTTGACTCTAGCAGGACATATGGTGATTTGACAGGTGCCAGCTTGCTTGGTGAAAGAACAATTACTAAAGTAGATGCTTTCGGGTATCAGTTTAAGGCAGACTCTGCTACTACCAAAAACGCATTTGTTGGTGGTCGGAGAGTTGTTTCTGAACAACAGGCAATCATGGATGAGGTAACACCAAATCTAGATGTGTTTAATTTAGAACCAACTACTGCAAACTTTAGTGCTAGTTTCACTGACTTTGTATCTTTAACAAAAGCAAATCTCACAACCAACACTGCATATGGAACTTTTGAAGATATTGATATTATTCCAAATACAACAATAGTTTTTGATACTCCAAGAATTATTGCATCTGAAAGAGTTGAAGGTGATGAGGCTACACTTGGTGGTGCTTCCACTCCTAGAAAGTCTGTAGAGATTACTGGTAGTCTGTCTACCAGAGACACATATGTTTCGCCAGTGATTGATCTTCAGACAGCATCCTTGACAACAGTTAACAATATTGTTGACAACCCTGTTGACTCTGATGGTGCTGAAGGTGTGAATGACACAACAAACGTTCCTATCACATATGTTGCAGAGACTGATCCAGATGGAACATCTCCTGCAAAGCACGTTACAAACCCAATCTCTCTTGCTGAACCAGCTGTCGGATTGAAAGTATTAATTGGTGCTAACGTTCCTACAGGGTCTTTCATTGATCTTTACTTCAGAACCACAGAGCCTGGTGCTGATGTAGACATGGATGACGTTAACTACACTAAAGCAACAATTGATACTGAAATGGCAACTACTGATAATCCTAATATATTCCGTGAACATGTTTACACAATTGGTGGATTAGGTGGTACACTTACACCATTCACAACTTTCCAATTGAAGATTGTGTTCCGTGCACAAAACTCTTCTAGAGTACCACGGATTAAAGACTTGAGAGCAATCGCATTAGGAACTTAATGAATGTCTGATGATTATGTAAAAGTTGATGGTCACCCCGGACTAGTAAAAGATACTGTGTCTGGGGTTGTACTAAATACAGACATGACAGGCTTAGAAGCTGCTAAAAGAAAAAAGCAAGCGTTATCTGAAGATAAAAAAAGATTGAACAAGTTAGAGGATGATGTAAGTGAAATTAAAAGACTTTTGGAGAAATTGGTAAATGACAACTGATAGTTTTCCTTTACGATTAGATACTAGTACTGGTGTCATTAAATTTATTGAAACTGACTCAGATGACCTTATTGTTTTGGCGGCAAAATGTGGTGAATATCTTGCTGACATTCACGACTCTACATCAAAAGGTTGGTGGGAGTTAAAAGGCGGCACCGGCGCTGACGGATTTGTTGGGACCATTCAAGATACTTACTGGAATGTAGATAATACAGATGGTGCATCAACGACTTCTAGTTATGCTATTTCTACAGACACTTATCATTTGGGGCTGGTAACAACACAAAATGTCAATCAAAAATCACCACCTTCAGGTGATGCTTTAGTATACCCTTTAAGATATGATAGAACTTTAGGGGGACTTCAAGAGATTGGTGACTCTGGGGGTTCTGATCCAGCTTACACAGCTGTTCAAGACGCCATTCTTAGTCTGATTTACCAGCACGATCTGCCGGGTGTTTATAGAATGGCAGCGTCGTATAAACACACTAGTTCCCCTTCTGATCATACTGTATTGAGTACTTTTGCTGACGTTCAAGCAGAATATTTAGATAGTGATGAGTGGAGACTAGTTCTTAATCTTGATCAAGAATTTGATAACGCTTCGGGGTCTTTAGATGACCATGAAAGAGTTAGAATTTATCAGAAAACTGGCATTACCGCTGGTTCTGCCACAGACACTCTTATTAAAAGTAAAAGACCAGATGGTGGACTAAGACTTTTGAAACGCAGAAACATTGGTGCTATTTTCCTTGGTGTAGGTGTAATGGCTGGTAATGATGAAACTTCTACAAACCTAGAAATGCAAGAGTTTTTTGCAGGTGGCCTTTTAAATAGACTTATGGACAATCAAGGTCAAAACAGACCCGGACATTTCCAAATTACTACAAGTGCTACACCACCAGCTGGGTATAGAAATCTTGGTAAATACCAAGACCTTAGAAAAGCAATTGTAGACAATGGTGGACTTACTCAAACTATTGGTGGTAATGGGGGTGAATCTACAGGTGGCGCCTATACAGGAAACTTTACAAACCGAGCTGCGTTGCGGAGTCAAAGAAGACAAGGCCAGCTGATCAATGTGTATCCAAACCAACGCCAAAACCAACGTCAACGAGGCGTCTTTAGACAATTGGTAAATTTCACTGCCAACTTTACTCAAACACTCAGCAATCAATCTTTTGAGATTAATGCATACTACTTACATGTTAAAATTTAATGAAGGATTTTATTTAGAATGTTAACACAGAATGACCTTTTGAAAGAAAAATATGTGAAACCAATTTGGCTCAACATTGAAAAATCAATTATTGAAGTTGAAGAACACACAAAAGTGGGTAAGATTGAAAGAAAACAAAACCTAACAGTAAAAAAGTGGGAAGACCCGGAAGAAACCAAAGAAAATATTCTTTTTAATACCATCACTGAAATTTACTCACCAGAAGAAATTGATGCGTTTACAGAAACTTTTAATAAAGAAGAAAAAGAAAAACATGAACGCCTCAAAAAAGAAGATGAGCAGGGTAGAGAGTTGGACAGACTTGAACAGCTGTTTAAAACAAAATTGGATATTTTCAATATTCCTGCTATTTTTGAATCAGAAGACAGAGAAGCAAAATCCTCTATTAGAAGAGCTAAGTCTGATGTAGAGGCAACTGCTCTTGCTGTTATGCTGATGATGAAAGAAATGGAAAACAAAAGTGGTGAAGACCTTTGAGATAAAAGACAAATTTGTATTATCAAAGTTAAATCATATTGAATCTAGACTATTAAATATAAATTATGATAATGTGCTAGTTGAAGACCATGAATGTTTTGATGAAAAAAATCGTAGGCTTTCTGAAGAATATTTAAAACATATTATGCTTCAGCGAGACAATCACAAAGGATATCCTTCTCGGCAGCCTCGTTATTATAATTCTAAATATGGTAAGGATGTGATTGATGATGAAATCTATAAACACAAATGTTCTTTAACTGAGTATATGTTTTGCCAAAGAATATGTTTAGATGTATTTTATCCACCTAAATCATATTGTGACTGGCATAATAATGCAAATGCAAGTGGATATGGAATAATGTTCACTTGGTCCGAAACAGGTGAGGGTGATTTTAGATATTGGGATAATGATAAAAAAGAAGTGATTATTATTCCAGATAAAAAAGGATGGAATGCCAAACAGTTTTATTTTGGTGCTTATGATGAACCAGAAAAATTAGTATACCATGCATCTTCAAATGATTGTTTGCGATATAGTATGGCATTTAATTTTATGGATGAAAAAGAAGTTTGGGAAGATACAATTGAAATGTTGGTGAGTGATGAATAATGGCATTATTATTGTAGCAACCAATTTTGTAAAATACTACAATTCTGCTTGTTACTTAGCTGAGACAATTAAAGACTATGCCCCCAATTTTAGCATTACATTATATACAGAAAAAGAATTTTTAAATTCTAAATCTAAAATTTTTGATAATGTTGTAACTGATATTCCTGCGCATGTAAATCCAACGGTTAATATCAGAACTAAAATGTGGTGTATGTCAAATTCGCCCTATGATACTACATTATACCTTGACGCTGATATGGAAGTTGTAAATTCTGAGTTTACAACTGTCTTTGATCAGATAAAAGATAATGATATGCTTTGGACAAGAATTACTAAAGATAGAGAATATGCTTTTAAAGGGGTAGATTTTGGTGAAGTGACTTTTGCTGTTCATGGCGGTTTATGTTTGTACAAATCATCTGCAAAAAAATTTATGATGGATTGGTATGAACTTTGGGTGAAACAATCTAATCATGAATGGTGGCCAGGAACTGAAAACCAATATCCAAAAACTTTACAAGGTTTTGACCAATTTGCTTTATGGTGGCTGCTAAATAAGGAGAGTGATAAATATAAATATTTAAAGTATGACTTTTTTGAAGATGATACAAGATGGAATGCAGTACATACTTTTCGTAAAGATTTAGGTCATGGGAATAATCCAATTATTTGTCATCATACTATACATAACTAAGGAACAGTAAATGGCTGAATATTCTATTTTAACAGCCGAACAGGGAACAGACACTACTTTTCAGATTGACGTGGTTGATGCTAACAGAAATCCCCGTGATCTGACAGGAATATCTGTTGCTGCAAAATTTAGAAAACAATATAACTCTAATATTGTTTATGAATTTACCGACTCTATTGGTACACCAGCAACAGATGGTATCATTAAACTCAACTTAGGTGCCGCCTTTACCAATACAATTGATGCTGGTAGGTATTTCTATGATGTAGAGATTACAACCACTACAGACACTACAGAACGTATTGTAGAGGGCATTCTAGAGATTACTCCGTCTGTCACTCAAGGTGCGAAAGCATTTAAGGCAAGCACCAAAAAAGTTCCCACTCAGTTGGCTGATCTCACAGATGTAGATGGAACTGCAACTCACAATCAAATTTTAAAATATGACAGTGCAAGTCAAAGGTATATTTTTGGCACAGCTGCTGGAATTGACTCTGGCGAAGTTTTGGCAATCGCAGATTCAGATTATATTTTAACTGTATACTCAGCAGGTAGTAATATCACAATTGATAGCGCTGGCGTAATTACAGGAACTGCCGCTGTTGACTCAGCAGCAATTGCAGATGCTTTGGCAGATGATGCATTCTTGATTGACGGGGGTTCCTTCTAATGGCCAAGACAGTTTATGTCAAAAAGGTAACTTCTGGCATACCAACTGGTGTAAGTTCAATTGGAGTCAGACAACTTAATGATGTAAATGATAGTGGTATTGGGGCGACTAATAAATATCTAGTATATAATGACTCTGCTAGTGAATTTAGATTTGCACCGATTGATGGTATTACTACCACTCTTAGAGCTCTAACAGATGTTGATGATGCTGATTTAAGTCCAACAAATAGATTTTTACAATATGATAGTGTAAGCACTAATTTTGTATTCAAATCACTTGAAGATATTACTGTAGGTGTTAGTAGTATTAATGGACTTACTGGTGATGTTATTTTATCACTGCTAGATTCATCTGATATTGGAAGCTTAACTTTAGATTCGTCTCAAGTTCTGACAATTGTTCAAGCAAATCAAGTTCAAGTAGATTCCATTGATGGTGGAACATTCTAATCGTTATAAATAAATATAAATTCAAGTTTATCAAGGTTTAGAAATGGCAATTATTAAGCATAAACGAAGTTCAGTAGCGGGCAATAAGCCTACCGATAGTGATCTAGCATTAGGTGAACTTGCGATTAACACCCATGATGGTGTGATCTTCTTTGAGCAGCAACGCAATGGTGAAGTCACTATTAAAGAGGTTGATGGTGCTGCAAAGGCTACTAACGTTTTCTATGTTTCTAAAGACGGCAGAGATAGTAATGATGGCACTACTCTTGCTAGAGCATTTCTTACGATTGATAAAGCACTTCAAGTTGCAGGGGAAAGACGTGGTACAGCCGGGTTAGACTCTGATGGTGCTGAAGGTTCTGTTCTTGAAACTAAAACAAGAAGAGATTTAGGACTCTACATTGATGGTGCCACATATGATATTGTATTTGGTACAAAGTTTAACCAAGTCTTCCAAGGACGTGCTGGTTCTTACACAAATGGCATTACAGAAGTAATTCGTAGTATTGATAAAACTAAAGATTTGATCAATGACATTTCTGCTGTAAGTTCTGATGCTAATGCACTTAGTAGGTCTAATGCATACTTTGATGAACTGCGAGATATCATTGAAAATGGTAAGTCAAGTGCAGAAATATTGAATGCAGGTGCATATCCACAGCCAGTGTCTGCATATTATGATTCTTCTGGAAATGTAAATGATGCAACCTATGCTAAGTCATTGTTACTTAACAACAAAACTTTCATATCTGAAGAAGTAAATGCTTGGGCTGATGCTAACTTTGGTGATGACTATGATAGCGATAAGTGTAAAAGAGACATTACATATGCAGTAGAAGCATTAACTTATGATGCAGTTTATCTCGGTAATGCTGGTGCTTATGATAATGCAAACTTCTTCTTTAATAATGGACCACAAATTCCTGCATACCAAAAAGGTATCACAGCTGGGGCCTATGATAGACTTGCAGAAGTTCTTGAAAAAGTATTAACTGGTGCAACAGTAACACTTTCTGGTCAACCTTCCGAATACTCAGCATTGCAACAAACTGCGTCTAACTATCCTAGTGCTGGTAAAGTTGCAGAACTTAAAGCATCTGCTACTATGATTGGTAATGTAATTAGAAATGGTGTTAGTTCTTTACCAGCATCTAGAACTACACCTGATAATGATAGTAGAACAGACTATACACAAATTGCTTCTGGGCTTAGAGGTGCTAAAACTGCAATTGATGCTGCTAAAGATACTACCATTGATGCGGTAGTCACACACATTGATAGTGTTTTCCCTCAGTTGTTTGGAATTGGTGATAGATATCAAGATGTATTAGATGCTCCTGAAATTGCATCTACTATCTATGTAAAAACTGGTGATTATACAATTAATAACCCAATTGAAATTCCAAAAAGTGTATCTTTGATTGGTGACAACCTGAAAAATACTAGTATTCGTCCAAAGAATAAAACTTCGGACATGTTCTATTTGAACAACAATGCATATGTATCTGACTTTACATTTAGGGATCATTTACAACCAGCTGCTGTATTTGCATGGAATCCTGCTGACTCTGCTGGCTCTAACATCATTGTAAACTCTCCATACATCAGAAACTGTACTTCTATTACTGGACCTGATCTTAGTAGAACAGATAGTGGATATTATGTCTATCCAGATAGTGCGGGCGATTTAAACAGTCCAGCGCAGGGTGGTGACGGTATTAGAAATGACGGTAACCATGCTGGCGGTATTCGTTCTATGGTAGTTGATTCATTTACACAGATTAACCAAGGTGGTAATGGTGTTTATCTTAAGAATAGAGGATACTGTCAGTTAGTATCAGTCTTTACTGTATACTGTAAGCATGGCTTCCTTGCAGAGAATGGTGGGTTTGCATCTATTACAAACTCTAACAGTTCGTTTGGTAATATTGGACTGAAAGCAACTGGCGTTTCACCATCTCTCTATACTGCAAATACAAGTGGTTCTCAAGATATTCTTGACAATATCATCACTCTGAAGAATGTTACAAAAAGACCAAATATTTCTGATGCAGTGAAATTCAATTCTAACTCTATGTACTTTACGGTAGACTCTGCATCTTATGACTCTGACAATAATACAGCAGAGATTAAACTTCTGGAAGCGCCGGGTGTAGTCTTGCCAGATAGTGATGCTGTTACATTCCACCAAAGAAGTGCACTGTCTTCTTCTGGTCACACTTTTGAATGGATTGGTACAGGTACTGATGTAAGAACTGCATTCCCATACCGTGGTGGTGTGCCAGTTCAGGCAGATGAAGTCATTCAAGACTCTAACCGTGCTGGTCTTTGTTTTGTTACCAGTACTGACCAGAAAGGTGACTTCAGAGTTGGTGAAGACTTTAGAATTCAAAGATCAACGGGTACGGTTGAAGGTGATGCATTTAACAGAAGCTTGTTTGCCCGTGTAACTCCATTCTCACTTGCGCTAGAGGATTAAGGGAAAAAATAAATGGCTGAATTAAATGTATTCAAAACAGTAACACACTCGGTGCAGAACAGTTTAACATCTGTTTATACTGCACCAGCAAACTATACAGGTATTGTGTTATCTACTCAGGTAACAAATGTATCTGATAGTACACACACTCTAACTTTCACTTACCAAGACTCTGCTTCCGGTGCTGCAACAGAGATTTTGTCTCAGTTCTCTATTCCGGGAAGAGATGCTTTAGGTGCTACTTCTGGTAAACTTGTTGTTACTACAGGTGGTATTCTAAAAATGTCTTCATCTGGAACAGACAAGTTAAAAGCAGTAGTTGGTATTTTGGAGTCGTTAAATGGCTAAACTAATCAGCGGTAAGGTAAAAAGTAGTAAACTTACTGATACCTTTATCAAACTAGACGAAGTAGAACCAAGTCTTGGTATTCCTACCGATAGTAACTCTATTGTTGTTTCTGACATTGCTGGAAACAGAGAATTCTATGGTTTAGATACTGGATTTGCACTTGATACTATCACTAATAAAGTAAGTGTAGATTTAAGTAACATTAATATTCAAGACTTAGCTAACGTTAAGGACTCCGATGGTTCTGGTACTGTTATTGATGGTGGCAAGTTCTTAATCTACAGTATTGCTCAAGGTGGATTTGTTCCTACTGCTACTGGTGCTTCTCTCGATTCTAGTGACGCTGTAACCCTTAATGGTTTTGGTGGTCTTTACTACCTTGACGCAAGAAACCATAATTTTAATCAGACAGTATTTGATTCAAACTTTGCCGTAAGAGCTGCTCAAGATTCTGTAACCTTTAGCACAAATAATTTTACAGTTAATAATAGGATTGAACTATACACAGTTACTATTCAAGATTCTGCTCAAGTAAATGGTCCTCTTACTGCAACTGGAAGAATTTATGCACAAAATGCTACAGTTCAAGGATTATCCCTTGATGCAGAATCTGATGCTACAGTCGGCAATAATTTAACTGTTGATGGAATTATTACAGGTAATGGTTCTGGTCTGACTAATGTAACAGCAGATAGCGCAGTATTTGCTGACTTAGCGGAAGACTTAGAAAGTGCCGCATTCAATTCCTTATTCTCTGACAAGTCCACAACAGACCTTACAGAAGGTACAAACCTTTACTATACTGAAGCAAGAGTAGACTCTAACATTGCTGCATATCTTGGTAGCAATAACATTAACTTAAATGATAATGTTAAACTCACTTTTGGTAATGATAGTGATCTAAAAATTCAATGGAATGGTTCTACAGGTCTTGTAGAAGCAAATTCCATCACAGTGAGAAATACTGCTGGAAATAATGTCATTTCTATTGATAGTAATTCTTCAAGTTTCCTTTATAATGGCAATGAAAAACTTGCAATTGTAGACTCTGGTATTGCAGTAACAGGCAATATTTCTGGTACTAATCTGTCACTGACTGGTAACTTAACAATTACTGGTACAACCACTACGGTTAACAGTACTACACTTTCGGTAGCTGACCCAATTATTCACTTAGGTGTAGGCAACGAATCTTCTGATGTTGTAGATATCGGTTTCTTTGGTCACTACTCTCCTGATGCTGGTGTCACTAGAGAACATACAGGTTTCTTTAGAGATGCAAACAATGGTCAATACTACCTCTTTGCAAAATACCAAGCTACTGAATTAGATTCTGATCCACCAAGTAACGTTGTAGACAGAACAGATTCTACATTTGGTTTGGCAACATTAAATGTATTAGAACTTGTAGGTGACTCTGCTACATTTAGTGGTAAAATCAAATACTCTAATATGTACAGCACTGAAGGTGATTTGCCAAGTGCTACAGAATATCATGGTATGTTTGCTCATGTGCATGCAACAGGTAAAGGTTACTTTGCTCACGGTGGTAACTGGATTAAACTTCTGGATGAAACCTCTAGTACTACAGACAACCTCTCTGAAGGTTCCACTAATCAGTACTTCACCACAGCGAGAGCAAGAGCATCCCTTGGTGTAGAAAATACTACAGGATTTGGTAATCTCGCCTATGATAGTACTACTGGTGCATACACTCTTACCAGAGTAGACTCCGCTGACATTCTTACAGTTTACTCGGCTGGTAATAACGTAACAATTTCTCCAACGGGTGTTATTACTGCATCTGGTGCACCACAAGCAGACAATGCTGCACTTCTTGATAGTTTAGACGCACTGCAATTCCTGAGAAGTGATGTAAATGATGTTATAGACTCTGGTGTACAACTTACATTTAGAGGTTCTGCAAAACTTGCATTTGGTGACTCTACTGGTCCAGCACACTTTACTTACCAAGACGCTACTAATAGAGTGCGCTGGGTAGGTGGTCTGATTGATAATATGAATGCTGACATGGTTGATAGTATTCAAGGATCATCCATTCTTAGAAGTGATGTTACAGATAACAAAACTGCTGGCGCATTAATCTTTAATGATAATATTGAGTTAATTCTTGGTACTGACTCTGATTTGGTTATGTATCATAATGGTGCAGCTGCTGTAATCAAAAATAACACTGGTGATTACCATATTCAGTCAGAAGGGTTCTTGGTAAAGAATTCTACTGGCACTGAAACAATGCTTGATGCAGAACCTAACTCTTATGTTAGACTGTACTACGATAATGCAACAAAAGTTACAACACAATCAACTGGCGCCAGAGTTACAGGAACGCTTGAAGTTACAAATGGTTTAAGACATACTTCAGGTAGTAATACTTTAGAAATTCAACCTACAGGTGTTACAATTACATCTGATACTCAGACTGTAGTTGATACATACAGTGCTGGAACAGGTGTACCTGCGGCAATCAGATATGACGTTAAAATTACTGACACAAGCACAACACCAGATGAAACACAATTCAGTACAGTTATGGTAGCATTCAACGGTGAGTCTGATGTAGGATTTACAGAATTTGGTGTGGTCCATACAGGTGACAGTGATATGGGCTTCATAACAGCAGATGTTGTAGGAAGTGGTGATGTTAGACTTATCTTTGAAAGACGGTCTGGTAGAGGCACAATGGAAGTTAAACCAGCAAGAACAATTATTAAATAGGATATAGAGTAAATGGCTGATTCTGCTAAAGATTTTATTGTCAAACAGAACCTAAAAGTTGTAGGTAATATTGTCTCCGCTGGTGCGGGGTCCGTATTTACTGGTGACGGTTCTCAGTTGGATGATGTAAATGCTGCAACTCTTGGTGGAGAAAGTGGTGGCTTCTATAGAGATGCTACTAACTTAAATGCTGGTACAATCAACAATGCTAGACTCCCTGCAACTATTACCAAAAATCTTACAGGTAACGTAACAGGTAATGTTGATGCTACAGGTGGTTCTGGTACAGTAGATGCAGACTCTGGTAGGTTTACAACTATCTCTGGTACTACAGCATCCTTTACTTCTTATGCTGGTGTATTTGGTGGATCACTTAGTACATTTGATGAAGCTCTTGATAGTTCCTTTACAAGAAACAGATTTAAAGCAACAGTCTTTGATCCAGTATTTGACAGTTCATTAAGTAGAAAGTCTGCTGATGATATTTCTGATGGTGCAACAAATAAATTCTATACCACTCCTAGATTTGATTCAGACTTTGGTACTAAAACTACTACAGAACTCAGTGAAGGTACGAACAAGTACTATACTGAAGCAAGAGTAGACTCTGACATTACTGGAACAGTAAACAAAGCATTTGTAGATGCATTAAACATTAATGCTGATCAAGTAGATGGTGTAGAAGCAGCATCCTTTGTCAGAAGTGATCAAGCTGATACAATTGCAGCTGACATTACTTTCAGTGATGGTAATACTCTTAAACTTGGTACAGGTGGTGACTTAGAAGTTTACCATGATGGTTCCAATTCCTACATTAATCAAACTGGAACTGGTAACTTAATTGTTCAAGCAGACTCTGCCACTAGAATTACTGTAGAAGACGCTAAAGTTGATGTTAATGGTTCTTTTGAAGCAGATAGTATTTTTGCTAGTAATGAAGTAAGAGCATATGATTTAAAAGCAAACCACTATATTTGGGTATATGAATCTGCTCAAGGATTGATTGCTGGTCACCTTGAAGGTACAGGAACAACTGGATTAGAACTCCACTATCACTCTACCACACCAGATGGTGGATTTCTTATCTATGCTCATGATAGTCAAAGTTTAGATGGAACACTTCAGGCTAAATTTACATTTTCTGAAGGTGTAGAGTTTGAAAACCAAGTTCTTCACCTTGTAGCAGACCCTATAATCGCTACAGACGTTGCAAACAAGAGATATGTAGATAATACAGCACAAGGACTGACAGTAAAAGATGCGGCTAGGGTTGCAACTACGGTTGCATTACCCGGCGCAACATACTTTAATACAGCAGGACCAGACTCTGGTGTAGGTGCTGGTTTTGACTTCAGCCCCGGTCTTGACTCTCTGGACAGTATTCCACTTGTCGCTGGTAACAGAATTCTTGTTAAAGACCAAGCATTACCATTCCAAAACGGTATCTATGTTTATGACTCTTCTACAAGAATTACCAGAGCAACAGATGCTGACTCTCATGGTGAACTTGGCGGTGGTGTATTTGTATTCGTTGAAGAAGGTTCAACTCAAGCAAGTAACGGTTATGTAACCTCTCACAGTATTAACAACCACAAAGTAGGTGCAGATAGTGTAATCTGGACACAGTTCTCTGGTGCCGGATTTATTGAGGCAGGTAAAGCCCTTGTAAAGTCTGGTAACACTATTGACCTTAACCTAAACTCTACTACATCTGGATTAGTAGTAACTGCTGATCAGTTGTTAATCAATACTGGTTCTGGTCTTGAGATTGCATCTAATGCACTTAGAGTGCCTAATGACGGTATCAAAGACTTCCATATTGACTTTGGTACAGGTTCTAACCAAGTTAGTACTACAGACGTTCCAGAAGGCACAAACCAGTACCATACAACTGCTAGAGCAAGAGCAGCGATTTCAGGTAACGCTGGTATCTCTTACAACTCAAGTACTGGTGTTATTCAGACAGCAGTGACAAGTAATGGTGGTACTTTCGGTAGTGCTTCTGCTATTCCAGTGATTACGGTTGATAGTTCTGGTCTTGTGGATAGTGTTGGTACTGTTCCAGTTGCTGGTGTAGATAGTGTTGCTTATGACTCTTCAAATGGCGTTTTAAGTTTAGTTCTTGGAGATGGTTCCACTAAGACAACTCCTATCGTTCTTAATCCGTTCTCTACTAGCAACTTATCAGAAGGCACAAATCTTTACTACACCGATGCTAGAGTACAAACTCTTGTAGATAGTGCTTATCTTGATGACTTTGTAGTTCCTATCTCTAGAGAAGGGTATGACTCTGGATTACTGGCACCATTTGCTAGAGCAGCAATTAGTGTTTCAGGTGATGGTGTTACCTATAATCAGGGAACTGGTGTAATCACAGTTCAAACTGTAACCAACTCTTTCCAAGTTACACAGTCTGCCCATGACCTTAAAGAAGGCCATGCAGTCTATGAAGATGACACATTAGGATTTATTAGAGCTCTTGCAACAGACTCTGGTGAAAAACTTGCATCTCACGTTGTAGTACAGTTTGTTGACTCAAACAACTTTAAGATTGCTCAGAACGGTATCTTTACCTTTGAGACAGCAAACCCCGGAAAAGCACAGACATATACTGCGGGTGAATATTACTACCTGAGTAGTGCAGACTCTGGTTTGGCAGTAACTGCACAGCCTGGAAACACTTCGGTACAACCATTGTTCTATGCACTTGACAGCCACCAAGTTGAGTTGAACGTTGAACATGCTATTAACGTCTTCTCTCCTGATGAACCTATCAATGTAAGTAGAACTGCTGGTAACTTTACAATTACTGGTAACCTGAAAGTTGAAGGTTTAGGTGTACCAAGAGTAACAACTCTTTCTAGTGGTGATACTTACTCGTTTGATAGTGGTAACGTTGCAAAGATTGAATTCAGTGCAGATGCTTCCTTGGTCTTTGATAGTCCCGGAACAACATATGATGGTGCTGGATTTACCATTCTTGCAAAGAACACTCATGGTTCTAATGCTTACAGATTAACCTTAACAACTCCAAATGGTGTTACACTTAACACAGTGAATGAAAATAAGGTGACTGTAAATTCTGGTAAGTTTGCAATTATCAGTGGTCTTATTTACGGAGAGAAAGATATTATCTTAACCTCTACTCAAACTGATAGTGCAACCACGGGATAATAAAGAATGGCAATTAGTCTTATTGGATCACCACCGGGAATTATTGGTAGTATTGGCAACAGAAGATTATTCCATTTTTTCTTATTCGGCGGCGGTGGCGGCGGGGCCGGAAACGGTGGAGTGCGTGGCGGACACTCTAGAAGCTTACGGTTTTCTGCTTTTTTAGAAAAAGAAGATATTGTTTACATGTATAAAGGCACTGGCGGCGCAGCTGGTGGCACTTCAACCAATGCTATTGGCGGCGGTGGTGGTGCTGCATCATTTATCTATGTTGATCCTAGAGGCACTAGATTGGGATCAGACCCAAATGGTTATAGTGTAAATACTAATGTACTTTTAGCAGTTTGTGGCGGCGGAGGTGGTGGTGGTACAGAAACCGGCGCCAACGGCGGCCGTGCTGGCGGGGTCGATACAAACGGAAATTCGTCCAACGACGGTGCCGATGCCGATGGTGGTGGAACAAATCCCGGTACTGGTGCCACAGGTACAGCACCCGGTTCTGGTGGTACACTTGACTTAGGTGGTGGACTTATCTTTAATGCCAGTGACGGTGCCAATGCAAAATTAGGATCAACAGCTTTTGGTGGTAATGGTGGTGCTGGATATGTTAATGGAACTGCAAATGGCGGTGGTACTAATACAGGTGCAGATGAAGCTACAGTTGTAGGTGATGATAGAAACGGTCATGGCGCTGCTGGTTATCAAGATGGTGGAGCAGGCGGCGGTGGTGGATTCTATGGCGGCGGTGGTTCAACCTATGATGCTGGTGCTTCTAAAGTTGGCGGCGGAGGGGGCGGCAGTTCTTATGCTAGAAATGCCAAAACTTTTTTTGGTGGATTTAATATTACCCATGCAGCAGCCAATTATTCTTTTGATTACACAGATGTAGCTGGTTACAATTTAGATGCATTATCCAGTATTCATACAACTGCTGGTCAGGGTGGAGCGTTAGGTGGATCGGGTGTCGCTGGCGGTGCAGGTCAAGACGGATATATTGTAATTTTAGATGAAAATGGTGACCTTGCGGCAGAAACTACAGGTTCTGCTTCCGGTTGGTCATACACGGTGACATAGGAGATTATTAATGCCTAGAAAATCAGCAAACCCTTTAAGAAAAGTTGGATTTAAATTAGTTTCCGCTGATGATGTAAGAGAAGGTTCTACTAATAAATACTATGCAAGATTTAGATCAGAAAGTGATATCGGTGCATATGTAGATTCTGATTATATCGCACAGTTTCAGAATTTAGATGCTGACACTTTATCAGGAGATTCTGGGGATGCTATCAGAATTGAAGTTTATGATTCTACTGGAAGTTCTTTAAGGTAATACGACATGGCTAGAAAATCAGGAAATCCTAGAAAAAATACCAATAAAAAAATTAGCACTACAGATGGTTTGCCAGAAGGTGCTACTAATTTATACTATACAGTTGCAAGAGCGCAAGCAAGAACAGATGCATTAGTTGATAGTGATTACATACAAAACATGGCAAATTTAGATGCTGATAAATTAGACAATCAGCCTGTTGCATATTATAGAAGAATTATTGAAGATAAAGATGGAACTAGGTTGAACTAATGGTAGCTAAACTTAATAAAGTTATTAAAATTGGTTTGGACAGTAATGACAGTCTTGAGGGAGGATTAGATCAATCTAATACCAAAATTAATACTGATGATATTGTTAATGGCGATTCTGCCAAGTATGAAGGGGGTGCGGACTTAGACTTTGGACTCACAACATTAGCACAGTTTCCAAATAGATTTTTTCCGGGTAATGCTACATTTGATTCTGATATTAAAAAGATTGTAGGAACTAATGATGCAAATCATTTTATAAATAGTGTAGGTTCTGCTAAAAACTTTAAAAAATTAAATAATCAAGACAATAATTATTATACTTTAAATGTTTACAAATCTCTAGATTCAGCTAGTGCACTTATTGATCCGTTGAATCCAAATGCGTAAGGAAATTAAATGGCAAGTCCATCTTCAAGAGTTGAATTATTAAATCACTGCCTCAGAAGACTTGGCGCTCCTGTTATTGAAATTAACGTGGATGATCAACAGTTAGAAGACAGACTAGATGATGCACTACAGTTTTTCAGAGAATATAATTCAGACGCAACAGTAAGAACCTATCTCAAACACCAGCTGACACAATCCGATTTTGATAACGGATATATTACTGTCAGTGATAATGTATACTTTGTAAAGAAGGTATTCCCGTTTAATGGTGTTTCAGGTGGTGGTTCTTCTACTGCTAACTTCTTTGACATTAAATATCAAATTGCATTGAATGATGTTTATGACCTAAACACATTTGTAGGTGACTTAGCATACCTAGAACAAATTAATCAGTATCTGGCATTACTTGATATGAAACTGACTGGTCATCCTCAGATGACATTTAACAGACTTCAGAACAGAGTTTACATTCATGGTGCTTTAGATAGTGACTCCGTTGATTTGAGTGTAGGAGACTTTGTTGTTTTAGAAACATTCAACATTGTTGACGGTGAAACATTCACAGATGTTTACAATGATATTTTCCTGAAAGATTACTTAACCCAACTTATCAAACAACAGTGGGGTGCAAACCTCAGTAAGTTTGAGGGTATGCAACTCCCCGGCGGTGTTACATTAAATGGTAAGATAATCTATGATGAAGCTACTCAAGAATTAGAAAGACTTGAAGAGAAAGTAAGGTCAAATTACGAGTTGCCAGTAGACTTCTTTTTGGGGTAGGGTAAATGGCAAGAAACATCTACATATCCCAAACAGTAAAATCTGAACAGGATTTATATGAAAATATTATCATTGAATCCATGCAGATTTATGGACAAGAAGTTCAATACATTCCAAGAACTTTAGTTGCTGAAGATCAAATCTTTGGTGAAGATGTTGCATCTGCATTTAAGGCAGCCTATCAGATTGAAATGTATCTGGAAAACCTTGACAACTTTGATGGTGATCAAGAACTCTTTACAAAGTTTGGTGTTGAGATTAGAGACAGAGCAACACTGCATGTATCTAGAAGAAGATGGCATCAGGCTGTAGGTAACTATCTTCCTGATCATGTTAGACCCCAAGAAGGTGATTTAATTTATCTCACTCTGTCTAATCAAGTCTTTGAAATCATGAGAGTTATTGATGATCAACCGTTTTACCAGTTGTCTAACCTTCCAACATACAGAATGGAAGTTGAACTGTTTGAATACAATGATGAAGATTTTGATACTTCTATTAATGTTGTAGATGATCTTGAGGCGCTTGGTAATCAAGTTCTTCTTAACCTTTCACCATCTGACTCTGATGACTTTGTTATTGGTGAGACAGTCCAGCAAGTTACTGGTTCTACAACTATCAGTGCAGAAATTATTAGGTGGCATGCAGACAGTGACAAACTTTATGTTGGTCATATTTCTACACCAGATGGTAAGTTCAGAGAGTTTACTACAGGGTCTATTACAAGTCAGACCAGTAATATTACAAAGACAATTGCTTCTATTGGTGAACCTATCTTGCAGCAAGTAGATGCGCAGAATACAGACTTTGAAACATTTGGTGATGATATCCTTGACTTTAGTGAAGCAAATCCATTTGGAGAACCGACATAATGTTTACACACTTCTATCATGAAAAGATCAGAAAAGTAGTAGCAACATTTGGAACAATGTTTAATAACTTGCATGTTGTTCGCAAAGATGCTTCTGGTGCTTCTATTAGCCAGATGAAGGTTCCTCTTGCCTATGCTCCTAGACAAAAGTTTTTAGACAGGATCAGAGAAACATCTGAGTTTGATGATTCAAAAGTTGCAGTCAAACTTCCTAGAATGTCTTTTGAAATGTCTGCACTCTACTTTGATCCTACCAGACAATTACCAAAAGTAAATAACTTTACGAGACAGTCTACTAGTACTAGTCAGAAAACAAAGTTCTTTACTTCTGTACCATATATTCTTAACTTCCAGTTAAATATTTTGGCAAAGACCAATGAAGATGCAGTACAAATCTTAGAGCAGATTTTACCGTTCTTTAATCCATCTTATACTGTCACTATGAAACAATTCAGTGACTACACAGATATCACAGAAGATATTCCAATTACTCTTATTGGTATTTCTTTTTCTGATGATTATGAAGGTCAATTAGAAAACAGAAGAACAATTATCTATACACTAGATTTTGAAATCAAAACTAATTTCTATGGACCTATTGCTGATGCTAAGATTATTCGTAAGGCTATTGTAGACTTCCGTGATCCTGATAATCCAACACAAGGTTCGTTTAGTTTAACTGATTCTGATAACCTGATTGAAAGAATTACCGTTGAACCAGACCCCATTAATGTAAGTCCAGATAGTGATTATGGGTTCACTGAAACATATTTCATTCCGGGTGAAGGTGATAGTGCATGACAGATAAAAATGATGTAAAAGATGATTTTGAGTATTCCCGTGCAACTTACTATGAGTTGTTAGATAAGGGTCGTGAAGGTCTTGACTTAATGATGGAAGTTGCAAGAGAGTCAGAACACCCTAGAGCATTTGAAGTTCTTTCTGGTATGATTAAGCAAATGTCAGATGTTAATGACAGACTGATGGATTTGCAGAAGAAAAAAGCAGACCTAAATAAACCACAGGAAAAAGAGCAAAAGGCTCTTACACAAAATAATGTATTTGTTGGTTCCACAGCAGATTTACAAAAGATGTTGATGGGCGACCAAGATGGAGTGATTGAACATGATAACGACAGAACTAACTAAAGGCATATTCAAAGTTATTCGTAAATTAGTTGGTGACTCTGTTCTACTAGCAGTAATCTATACAATTGGACATATTCTAGTAGCCATCACCACAGTTAGACTTATTACAGGAGCAAGTTGGTTTGACGCAGGACTTACTGCTCTAATTGAACCAGTTATTAATGGTATTTGGTTCTATGTGTTGCATAAAATTGCAAAAAGATTTCTTAAGTGATTACAATAACAGACAATCTTTTTTCTGAAGAAGAAATGAGATTAATAAAAAATCACGGTGCATTTCTATATCAAGACATAGAGTTTTTACAGTCTTGGAAGGGTCATCCTTTGACCAACTATGCTGAAACAGATGTTGGGCATAGTTTTACACTTGACAAAAAATTTCCTGATGATAAAGAAATTATGGAAATTGTCATAGATAAGTTAAAATTGTCATACCCAAAGATTAGGATTATATATTATTGGAATAACCCCGGCTGGAGATTTGCACTTCACCCTGATGACAATAGAAGTTTTGCTGCATCTATCTATTTAAATGAGGATTGGGATAACAAAAAGTATGGTGGTCAATTTATCTGGTTAGATGATAAGATGCATAGAAATACAGTAGACATTAAATATAACAGAGCAATTTCATTCTACCCCCCTGTATGGCATTGTACAAAAATGATTAGAGATGGCGCCCCTGTTAGAGAATCTATTCAAGTTTTTTGTGAGGATTAATGAACGAAACTTACCTTGGTAATATCTCTGTAAAGAGAGACGGTGTAGAACAACCGTGGACCAAGGCTGATATTAAAGAATATCAGCGATGCATGCATGATCCTGTTTACTTTGCAGAAAAGTATGGTAAAGTAATATCTTTGGATAAGGGGTTAGTACCTTTTAATCTATATCCATATCAAAAAGATATGTTCCAACACTTTCAAGATAATAGGTTCTCTATTGTATTAGCATGTAGACAGTCTGGTAAGTCTATTAGTTCGTGTATGTACATCCTATGGTACGCACTGTTCCATCCAGACCAGACTATTGCTATTCTTGCTAACAAGGGTGCTACGGCAAGAGAAATGCTTTCTAGGATCACTCTAGCACTAGAGAACACACCTTTCTTTCTACAACCCGGATGTAAAGCACTTAACAAAGGTTCTATTGAGTTTTCTAATAACTCTCGTATTATTGCAGCTGCTACATCTGGATCATCTATTCGTGGTTTGTCTGTTAACCTTCTATTCCTAGATGAGTTTGCATTTGTAGAGAATGCTGCTGAGTTTTATGCATCCACCTACCCTGTTATTTCTTCTGGTAAAACTTCTAGAGTGATTGTGACTTCTACAGCAAATGGTATCGGTAATGTATTCCATAAAATCTATGAAGGTGCAGTACAAGAAACAAACGAATTTAAACCATTTCGTGTAGATTGGTGGGATGTTCCTGGCCGAGATGAGAACTGGAAGAAACAAACTATTGCTAACACATCAGAGTTGCAATTTCAGCAGGAGTTTGGAAACACCTTCTTTGGTACAGGCAATACACTCATCTCTGCTGATGCACTGATGAACATGAAAGCAGAACCACCTGTATCTATTGGTGATGTGAATATTTACGCAGAACCAAAAGCAAACCATGATTATATTATGACTGTAGATGTGGCTAAAGGTAGAGGACAAGATTATTCTACATTTAGTATTATTGACATATCTACAAACCCATTTAAGCAAGTTGTTACATATAGAAATAATTTGATATCACCCATTCTTTTTCCTGATATTATCAATAAATGGGCAACAAAATATAATGAAGCATATGTAATTGTAGAATCAAATGACCAAGGTTCTGTAGTTGCTAACGGTTTATACTACGATATTGAGTATGAAAACATGCATGTAGAGTCTATGATCAAAGCAGGTGCTATTGGTATGACTATGAATCGTAAAGTAAAACGTATTGGTTGTTCTAATCTTAAAGACTTGATTGAAGAAAAAAGACTTGACCTTGTAGATTTAGATACTATCACTGAGTGTTCTACTTTTGAAGCAAGGGGCAATTCTTTTGAGGCTTCTGATGGTAACCATGATGATTTGGTTATGACTTTAGTTATGTTTGCATGGTATGTAGGAACAGATACGTTTGCTAATCAGACTGATATTTCTGTCAAACAAATGCTCTATGAACAACGTGTAAAAGAGATTGAAGAGGACATTACCCCTGTAGGTATTATTGATGACGGTACAAATATTGATGAAGGTGAAGCGATTGGTGGTGATGTTTGGTACACACAGAAAACAGAAATGTTCTAAAATCAATAATTTATAAATATTATCGTTGTTTGAATGTATCTTATCATGGGTAACTTATTATTAATTCTAACGAAAAAGAGGAAGACCAATGGCTTTTTTCACGCCTTCTTTGTCTCCAGCCGTAGTAACCCGTGAGATTGACCTCACTGGTATTGTCCCTAACGTTGCAACATCGACGGGTGTTTTCGTGGGCAACTTCCGCTGGGGTCCGGTTGAAGAACCGACAGAAGTAGATAACGAGGCACGTCTTGTGTCCCTGTTTGCTTCTCCCGATACAAATAATACGGTAGATTTCCACACTGCCGCATATTTCACAAAATATTCTAATGAACTTTTTGTCATTAGAGAAGTCACATCTGTTGCTAGAAACTCGTACCATGTAGACTCCGATTCTTGGAGTGACGCATCTGGACGTGGTGCTAGACTTGTTAAGAACTCCACAGATTTTAACAACAATAAGAGTGCTATGGATTCTGATAAGCACAACTTTGTTGGTAAATATCCCGGCACACTTGGCAATGGTATTCAAATTCAGTTATGTTCTTTTGACGAAGGCGACTCGGCCTTTGAGACATGGGCATATAAAAATGAATTTGATGCTGCTCCCGGTACTTCTAACTTTGCTCAAGCTAGAGGTGGTACACTTAATGATGAAGTGCACGCTGTTATCATTGATAAAGATGGTAAGTTTAGCGGCACCAAAGGTGAAGTTCTTGAAACATATCCTTTCGTATCCCTCGCATCCAATGCTAAGAACGCAGATGGCTCTACCAACTACATTGCAGATGTAATCAACAATGGTTCCAAGTATGTCTGGTTAGTAGACGCAGGAAACATTGATTCTGCATATGATGCAGCTGGCGCCGGTACTGATATTGTAGATTCTACTTCTACATATACTTTAACTGGTTCTGCACAGGGTATCAAGACAATCAATCTTACAAACGGTGTTAACTCTGGTGCACTCGGAACTTCTGAGATTGCAACTGGATTTGACCTGATTGAAGATGTTGACAAATATCAGGTAGACTTCTTGATTGCGCCACCAGAAACTGGTTCTA
>TARA_R100000353_G_scaffold50505_1_pt1 | contig 25669 bp, 42 predicted proteins | sample TARA_R100000353 | Tara Oceans TARA_R100000353 (sample SAMEA2620663) | marine metagenome | biome: marine biome (ENVO:00000447); feature: surface water layer (ENVO:00002042); material: "saline water (ENVO:00002010), including plankton (ENVO:xxxxxxxx)" | depth 5 m | reverse complement strand
AAAAAGGTTGTAAAGAAGATAAAGAAACATCTAGAATTTAGACCTGTGCGTGAGAATATATACTTCCTTTTAGATAGAGTTCTTTCTAAGTTAAATGCTGGAAATGACTTCAACAAGGAAGCGGTCAAGACAATGGAATATTTTGAAACTATTCTTGAAGCAAATGACTATAACAAAACAGTTAATCACTATGAATGTATTTGTTGGATTACTGCAAATGCGATTCTTTCGCATACAGAAATCTCACAAAAATACATTTGTGAGAAGACAAACAGAAAAAGAGATAGTTTAATGAAAAACACTAAAACCCTGTTATCCTATCTCAATATGACAAAAGTCAAAGAAATTAGGGGGAAAAAATTATGGTAAAAAATAAAACAAACTGGGAACAATATCGTATCATTACAAATTGCGATAAATGTGGAAGAGAAATGAGCCGTGAAGAATCAAGACTTTGGGTAAATGATGGAGAAGTATATGTTATGCACCAAAATTGTTTACCACGAAAGGTTCAAATTGAACGAGGATATATTGAGGTGAAACAATGACATTTTCTAAAGAATGGAATAGAATAGCGAGACAAGTGTATACAAATGCTGTTAATCATGGCTTTTGGAAAAAAGAACCAAATGACGGAGAACGAATGGCTTTGATTCACGCTGAAATTAGCGAAGCACTTGAATCCTTGCGAGAAGGTAATCCTTCTTCAAATAAGATTATTGAGTTTAGTAGTCTTGAAGAAGAATTAGCCGACGCAGTAATTCGTATTATGGATTATGCTTTCGGCAAAGACTTAGATATTGCAGGAGCAATTCTAGCAAAAATGGAATATAATGAAAGCCGTGAATTTATGCATGGTAAAACATTTTAAGGAGAAATAAATATGGAAAAAGTGATTGAAGAATTTGATGAATCAAAACTTATCGATGAAATGGAAAAAGGAGTTGCTGGTGTTCTTGAGAGACTAAGAACAGACTGTGCTTTCTGTAAAGAAAAGGCTGAACTTTATTTGCGAGAACAAAACAATCGTTTTTTGACATTAGCACCATTGGATTTTGATTTCATTCTCAGGACTTATTGGGATTGCCCTATTTGTGGAATAAGTGTAAATGCTAATGATGTTCTACCTCTTTCCAAAGAAGAAGCAGAAGTTAAGAAGTATGAGGATATGGGGCATTTAGTTGAGTGGCATCCTGAATATGACGCATATCTAAACTACACCCTTGAAAAGAAGATTGGAATGGAAGATTGTGGAGATGAAAATTGTGAGTTTTGTTCTCACGAAATTGATTGGAAGAAAATCAAAAAGGAATATGCTGATAAAATTGCATATTATGAAGAACTTGATAAGGAGGAATATTAATGAGAAAAGTATTAGTAATTGGAGCAGGTGGAATTGGAAGTTTTCTAATCCCACTTTTAGATAAAGTAGGGCTTTATGAGATAACTGTGGCTGACCCAGATTCAGTTGAAGGTAAGAATATACCTTATCAAAACTTTAATCTAGGCCATGTAAGTCGTAATAAAGCAGCAATTATGGCAGAAAACTATGATTCTGTCAGTAATGGTAGTGAATACCCTATTTTGACCAAGAAGCAGATGCAGGGGTATGACCTTGTGATTTGTTGCGTTGATAACTTGAGCGTGAGGCGAACCTTATACAACACAAGTATTAAATGGTTAGACCTACGAGCGCAGGGTAGAAACGCCGCCCTTGTGTCGCACAAGGCCGACCCCAAAATGTATGATATGCTCTTGGCAGGTGAAGAAGGTTCTTTCAGTTGTCAAGGGGATTCATGGGATGGAACAAATAAAGGAGTTCATTTTATGCAAGTCGCAATCGCAGGATTAGGCGCACAATGGTCGCAAAGGTTCTTCAACGGAGAAGAAGTAAAAGAATACACCGTACTAAATATGTAAGGAGGAATAAATAATGCCAAAATATACCGCAGAAGAAGTAGCCACGCTTGTTGTAATGAGAAGTGGAGGTAGCAGTTATAAAGAAATTAACGAAGTTCTTGTTGAAAAATTCGGTAATGACCGAAAACCTGAGGCTTTGAGTGCGAAATATAACACTATTATTTCGTCTAAAGAAAAACAAAAGGTTAGTGATAATCTAAAGGTTCAGAGAATCAATAGTGAAAAGAACTGGCGTAGCGAAAATGCTACCCGTCGCCAATTGAGGACTTTAGCGGCTCTTACTTCTCCCGAAGCCACTCTCGGAGAAAGAATGGTTTTAGCAGATTCTTTCGAAAAGAAAGGAATGTCTAAAGGGGAAGCATCTGATTTAATTCAAATGAATATGAACAAGAAGGAATCTGAGAAGAAGCCCAAAAAGGCTGAAACGAAGAAACAAAAGCCAAAGAAGGATGCACGCTTCAAGAGGACAAGTGCTAATTATTGGACTCCTGCACAGACTATTCTTTTGTTTCAACTTTTTACTTCTGGAAAGAAGTGGAAGCAGGTTGCTGAGGTTTTAGGTAGAACAGAAACGGCTTGTATTCAAAAGAAAGCACAGATGGTAAGAGATGGAGTCTGGGCAGATATGCAAACTGCTCAAGCAAAGGCTACCCTTGAGCAGAAGGAGAAACCGACTGAAATTGAAGTTTTTGTTGAGAAGCATGGTAATCCACGCACTCGCCACATTTCAAATGATGAGAAGAAAATGCTTCTTAAGATTGATGAGAAGTTAAAGAATACAATTCAAAATGAACTTGATAAAAAGAAGGAAGAGGAATCTTGGACTCATTCTCAAGATATGAACATCTTGGTAAATTTCTATGAAATGTCCATTGATGAGGTTAGAGAAGCATTTGCACGCCCCTACTGGGTAGTGGCTAAAAGGCTTGAAACGCTCTTTGACTCTACAGAACCAGAGCATATTGCTATGCTTATGGAGGCTTCGGACATCGTTTTGAAGCGTAAGAGTCCACGAACCGAGAAGCCCCAAAAGCCTTCACGAAAGGAACGCAGGGCGGCAAAGAAGGCCGAAAAGCGAGCCGCTAAGGTTGCTCGCCTTGAGGCAAGAATGGAGCGAAAATTGAACCGACTACGAGGTGAATAAACATGGGAAGAATTAAAGATAAAATGATTAAAGACGGTGATGAAGACAATGATGATGGATATGTTCATCATCAAATTGAACAAGCAGAATTGGAGTATTTCCGACAGAAGGCGATGAATGACATTAAGGCTCATTATGAGATTCTTTTGAATGAACAGTTGCGTTCTTGTGCTGGTCCAAGAGAAAAACTAGAAGGTGTTGCTATGCATCATTTAGCATTTCATGACACTATTTGGCAAGCATCTACGGAAACTCTGCCTAATCTTGAAGTGCAGGTTGTAATTGATGGAAAGAACAATTGTTTCGTTTCAACGGGAAGTCCGGGGTTTGTTGATTTCTTTGAGCCTCCAATTGGTATGACTCTTCCTATTCGTTGTTGGATTCATACTCATCCATTTGGGGCCGCATATTTTAGCGGAACTGATATTCGGACTGTTTCTATTTGGGAACCAAACATGGAATGTGCATATGTTCTTGGAGATAACCAGTATGGTTTCTGGGAGAATCGCTTTGAACCTAAGCAATTACAAATCGTTGTAGACAATGTGTGGGAAACACATGAAATCCAAAGATGGGGTGAAGAAGAATGAGAGGAAAACCAATTAAAAGCGGTCTGAGTACAGCCGCAAAATACGCAGATAGGCCAATGAAAGAACCAGAGAATATTTCTTTGAAGGAAAGAGCAGAACGACATGCAAATGCTCATCCTAATGATGAAAATATTCAAAGAGAGGATAAGGGTATTCAATGGCGAAAGAAGAATAAAAAGCGTACTGAGCGTGAAAAGCATCTTGATGAGTTTTACAAGACCAATGTTTATACATGGGTTTCTCACGATAGACGAGCATGGGTCGCTATTCCACCGATGGGAGATGAAGAAGAATGATTGCTGTTGGTGATTATATTTTAATTAATATTCCGCCCACTATTATTTCAGGCATCCATGTCAAAAATGACGGATATGGTATTTGTATTTCTGCACCAAGTCTTCCTCATATTGAGGGAAAGAGAGTCATGTTTGATTCAGACCAGAAATTTCATGAATATGAAGATAATGTAGTAATCCATAAAGATTACATTCTACTTTGTTGGGAGGAAGAGTAATGTCGAAGAAAATTGAAGATATGACAGAAGAAGAAAAAAAGATTTGGAAAGAAAAGATTAGAAGAGTCAAAGCAAATCTGGAGCACCCAACGGGGGTTTGATGATGTTTTTTAGACAACAAAAATACAGAAACAAAATTGAAAGGTTTCACACTTGGGCAACATGGCATTTAAATGCTGATGCTGATATTGTAGAATATTTATTATATCTATCCTCTACTGCTCCAACGGATAATAATTATAAAGGCATTTGGAAAACAATTATGCTTCTACTTAAGTTGGAGGGAATTAGTTATGATTATTAAAGGTAGAGAAGTAAAAGAAAAACTACTACAAGGAATTAATTTAGTTGCTGATACCGTTAAACCAACATTAGGGCCACAGGCAAAGACAGTCATTCTGCAGGGTAATCCTCCTGTTGTGATTAATGATGGCGTAACGATTACAAAATATGTTTCCCATGAAGACCCTTATGTTCAAATGGGAGTCCAATTGGTTCAAAATTTAGCAAGCAAAGCCCAAGAAGGTTCAGGTGATGGGACTACAACGGCTTGTATTCTTGCACAGGCTTTTTGTAATGAATTGTTTAATAATGAAGACAAAATGACAGCACACGACTTTAATCTTTTGATGGAGAATCTTCGCCAACAAACCATTGATTTTTTAGATAATATTTCTATGACAGTCGAAGATTCAGATATTCTAAATGTTGCTACAATTGCGGCAAACAACGATGCTTCTCTTGGTAATTTAATCCAAGAAGCATTCAATACTGTTGGTCGTGATGGTGTTATTACAGTAGAAGAATCAAATAACTATACTACAAAATTAATTCTTCGAGAAGGAATGGAAATCCCCGAAGGCTACATTAGTCATTTAATGTGTAATACGGAAAGTGGTAAGGTTGAATTTGATAACCCACTAATTTTCTTATCAAACATTCCTTTCCGTTCGTTTAAAGATTTGTTGCCAATGCTTGAGTATTCTTCACAGAATGGAAGACCTTTATTGATTCTTTGTAAGGGTATGGAAAGTTCAGCACAGAATAATCTATTGATGAATCTAATCAATAAGACTGTAGAATGTGCGGCTATTCTTGCACCTAACTTCGGTGATGCTCAGATTGATGAACTGGCTGATATTCAAGCCATTGTTGGAGGCAAAGTATTTAATCACGAAAGTAAAGATAACCCTCAACAATTTGTTGTTTCTGATTTTGGAACTTGTGAAAAGGTTGTTATCAGTAAAGAGAACACTACTTTTATTGGTGGTGAAGGGAATGCTGATGAACGAATCGCAACCCTCAAAAAAACATTGAGTGAAATGAAAGGATATGATGCGGCACGAATTAAGTCTCGTATTACTCGTCTAAAAGGAGGTGTCGCCACAATCAAGGTCGGTGCTTCTTCATCTATCGAAATGAGAGAAAAGAAAGAAAGGCTTGATGATGCTCTTAACGCAACAAAAGCGGCTTTAGAAGAAGGTATCGTTGTTGGTGGAGGTGTTCCATTTATTCGTCTTGCTCATGGTATTGATGCGCCAGTTTGGTTTAAAAAGTCTGTTGTTGAGCCTTATCATGTTCTTTTGGATAATGCAAACTTTACCGAGCAAACAAAGATTGTTTCTTTTGAAATTGAAAAGACAATTGATGGAACGAATCCTAATTGGGGATTCAATGCTGTTTCTTGTCAGCATGAAGATTTGTTTAAGGCTGGAGTGTTTGACCCTGTGAAGGTTTCTAAGAATAGTTTCTTAGCGGCATTGTCAATTGCTCAGTTGTTTTATTCAACCGATGTTGCTGTATTAGTGGAGGAATAAATATGGAATGGAAAGATAAATTAGAAGAAGTTAGAAAATCAAGAATAAATATGGAATGGAAAGATAAATTAGAAGAAGTTAGAAAATCAAGAGATGAAGGATACCTACCGTTTATGATGCGTGTTTATGCTATTCAAAAAGGAGTTCCCAAAAATAAAATTGAAGAAGTAGTTGCTGAATTAGAAAAAGAGATTAATGAACTGCTTGAACAGGAGGGGGACAATAAGTGAAGAAAGCGATAACTGTTGTTTTACCTGCCCCACATAAGGCTCAAATTAGATGTCCTGTTTGTGAAGGTAATAAATGTAGAGTCTGTAATTTCACAGGTTCATTAAAGATTGATGTTGAGCCAAGAATCCCTATTCAAAGAGCACATATCATTAAATATGTGGCGGAGAATATTCAAACAGTAGCAAATGAATTGACTAAAAAGTATGGATTAAACCCTGAAGTTAATACTGTTGAAGTGCTAGAATTGAATGATGGTCAATATGAAGTTGTTCAAGTATCTTCTCTTGGTGGTGTTTGTTGGATTGTTAATCGTCTCGATGAGTTAGATACTCCAAGATATTTCACATCTAAACAGGACTTAGAAAGATTCAAGCAGGGGTGGATGAATTGACAGATGAATTAGAAGTAAAAGGAACAATTGTTCGGAACGCAAACCAAGATTGTAAAATCAAGATGGGTAAGTATTGGAACATTGAAGTGGTTGATATTCGCTGGTATAATAGTGATAAGCCAACCAATAAAGGCGTACGCCTAAATAGAGAAGAAGCAAAAACATTATTAGATATTTTAAGGAGGGAACTCAATGACGGACAGAACTAAGATAAGTGAATTACAAGCAAAGAAAGCAGTAAGAAAAGCCAACCCTGAAAGACAATGGGGTAATTCTCATGGTCAGTCTCTAACAAAGTTTAGAGCAAAGGCTGGAGAATTGGTAGATTTATTTGCTCTATATATTGAACAAAGAATGCCGTTGCCACCGAATAGCGGTAGAGGCTGTCGTGTTCAGTTGCCTCATGTTGAAATGGCGTTTGGAAGAATGTATCAGGCTATGAGGCAATTTATGGATGATGAATTGACTATGAAGAAATTAAAAGAAAATGAAGAAAAGGATATTATTACCACAGATATTAACACACTTCATAAAGAAAGAACCTTATTGTTTAATGAAATTGCAGGACAAGAAAAAGAAAGGCTTAGGCTTCTAGAAAATATTAGAAAACTAGAATTAAGCATGAAAGATGTCAAAAATATAGATAATGATAGACAAAGCCTATATTATGATATGCTTAAAAGACTAAATGAATTAGAGGGAGAGGAAGAAGAATGAATAGATATGATAAAATATTAGATTGGCTACGAAACGAACACGATGAAGTGTTTAATCAATGGACGCAAATAGAAGAAGTAATGAATCTTGAAGCAGAACAAAGGGAAAAAGCAGAAGCAAAAGCCCGCTTTGAAAGAGAAGAGAAAGAACTAATTTCTCAATATGAATGGTTCAAAGAAAATTATGAGATTGTTTCTGCAAGAATTACAAATGAACGGACAAGACAAGCCGTTATGTTTTCGTTTGACACCATGTTTGACGCAGTAAAGAAAGGAAGATATGATATGGTTAGCACATATAAAACTGCTATTCGCTCATTAGTTCGTGATTCTAATTTAAGCACATTAGGCTATCTTAAAGATGGAAGAAGAGTTATTACTCCATTTAATCATTGTTGGTCTCATAATCATAGCAATGATGTTAAGTTTGATTCTAATGCAGAATACGATTGGAGGGAAGAAGAATGAATGAACTATACAATACAACCGTTGATGATAAAGCATTTGAAGAATGGGCAAAAGAAATGAAGGGATTAATTCCGAATGAATTAAATCTTGACCATTTTAATCAAGGGTATGCTGAACTGGCTGATGGTGCTAATTATTTAGCAAGAGCCAGTTTTGTTTGTTATTGGGAAATTTCAATGAATAATAGTCTTGCCAGATTAGCACCAGCAATTACCCAAGCAACACTCATTCACATGATGCACCGCTTTCTTGAACAAGGACAAATTGAAGAGGCGCAAGTGGTTGAACAACTTATGATTAATTTTTTGCGGCTTCTTCAAGCATTAGGTGGTGCAGATGAAGAAGAATGATTGGGTCTATTTAGCAAACGCTATGTGGACCTATTCAGAAAAGAACGAAGGTAGAATCAGTAGCCTTCTAAAACAACTGATTAAAGAAATAAATAATAGTAAGGAGATGATTGAAAATGACATGGGAGAATATGAGCAGAATGCTACAAGCGACAGACCAATTGACGCCAACTCAACAGATAAGTCGGATTTCACGGGACTTGGAAACCTTCACGACGGAGAAGAGTAGTCCTTCTTTGGTTTTGCAGATTCTTGATAAAGATAAACTTGAAGCAAACAGTCTCGGATTAGCAAAGGCAAAGAAATGGATGGCTAAGATTTTTGGTATCTTTGATGATGAAATTGATGGATTGATGTATGCTCACGATGATTTAGGAGAGGCAATTTATCATCTTGACTCATCGGCTGAAAAACAACGAAACTTTTCGGTTCAATATGTTCATCGTCTTTTAAACATGAATTGTGGAAAGATTGATTCTAATGAGTTTTCATTAATTGAAGAATCAATTTTGGCTATGTCTGCAAACGCACGACGCTGGTTCATTCGGTATATGCTTAGAACGCCAAGAAACGGAATCAATGAAGGAACAGTTGCGAAGATTATCGCCAAGCACTACAATAAGAAGCAAGCAGATGTAAAGAAACATTTGAACTTCAATTCAATTGAAACAGTTGTTTCTCATTATGTTGCAGGTTCTAATCCTCCATGTAATCTAACATATGGAAAGTTCGTCAAACCAATGCTTGCGAAAGAAGTTCCGATGAATAAGTGGCCGACTAACTTTGTTGTTGATTACAAATACGATGGAAACCGTTATCAAATTCACATTGATGGAGAAAAGACGATGATTTTTAATCGTAAAGGTAAAATCGTAACTCAGCAATTCCCAGATATTGTTGAATTAGTTCAAGCCTATGACATTGAAAATGCGATTCTTGATGGAGAAATCTATCCTATTTTAGAAAATGGCGCACCTGCACCACATAAGCAAATGGGAACGAGGGTTCATTCAAAGAATGTTCAAGAGGCTATGGAAAGGGTCAAGGTTGAATGGGTCATTTTTGATTGTCTCATGCTGAACAACGAAACAGTCATGGATTTGTCATACACGGAACGCTTGGAGAAGATGAAAGACTTGCCGAATCAAGCACACCGAATCACCGAAGGCGACATTATGGCCTTTTACCATGATGCAATCAACGAAGGGTTTGAAGGAATCATCGTTAAGGATGCAAGCCAGCCTTACCAATCAGGAAAACGCTCCGTTTTTTGGGCTAAATATAAACCTCCGCAGATTAATCTTGATGTTGTTATCCTCTCCGCAAAATATGGGGAAGGTAAGCGGTCAAATGTTTTCGGTACTTACGAACTGGGCGTGAAGGCTAATAATGGTTATCACAGCGTCGGCTGGTGCGGAACAGGCTTTTCAGACAACGATTTAATTCATTTGACTAACACGCTACGACGAAATGTTGAGTCTTTTGATAACGGGCGATTCTTTGTTTCGCCGGTCGTTGTTCTTGAAGTAAAGGCTGATTTGGTTAGCCGTGATGAAAAGGGCAATTTGGGTCTAAGGTTCCCAAGATGTGTCCGTATTCGTGATGATAAGTTTGTTGCAGATATTAATACCTTGGATGATGTGGAGAGATTAGAATGAAGTGGGATAAATTAACTGATGAAGAACAAGAACAAATTCTTGCAGATTTGCGGAAGAAATGGCCTCGTTTTAAGAACGACCATCCTCGCCAACTTTGGAAAGGAAAATCAAATACTGGTGGTTGGAGAGAATATGAATTAGAAGATTTTATTCTTCGCATGGATAAAGGTCTTCTTCTCTCTTGGCGTGAATTTAAGCGAGAATATAATCTTGAAAGATTCAAAGAGCGACTTACTAATTCAAGTAAGTTCTTAGAAGGATATGGTAAAACTTATCCTATGGCGGCTGACTTAATTCTTTATATCCTAAAAAAAGGAGCAGAACATGGGGGAGATTATAATGACGCTAATAAACAAATTAGATGGATATTAAATACCTTTCCACCAGAAGGGTGGCCTTATAGAAGAGGTGAAGAAGAATGAGTAAATCAGATGCAAAAGCAAGAGTAAATTTTATTGCAGACCGAGCAGGAAAAGTTAGAAAAATTACAGACATGAGTTTAAAACAGGTAAATAATCATTTATCTGATATTGCTAGAAGTATTAAATGGAATAGTAGAATGCTCAATCTTTTGTACGAGCGAAGGTCGCAATTGATGGGAGAACCAATCGAGCCAAGAAAAAATCAACGAAAGATAGGAGAATGGATTGGAATCAAAAACTTAAAACCTGAAAATGAACAAAGATATAAACAATTGATTTTGTTGTGTCTTAATATGTTTGATAGTGGTAAGGCCGACCTTCCCGTAATTGAAGCAATTCTAAGGCAGGTGATGGATGAATGATTCAACAGGGAGACATGACAATCATTGGGACAACGACTTATCGTTGTCTAAAAATTGAAGACGGTATGGCTCACTTGAAGAATATTCTGCATGAACAAGGCAGACCAAAGGTTGTTGAACAAAAATACTGTCCATATGTTTTAGATGGAAAAGTTATTGTTCCAGAAAAGCCAAAACCAAAACCAATTCCACGAACAACCAAAATAAATGTGACTCAACTTATTAAAAATACAACCGATTTAACTGTATCTAATGATGCAAAGTATTTCATTAGTGAATGGATTGAAACGGCTATTTCTAACTTGGTGAGCAACGCTGAGGAAAACGCTTTAATGATGGGACACTCTCGCTTAACTGCCGCCCACTTTTTCTGGCTTGAGACAAATACTGCACCTAATGGTTATTGGCCTGAAAATAAAAAATACATGGAAGAGAGTGAATAAGATGGTCAATGACCCAGTACTACAAGAACTGGTTAATAAGTATGACCATGTGTTTAATCTTAATTTTCTTGTTTATGGGGATTTAAAAGATGAAGAAGTTGCACTTCTAACAAAAGGACTAATTGTTATGATTTCATCTAAACTAACATCTGCTCAACATGGAGAGGCGGTATTACTCTTTGACCCAATTTCTGAAGAAACTGCGGTTCTTCATGGAACCTTTCAAGGAACGAGTTTAAATGTTATCTATGCTTCTTCTGTTGAAGTTAAAGAAGACCTATTAAGTTTGGTTGAAGAAACAATATTAGATGGATTAAAATACCTAAGATATAAAGCAGACTTTCAAGGGATAACAAGGAGCGTTTCTCATGTATAGTAGAGATATGCTCATAGGTATTCTTCTTGGTCTTTCTAAGATGGATTTTATCTTAGAAAGAAGCCCTGCATCAAAAATGGGATACATTGTTAGATTGAGTTTATCCCTAAGAGCAGATGAAAAGTTCCTACTTGGTGTTAAAAGAAGTCTATTACAACATGAAATTACCTCTTCCTACAAAGAAAAAGAGAGTAAAACACGACCAAGACCTATTCTTAAGATAGGCGGCATAAAGAATTTATACAAGATAGTTGAAATGACACCGAATCTTCCAGATGCAAAGGACGAATGGACAGTATTTAGAGAAGTAGTGCATTTGGTTTCTCACGGAGAACACCGTAATGCAGAAGGATTAGAAAGAATATTTGAATTAAAAGGAGTAATATGAATGACAATGTCAAGAAAAGAATTAAGAGAAGCATTTAAAGAACACCCCACTATATTAGAAGCATTAAATAAAGCATGGCTATCTGATGGTGATTGGGGCGAAGCGGTCTGCCCTATTTGTTCAACAAAGTTTAAAAAAAGCGTTCCTCATCATATTTATTGTTCTTTAAGATGCAGAAAAATATCTGGCAGGAAAAAAGAAAAAATAGAAAAAGGGATTCTAAATTGGCAGGAAATTAAAGTTCTTCGTGAAATATATAAACAAAAAGTTCTCTCTGAATTAAAAACAAGCATATGTGAATTTTGTGAATGTGAATTTGAACAACACAAAAGACTCAAAGCAAGGTTTTGTGGGGACTTTTGTAGGAGCGCACACCGCAAATATAGGTGATAAAATGGGATTAACTAATTACAATAAAGAAAGACCAATACTACTAACAGGAAAACACGGAACAGGCAAATCAACAAAAGCAAAGACTTTTGTGAATGACCCTATCGTGATGTACGCAAATGATATTGACTTTGATGTAGGTTCCTTTCCGATTGAAAGGGGCATCATCATTGAAGATGTTCATTATAAACCTGATAAAGAGGCAATCCTTGATATTCTTCGCAGATATAGAGGCCAAATAGTTTTAACTTCTATTAACCAAAAATCTGTGCCGAAGAATATCATAGCGATGTGCAAAATTAAAAGAGCAGGAAGCAACAATTTTCTTCGTAATCAAGTGGAAACTATGGCTCCACATTCAGAGCCTCCCTTCTCTTACGAAAGAGACACTTATTCTCTTTGTTATGAATATTTGAAGGAAAGTAATCGTGATTTGATTAAAGACTTGCTTTTGTTTAATAAACCAGCAGATACACAGATTCTATCTTGGCTGGCAGAAAATATGCACCCAAACAGGCTAATTTTTGTAGATGGTGTTGTTAAAAGGCGTTGGAGTCAGCGATACTTCTACGAAATGTTGGCGTATTCGCATCAAGGAAACATGGCAGGTCGGTTAAATATGCCGAGAAGAAGACAGTATTCTAAAATACCTTTTCTTTCTCGCAAGTTAGGTGTTAAAAATCCTGTTATATTGAATCAGTTATTAAAAGACCCAGAATTTAAAGAATGGGCAAAGAAAAAATTAACACACGCAGAGTGCCGACTTCTTAAAATCGGTGAAAAGAGAAAAAGAAAGAAAACAGACCCAATAAATGTTCAACAGAAATTTTTAGGTGATTATTTTGAGGCCTAAGTGTAAAATTTATGAATGCCCTAACTGCTATAATATTAAAATAGGCAGAACCAAAACCTATTGCACACTTTGCAGAAGGTACACCTATAAAATAAAAATGCATGTTAAAGAATATTTATTTTAAGGAGAGATAAAAATGTTGTGGACAGAAAAATATAGACCAAAAACAATTAAAGAAATTAAAGGACAAGAGCATTTTGTAATGGATGCCAGAAGTTGGATTGAAGAAAAAGATATTCCTAATCTTCTATTATACGGAAATCCTGGAACTGGTAAAACAGGAGCAGGGATGGTTATAGCAAGGGAAATATTAGGCGATAATTTCAATGATAATTTTATTGAAGTAAATGCTTCAGATGATAGGCGTTTAGAAACGGTGCGAACTACAATCAAGAACTATGCTCAAAGCGGAACTATTGGAGATGTTCCGTTTAGAATCATGCTTCTTGATGAAATGGACGGGATGACTACTGATGCTCAAAATGCTTTGAAGCGTATTATGGAACGGTATGCAAGTAATATTCGTTTCATTATTACCTGTAATGACAGAAATAAAATTATCTTTGCATTACAAAGCAGATGTGCAAATTATCATTTCAAACCTCTCTCTAATGAGGTCATGCTTGATGTATTACAATCAATCCTCAAGCGTGAAGAAATAACTCGATTTACCGCAGACGAGATGAAGCCCTTTATATACTCTCTTCATGGTGATTTAAGACGAGGGATAACCGAACTGCAAGCGGCTAAAGCAAGCAATTCCCCTCTATCAAAACAACTTGAAATCGGTTTGACTGAATATAACGAATTGTTAATTCTAATTACAAATAAAAATGCAAATGCTCTCAGCAAAGTTCACGATTTCTTGTATGATGGTAAGTCAGTAAGGGATATTTGTATTGGTTTGCATGACGCAGTTATTAATGCAGAAAATCTGGATTCAGCAACAAAATTTAAATTCCTACGAACATTAGGCGAAAGCGAATGGCGTTCTAACACAATGACCCCGAAAGTGTTAGTCTCATGGATGATGGGTCAATTACTATAAAAACAAAAAAAGGTGAAAAAAATGGATATTAAAAACCAAATTGAAGAAGGCGCAAAAGTCATTGGCTTGAGCGTCGAAGAAGCGACGAACAAATTAGAAGAAATTTGTTCCGAAAACGGCATTGAAACATCTAACCCGATTGCGTTGGGTCTTTGGAGAAACTTTGTCGCAAATACCCGACGAGCGCAAAAGTCTGGTAATGAAGAAAAATCAAATGACTCTTTCTATAAGAGTGCGTTTGGATTCTTTGTTTCTCTTGACGCTCCCCGTGATACGATGTCTTGGAACAGAAATCAAGCAAAAGAAGAATTTTTGCGTGATTCTGACAATGCTCTTGAAAAGGGTATTGTTGCCGTTGCTACCGAAAATGCTCTCGGTAAGTTTACTGTCTCCCGATTTCATAAGGGAACCTACGAAGAAAAAATTGTTTCAAAATTACCCGATGGTGCAGAAACTCTTGAAGATGGACGAATCTATATCCCTCTTGATTCAACAGAAACCTACATGAATGGTGGAAAGAATGAGTTCTTTGGTATGCCCCTACCAAAAGAACTTTTCCGACGAACAGGTATTTTCTTTGGTCAAATTGGAAATGGTGAAATGAAGCCATATTTCTTTTCCTATAAGAACCAAGGAGGGGTTGATTTCTCGCCAAATACCTTTGAGTGGTGTCATTTCCTTTGTGTTCTTTCAGGTGATGAAACTTCCATCTATGGTGCGAAGGATTTGACTTTTAGCAGTCTTACGATGAATGCAGATATGGAAAAAGAAAATGACCTGTACCGTGATATGGATTCATTTGATTTTGAAAGTTGTTTGCGAGATAATTTTGATAAGCACCTTTATCCGCTTGTTGAAATGGAAAGAGCGCACATTGAAATGCAATCACAGCCTTCAAGAGAGCGTTTCGTCATTACCGATGGAACTGTCTGCAACATGAACATGACTCCGACAAAGAACGGAAACAGAATTATCAATCTAACTGATTTGAATGCAGAAATTTCTTATGAAGATGATGCAATCACTACCTGTTGGATTCCTGAGCATTTGACTCTTGATTTCGGTATTGGTTCTTCTGTTATCGTTGTTGGACGAACAAGCCAAAGAACCACGGATGAAGGTGTTGAACCAATCACTATCAATGTAGCAGGTCTATATTGTGTGATTCGTCATGGTTCTGCCGTTGAAGTCGCACAGCCCGTTGAGGAAGACTTTGATTGGTTTTGATTGAGTTTTACTCAATTGTGTAGCCGTTGGCGATAATGACGGTCGAAGAGGTGCGAAGCCTTTCCCTTAAGGGGGTAAAATTATGGAAAATTTATACAATAAAAGATATTTAATTAAAAGTAATAGTTATATGATTGATTTATTCAATGTTGATTTTATTACTTGGAAAGAAAACGAAAACGAGACAGGAACCTATTGGGTTAAACTTCACATTGGAACAAAAGAAGCCCGATATGTCTGTTCGTCTTTAGAAGAACTGCATGGCTTAGTTAAGGCATGGACTCGTCTAAGGGGAGAAGAAATTGAAATGGAAGAAGAAGATTTGATTTGGTGATAATATGGGATTAACTAGTGCAAAAAAGATTAAAGTAGATGAAGGAATGGTGAACAACGCAAGAGTTCTTGCATTCAAGGATAAATTAGCAAAACAAACAGAAGGGCGATTGGCTAGAAATAATCGTCTTATTTGTGGTATTTGGGGAGAACCAAAAACTGTTAAAAGCGGTTTGGCTCTCGATTTCCCAGATAAGAAAATTTATGTTCTTGACTGGGATGATGGTTGTGAACCAACATGGCGACAAAACCATGAAATGACCGATAGGATTACTCTTTGGAATCCCGAAGTGCGAAACAAAAATGGTGAATTGGATATTCAAAAGTCGGAAGCAAATTCCGAAGACTTTGTTTTGTATGTTAAATCAAAGATTGAAGAGGGCGAAAATGTTCTCTTTGTTTTTGATGGTGTGGATAAATGGCTTGATTGTTGCACTTTACATGTAACTGGTTCTTCAAAGATTGGAAAGCCTCAAAAGATGAAGTTTGAATGGGGAAAGCGAAACGCTCCCTTTTATTCTCTTCTTTTGATGTGTAAGAATCTAAACTGCGACCAAATCTATATCACTCATGCAAAGGCCGATTATGGTGCAACGGGTGAAGTTATTGGTTCTAAACCTAATTGGCATAATTGGGGAGATGCTTTACATCAAGTCATTACAACCCGACGAACCCGCAAAAAGAACGATATTGTGTATAAGGCTGAATTACTCAGCAGTAAAACCAATACATCGCTTGTTGGAAAGTCTTGGGAAACATTGACCGTTGGTGGCGGAAGTGTTTCTTGGGATGGTATTCCTGAAATGCGGGAGGGTAAGATTTGAAATTTACAATAGATAGTGAAAAATTAGAAAAGGCATTAACCAAAGTTCAAATGAAAGGAAAAGGTATTAGTGGAAGTGGATTCGGGAATACGAGTCTTGGAAACTATGCTTCTCTGTATTTAGAAGGTAATGTTCTTTCTATTTGGAACGGCAATAATACTGTTGCCGTTAAATTAAATTTGACAGTCGAAGGTGAAGAAGATGGTAATGTCGTCATTGATACTACGAAAGTTTCTCCGTATCTTAAATCGTTCAAAGATGAAATAGAGTTTGTAGTTGGAGATTTTATTCAATTAACTACTGATACCAGAAAGGCATCTATTCCTTTGGTGGTTCGCCACCCACAGGGAGATTCTATTTCAAGAATGCGTGGTTTATTGAATCATGTAAGTTATGAGGTCATGCCTCGGATGCTTTTTACTTTTGGTAAATCAAAGTTTGAGGCGTGTATTAGTCTTATGCAGGTGCCATTACGAGATGCAATCAAAAATTGTGAGTTAGTGAAAACAGGCGTATATAAATTTAATTACCACGAAGAGATTCTTTCAGTATCATCAAGAGATGGTGCGAGTAATAAATATGAAGAAACCATTGAACCTTTCTTTAATATAGGAGAATCAGCAACTGTTGAGTTTAGTGGGCCTTTGTATGCTTTGTTTGAAAAACAGCAGATGGTAAATATTTATCTGAAAGACGATTTCCCTATTCTTATGGTAGCAGAAGATAGAATGTTAGTGAAAGCACCGCAGATTAACGGGTGATAATAATGATTATTAATAAAATGAATGATGGAATGAGAATATACAAAGCATGGAGAGAAAGGGGCGAAAGAAAGTATGAGATGTTAAATTTTAGACCATATTTTTTTGTAGATGAAGAAGCCACAGAATTTCCTAGTTATTCGCCAAGTAAATATATCACCAGAGACTTTGAGTATATCCGTGGCGACTGGACTAATCTTGAAGGAAAACCTTTGAAGAAAGTTTTTGTTGAGAACGCAAATGATATTCGTAATGCAAAGAAGATGTGGAATGAAACCTATGAAGCAGATGTTCCTTTGCATTTTCGGTATTGTGTTGATGAGTTAGAAGAAATGCCTGAATATAAACTGCGTAAGTGGTATTGGGATATGGAATGGCAACAAGGCGGAGAATATCACGACCAATTGACTACAATTGTTGTTTATGATAACTATAATGAAGAATATTATCAATGGGTGTGGTTTCCTGGAAAGGTAATGGGTAAAATTATGCGGACTTATCCTCTTGGGAAGGTTAAAATATTCGCTACTGAAAAAGATATGATTGAATCTTTTATGACCACAATGATTGTTAAAGACCCCGATATGCTAATTGCTTGGTTTGGTCATTTTGCTGATTTGCCGAAATTATTTGAACGGGCGTGTGCCGTGGGTCTTGACCCCCGCATCATGTCTCCAATTGGCTTCGTTAAGGGTGTTAAAAAGGTCAAGGATGGCTTCTCTTTCGCCTATGGTGAAAGTGGGTTCTCTCCCATTGAGCAACCCATAGGGGGCCGCATAACCCTCTCGTTAGACCTTGCTTTTGAAAGACAATGGAATGACAGTCAAAGAGGAACATTACCTTCTTTATCTCTTGATTACATCGGAGAGACTGTTCTTAACAAAAAGAAATTGATTTCTGAGAAGTTCTCAGACACTAACGAATTTTACCGTAAAGGTTGGTTAGAAGATACACAAACATACCTTAACTACGCTTTAAGAGATGTTGAATTGATGGTTGAAATTGATGAAAAGAATTTTTGTAGTGAAGCGATTCTCTCACTTCAAAGGCTATTGAAAGCACCATTTGATGCTTGTTTCTATGCTTCTCACATGGGTAGTATCTATTTTATGAGAAACGCTACTTGGAAAGCACCAACAGGTAAAAAGGTTGATGAACGCAAAGAATATGAAGGTGCGATGATTTATGACCCATTAAGTGAAGAAACAAACGGACTACATTTAAATGTAGCCGCTTTTGATTTTGCTGGTCTATATCCTTCAATGATGATTGCTCGCAATATTAGTTGGGAAACAAAATCAAAAAAACCAACAGAATTTGCTGTGAATATTCTTACACCAAGGGATTTTAGTGAGGTTAAATACCAAGATATGCTTTACTATAAAACAGATAAACTCGGTCTTTTACCAAGAGCCGTTCTTGAATTGAAGGAGTTGCGAAATGAATATAAGCGACTTATGTATCAAGCACAAAAGGAGGACAACGGCGAGTATGCAAAGTGGTACAACAATCAAATGGCAGTTAAGCGTTTAATGGCTTCTTTTTATGGCATTGTTGCTTTTCAAGGTTTTGGTTGGGCTGATGTTGATTTGGCGGCATCTATTACTGCAAGTGCAAGAGAAGCAATTAGACTTGCCGCATTTAAAGCAAAGGAGATGGAAATATGAATAAATTTTTACAAAAGTGGATTGATGAACTTATACCTGAAATGCAGGATGGTTTTTCTGCAAACCAGATGAAAGATAGACTTATTGACCACGGTAAGACTCTTAAATATCTTGAGAATACTACCAGTATTGGTTATTATTTGTCTAAGCATGGAAGTCTTATGACGGTCCTTGACCAAAAGAACAAAAGAACTTATTGGAGGATTTCAGATGAAAACTAAATATATTACAGTCAAGTTGTCTTATGACACAGAAGAAACCTATGATATTACAATGCAGGAGGTCAAAGAGATTTTTCAGATGATGAATAATCTAAAGAGGAACGCTATCATTGTAGATATTGAGCAAGGTGTGAATGAAGATGATGATGGACAGAACGAATGAATTGCTGGAGGAATTATTGATGATGATTAACAGAAGCAACAAAATTTTAATGATGGTCAATGTAGTTAATATTGCGACAATTATTACATTACTGGTGGTGGTATTATGAGCGATGATAGAGTATATTTAGAAACACTTAAAGAAATTAAAAAAATGAAAGAACAGATTGCAGATGAATTAGATTCTTTGTATCTTGACATACAAAATCTTAAGAATCTAAAATATCAAATTATGGAATTACAAGAAGAAGTAGCAAAATTAGCAGGGGTTCCTGTTGGAATGCTATTTGCATACCGAGCGTGATAGTATGAGTAAAATAGAAAAACAGGTCTGTGAAAAAATACTTCAACGGTCTGAAGTAGGAAAGAAGAAATACGGAATAACTATGGAAGAAGAGATTCTTTCTATTCGTCAATGGCTCATTCATTTACAGGAAGAATTGATGGATGCTACAGTTTATGTGGAAAAAATATTGGAGTCGGTGGAATGAAAGTAGTTTATGGACATACAGATTCTATTTATGTGCAAATTGATTCCGTAGAAGCCGCACAAAAAGCAATTAAGGTGATTGAAGATGAAGTCAAAAAGAGTTTCCCGAATGTTCTCGGACTTGAACAGCATCCCGTTAGTTTGGAATTTGAGAAGTTTTATTCGGCTCTTGGGGTCGGCACTACAAAAAACAGAAATGCAGGATTAATTACTTGGGATGATGGAACATGGCTTGATGAGCCAAAGTTCACAATGACAGGTTTTACCGCAAAGAGAGTTAGTGAAACAAAGATGGCAAAAGAGGTGCAGACTCGAACTCTTAAAATGTGGGTTAGTGAGAAAAAACAAGAAGAAATTGTTGCTTCTCTTCATAAAACCTATGAAGAAATTATGTCTGGTAAAATGCCTCTTGATTCATTTATTAAAAGAAGTCGCCTACGAAGAAATCGCTTTGAAGTAAAATGCCCCGAATGTCGTTCAAAATTTCATTTGAGAGATTGTATTTCCATGAAATATGGGGCTTGTCCGAAGTGCGCTTCTCCAACGAAGGATTTTACTACAATTGATGGAAAGAAGCCGTCAATTGGTTCGGGTATTGCTGGTGTTTTATATGCTTGGGAAAAATATGACGCTAATTTTGACGACTCATATTTATTTTTGAAAGTAAAGGGTGTAAATGATGTTTATACTCACCCCTTAACGCATGAAAAGCGAGCCGTTGAGTTTATATCGGGGGTTGAAATGAAAGACTTTAGCGGCCTTGTTCCCGATTTGGAACACTATGCTGAACAGGTTTTAAAGAAAGCCGAACCTATTTTTAAGGCCATGGACTGGGATTTATCCAGTATTAGAACAGGAAGAATACAAAAAACATTGGAGGAATGGTTTTGAACACAGATGAAAAATACGAAGCAAGAATTAAATCCATGAGGGACTTTACTTATGATTGGAAACCTGAAAATGCAGACGACCCATCAAAGCCAATTTTGAAGATTAGTAAATCCTCTTTGGTTAATTCCTTTGGCTGGTGCAATAAGAAATATGAGTTTGCTTATATTCAGCGATTGCCAACAGACCAAACAGAAGCGATGAGAAAGGGAACTATTCTTCACAACTATCGTGAAGATTTCTTTAATGAATTTGACATTAAAAAGGCAGAAGCCATGAATAATTCAGAGGTTCTTGAATACTGCACCAGCCTTATGCCGATTGATGAGTATTATGACCTCTCATTGACAGTCGCCGCATTTGAGGCACAACGGTTCATTGAGGCAAGAAGTGAAGAAAGAATTGATGAATTTTTACCAGTAGTCAATGAAAAAGCATTTGATTGTGAAATTACTGTTCCTAAGAATGTAAGTAAGAAATATCCTTTACAACGAGATTATGTCGTGAGACTTCAAGGTATCATTGACCGTGTGTTTATTGAGAATGGAAAACTAATTCCCTTTGAATATAAGACAGGCAGTTGGAAAGATTCTAAGGCTTCTTCTATGCGTCAAGAAATGGCTTTTTATCAATTAATGATTGAGAATGCACCCGAAGAAGTGCTTGAAAAACATGGATTGACGAAAGACATGGAGGTTAGTCATTGGGGTTGGTATTATCCTATGGCTAATCATATTACCGTTGAACCCGTTAAGAAGCGTTCTATGACGGCTCTTTGGGATAATATTGCTAAGTTGATTTATACTTATGAGCAAGAATATTTCCCTGCTACATTTTATATGCCGACTTGTTCTCAATATTGTTCTTATTATGGAATTTGTGAAGCGGCGCAGAATGATTCATGGTTGTGATGAAAATGAAGGAACTAATTAAAAAGAAAGTGCTATCAAGAAATTGGACATTTAATGAAATAGCAGATTTAAAATCAACGATTGCTTTAATTTGTAATGAACTATCAGAAGAATTAACTCTAATGGAAAGATTTACTTTAGCCAATGAAGTTAGAATAAAAGAATCATATGTTGGTATGGAACTGTATCATGTTTTAGGAGACATAGTTTATACTTCATTACAGGTTCAAGTAGCAGAAACAATTAAAGAATTATTAAATACAGCGACAATTAATTTTGGGGGTAATACAAATGAAATTTCCGAGAATGGTTTGGGCGGGAAGTCAAATCAAAAACGCTCCGCAGATGAGAAGAAAGAAGATGGAAAGTAAAGAACAGTATATTAAATTCGTTCAGTCTCAGAACAATAGAACGAATGTATATACTACTGTTTATGACTTTGAACATTTTAGTGAAAAGATGGCGATTGATTCAACGGTGATTATTGATAGAATCTTTTTAGACTTTGATGCACATGAAGATGAATTAGATAAAGCATGGCGTGATGTAAAAGAAGTTATGAAGTTAGTGATTCAAAGAGATTATCTTCATACTCTTTTCTTTTCAGGGCGTGGTTTTCATTTATTCATCTTTGGTAAGAGAACTAACAATATGAGAAATGTTCAGACTCTTTTTAAAGAAATCAAAGAATACTTGGTTTCTAAAGTAGGTAAAGATAATACACTTGATGAAAGAGTAGGTCAAATTACTCGCCTACGAAGAGTGCCAAATACGGTTAATATGTCTTCTTCTGATGGAGAGGGTAATGCTCGCTATTGTATTCCTTTGACTGTTGATGACCTATCTCTTAATATTGAAGAAATACTCGTATTAGCAAAAGAGCCTCGCCATTTATCCTTCCGAAAGGGCGGAAAAGTGGAGGCCACTTTCCCCGAAGCACCCCCTATCAAGGAAATGCAGGGGTCGGTTTCTGTGCCAAAAGGTGTAGGAAAATTGCCTATCTTGCCTTGTTTGCATAATGCGGTCATGGTGGAGAATCCAACGCATATAGCAAGAGCATACCTCGTTTCTTGGTATCGGGACTTGCTTTCGGGCTACCAAGACCTAAATACACACCAACTTAAAGAGGAAGTGCTTGAGTCGGTGGTTGAAGAACTTGAGAGAGTCTTTGGCGAGTCCGATTCAGTATGGCTTGATTGGGATAAAAACACCACAAAGAAACACGCACGATTTACTGTGCATAATAACTACAATACGCCGCATTGTGATAGATTGATTAGTGAAGGATTTTGTGTAGGTAAATGCTGGAGGTATTCAAATGTTAGTGATTGATTCAAGAGAAAAATCAAAATTGGCTAAATTAGTCATGCAGAAAGCAAAAGCCATGCAAATACCAATTGAAACTAAGTGGTTAGAAATTGGTGATTATGTTTTTGATGATGTTTGTTTTGAAGCAAAATCAACAACGGATTTCTTAGGTTCAGTAATGTCCAAAAGATTGTGGACACAGTTAGACAACATGGATAGACATTATGCTACCAATATTGTAATTATTCATGGCGATATGCAAGAAGCAATTTTGAATGTTATTGAAAATTCAAAAAGCAATATGACAGTCGGTTCAAGAAGTATTATGTTAAATAATAAATTTCTTGGAGCAATCGGTAGGATTGTTCTTGATACAGACATCAAGCCCTTTTGGGTGCAAACAGAAGAAGAAGCAGCATTGATTATAACCGCAGTAAGTAAGATGAAACCATTAACAAGAGAAACAATAGCCCCACAAGTATTTAAAAGATTAACAACAGATGATTTAAGAATTGATTTACTGAGTAGCATCAAAGGCGTATCTATTAAAAAGGCAAAACAACTAATAAAACAATTCGGCTCTATTATGGAAATAGGTGAATGTTCAGCGTATGAATTACAAGCCGTTGAAGGAATTGGAGAAACCTTAGCCAACAGAATAATCTCCACATTAAACTCGGAAGAGAAGGTGAAAATATGACTGAAGAAAAATTATATGAAAACGAGGACATGGATGCGTATTGGGAAAACTTTGAAGCCAATGCGTCAGTATTTAGAGAAGCATTACCTAAAGTAATTAGGGATTTTCAAGGGGAAGCAGTAAAGTTTTCTCACTATAATGATATTCCTGCTGGCATTTGTTTCTTTAATATTCTTGGACAAATTGTAAAAGATTTTATCTATGTTCCAAGCGGAAGCAATCTTGAAGATACCCGAATACATTTTTGTTGGGTTCAGACAAGCGGAACTGGAAAATCTACAATGTGGAACTTTGTTGGGCCTGTTTCAAAAAATGTATTCAAAAAGATTAATGACAAAGGAAAACATCCATCATTGGTTCTAAAAGGAAGGCAACCAATGGGAAGAACCTTTGATATTTTTGGTTTGACAGATTATACAGATTCTGTTCTTATTGGTAAGTTTAAGGAAAAATTTGATGATGAAGGAGAACTTTCTTGGGAAAGAATTGCTGGTCAATTGGAAGGAAACGGTTTGGCTCATTGGGATGAGTTTGAATATTCGGGTATCTTTAAACAAAGCCAACATCAAGAAAAGTCTATTGTGTATATGAATACTTTAATGAATTCATTGGCTGGGGAATCTTGGATTATTTCAAAGGCTCTCACTTCTTATGACAATCAAATTATGGAGTGCTTTTCTGAGCGTTCAGTAATTGCTATGACTTATCCACCAAGCAATCTAAATAATGTTATGGCAGAAAAGGGTGTTCTTCAAAGAATGCTTTTATTTGTTTGGGAAGTTCCTAAGTTTATTCAACATAAAATGCGTCTTGAACAGATTCGTCAAGCAGGAAAATATGTTCCTGTTGAGCAAGAGATTGAGAAATATTCAAATGCTTTATTTACTATCTATGAATTAGTTGAGGAAAGATTTAGAGAAGTAGGGGGCGACCCACTTAAAGTTATGAAGTATTCGCCAGATTTTAACGATGTTCTTACATTAGAATACAATAACATGAACAATTATCTTTGGAATACTCGCCCCGAAGTTGAAGCGATTGCGTCAAATTTTACTACCAGATTGATGAAAATTCTGATGAAAATGTCTGTTCTATGTAGTGTTGCATCTGCACCATCAATTAAGAATAAAAACGATAGATTCCTCGTAACTGGGCATAATGTCCGTCAAGCCGCAACAATTGTCCGACAGTCTTATATGACATTGGTTGATTGGTTGGAGCGAAGCCTACGGGTGCGGCAAAAGTCGGTTGCGGAAAAGGCTGATGAATCAATCTTTAAGAAAGCATTTGAAGTTCTTGATAAAAATGAAGAAGGATTTGTTCACAAAGGAAAATTGTTTGAGACTGTAAGAAAGAAATCCAAGAAATCACAATCTCAAATCTATCGCAACTACGCATCAATTCAACATAAGTTTGAAGAAACAAAAATTGGGCAAAGCAAGTATGTTAAATACATCGCAGGTGATATAGAATGAAGTGGGAAAATACAGTATTATACTTTGAAATCTCTAAAGGGCCAAATGTTATCGTTGATACTTTGAATACCTATGGTGATGATGGTTGGGAATGTTGTGCTATGTTAAGTGTAGCAAATAAACAAATCGTGGCTTTTCTGAAGCGACGAACCGACCTCAACGAAGAACCAAAGGTGGACAAAGAAGAAGAAAAGATTTCCAAACTTTGGTCTAGCGGTGATTAAAGTGTCGGTTTTGGCTATTGACCTCGAAACCAAAAATATGTCGTATGACATCGGTGGTTTCGGTAATACCCATATGTTTCAGGTTTCAACAGTAGCCACTTGGGATGGAAGCAACGGAACTGTTTATGTTGATGAACCCGTTGAATCCTTTGCTAAGTCGGGACACATTGTAAAATCATTGAGTGAACTAAAATATGATTTAGATAATCATTTACAAAAGGGAGGATTATTGTTAGGCCATAACATCGCCTCTTTTGATTTACCCATCTTAAGAGACTCAATGGATATTTATTGCATCACAAAGTATCTAAAAGATAAAAAGTATATTGATACTTCTAAAGCACTACTAAAGGGACATGGTGAAAGATACCAACTTAAAAATTTGGTAAAATGCACA
>TARA_R100000353_G_scaffold170690_1_pt1 | contig 28711 bp, 46 predicted proteins | sample TARA_R100000353 | Tara Oceans TARA_R100000353 (sample SAMEA2620663) | marine metagenome | biome: marine biome (ENVO:00000447); feature: surface water layer (ENVO:00002042); material: "saline water (ENVO:00002010), including plankton (ENVO:xxxxxxxx)" | depth 5 m | reverse complement strand
TGTCGGTAAATATAATATTTAAGATTTTTTTTGTTGTGTTGCATAATTTTTTTTTTTTTTTTTTACCGGCGCATAGTATACCGGTTATAAATAATTGTAGTCTGCTCACTCCTACTCTTCTTATCGTGGCAGCGCTTACATAATGCTTGTAAATTTAATTCATTATACATCTCTCCTCCTTGTTTTATCGGAACTCGATGGTCTATAACTTCAGCCGGTTTAATTATATCTTTGTTCTTACAGTAAACACAAAGCGGGTTTCTTTTTAAAAAATAATTACGTATAGCCCTCCATCTGGAACTATTATAGAAGCTACTCATATCTCCCCAGTCTTTTCCTGCGGTTTTTTTTGGCTGATTATTCTTACTGTCACGCTTAACAATCCATGGTCTCTGTACGTCGTCCGGTCTTTTAGGCATTTAATTATGTTATTATACGTTTTTAATTTTATTTTGTTTTATGCAAATATTCAAAAGGCATACCCTATTTTTTTAAATAATTATTTATTTGTGAGGTTATATATATTCCTATAACTATTCCTACACCTAATCCTATTATTAATCCCATTGTGTTATTATATTATAATATTCTTCATCTACCTTAGCTATATACTCTAAGTTTTTACCGTAGTCTAATAGCTTATACTTTTCTTTACTTTCCCAAATTTCGTGGCACCCTTGTCTTTCACCTATACTTAAACAATGGTATGTTATATTATTCTTATCTGCTATTAAGTCTGGTCTTCTGCTTCTCGGTATTAAATGACTATTACTTAAAGGTACATCATACCTTCCGCACCCTGTACAACAATGTTCTCGTTCTAATGCTATTTCTTTACATACTTTTTTATATGCTCTATTTATTTTGCTTTGCTTATTGCTTACTTTTTTCATAGGCCATATAAGTATCTAAACAATTAATAGCTTCATCTATCCCTTTACATACTACAGCTTTATAACCTAAGTTATTTAAGTCTGTAATCCATTCTTTTTGTTCTTTAGTAGGATAACACCTCTTATTTAATTTAAGCTCTATAAATAAGCCAAAATAGCCTCCTCGTGCGTTTAATATCTGTATATCTGGAAATCCTTTGACATAACCAGTAGCTTTTGCTTTTTTTGCTTGTTTTATACTGGTTCTAATACCTCCTAAAGAAGCGCAATATCTTAACTTAGTATATTTTAGTTTTATATACTTTATAAAATTTTGCTGAAGTATTTCTTCACTCATTTAAAGTTAGTCTTAGTTTTTTTGCAAAAACCATAAACATTGCAATAAAAAATAAGAAAGCTAATATTGGAAATACAATAATTAAGCTACTCGTGTAAATAATCAAATTTAATAGTTTCTTCATCTGTTTCTCTAAATTCAATATTAATAACTGTATCTCCTCTTAACCATTCGTCTAAATTGTGAATTATCTGTTTTATAAGAAGCTCTTTTTTATCTTCTTTATTAAAACATTTTTTTTGGTCTTCTTCACTTAATTCAAACTCAATTGTTGCTTTCATACAGCTCAAATATATTAATTAATTCATTGTCAATTGCTTAAAGCTATTTTGACTTACTAATACAGTTATTAACTGTTTTTTTTAAGCTTATATTTTTGATTAACTCTGAAATAAGCTAATTTCTTTTGACCTTTGTACAATATAGGATAATTAGATTCTAGCCATTCAATATCTTCTAACTTTTTAAATTTTTTATCAAAAGGAGCTTTATTAAACTCAACACTATATTCTAAATATTTAAATGGTATTTTATATTTATGCGATTTATAAAAAAGCAACATATTTTGATTAAGTTCTTCATTTGTATATTTAGAACGCTTGTTTCTATATGTTTTTAAGCTTATTTCGCTGCGTTTAAGAAGGTTTTGCGATTCTTTAGTAATAGTAACTAGTTCGTCTTCTAAAAGCTCAATATAGTTGTTTATTACAGTTCTTTCATTTAAAGTTAAGCCATCTAATAATCTTTTAACTTGTCTTTTTAATATTATAAATTTTGATATGCTCATTTTTTATATGTTCCTTGTTCTCTTGAATTCCAAAATATTTCGCCCTTTAAATGTTGCTTAATACTTTCTTTATTTTTTTTTCTTCTTATTTTATACTCTTCAAAAGTTTCATTTTCACCTCTCTTGTTACTTAAATTTATTTTATCAAAAAATTTCATAATTATTCTTTTACAAATGTTCCATTAATCATTTTACCTTTTCTACTTTTTATTTCTTGCCAAGCTGCTTCAATACAATCTTCAATTTTAAAACCATACATAGCTGATAAGTTAGTTAATACAACCACACAATCGCCAATGCCGTCAATAATATCTTCTTTATTATTTTTTAAAACACCTTTACTTAATTCACCAGCTTCTTCTATTAATTTTAAAGTTTGCGTTTTTGGGTCACCTTTTTCGTAAAGATTTCTTTCTTTAGCCCATAATCTTATTTGTTCAAATTTGTTCATGTTTTTTGTTTTTAGTTAAATATATATTTTATTGATGGCGGAAATAACTTAATTATTAAAGTGCCTTTTCCTATTTTTATTTTAAACATTTAGCTTTGCTTTTATAAATTCATTTGACTTATAATTTTTTACTTCATAATCATCTACGTTGAAACTATATTTGTGAATATTAATTTTAGGGTCTGCATAAGTTTCTAATAATAACATTTCTTCAGCTTGTTTAATATGATTTTTATAAATATGAGCATTAGCTAAATTACAATATAAATTTCTTGATTTGTGTCTTGTATTTCTAGCCACATATTTTAACATTAAACTTCCTACTATTATATCATAAGGCAAACCTAAAAAAACATCAGAACTTCTAAAATTCATAATCATATCTAAATAATTATTTGTAGCTACAAAAGTCATATCTACATAACAACAAGGCAAATTTTGATTCTTTGTTAATTCAGGATTCCAGAAGCTTATAACAGCTCTTCTAGTCATTCCATTTGGAAATTCTTTAAGTTCATTTAAAACATATAATAATTGGTCATAATGGCCATTATATTTACGTAACATTTCAGGATAAGAATTTTTTAAATTATTTTTTTTATCTGCCCATGCGTTCCACCATGTTACATTATTTTCTAGTAAATAATCAATACTTTTTTTTCCTTGCATTAACCAGCAAAATTCTGCTATAGCTTTTTTATATAATATTTTTTTTGATGTTATAATAGGAAAGTTATCATTAACACATGAAACCTTTAATGTTTGATTTGTTAATTGTAAAACATCACCAGCTCTTGTTGTAACATTATCGCCAGCTAAAAGAATTTTTCTAACTAACTCGTTATATTTATCGCTACTTCTCATAAGATAATTTATTAATAGTTGTTGCAATTGATTTCATTCCAGTTCCTAATTTTTTTCTATAATTTAATCTTTTATCTTGATATTGAATTTCTTTATATTGTTCTGACCAAATTAAGTCACGATGTTTTTTAATCCATTTATACCAAACTTTAGGACCTATTAAAAAGTCATCAGTGTTTCTTATACCTAACCTAAAAGCTTTATTAATATCTTCAATATGTAATTTTGAAAAATCTTCTTTAAGGTCTTCAGCTAAAATTAAACTTAAAGCAACAATATCCTCTTCAGTAACATTTTGTCTTAATTGTAAAAAAGTGCTACTTAATATTTCAACAGAATAATTTCTTAAATTTTCAATACTAATATCTTTTATTATCATAAGTTAATTCTTTTTAATAATTCCTTTGCTTTTTGTTTTACATCTAAAGTATTTTGAACTTTTGATTTTTTACTTTTATAAGTTGTTTGACTCATTTTTAACCATCTTTTTAATCTTAAATTTAATTCCCAGGTTTGTTGAGTTTCAAATTTCATTTTAGTTTTACTTTTATTTGTTTCAGACCAATATTCAAAAAACCTTGAAGCTTCTTCTATACTTAATCCTACTTTACAAGCTTCAGAAGCAACCTCATCACTAAACTTACTTTTTCTTTTAGATAGATTAATATTATTTGTAATATTATTATTTATATTATTATATCCATTATTTACAGCGATAGGGGTACCTTCAAAAACAATTATAGCTAACCTTCTTTGCACTATTTGATTATCTTTTTTAATAATAGTATTAGTTATAAAATTATGTTCTTCCAGCTCTTTAATCCATAAGCTAACGGTGTTTTTTGTTACATTATATAAATCTGCAAAATATTTATTAGTAGCAAAGCAATAACCTTCTTTGTTACTTAAAGCTGTTATTTCTCCATATAATAATTTAGCATGAGGTTTTATTTTAGCATACCTAACATGAGCAGGAATATTTGCATAATAACTAGGATTCATCTATTAAAGTTTTTAAAGCGTTAACATTCTTTTCAATACTTTTCATTAAGTCAACTTGCCTACATAATTCTTTTTCGAGTTTATCTAGTCCAGAAGTTAACATAGCTTCTTTAAAGTTTTTATATTTTTTCGCTAAGATTTTATCATATTCAAAAAAATCATTTAACTTTTTATAATGGTGCATTACTGTTGCGTGACTAATATAAGTCGGACAATATTCACAAATTTTTTCATATGTAATATCTAATTCATTACGTAAAAAATAAACTAAAAACCTTCTAGCTTCAACTACATTTTTTTGTCTTCCTTTATATTCTTTTTCAAATATTTTAACAGGGACATTAAAAATATCAGCTAAAGTTAACTTTGCTATTTGAATTGTTTTTTCCATAATTAAAATGGTAAATCGTCAACCCTTTCAACTTTGGTTGTTTCGTTATTTAAAAACTTAAGAAACTTTTCTGCTACTTCAACTGCTTGGTCTGAATTCATTTCTTTAGCTATAGCAAACTGAACACCTGTTTTTAAAGCTACAGCTCTTCTTATATTAGTTTCATCGTCTGTTGCTTTATAAGAATAATTAGTTGAATTATTTTGATATTCTGGGTTTACAATTTTCATTGAACCATTAGGTTTTAAAGTATAATGTTTTTCATCACCTTCTGAAACTTTCGGGTCATTCTCAACTTTATAAATTATACCTACGTCACCATTTTCCATTGTTAATTCAAATTTATACATCTCTTTAAATTTGTCTTTAGCTTCAATTTTTTTAATAATACTTTTTTTCATTTTTTAAAATTTTTAATTATATCAATACAATTTTCCATATGAGCTGTATTGTTACTCATTGTTGTTATTATCTGACTTAGGTCATGAATAAAGTTTTGAGTCATATCAATTTGTAATTCATGAACCGTTTCTATTACACCCTCAGCAGTGTTTTTTCTTTGTTTAAGGTCTTCAATATAATTTAAATACTTTTGCCTTAAGTCTTCAACCATTGCTACATTAGAGTTTAAATATCTCAGTTCCATAATATTCTTTTTTATAGTTTCCTGTTTTAATTAATATTGCACTTGAAGGAAGCTTTGTAATTAAAAAATATGCCCAGCATTCAACACAATTTCCTGTTGATGGTATACACACTAAAATTTTTTTTCGTCTATACCAATTCGGGTGACCTTCTAAAGAATCAAGTCTTTCAAGTGTTTCGTTATCTACTTCGTAAACTTCTCCGCCTATCGGGGTTTCTGGTTTGTCAACTAAATAAGGTAAACTATCTTTGTACAAAGCAAACTTATTTCTCGTACAACCTACCCCTATAAATTTTTGATTTATTAAAAAGCCATTGTTTCCAAAACCTCTTTTTAATGTTCCATATACAAATACTTTATTTTTCATTTTTAGATAAATTATAATTATGTAATCCTTGAATATAAGCACACAAGTCCATTAATGTATCTTCTTTCATTTGATAAGCCATTCGAGCTGTTTTAAGCGCTATCATACATTTAAAAAAGTCTTCAGTTGTAATATTCTTATTACACATAATTGAAGCTATTTTAGCTGCTTTTGTCATAGATTCATTAAAAGGACCATATTGCCTTTCTTTTTCTTCTGTGTTATGGTTAACTATACCATCTGCTTTTTTTAGTATACTCATATTAAAATCTTTTATTATTTGGGTCTAAAGCATATTCAGGCCATAACTTACAGCCATAAACCTCTTCATTAAACCAGCAATGTTTATATTCTTTTTTTATTTCAATTCTGCAATTAAATTCGTGCCTTAATTGTTTTACGCTTTCAACCATATCATTTCCGTCTTTATGATAGCGGTCGTAAATATATAGCTCATCAATCATTTCCCAAGCATTCCTTTTTTTCATAAATTCTTCAAAGCGGTTTAACTTTTCTTTATTTCCAATAAAAGCTAAATAACCAGTTGTAGTTGCATAATCAGAATAATATTTCCTAAGCATAGGGTCATATGCAGTTTTAGGAGTGTTTAGAGGCACGCTAGACGCGATAATAATTTTTTCTAGTAGTTTCATATATATTATTTATGTTGTTCTAATATTTCGCTTATTTCAGCTAAAGTCATTTCTTCTATTTGTTCGTCAGTATAAATATCTCCAGCTATTTCTTTTACTAATTTCCAGGGATTCATATTATAATAAGTTTAATTGTTTGCATTCTAGTTTAATTTTTGATTTTCTATAATTAGGTCTTTCTTCTTTATTATCTAAAGCAAGTCCTGAAATCATATCTCCTTTATTAAGACCTTTAATAAAACCTCTTCGACCGTTTTCGTGCCAAGCTATAATTTTACCGCAGCTTAATCTTAATTTATAGGTTAATATATTTCTTTCGAAAGGACCATCATAAGGACCTATTATGTTGTGTATATTAGCTCGCATAGTTTTCAGGTTTATAGGTTGAACTTATATACTTTAGATAACCTGCTTTAATTAAACTTTTTACAAAAGCTTTGTCGCTAGAGTCATCTAAAACAGTACCATCCCACATTTCAAAAAAATGTTTTGAAAGCTTTCGGTGTTCTGCATTAGTTGCGGGTCTGTCAAATGGTATTTCTCTCATTTGGTTCACTAAGTCTTTATAGCTTCTTGCTACAAATAACATAGGATTCTTAGGGTCGTCATACAATTTATATATTGTAATCCAGTCTGTTGTTGCTTGTAATCTCATATTGTTATTGTTTATTATTGTTATACAAATATAGTTAAAATAATCTTCCTTGGCTTCTTGACCAGTTTGTAGTTGCTAAAGGTTGGCTCTTAGGAGTATCATATTCCCACCAATTTTTAACTTCATATTCTTGCTCTTGAATTGGATTATATTCAATTTTACGCTTTATAATACGCTCGCCGTTTTTATATACATACAAATAACTTTCATCGAGCATGTATATTCGTTTACAACCAATAATTTCTAAAGCTGGTTTTAAACTTGAAAAGTATTTATTACCGTTTATATCACCGCAATATAACGGATTACCTTTCCTATACGCATAAAGGTTATTGTTTTTAGAGTATAATGTTGCAAGAGTATTATTAAATAATCCTAAAGTTTTCGGGTCATTAGTGTAATTTAAAAGCTGAAATATCATTTGAGAATCTACTTCAGTTCTTTCAAAACCAAACTTAGCACCGACCTCTTCAAAATTTAATACAACACCATTATGAGCTCCAGTATACTTACCATATTGAAACGGATGTTGATTTCTTGTATTTATATCTCCGTGAGTTTTGTGACGCGTGTGGCCTATAAATAAACGCGTTTTAAGAGACTTTAATTCTTTTTTAAGGTTAACTGTTAGACCAACAGCTTTATTCAGTTTAAAGCCATCGTAAAAGCCGCAGGAGTGTCTTCCTCTAGCTTCATTAGCTTTCATTAAATATTTAATTCTTTTTGGGTGAGCATAAGCTTTACCGTTATATCCTATTAATCCACACATGTTATTTATTGTTTTTAAATTGATTACTTATTTTAATTGTTGTCTTTCTATCGATTTCAGCTAAACGCTTAATCTCTTTCTGATACCATTCGAATCTTTCTTTTGGCATTTTGTTTACTTGTGAAGCTATATACTTCATCCATTCGTTGTAACTTAATTTTTTCATTGTTGTTGTTTTTAATTAATATTCGAGTTAGTTATAATATTACAGTATGACCGTAGTCTGATAGACATTGTAAAAAAGGAGTTATATCATTCAATCCTCTTCCTAAATAATAATCTCTTTCAAGATTTAAATCCATATATTCATATGCTTGTTCTTCTACCTCTTCTCTTGTCCATTCTGTATTGTCTATTAAATATGTTTCTTTCATTGTTGTTGTTTTTAATTAGTATTGGTTTCTACCACCAAAAGCCCGACGCGTTAACGCCGAGCAATCAATGGAACAAAACTTAATTTTAGAATCTTCTTAACGCTGCACCTTTGTCAAATGAGCCAGCGAATATATTAAAGCCGAAGTGTAATGCTCTTGACTCAAAATGCTTCATTATCTTTCTGTTTTGCTTTACACCGAAAACATCAATAAAAGCGTCTTGGTGACTAACAGGAGCAGCAAATTGAATAGCTTTCATTTTGAATACTTTGTCAACTGTATTAAGACAAAAAGCAACCCACGTAGTTATTTTTTTCGCGTCAACAGAACCTGAATGTTGTCTGAATTCAACTGTTCTGTAACGTCTGAAAGAGTGAAGATTAACTTTGTTATATCTGTTACCTAAAGAGTTTGCTATTTTGTTAATTGCTGTTACGTCTGTTTCAGCAGCATTATCTTTAACAATTTTATTTAATCTTTTTATTGTTGGCTTATTGTAGCTCATAACTGGTTTACAGTACATATTGTTATTGCTTCTTCTGCTTCTTGGCATTACAGCATCAATTATTGGTTCGTTCTTAGCGTAGTATTTAACTAAGTTTGCGACCTTCTTTGCTGTAGCGTCTTTAATACCTACGTGAACGTGAATACCGCAAGACTTATTTACTTTAACAGTTGGGATAGATTCTAAAGCTGAAATAACTATTGCTAAGTCATTCATACCTTCTTGACCTTTAAGAACTGGTGAAACTAATTCGTAGCCACAGCTTGAGTCTGTTACGAGTTTCCAGTGGTTTCTTGTGTGGTGGTTGTAGCTTTCGTAAAATACGCTAATAGGATTATTTACGTCTCTTGTTTGATTAATAGCTATAAAAGCTTCATTTAATTTTCTTTCTATAGTTGAAAGTCTGTTTGATGATTTGAATTCGATTTCTACTCCGAAAGTTCTTGTTGATTTGTTTTTAATTGTTGTCATTTTTTTAAGTTTTGTTTATTATTGTTTGTTTGATGTTGTAAATATAAGAACTTTTCTGTTAAAAAACACTATCTTTTGACAATTATTTTTAAAAAAAGTGCATTCCTATCTAGTAAACTAAGCAAAAAAAAGTTTAAAAAAAGCTTAAAATAGCTTGATTTTAGGTCTTTTTTAGCACTACAAAAAGTAAAATTTAGTCAATATTTCGCGCGGTTTAGTGGCTTTTTTTATATTTACGTGTTAATGTTAATCATTTTTAAAAAGAAAAAAGACACCGGAATGGGTGCCTTTTCTCACAACAACAATAAACTCGAAGATTAACAATGTAATCAACTTGAGTTTACAAAATTATTAAATTACTATTTCAAATAACGTTTTTTTCGTTTTTGTTTTCAACAGTGACTTTGCGTTATATTCAGCTAGCTTTAAATTAATTTCATAGCCATTATAATTATCTGTATTTTGCAAATCAATTCGTGTATCATATCGACCTTCATTTGTATATATATATATATTTTGACTTGCTCGGCTGCTTAAATTTAAAGCGTTATCGCTATATGAATTTGCTCCTACAGTGCTTCCAGCTTGTGCGTAAAAGTCACCTATTAAACAATGATGTTTATGGCCACAAATTACAAAGTCTATTTTAGTTCCTTTATTTGAATATTTTGATATTAAGCTATTGAATTGATTATCGTTTAATCCTTTCAATTGATGGCCGTGGATTAACAGAATATTTTTATTAGCAATATTAACTACAACTTCTAATCCACAGTCTATAAAATTAATTCCTTTTTTATTTTCATATAATATTCTTAGCATTTCATATATCGTAAAATCATAATTATCGCTAGCTGTTATATCAGTCCAACCATTATTTTCTTTAACTCTACTTTCGTTTCCAGTAACGCAAGCTATATTTACTTGACCTATTTCGTTTAAGTCATTTATAAAATGCGATATTAAATTAACTGATAAGAACGTAGCTTTTGCGCGATTTGTACTCATGGAAAGCATTTCATCTAATCTTCTATCAGAGTTCATTAGGTCTCCTGTAATAGCTAATAATATATTTTTAACTTTATATAACTTTGCATGCTTTTTCGTAATATCTGCAAACTTCTGTAATCTTTTTGCAGCAATATTAAAGTCATATTTATTTCCTTCTATATTAACTAATTCGTTAAAATGAGTATCAGTTAAATGAACTATTAAAGCTGCATTTGCTTTTTGTGTTTTATATTCTTTTGTATATAATGTTAAATTATAATCTTTTAAAAGCTTTACTATTTCTTTATTATATTCTGTTACAGCGTTTTCAATTCTTGCGTGTTCTCTAAAAGATTTTCTTTCAATTCGATTTAAATCTTGTTGCTTTTGTTTTTGCTTAGCAAGCTTTACACTACTTTTTAATAATTCTTTGTCTACGTAATGATGTTTGATTATTTGCTCAATAATTTTATTTGAGTCTTTTATATGAATATTTAAATTGTTTTGTTCAATTATTTTTTTTGAAATATAATCCAAGCCGTAGCCCTCTCGCCACAGTTCTATAATTATATCTTTATATTTATCGTACATAATAAAGGGGGTTTTTATACCCCCAATAAATTATTTCTTTTTTGCTTCTTTTCCAAAATCTGCAAGACCTTGAAAACCGGCTAAAGATAAAAGTGCTACAAATAAATTAGTAGCTGTTTGCTCGTCAACACCTAATCCAGTCATTATAGCTGGAACTATTACCGAACTTATTGCATACCAAAACTTTTTGCTTTGTAATATTTGATTAACAAATAATGCTTGAAACCAATTTTTCATGTTTTATGTTTTTAAATTAATAATAATGCCAGCAGACCTCCGGCGTTTTAGTTTGGTCTGTATCAGCGTGAAGGAATGTTTTACCTATTCCTATTCGATTAAAACCGACTTTAATTAAAGCTGATAAAATTTTATATCTTATTTGAGAATTTGGAGTTGCTATATCTGCAGCAAGACCTTTTAAGTGAGCTGAATTTGTAGAAGCTTTATAACCTTTTTTCTTTAATTGCTCATTATATTCTTTTGTTCTATAGCCACTAGTTATGCGAAAAGGTACACCCGCCACCTCTCTTGCTTCATCCAATTTTCTTACAAAGTCTAACTTCATATTTTTACCAGACCCTTCAACATCTGGTGAGTCAAACTCCGATAGGTGAAAAAATTTAATTTTTCTTTTCATTGGCAGGTTTCTGTCCTTTTCGTAATAATGTTTGCTGTGTTCCATAAACCGTTCTATTAACTTTATTAATAATTTTTTTAATTTCATTCGCGGTTAATATCCCTTTATTTACTTTTTTTTCCACGCGTTAACCTCATTAATTATTTTAACTATTGTATAAATACTTGCCACCAAATATGAAATTATTTTCAACCCTATTTCCACGTCTGTTAAGCTTACTCCAATAGCCCCAATATTTAACAAAATTGTTGTTGGGCAAAGTTTACTAATTATCTCATTCATTCTTTCCATTTTAATTTAATTGTTTTATCGTTAACTGACAACCATTTATTACTGTTACCGCGGCCAGTGAACTATTACTTGCTGCTTCTTTCCATATTAATATTCTGTAGTATATTGTTCCATCACTAGGAGGGTTTTGTTTAATTATAACAGACCCTGAATTGCTTCCTTTTCTTACTGCTCCGTTTCCTCTATCGTATATATAAGCATAACTTCCATTTACATCAGTAAAATCAATTAAACCACTATCAGCAACTTGACCTTGTTGAAGTTTTATTCCAGTTAATATTCTATTATTTACAACGGCCGTATCTGTTGTTATATTCCAATTAACTTCCCAAAAACCGGTTTCACTTCCAAAAGAAAAAGTGTATTGACTATTTTCAACTCCTTCTGCTCCTGATGAACCGTAAATAATTATTGTATTATCAGTTGAAGCTAATTCAGTATCAAATGGAACAACTACTCCATTTGCCGCTCCTGTTGTTGCTGAGGTTTGAACAGTTCCTTCACAAGTTAACATTGAATAATTTGTTATACCTCCTCCTGAACCTCCACCTGTTGCGTAATTAGGAATATTTAAAGTTGACCCGATTAATGTTGAAGCTCCGCTTGTTCCTGTTGTTGTTAAAGTTAGTGAACTTTGCTTTGTATCAGCATACGCTTTAATAGATTCTGAAGTTGATAATTTCGTAGCACTTGCACCCGTCATTGTATCAGAATCTAAAAAACCATCAATTGAAATACCTCCTTTTGTTAAGCTTGTTGCGCTTACATCAAAACCAGCTATACTACCTCTTGTTTTACGATTTACTTGCTCAAATAGTTGGTACATTGGAATTGATATATTAACTAATCCATCACTATCATAGGTCGGTGTAAATGCTTCAAATGATATTGAAGTTGAATCTGTTGCAACATCGGCTGTTAACGTTACACAATAATCTGTATTACTTGGAAAAGATAAATTAACTTTGTCACCACTTTTTAAGTCGAAATCCACCCCTAATTGATAATCTCCGTTAAATAAATTTGGCGCTGCAATAGCTAGCGAGCTTATTTCTACTTCTTTTGTTATACCTTCAGTTGAAGTTAATAAATGATATTGTGCAGGACCTGGAGCTTGTCTTTGATTTAATAAATTTCTTTGACCACCATCTGGCGTATTTAAGTTAGGAGCTCCTGCCATTCTCGATGAACTTGAACCTGGAAGAGAAGTTGTCGCAGTTGTTTCAATCCACTCACCATCCCAAACCTCTTCGTTTAAAGCAAACGTTCCTTGCCTAAAAAAATATCTTGTATAAATAGGATTTCCATTATGCTGGTGGTCACAGTCTCTTATAACTCCAATTGGATTAATAAAAAAGGGTCTGCTGTTTATTGGATTAGTAGTTTCTATTACTGAATTTATTGCTCCAAAACTTGCTCGTTTTATTATGCTGCTTTGACATAATTTAATTTGTCTATTTAATAATTCAACAAAATTATAACCAGTATTTTGTGCGGGAACCGTTGTAGCAGTGTAATCTCTTCTATCCCAGTTATTATAATTCCAGTCAGTAAAAACCCAGCCAGAACCATCATAAACTTGTAAAGCACTATCATCCCAATATTCTGGACCATCTCCCCAAAATAAATCGCCCCATTCAAGCTTATAGGAGCTGTCTGCTTGACTATTTACAAAGACTGTATTAGTAGCCGAGCTTTGTGTAGAAATAGGTTGTATAGTGCTTAAATAATTATTAAAAAAACCTGTTGACCATGAAGGCGGCTGTAATGCTGTTGTGTCAATAGGATTTCCAAACGTACATATAGCTTGACTTCCATAAGGATTTCCTGTTTGAATATTAATACTAACCCCTCCCTGGTTTTTAATATAAACAGGACTTAAAGGAATAAACACATAAACAGTATCAGCGTCTCTATAACCCGGAAATTCTAAATTAGTTAAAGGTATGGTTTGTGTACCTCCAGGCGTATATGTTTGACCTGAAGCTGCTGTAGCTAAATTTATTACCGGACCTAAATCAGTTGAACTTGTATAACCGGGAGTATCATCCCAACCATATGTATTTGCTACGGGGTCATAACTTAAAGTAGCAAGACCTCCAGCTGATAAAGTATTAACGCCCGGTTGCATTGCTATAACACGCACCAGAAATTGAAATAACGTATAGCTTGATAAAAACCAACCTGACGGAGTAGTTAAATTAAAAAACCAATTTGTTCTAAATTTATAATTGGTACTATTCGTTACAGCAACGGTTTGGAAAGAACTAATATTTGCATTAACCCCACCTCCACCAGGTTGAGTAAACCCAGGAAATATATTTTGAAATCCTTCGTGAACTAAATTAGTTTTAACTTCTTTTATTTGAGGTAAAAATTTATATACTGTTCCTTCTAATTTTTGAATTCTTTTTCCAGGGTGGTCAATGTTGTCAAAAGTATTATGAAATCTTGAATAATATTGATTTCCTATTGAAGCTTGTCTGATTCCATAAAAATCTCCATCAGCATAAAATCTTTGTGCGTATTGGTCTAAAGGAATTTGCCAAGTATTACCCTGCGTAACTATTTCAGGAGGATTAGAATATTCAAAAATTTGAACGAAATAATAATGGTTATTCCAGAATATAACTCTGCAGCCCCAAGACCTGCAAATTTGTTTTAAAACTTCATAAGCACTTGCTATATTTCTTTGACCATTTGAAGGATTAAATTTATCTGCCCAGCGAACGGTGCATTTTGTTAATCCCCACACACTTCTTGACCCTTGTGTTTTATCGGGTGAACCATAAGTTCCATGAGAAGTATTATACCAACGTATACAAGTTTTAAAAGCAACTTTATTCGTAGCGTCATCCCAAAATCCATTTGGGTTTGCTTGATTTTTATAATGCTTAGTATGCTGTAAAACCTGACCAACCCAATAAGCTACTTTTTGGTGGCCTTGATTATTATAAGAGTCTGCTGTTGTATCTACATTTTCAGACTGAAAATCGATTCCTTTAAGCTTACCTATTCCATCAGTAAATGTTAATTGAATTGGCATGGGAAAATTTCTATCTACCATTGTATCTAAATCGTGTAAAAATTCTCCGTACCAAATTATGCTGTTTCCAATTTTAACAACAATAAAAATATCTCCTTCTTCATATGGTAAATATGATTTTCCGCTAATACCTAAAATATCTTCTAAAAAAGAAATTTGACCTGATGTAGCAGCGTTATTAATTACCATATTTAAAGAAAGCTTTGAACCAACTATTGGAGCAAATTTTTCATCGCCTTCGCAGTCATAGCTTATAGTCATTCCTTCATCAGTCATTTCTAAAGGAAAAGGTGCTGTATATGGCTGGCCAGAAGCTGACCATTTTCTGTCATATATTTCTATTGTATAAGTTTTCCCTGTTACTGATTTGGTACTTCCAAAAAATCTTTTTTCGTATACTGAATTTATTGAAGCCATTATGAATATCTTTTTAATCCGGTCATTGCTTTTCTGCTTGACAATACTATTTCATTTCCACTTAATGAACCAACTACTCTTACGGTTTGTTGATTCTTGCCTAAAATTTCTGTTAACTTACTTAAAGGAGCAATAACTTCCGGGTCATTTTTAGCGTTTATATTATCACCAACTATTGCATTTGTTGGAGAATAAGCTAAACCTCCTTTTGCTAATGGTAACGGCTGCGCTGATATAGCAGCTATTTGAGCGCCTCCTAAGACTCCCGCGAGTATTGATAAGGGTATATTAGGTAAAGCTTTTGCAATCGCGGCAGCGGTGTTAATAATAGCGTTAAATATAGCCATAGACTTTTCTCTCCTAGCTGCTTTCCTGTCAAGCTCTTTTTTCTTAGCTGCATACTTTGCGTCAATAGCTTCTTTTCTTTTTGCAAACTCTTCTTCAGATAATCCTTTTTGTTCAAGCTGACTTAGCTCTTTATTATAAGCATTATCCATTCTTATCATTTCATTTTCGTGTCTTTGTTGTGCTATAGCATCAATTTGACCCATAGTGTCAGACATAAATTCAGTCAAAGCTAATGTTATTGCTTGCGTTTTTCCGGCCCAGTTTGTCCAGTCTTCATCTTGCTTTGCAAAGTATTTTGCCCACTCTTCACTCATGCCTTCTAAATGCGTACGTAAAGCAGATTTTTGACTAGGTAATTTTGCAGTCCAATCTTCCATACCACCTCCACCTCCTGAACCACTTGAACCACTCCCACCTGAACCATTATTCCCACCTGAACCGGTATTCCCTGTAGGCATATCGATATTTCCTGTACCTTCTGGAAATAAATTTTCAATATCAGTATTTCCTCCAGCACTACCAAATATTTCTTTAACTTTATTAATTCCGTCTTTAGCCATTTGGCCAAGTCTATCAACACCTCCCTGAACGTCGTCTTCTGTTACATATTCAACAGGGTCTCTATTTAAAGTTGCGTCAACTGCGTCTTTGTAATTTTCTGTTGTGTTTTTTGCAAAAGTTGCTGCGTTTTTTTCTACTTTTTTCATTGCATTACTAAAGCCATCTCCCATTGCATTAGTAGCTTTTTTAAATCCTGCTTTTACATCATCCCAACTTAAAGTAAATATTCCTTTTATTACTTGACCAATTCCACCTAAAACATCTCCAGCTGATTTTGCAAACGCAACAATAACATCATAAAGACTTTGAAACGCAAACTTTGCATATTCCCACATTGTTTTTAATACGAAAACAATTCCATTAATAGCAGCTCTAAAAAATAAAGATTCGTTATATAAGTCTATAAAATAGTTAATTATTGCAGTTATCCATTTTCTTACAGTAGACCAGTTGTCCATAACAACTTTTCCTAATATAATTATTCCCGCTACAACTAATCCAAGCGGTGAAATTAAAAACGAAATACCACCAGCTATAAAACCAAATAAACTCATAAGAGGACCTGATAAAGCAATAAGACCTCCAATGGTTAATATTAAAGTTTTTGTTCCGCCATCTAATCCTTGAAATTTTTGTATAACATTTGATATTCCTTGAACAATATCTGCCATTACAGGAAGAACAATATCTCCAATATCTTGCAAAGTTAATTTAATATTATTTATACTTTGCTCCATTTTGAACCCTGGAGTTTTGGCTAGCTCAGCAAAAGCGTCTTCTGTAAAACCAGCAGACTCTGCCATGCCGTCTAAAATTTCAATATAGTTGTCACCTTGTTCGCCAAGAACACCCATAATATTTTTAACAGCTTGAGACTTACCAAACAGTTCGGTCATTTCAACTCCGTTAGCAGCAAAAGAATCTTTTAAATGAAATAAAGTAGCGGCTAAACCAGAATCAGCAACCATAGCTCTTAAGCTTTCATAAGACATATTTACTTTCTCTAATGCCTTACGACCCATTTCGGTTGGTTTTGTTATAGCCATCATAACTCCACCGAACCCAGTTGTTGCTGAACGAGCGTCTCCTGTTGTTTTTGTATATGTTGCAATATTTGCAAGAAGTTCGTCAAAAGAAATACCTAGCTCTGCAGCTAATCCAACTTGAGTACCTAAACTTTCTGCTAGTTCGCTACTCTCAAACATACCACTTCTAACAGCCATTCCAAAAGCGTCTATAGCTTCTGTTGCTGTAATTGTTTCGGCTCCATATGCGTTTTGTGCAGCAGCAGCAACTTTAGCTAAGTCAGTTGATTCTCCTAACCCAACAGCTACTCCTTTATTTACAGTTTGTAATGTTTCTAAAGCGTTTGTTCCACGTAAACCGGCTGAGGTTAAAAAGAATAATCCTTCAGCTGTTTCTTGTGCTGAAACGGCAGTAACGGCTGAAATTCGTTTTACTCCTTCCGCGTATTTATCTAAATCTTTTGAACTACCGAGTACAAGAGTAGAAATTTTTGTCATTTCTTTTTGGAAGTCCATAGACATTTTTGCGGCTCCTCCTGCAATTAAAGCAAACGGCAATGTAAACGATGAAGTTATTCTTGAACCCATCGCTTTCATTTGTCCAGCAAATCTTCCTATCCTTGCTGAAGCTGCTTGTAAACCTTTATATAATCCTGTATTAACAACGCCCAGGACTACATTCATTGACGTTAAATTCTTACTCATTTTTTGATTCTATTATTTTTCTAAACAGTTCGGCTTCTGCACGAATTTTTTTCATTTCCTCAACAGTTTTAACACTTTTCTTTTTTTCCCATGGAAATTTAGCCAGGTCTTTCGGTTGTACATTTTTCTTCACATGAGGATTAATTACAACAGCTCCAATCCATCTTGCTATTTCCCATTTCGTTTGCAGCTCTACTTCATAACTATCAAACAAACCTTGCTGCGCATTAAAAAACATTCTAGGTGTTAAGTCATATAATTCATCTCTATTGAAACCTAACTGTCCCATTCCTATTTTTTCAATATAATCCCAAGTCAGTTCTATTTTTTCTGCTTGGGCTTTGGCTTTTTTTCGTTTGCAGTTTCAGGGGTTCCAAAAGAAATCGCCATATGCTCACTAAATAATTCCAAAGCTTTTTGCATTCCTGTCGCGTCACCATCTAACATATCAGCAATATCATCTGAAGTGTATTTAAAATCTACTCCAGCTCTTCGGTGACCTTCTTCAGTACCTGCAAAAATTAATTCAACAATATCATCTAAACTTAATTGTGTTCCAAGATTAGATAACTCCGCTAAACTAGTTCCGGTTTTTCTGCAATATTTTCTTAAAGCATTAAAACCAAAGTAACATGGTAAATCTTTTTTACCAAGTTTTACAATTTCATATTTCATTTTTTCGTATGTTTTATGAAGTCCAGCAGAGGTGAAATCATACGAAATGAAATCACCCATGCCTTCCTTCTGTTTTACGTCGTTAATTAGTATTTACAAAAAGAGGACCAGCCGCAACGAACGACGCGGAAAACGTTGCAGTTTCTTCATTTGGAGCGTCTAAAGATAGCTCCGTTAATATTGCGTCTCCAGTAAAAAATTTATCTCCTGAAACATTAGTTTTAAATTTTATAGTAACAATACTTTGAGCTGATATATAATCAGAATACATTTCAAAAAATTTTTTGTTTGTAACACTACTGTCAAAAGACATTAATGCACTGCAAGAAATTTCCCAATCTCTTCTGCTTACAGTTCTTGAATTCCAATCGCCTGTATTAGCTGTTGTAACATTCATTGTTTCTTGCGAAATATTAATTGAGCAAGAAGTTGAAAATGCTATAAGAGTATTGTTTACAAAAACTCCAAACTGTGTTCCGTTAACTTTTCCTACTGAAGGCATATTATACTGTAGCCATTGTTAAGATACTCGTTCCAACAAAAGAAGCACTAAAAGTTGTTGATTCTTCGTTAGGAGCGTCCATACTTAATGAAGCCATATAAGCTTTACCAGACCATTTTTTATCTCCTGTTTCAGAAGATTCAAACGATATAGTTAACTCATCTCTACCATAAGGGAAAGTAGAAGCTGAAGCGTCATAAATACCTGTAGTATATAGTTCATCAGGTGTTAATCCTCCAACTGCTGTGCCGTCTAAAGCTTTGAATGCTACCATACCTTCAACACTTATTTCCCAGTCTCTTTGACCTTCCATTACTTCTTTCCAACCTAAAGAGTCTTTATTAGAAGTTTCTCTAGCTGAATGGTTTATTGAAATCGACCCCGATGTTGCAAAAGCAACCAAAGTCGAACCAGCATAAACCCCAAATTTAGTTCCGTTTATAATTCCATTTGATGCCATAATTTTCTTTTTTTAATTTTAATGATTATTTATTTTACATAAAACTACAAATTGCTACACTGACCGAGGCCGTGGCTGAATAAGATATGTTAACATTATTATCAGAGTCGTTAAAAGCTTGACCAACAAAAGGACCAATAAAACCTATTTGACCAGGTTCTACAGAAACTGTTGCATTTGCTTTTGAAGCGTCACCGTACTGAGGAGAATCGAAGCTTGTAACTTGCGTTGTAAAAGTAAAAGTAATTGCTTCACCTTCAGCATTCCCGTTTTTACATGCTACGAATAATCTACCATTATTTTGAAATTTATCTCCAGAATCGCTAGCGCTTGTAAAAGTTAAAGCTGTTAGACCTGATTCTGTAATTACGTTAACTGTACTTATTTCTGCCATTATTCTTTGTCTTTAATATTTTCAATTTTAGTTTTTTTCACGTTTTTTACTTTGTTTTCTTTGAGTTTGTTGCAATATTCTTCTTCAAGCATTTTTTTATAGCCGTCTGAGGAAACTGGAATTTTATCTCCAATTTCAAAAACTTTATCGTTTCTTGTATATTTTTTTATTAATGTTATTATAGGCATAATATTTATTTTTATGATGTTATTATTCTTATTTTATAATCTTGTGAAATATGATGAACTCCATCGGGTAAAATATCTTTTTCATATTCTGAATTTTCTGATTCGAATATTAAAGAATCTATTTTCGGTCCGTATGTTGTTGGCTGTCCACCACTATCAACCACATTATCCAGCGCATTTCTTACAACTACAGATAAATCTACAGCGGTATGATAGTTTACTGAAAACATGCTAATTTGCAAAGTCATAATATCTAAAGGACTTCGTCTGTTTTTTGTTTTAGTTAAAGGAACAGTAGCGTTTGGATTTGCTAAGCTTCCTTTAGTATCTGTTGTTTCTGTTGAGACAACAAAATAAACAATATAAGGAAATAAGTTTGCTGAAGGAGCCGGAGCAATATTTGGAAATATTCTACTTCCAACCAAATCAACAACATTAGCGTCATTTGATAGCAAATTAAATATTGTAGCTCCTATTTTTGAACTGCTCATAATATGTTAAAATTTAAGTTCATAATATCTTTTTCCTTTATTCAAACCTTTAATTGCTCGCGCTACTATTACTTTACAGCTATTAATCATTTCTTTTTTTACAATGCCTTTCATTGATGTAAACGCCGGCCTCATAAAAGGTCTTGCTTGCATATGAACTGTTCCATATTCTACGTTTTGACCGTAAATAGGACCAGCATCCCACTGTTGTCCTTTTGGTACTCGAACTCCTACTGTAACAAAACCATCTTTTCTACCTTTACCAGTCACAAAAACTTTAATAGATTTTTTAAGTAAACCGGTATCTGGATTTACATTTGCTCTTGCTGCTTTTACAATATGCTTTGCAGTATTACGAAAAGCTGCTATAAAAAACTTTTTTTGGTCAATTAAATAAGGTAACCTAGCTAAGTCTTTTTGTACTCCTTTCCATCCTTCTAATCTTGTTACGTTTATTGCTGACATTAATCTTGAATATTATTTGGGGTAACAAAAGTTGCCTCAATTTTTAAAAATTTTTTTCTACCGTCTATTGCATTGATATAATGTATATTAAATTTATCATTATCAAACGATATATAACCCTGAACAGTTAATTCATTTGCAGGGTGTGCATTTCGCACATAAAACTCCACAGTTTGATTATTTTGCATTTGCATACCTTCTTCACTTACTTTACCACTTTTGTACACCACGTGCGCCCAAACGCGTCCTATCATTGAATATGAATCTTTTATAGTACCTCCATAAACAGTATCTGCGGCGCTGTTCACCCCATATAACTCTATATACTTATCCATCATTCCTACCGCTATCATAACTCTTGATTTCTTAAAGTTTGTAATAAGTATTCAGAAGTTTTTGGTATCTGTGAAGCTATTCTTCCAACAATAACTGACTGACGATTTTCGTACATATCAGCAATCATAATTTTTATTGCTTGAATTGCTATTTCTACTTCTCCTCTCATTGCTTGCGAAGTTATCGTAACTTCAATATTTGATACTCCATTTCTTAAAGAGGGATAATCTTTTCCATCAACTAATGTTATTCTTTGAGGGTTTCCATAAGGGTCAAATATATAATTTGAAGCGTCCCAAGTTTGTTGAACACCATCATCATCATAATATTTAATATCAGTTATTGTTCTCCATACACCATAAGGAAGTTGTTGTGTTTGACTCCAAGTATCAGCTATAAATAACCAATCGCAAGCAGTAAAATCTTTATTAGCATAGTATTCTGCTGTATATTGTGCCGCTTGAATTAAAGAGGTTATATACGTGTCATCAGTGCTGTGAGTAATCCTTAAATGAGTTTTAGCTTCGTCAAGCGTTAAAGCAAAAGTTCTATCCGCCGCAGCTGTTACTCTTCTTAAATTTCTTAAAGGTAAATTTTTAGTTGTAAATGGATTTAATATTGACATTAGTTTTAGTTTAAAAAAGGGTGGCAGAATTCCACCACCCTTTAAGTATTAATAAAAACAAGTTAACAGTTATTATGCTGTTATTGAACCTCTACAGAATGACTTAGCTCTTCTAAATACTGAGTCCCAGAAAGAGTTAATTACTATTCTTACCTCACCAGAAATTGACTGAGAATAAGGGTCTACAACAACATCTAAAGCGTTACCAAATTGTCCAATAACTAAGTCAGAAAATTGTCCGAATACAATACCTGTTTCAGAACCACCGGAAGTTGCAGCACCTCCAGCCGTACAAGCGTCAGAAATATTATTTGTAACTAATACTCTATAACCATTCATCATATTATCCATTCCCAATAGTGGAGCACCATAACCAGTTTGAGTAGATGTTACACCTGGTTGACCAACAATTTGCTTTAATATTCCTCTTCCTTTAGAAGATGTTATATAAGCACTTCCTTCAGCGTTGTTTCCAGCTATATCTGTTTCCATTTCAATCATCTTAGCTAAAGTAGCAGTACCACCAGAAATTGATTCACTAGCTTGGTCGAATATACCAACTGGCTCAGCACCTGTACCATCAGAGTCAGAAAGTATCGCAGCTTCTAATGCAGCAGCAATAGCTTTATTCATATCGTCTCTTATAATAGATTCAATATTTCCAACCTGCGCCATTAACATTTTTGAAATATCCATATAAGCAGCTAATTTATGAGGTGTTAAAGTTGAACCTCCAACTGCTGTAGCAGCGTCAGGTGCATTCGTAGTTTCACCAACAAAACCAGCTGTAGTTCCTGATAATACAGGAAGCTGAACTTTGCTTGATAATCCAGTTAAAAATGTTGCGCCTGCGTCAGCTAAAACTAAATGGTTCTGTAAAGTACCCATCCAGTCATTTACGTCTGTTGCAATTAATTCATTTGCGTCAGCTGTAGTTTGAGGGTTTGTTCTTGCAAGTACACCAGTAGGTAAAGCTAAACCAGAAAAACCTGGGTTGCTTCTTTTTGCCTCTACGTGCATTTCTTTTTCTATTCCATCAAGACCGCCTTCAGCGAATTGATTTATTGCTTTTACTAAGTTAAACTTTCTGTGAAGTTTTACTTCTTCTTTTTCTTGTGATTTACTTGCTGAACCAGCGAAACTTGCTGCTCTCTTTAATTGAGCTTCAACTTTTTCTGCTCTTTCAATTTTCCCGTCAACCACATCAATCGACTTTAATAATTCATCAACTGAATCATTTTCGTCTTTAGTTAAGTCACGCTCTTCTGTAACTGCTAAGTCTTTTATTGCTTCTAGCTTAGCCATTACGTCAGCACGTTCCTCTTTTAATGCTATCGAATTTTTCATAATTTACTTCTTTTTTTTGATTATTTTTAATTTTAATTCTAACAAGTTTCGACTGATTAAATCGATTTCTTCTTCCTTTTTTTGTTGTTTTTCTTTTTCAATAGCCAAACTTCTTTGAGCTACTGCTAAATCATTTGCGTCAGGATATGCCGGAATTGACACCGGAGAAACGTCATAAAGTCTTTTAACTTTAGTAATGCTTCTTACATCAACACCGTTTTCTTTTGCCCACGAGTCACCTTGAACCGTAAATGCAAATGAACTTTGTGTTATATCTCCTCTTTCTAAAGAAACTAATAAGTCTCTTCCTGAAGTTGTATTAGGCACATCAAACTCATATTTTAAACCTTTATCATCAACAGAAAGTCTAAGTGTTCCGCTAGAACTTCGTGCTAATAAATGATTTGGGTCGTGGTTAAAAAACGCGCGAACATCATTTTCTAATACATCATCAAAAGCTCCTGGCAATATTCTTTCTTGAAAACCACCTAAGTTTTCTGATAATCTATTGAAAACAGCTGCGTGTCCTACAACCACTGTATTTTCGTTTTCATCTGAATTTCTTTTTTCTAAAGAAATATCAAAAAATCTTTTTTCAGTAGTATTCATATTATCCCATATATTAATATTATTCTTTTTTTCTTTCATTGCTTCTTTGACCGGGTGTCCGTTAGGTAACAGGTCCGTGTCATGTTTACCTCCTCTAAATTTTCCTTTTTTAATAGCATATAAAAAACTATTAACTCGTGCAAGTGCCCAGCTTGTTTGATTCATTCCTGGTCTTACTGATGAAGGATTATTAGTAAAAGCCCCCTTGCCTCTATCAAAAACTTTTTCAAGTTTTGCATATGTTACTTTTAAGTTCCAACTTTTATTTAAATCTTTTACTTCTTCATTATGGTCAGTAACTTTTTTTTGTAGTGCTTTTTTATTTTTTGCACTTATAGCTCTTTTAACTTCATCAAATTTTGTTTCACAAATTGCATATCGTTGTTTATTGTCATATTCTTTTTTCATAGTATCGTCTGACATACAACGGTCCATAAACTTTTCTTTAGTTTCGTTTTCGTTTGGTTTAGGAATCGGCATTTTCTTCTTTTTTAATTTGTGCAACTTTTTTTCTACTCCAAGCAAACCCTGGGTCTCCACCCCATAAAGCCCATGCTATTCTTCCTGCTGACGGATAACCCTCTTCTCCTTGTCTAAACCCTTGAGCTTTTTTATCAACCTCGTGTCTACTAAAAAAACTAAACATTCGTTTTATTGATTTAAGTGAGAGGTCTCCATTAATAATATCTCTAGCTCTTGAAACTCCAACCATTGTACCACCTCTATTAAATTCTTTTCGCCACTCTAAACCTTTTTTAGCTTCTCTAACCATTCCTGCTGTAGGTGTTCTATCAATATCAGCTAAAGCACGTTCCCCATAATTATCATCTTCTTTTTTACATTCGTCTTCAGCACAATCTTCTGTACAATGTTCTTTGCAATCGTGGTCTTTATATTCTTTTTTCTTTTTCTTATGATGATTTCTATCTAAAACTTCTTTTGCTTCTTCATGGTCTGCAAACGGCATATAATAAGTTTCTCCGTCTACAGTGTGCTCATGAGCTGTTGGAGGGTCACCACCAAGCTTTTCAGCTTCAGCTATAGCTTCTTCTTCATTATCAAATAAAGGCAGCTCTAAACCTTCTGTAATTAATGAACCTATTTTTGCTCTTAGTTCTTTTCTTTCTTCTGAAGAATTATCATCATCTGTTATTGGTTCAAGATTAGAAGGTAAATATAAAATACCACCATTATCAACTTTATTCATGTTTTCTTTTTCACGAACTTCGTTAATAGTCATTGCTCCTATTTTAACCATTTTTTCATAAAATGTAGCTCTATCATTTGGACTTCCTCTTAGTAAAGAGTTTGCGTCAAAGTTTGTGAATACTTTTCCTTGTTCGTCTGCTCTAAATAATTTTAAATTCATTTCTGCTTCCATATTAGATAAATAAGGCATAACAGAATAACGCACGAATTCAGTTGACTGTTGTTCTATATTGTTAAATGAAGATTTAGATAAATCTTTTAACATATGCGGAGGAAGATTAAAAACACGAGCTACTTCTTGAATAGCCATATCTCTGGAAGATAAAAATTGTGCTTGTTCATTTGAAATAGATACTTGCTGAAACTTTAATCCTTCTTCTAATATTAAAGTTTTATTTGCGTCATTTAAAGAAGCATATTGTTCTTGAAAACTTCTTCTTAGTCTTTCTATCGCTAACTCTGACATTTGTCGGTCTGTAGATAATACCCCACTTAATTTTGCCCCATTGGAAAAAAACGTATTTCCATAAGTTTCTACAGCTAATCCCCATCCTATAGCATTTTTACATTGACTAATAGGACTAACTCCCTGATAACCGTCGACAGATAAAGATTTGAAATGCAAAATATCTTTTGAACTATACGTTGTGTTTTTTGTTCTGTCAGTATAGTATAAGTCATTTTCATAATGTTTTATATTTATGTTTTCTGGTTTTAAACAGTATAAGCTTATAGGAATTCCAGAATTATTTCTTTCAATATATACGTATGAATTTCCATGCAAGCATAAATCGACTATAACTTTTGAAAAGAAATCTATTTTAGTTTGATAGTGGTTTGGGTTTAAAGTTAAGATTTTTGAAAGCGCATGGTCATCTCTTTTTATAATATTTCCGTCTGCTTGTCTTTCACATATTTCAATCGGAATTTGAGAAATGCTTTCACTTAATAATTTTACAGCACAAAAAACCGGAGTAAAACCCAATGCTGTTTTTGAGTTAACTACAGCTCCTGAAGCAGCGTTTGCGAAGAACCTTTTAGGGTCAATATAACTCTTTGTTGAACGTTTTTCTGATGCTGTAAATATGCTTGTTATTCTGTCTAAAATACCCATAAAATTCTTCATTTGCTACTTGCAAAAATATCATCTTTTATATTTTACAAGCGTAGTTAAGTTTCGTTTTTTAATAAAAATTCCCTATCTAGTAATTTCTTCCTATCGCATTTTTACAAAAGTTGGATAGTAATACTTACCAACATAGGTAAAGTTCCTTAAACGCGTCCTATTGCGTCCTGGGAGCTTTTTTAATAATTACATAAATTACGCTATTTTTTATACTTTTTTACCCTATTATTATGACTAATTCTGAACGAATCATAGCTAGAATAATTTCGTTTTGCAAAGTATTTTTCAAACTCTTTTTCTGTTTTTTCATAAGCTTCAAAATAAGTTTTTGACTCTTTACAAAATTTATGAAAACGTTTATCAAAACCTTCTGGAGTTAGCATTGCTAATATTTCTAATGGGTACCTCATATCCCTATAATTCCTCTTGAGTCATATACGCTTGCTCCTGTATCGTTGGACATATATTCTCCTAACGCCATTGCTAAAGAAACTACTCCGTCAACTTTTTCAGAAGAACGAGCTTTGTCGATTTTTATATTCCCTGCCGGGTCAGTTCTTAATTGAACATTTTGAACTTGCCACCTTAAGACTGGATTATTTCCGTGAACTAATTTTTTCTTTAATACATATTTTTCTAGCTCTTTTGTTGGAGCGCTCATTGACGCATAGCCCTGTCCAAACGGACTCATAGTTGCTCCATCTTCAACTAAGTTATTTACAAGCTGCGAAGAATTCCAACGGTCAAAAGCTATAGACTTTATTTGATATTTTAAAGCTAACTCGTTTATAGTATGCCTTATAAAATTATAATCTTGAACATCGCCATCAGTTAAATTTATATAACCTTGCTTTGCCCATGTTGTATATGGTACTTTATCTTTTTGGCTTCTTTCTTGAGCTGTCAATTCTGGTAACCAATAAAATGGAAGCACGTGAATCAAACCATCTTCCATCGGAAATATTAAAGTTAATGCACTTAAATCTCTAGTGCTAGCTAAATCTAATCCTCCATAACAAACTTGATTTTTTAAATTATCAATATTTAAATTTTTATTGCATAACATCCATTGGGAATCGCTTAACCATTTTGTTTCGTTTGTTGTCCACTGATTAAGATGAAGACGACGAAAAGAATTTTCATAAGACGGTAATTCGCTTGCTAGCTTTGCTTCTGCTTTTAAATATTCTTTTTTTACACTAACTCCATAATTAGGATTTGCTTTTTTCCAAGTAGATTCTAATTGAATATCATCATCATCTTCTGCCGCATAAACTACTGGCAAAAACGTTTCATCTGTTATAACTCCTTGCTTTACTTTTATTGCATAGTCATGAACTTCCCAACAAATATTGCCGTCAGTTTTACTTGCCCCTGCTGTTGTTAAAGCAATTAATAATGGTTGAGTTCTAGCTCCTGTTGAGGTTTTCATAACGTCCCATAAGTCTCTATTTGGTTGTGTATGTAATTCGTCAAAGAGTATTGCATGAGCATTGTGCCCGTGTTGTAATTTAGCGTCAGCGCTTAATGCTTTATACGTATTTCCTTTTGATGGATTAATTATTGAGCTCCTGTATACCTCACATCTTTTTAATAATTCTGGATTATTTTGAATCATGCTTTTCGCAATATCAAAAATAATACTTGCTTGATTTCTATCTCCAGCACAGGAATAAACCTCAGCCCCTCTTTCATTGTCTGCGAAAAAAATATAAATTGCTATCGCTGCGGCTAAAGTGCTTTTCCCGTTTTTACGTGGTATTTCAACATAGCAAGTTCTATACTTTCTTAAATTTGTTTCTTTATGTTTCCAACCAAATAACGGTTTTATAATATCTTCTTTTTGCCATTCTTCTAAAACAATAGGCATTTGTGAAAGCTCTCCTTTCGTATGAGTTATAAATTGTTCAATAAAAGAACAAGCGCGCTCTGCTGAGGTTTCATCGTAGTAATACATTAATCAAAATAATTATGTTCGTTGTGTTGTATATTTATTTGAGGTACAGAAATAGAACTTCTAGCCGAAGGAGTTAATCCAAACTGAGTTGCAATTTTCATTGCAGAATTTAAAGCGTCACGAGCTACTTTAACATAAGGAACAACTTGAGCATGCTTAATTGACCCGTCTTTATTTTTATAAACTTGTATTCTTCCTTTCTCTCTCAATAGTTGTTCAGTTTCAATATACAAACTTATTTCATTTGCATAAGCTTCTATTAATCTTAAGTCAATTACATGCAACATATTTTTTCCAAAAAGTTCATTACATACTTTAGTAAATTCTATTTTGCCAATTTCAGAAAGCCAATTTGGTGGCTCAGGTATTTCTAAAACTTGTGTTGCTACCATTTCATTTTCAACTAATCTATCTTTTCGAGTTGTTCCTCGAAGTTCTTTTAATTTAGTTGGTATTTTTTTTCTGCCTCTTGTCATTTATCTTCCTTGACCTTTATATTTTTTTTTAAACTTTGTTTGACTTCTTGAAGCGTTTTTAGAATGCACTCCCGG
>TARA_R100000353_G_scaffold57605_2_pt1 | contig 28823 bp, 17 predicted proteins | sample TARA_R100000353 | Tara Oceans TARA_R100000353 (sample SAMEA2620663) | marine metagenome | biome: marine biome (ENVO:00000447); feature: surface water layer (ENVO:00002042); material: "saline water (ENVO:00002010), including plankton (ENVO:xxxxxxxx)" | depth 5 m | reverse complement strand
ATTAGGATTATCTTTTTGCGACTCTCTTATTATACGTATTATAGCATTTTTAGTTACTGATAGCACACCACCTGCTACACCTGTACCTCTTAACAAAGAGTCAGCCATGCTGTTAAGTATGTTTGCGTACTTTTCTTTTTTCTCTTCCTCTTCTGGCTCTTCGTCGTCAAAAGCAAAAGCAAATAAAGCTTGTTGTAACGCGTTAAACATTAAGTTTTGTACAGTAGAATAATAAATTATTTTACTTATATTTGTTTTAGCATCGCCTCTTCTATTTTTTAAATCACGTATTGATTTATCTATTATTCTAGCATACTGCGATGGTGTGTTTTGGAAAGCTAATATTAATCTACCAAGTGGACCAGCTTGCTGCATTGATATACGATCTGGTCTAGCGGACTGCTGCGACTCTTCAGCTGTTTCTCTAAAATCCTCAAATGCTTGAGTCTCAGCTTCAGCTTGAGACATTCCTTGTTTCATTAGAGATTTTATCCTGTTTCTATAGAACGTAGCTCCACCAGATGCAATAGCGAAACTATCTGCTACTTGTGTAGGTGTAAAACCAAATTGTAATAGTTTACTTATAACAGCTCTTGGTCCACCTTTTTTAGCCATATCAGCAATATCTGCTTCGTTTACATTCATACGTAGGCCAGATCTTCTAGCTTTCAAAAAATCAGAGTTAATAAGTTTACTAAAGTCTGACCAGTATTGTTTTTGATTTGCAAAAGCTTTTGCTGCAGCTAATGGATTGTTATCTGTAAAGTTTAAAAAGTTTATAGATGATAAATTTTGTAGCAACGCAGATCTAGAGTTAAAGAACATAATAGCTCCGACACTGCCTTGCAGCCAATCTGTAAATCTACCAGTCAAGCTGTCATCTGAAAACCTTCTGTTGCGGCCAGTCTTCATTCGATCTAGCATATTTTCCATAGCTTTACGGTACTTTTTACCATACGCAGCCTCAAGCTTGTTCATATTCTTTTCAGAGAATATAACATCAACATTGTTTTGCCATTGAGTCAGATACTTAGCTCTAACACCTTTATTTATACTTTCTTGTATGTCAGTTGTTATAGTACCAGCTGGCCAACCTTCTTTTGGTTTAGCATATTCACCTTTTTGTATAGCGATAACTTGCTTCGCGAAAGCCTCTAATTCACTATCACTTTGCACATACTCAACAAGATCTTTTAAATCTTGTTTGCTAATACCAGGTATATCATAACCTTGTGTGTTCCATATATAAACTCTAACAGCTTGCTCTCTTGTAAATGGTTCACCTGGTAGCTTTGCTCTTAATTTTTTTGGTACAAAACCTAATTGTTTTTTAAGAGCTCTGTAGTCCTGCATAACACTAAGTCTAGCGTTGTCAATATCGTTAACAGCTCTAGCATATGGTTTAATTAGATGCTCGTTGTACCAAGCCATTTGTGAGTCGCCAAGTTTACCTTTACTTAATGTTTCATATAGCAAACCTACAAAGTCTTGAGCTGAGTACGGTATACCTCTAAACACTCTACCAAGTGATGCACCAGCTACTTCTGCTTTAACTTTCTTGTATTCTTTTTCCGATGCAATGCCAGTTGTTTGTTCTAGTATATCGTTAAATCCTTTATCTAACGCTTCTGACTTGCTATGTTTAATGTAAGCTTGTCTTACTTTTGATTTAACATCTAATATGCTAAGAGCATCTTGTACAGCTTTAACATTTTTGTAAGCATCATCTGCAAAATAAAAATCATTATAACCTTCGCCAGCTTTACTAACAATCCATCTAGCTTTTGCTTGTGGAGAACTGTTTCCTAAACCTACAATATTTTTAAGTGGTATATCTAAACCTATAGATTTTAAAAATTCGTGTATTGGTTTAGCAGCTGACTGTGTTCTAGCCGTAAGAATAAAAACGTTTTCATTACCAAACTTTTTATTACGAGCTATTGCCTTTTCAAACATAGGACCTTTAGCTCCTTTAGTAACTTTTTCAAATTCACTAAAATCAAACTCAGCTCCAAGCTTACCAAGCTCTTCACCTTGAGCTGCAAACTCTTCAGCGTTTAAAGTGCCAGTGCTACCATCAGGCATAGTGTACAATACATTAGATTTTGTAGTAGCAAGTGTATCGTCAAAGTCCCAAACACTTATACCTTTATTAGGAGCGTTAGCGTCTCTAGCTTTTTCTACGGCTATATCAGCCGCTTTCATTACGTTAATGATATCTTGGTTTGTAGGTGATTTACTAAACTTTAAACCAGCTGTTGTTTGTAAACCTGGAATATCTTTTACAACTTCTATTTTCTCTTCAATAGTAAGCTGCTCATATGGGTATAAATAGTTTTTAGTCTTTGGAAACTTTTGCCTAACTACAACATCTAACATATCAAATCTATCCCAAGACTTAGGATTATTTAAATCAAAACCATCTGGTAGTTTAGAGTTATTAGACTTAGATGTTTTAATATAGTTTTTCTTATTGTCTATTATTTGTTTTACAATTACACCTTCAGAGTTTAATTCATTACGATTAAATCTAGCAAGTTGTTGCATTTGGCTTAAAGTTAAATTTTTAGCTATAAACTCAGCCATATTTAATCCAGTAAACGTTTCACCTGTTACTAGTTTACGTGTACCTATTATAACTTGATCATCAGCATCTTTACCTAAAAACGTTAAAGGATCTGCAAAATCTCTAATAGCACTACCTGACGCGTCTTTCTCTACACGTAATCTTTCTGGTATAACAGCTTGCTCAAGACTATTAGTATTTTCTTTAATCTTTTGTTTTAGCTGTTCTTGATTTACGCTACCTTTTATATACTGATTTAATAGGTTTATAAAGTTTTTGTTAGCGTTAAATAGTTCAACTAAATGCTCATTGTGCATTTCTTTGTTTTGGTTTTTAGTAGTACCTCTTTCAGGTTTCATACTAAAACTAGTAACTGGTATTAAACCTTTAAAAACACCAGTAGCTCTATTAACTTGTGACTCTAACAAATCAACTATAGATTCTAAAGTTTTTGAATTAGGACTTTCAATAACCATATCTGCTAAAGCATCATAAGCATTATTGACAACTTGTATGTTAGCAGCTAACGTTTCATCTATATCATTACCTTCTTTTACTAATAGTTTTTCAACTTCTACTTTAGCTTGTTCAGGCGTAATACCTTCTTGTTTTACTATTTGTTCTACTTTACCTCTAAATCCCTTTTGACCCCAATTTCTTGGAGCAAAAACATTTTCTAAGTTACTTATATTTTTACCAGTACCTGTTAATACGTCTTCACCAAAAGCAGCTGTTAACAAAGAAGAATAATTCTTATCTGTATTATATGCTTTGTAAGTTAAAGGAACGCCTGCTAGTGTCATACGCGTATCGCCAAAACCTACGGTGTCTATTATAAACTGCTGATATTGTTTAGGTAGTTGATCAAAAGTTTTACCTTCTGGTATCATTTTTTTGACAAAATCTTTTTGAGTTTGTCTTAAATTAACAGCGTTCTCTACAGAAGATATTTTATTTTTACCCCCAGCAGGAACACCTACAGTGGACCTAAGCTGTTTATAATTTTTATCATTAGTAAATAACTGTCTTATAATATCTTCATCTTCAACACCCTGCTCTTGAGCTAGATTTTTTATATAACTTATTTCTTGCTCTATCTGCTCTGCGCTTAATTCTTTTTCTCCTTTAGTTATACTAGATATATATCTTTCAAAAGAATCTTCTACTTTAGGTTCAGCTTTACTAAATTTAAGTCCAGCACTTAATCGCTGAGCTTTATCGGGCATAACATCTTCAGCTATACGGTTTTGTATGTGAAACTTTAATGCTGCTTTGTAGTGCTGTGAGTCTCTATATATTGGTAGTTTTTTACCGTCTACGATCCTATTAAACTCAATCATTTCACCATCGTAAGCTGGAAGAGTTATATTTTTACCTTGAAGAATATCTTTGTACTGTTTAAGCGTGCCAACAAGATTATCGTTAGCATCGTACATAACTTTACCAAGCTTAGTCTGCTTTATACCAGTTGCTCTTTTTTGGTCATCTTTTGTTTTTGGTAATCTACGAAAATCATCTTCAGCATTTCTGTTTAAAAACGTACGTATGTTTCTAACAGCACCTTCATCTAGCTTAGGAAAGTTTCTTTTAAAATCAACTATACCGTCTACAGTTGAAAGCCCAAACATATCAGCGTATAACTGTGTTATGTTTTTAGGTATATCTTTTAGCTCTTTAAATCTAGATATATCTTTACCTTTAAATGCAGTTTGTATTTCTTCTGTAATTCTATTTTCTAAAGCTTCAGTGTTAGCAGCGCCTACATTGCTTAAAACTTCGTCACTATATACTACAGTTTCAGTAGGTTTTTTAGCTAAAGGTTTATCTGTAACATCCTCAGTAGTTGTCTCTGTAATATCTTCTGAAGTTACTCTTTCAGCTTTACGTTGAACAGCTTCATCGGTAGTTGATTGAATTATTTGGTTGTATCTAGGATCGTTTTTATAAAACTCTTGTAATCTAACATCAAGTAGTTTACCTCCAGGTGTAGTTGAGTTTAAATAACCCATTACACTTTTATTTTTAGCTGGATCATAATCTTTTAACAAACCAACTAATCCTCTTTTGTCATCAAACAAAAAGTTTCTAATTATATCTTCTTTCTGTATTTCATCAAGATTTAACTTTAATCTACGATCTACTTCGTTTTGTAACTTGTCAGCAATTAAAAAAGCTGTAGCATCTTTACTTTGCTCGTTTACTAAATCATCTTTAAACGTTTCAACTTCTTGGTAAATACCTTTTGAGGCTTTAACTTGCTGTTCGTCAGCTTGCTGCTCTGCTTGTGGTATTAACTCACCTTCAGCTCCTTCTTGTAGTACAGCTTGTTGACTTTTAGTTAGTTTACCTTTACTTAAACTATTGTTGTAATCTTTTATAAAATTAACTACATCACTACCTTCGTTAAATTTTACATTAACACCTAACCTACCAAAAGTTCTACGTAACTTATCACCAAGCAGTGTAGAGATATCTGCATTAAGCTGTATATCACCGGTAGCTAAAGCATCTGAAAATAAAGTTAAAGCTTCTTCCATCTGGATTTCTACTTTATCATCTTTGTAGAGCTCCATTCGTTTTTTAAAGTTGCTATCTTTTATTTTGTTTACATCGATCTTATCTAACTCTCTAAGCAATGCGTTACCTAAATTTATAGCAGCCATAGGATTTTTCTTCATTGTTTGATTTAAAACATAATGAAGAAACTCGTGGCTAGCAACATTAACAGCTTTTTCGTTTAACGATTTTTCTCTGTTAATTATAATTGTAGATGGCCCATCACCTTGCCCAGGTATAAAAAATCCTTGTTCACCAGACGCTGCCACTCTACCACCTTCAGCTACAAGATTAGGGTTATCATTTAAATACGCTTGTATTTCAGCAGCATTTTTAAAATCTAATACTCTTATGTTATCATCTTCTTTAGCTGCTTCTCTAACATTAAACAAGTTATCGTAAAACTGTTCAGCTTCGTTTCTTATATCAAATATGTTTTGACTTGCAACCTCTCTACGTTTGTTTATAGTTTGTATTAGTATTTCTTTTTCTTTGTCTGTAAACTTGTCAGATGATTTTATTTCATTTATTCTATCTGCCGATGTAGTTAGAAAATCAGAGTTAGCATTTAAACTTTCTATTTGACTATCAGATAACGTACCAGCTAATGTATTACTTTTATCAATAATGTTTCTTAGATTAAACCTAAGTTCTTCTTGAGCTGTATTAATATCAGCTATTTCTTCTACTGTTAAATTTTTTCTAAACTTACTATTTTCTAAGTCATTAAGTTCTAATATTATGTCACGAACAGCTTCATGATCTTTACCACTTCTTAATTGTCTAGATGCTCTAGTTATCGCTACACTACCTGTGCCACCTACAAATCCTTGTAAAAAGTTTTCAACGCCGTCTTCAGAAAATAAGTAATTTAAAGCAGACTCTTCTGCTTCAAGATAACTTCTACCAGCACCTAAACCTCTGTTGAGTTCTTCTATACCGCCTTGCACCCACTCAGTTCCACCTTCTTTAGTACCTGTGTTTAAGAAAGTAAACAAAGCTTTTTTAGCCCCAGGCGTCATATTCTTTAAAGCTTTTTGCCAACCTTTTATACCAGCTCTTTCGAGTAAATAACCTACAGTTCCTAACGAAGCAGGTATCACAACCTCACCTTGACCAGTATTAAAAAGTTCTTCTGTTGTTATACCTAACTCTTCAGCTTTACTGTCATTGTAATCTTTTATAGAGTAAGCAACCATATCTGACGCAAGTCCTACACCACCAGTTCCATAGCTTATAGCCGCTGATGTTAAAAACTGAGATATACCATTTACAGTTGCAGCTATACCAGTTTTTACATCTTCAGTGTTCATTAAGCCTGTAAACGGTGAATAAACATATATGCCTCCAGCTTTTTTACCTATGTCTTTAAAACCAAGAGTCTGCATGTTGACTTCTGCTAAAGCATCCATCTCTTGATTTGTTTTATTAAAAAACTTGTTGTTTTCTTCAATAGCTTTTTTACCTAATTTCTCGCCTAATGCAGTAGTAAATAGTTCGTCAGGTATTTCTTGCGCTAAAGAAGCTAAAGTAAATTCCGCTCTTGTATCTACACCACCTATTGTATTAAGACCATTAACTAAAATGCCATACATACTTTCTACAAATCCGACGTCTTCTACTGTTTCAGGTTCTCCAAACATATAGTCTCCAGCTTTACCTAGTAGTTTAGCTAAAGCTTTAATACCATCCAGCGGATTTAAACCAGCATAGTCATCTTCTAGATTTTGATTTGTATTTAAACTTTGATTTAATTGTTGAGCAGATTGATTTTCTAACCCTTGCTCTACTTCTTGGTATTGTGGAGCTGATATTGAAGGGCCTTTAAATTTATCTGTTGATAGTGATGCCAATGAAGACTCCACCGACTCTAATACCCCACTCTCTACTATAGGAGTTTCTACAATTTGAGTCTCGGGTACAGTCCCGGTTATCGGTGTTACAGTTGCACCCTTTTCCGCAACACCCGTTTGCTTTCCCACCTTTTTAATTCCGTGTTTAGCAATGTATTCTTCTAAAGAAATACCAGCGGCATCAGCAGCAGCTTGGAGTTCTTCTAAAGTATATTGATATCCTTGATATTCAAACATAATTTAATTTTTTAACCTGTTGGTAAATCTGGTCTATTTAATGTTGGCGTTAAAGAATCAAATGTTGGATTTAATTCTTCTCGAGAAGGATTAGTTTGACCTTCTAGCATATCATTAGCTTGTTTAAGCGTAAGACCACTAGCTTGTAATATCTTTCTTTTTACTTCTAAAGGTGTATCCCCAGGTCTAATTTTTATATTAAATCCTTTACCTATAGCATATCCAGTAAGCTCTTTATTTTCGTTTTCGGTAGCTTCTATAGGTATTCCTAAATCTTCAATTTTACCTCGTAAATACTGATTAACTTGTAGACGTCTAAGATCGCTAAATTCTCTGTCAATTTCAGAAGCGTTGTCCATAGTTATTTGTCTAGCTGTCTTGTAGTCGCTTAATTCTTTTTGTTCTTCGTCACCTAGATTTTTAATTGACCTTTGAACGTATACCATTTGACCCTCTTCAAACTGCTGCCCATTAGCATTAGAAAGACCAGCTGCATTAAGCTGATCGGCTTCGGCTTTTGATATAGATCTACTTGTTAAAAATGGAGTTCCATTTGTAGGAGCGCCTTGAAGCATTTCATCATCAAAAGTTTTAAATTGATTTTCTAATATATCGCTAGCCATTATACTACTTAAGTAATCTATTTTGTCTTGTTGACTAGCATTTTTTAAATACTCCATTAAATTACTTCCATCTGGTCCAGTAGTAAGTCCACTGTTTATCATAAATTGAGCTTGTGAATCTAAACTACTACCTGTTCTAAACACAGTAGAAGCTTTAGCTTTTAGTTCGTCGTTAAAAGCAGATGAACCCGTCATGTTATTTATTAATACTACTCTATCATTAAACTCTAAAGTATCACTACCTTTTTGACCTGTAGTTGTTAGATATGTCTGTGATAAGTTTACGTCTTTTATATTATGTTCATCATCTATAAAACCAGTTGACTTCATAACTTCACCTATATCTAAATTTGCTTCTGTGTTTTGTACTAAATCAAAACCTTCTTCTGTACCATATACTGCAGCGTTTAGCTCACCACTAAAAACATAGTACCCATCTTTATTAGTTAACGTACCATATTTAAATTTTTTTGTTTCACCTTCTTCTGGTAATTGACCACCTATTTCTCTGTAGTCTTTTAGAAAAGAAGAGTTAGTAGGTATTTTTACCTCTGAAGATATCGCGTTTTCAATGCCACTTGGATTAGTAACGCTTCTACTAGCAAACGCATCTTCACCAAAAGCATTTGGTTTACCAGCTATATTAGTAAGAAACACTTCGTTAAAAAGCTGTTCGCCGTTTGTTGGATCACCTATAACAAATTGAGTTGCATCTGCGTTAGGATCTAAAAAAGCTTTAGCGTCAGCAACAAGACCTCCGATTTGACCCATGCTAGCATTAGTATAATTATTAAAGTCAGTAACTATACCAGCTAATTGTCTTCTTGAAACCATTTCACCGTTAAACTCTATTTGATCATTTTCGTCAAACTCGCCAAACTGCATTAACAGTTGAGCTTCTAAAGAAGCTTCGCCTTTTTGTTCTGCAATAGCTGTAAACTGAGAAAACAATTGATCGCTAGCCCCATAATTTTTTTTGACTGTTTCTTGAAAAGATCCTATTTGTTTATCAACGTTTAATAAAATTGTATTTTTAAATTTATTTTTAAGTTGTCCAAGTTTTTCAGCTTTTTCTTGCTGAGCTCTTCTTACTTTAGTGCCAGCAGCTAAACCTTGCGCAAACGACTGACCAACGCTTTTACCTATTTCTGCACCAACGTTAACTCCTGTTGGCACGTAAGTATAATCTGGTCCTGGTATTGTATATCCCATAATTTAGTTCCCTCCTATATAATTGCTGCTACCTTGAGTGAATGCTCCGCCTAATCCTGCTCCAGCTATACTGCCAGCAATATTACCTATACCACTGAATATTCCAGCTGTTGCAGCTCTACGCTCAGCGTTAGCGGCTTGTTGCCTTTGTGCAGCTCCTTGCTCTTTACTAATTTCATAACTAATATCAGCATTGCGTCTATCTTCTTCAGCTTGAAACTCAAATATTTTACCTTGAGCTTCTGCAGCTTGCTCTCTTTGACCTTCTGATATCGCTATACCTTGTAATCTTTGTTGTTCAGCTATTTTGTTTTGTTGTAATGTTTGTTCGCCCTGCGCTCTTAGTTTTTCATTATTAGCTTCTTGTTGTTCGATGCTTGCTGATATACCACGTTTACTTCTTAGAGCTGCTTGAGCAAGAGCAGTAGCACCACCAGCCCCAGCGCCTGTTGCTAGCATCGCGTCTAAAGTATTAGCTAAAGATATATCAGCTTCTTCAGCTTGCATTTCTGCGGCTTGAGTAGCAACACTTAACTGTGCAAATGGATTACTCATTTGGCCACTTAAATCACTAGCTAAGCTAGCTAAACTAGTTACACCTGAATAAGGATTTATAATATCTTGTCTACCTTCTTTTAGTTGTTTAACCCTAAAAGCAGCGGCTTCTTTTTCGTTTCTAAATTTGCGAGCTTCTTTTTTAGCTTGACCTGCTTGAACGGCACCACCAACTACTGTTGATGCAACCGCTACACCCGCTGCTACTGCCGTTACTACTGCCATATTAAATGTTTTTTATTAATTCGTGTGATGGACTTTCGTCTACTGTCCAGCCTAATTTTTTATGTGTGTTTATTAAATGTCTGTTTCTACCAATACTAAACATGTGTACTTTGCCTAGCTTTTTACATAGCTCTTCAGCTGATGTTATTAAAAGCTCTATCGCGTCTTTTCTGTCACTATCTCTATACTCAGGATCAGATACTATCCATTCAAGCAAAACAGCGTCAGAATTAGTCATATAAAGAAACCCAGCGCATATAGAACGCCCATCTTTTTCAACCATTAAACCTCCGGTTCCGTTATCTGGTAAAAAACTTTTAGGAGGATTAACCCATTTAGGCCATGATTCCCACCATTTACACAAAGTTTCCCAGTCTTCTTCTTTTAATAATCGAGTATTTAATTCCATATAATTTAATTATCCATAGTAAACCCTGTGCTAACTGCAAATAATTCTTTCATGCCTCCAGGGTTAGTGTAATCATCATTTTCAATTGTTACCGTACAATAACGTGCTTTTATTCCAGTTATATTTTGACCAAAAGAAACTTCGTTTCCTTGAGCTGTACTATTATTAACTAAGTTAGCATAGTATTTATTTTCTTTTCTAGTAAAACCTGCATAAAATTTATTAAACGGTGGATCTTCAGTACCAAATACAGTTAAATAATCGTTAGGTGAAGCGTCTGATCTGTAAACAGGTTGATTATTTGCTGGGTTAATTACATATTCACCTTCATAATAACTATATATTTCATTATTAATACCTGTACCTACATCTCTATGCTGAGGTGTTATCCATATAGGAGTATAGTTAGGTTGAGGTCCTACATCAACACTGTCTGATCCTGTTGTATCTGATACAAATTGTGTTATTTTCCAACCATTACTACCTTCGTAGTTTACAGTTTTAAATACTTTAGATACGCTTGGTTGTGGATTTACAATAAAAGTTATATTTGATTTGTAATTTACACCGTAAAAATTAGCTCTTGGCGTACTAGAATCATCAGCATTATGTTGCCAAACGCTCGTATTAACAGTGTTAACTGATCCATTTACTCCTGTAAAAAACCTATTACCTAAACTAAACATTATAGTAGGTTTAAAAGAATAAAAAGAAGGCCAACCTAATACACTTTCATCAAAAGACAAAGTATAATCACCTGCCTCAGAGGCTTCTGGTGGTTGCAAAGAAACTACATATTGTTTAGTATATATATCCCAACCTCCTATAATTTTACCTTGAGTTGCATATTGTGCTGAAGTATTTTCACTTAATCGATCTCTAAAGAAGTCAATCATACCATAGTTAGATATTTCTGTTATACCATCTCTAGACAATCTTAATACAGCGTTTCTGTTTCTATCTACAAAGTATTTTCTATAACCATATACTGCAAAGCTTTCTGGGTTTGTAGCTATACCATATTCACCAGCGTATGCGTTTATTTGTCCTATAACTAAATTAAGTTGACTAACAGGTACACCTCCACCTTCAGCTGTATATATAGCATCTTTATCAATTAATGCTCTACTTACTTTACGTTCTGAAAATATAATTAAATTTGTATCTTCTGAGTAAAGTTTTTGTATACTACCAAATATAGGGTCTGTAGCTTTTATTATTTCTTCACCAACGCTAAATTGATTAGTGTTGTTTATACCAGTTCTAGAGTTGTATATACCAGAATATATCATAGCATTACCTCTAACAGATCCTCGTGGTTCATCTTCAACAACATAGGCTTTTGGACCTAAACTAACTTGAGTGTTATTATAACCACCTCGTATTCTAGACTCTTCCACTGCCCAGTTAGCATCTGTAGTAATAGGTGATCCTTGAGGATATCCACCTATTGCTTGAGGTATACCTCTTGATCCGGCCCATATAGGAGTTCCAGGTTCAATTGGTTGGCCTATACCATTAACTGTTTTTCTTAATAAAAACGAATTAAAATATTTAACTTCTATAAGTGCCATATATATCTAATCACTTGTTTTTATGCTTTTTTAGGTCTGCTTTGCCCTGCTGCTTTTGCAGCACCATTAGTACCGTTTAATTGAAAATAACCTGTCCATATTCTTCTATCCTGTGTTGTTGATTTAGATACGTTACTATCCCCTGCAGCAAACTCTGCAGCTTGCGCCATACGTAAATTTGTAGATGAGGAACCTCCTGTAGCGTTTGCAACAAAACTAGAACCACTTGGAGCTGTATCACTTGGTCTATAAGCTAAATATATTGGCCCTGAAGTAGTTCCAAAATTATACGGTGTAGTTAAACTTATATCTTGATAAAATGTAGTAACATATCTAGGTAATGGTTCTCTTGCGTATACTAATTGGTTTATTGAATTAACACTTACACTTTCAGCTGCAGTTCTAGTGCTGAACTGATTTGTATTAACTTTATACGCGAAAGCTCTATTATTTCCAAAGCCATAATAAAAATCTCCAGCTGAAATTGTAACTAGCATGTTAACACCAAGAGAAGTTCCTTGAGCGTTAAAGCATCTTACACCATACGTGTTTCCAGGCATTACTGAACCTCTAGTGGATAAAAGACCTGCTACTAAACGATATTCACCAGCTCCAGTACCAGCATTATAATACGGACTGTTACCTATTACAAACCATCTTGAAAAATATGCGTCATTATTATTACTATTGCTATTACCGTTTTGAAGATAAACACCAACTGCGTTGCTTGGAACGATACCTGAGCCTACATTACTTAAACACCCATATCTAATTCTTTCTCCTTGATTTGCAGTAAAGTTAGCAGGATAAGCAGTAACACCGTCTCCGTTAGATAAAAAGTTAGCAAGCGTTACACCATTAAAGGTTTCAGAAGATAAATTTATACCTTCTATGTCTCTTGCTCTATCCCAGTTGTTAGGATATCCAGCTCCGTTTGGATTTCTGTACTCAACACTAAATATCTGATCTATTTGCTGAGCCACGCTTGGAAAGTTAGATGGATCTAACGCTGGGAATACCATATCCACTCTAACATAACCAGTTCCTTGTGGTAAACCGTATCCTCCACTTGGCCCTTTTACAGTAAAGTTTTGTGTAAAGTTTTGTGGGTTTGTAGGTGATCCACCTTGAGAAGTAGGACTATAACAAGTTGTGTTAGCTCCAGTGACACTAGTACCCCATCCAACATCACTAGTTCCAGTACCTGAGTTTGGTTTTAAACCTCCATTGTTTCCTTGGCTTTGTTGAGCTAAACTACTATCGGTTGCAAAGTCTGCAGAATTATTATGAAAACTTGCTATATAACCAAGACCATTTGAAGCACCTGCAAAACCAAAACCAACGCGATACTCACCAGGCACACTATTAGGAGACCCTGCTAGATTACCGTAATAAGTTGTTCCATCTTCAAAACTACCACCAGCTGTTTCTTCACCAATTATTAAATCAAAAGTAGCTTGTGAAAAAGTGCCATCAGAGCCGGTAGCTCTAAGCGTTACTATAAATCTACCACTATTTTGACCGTAAGTATTTTCAAGTATAACACCATCGGAATTACTTGTAGGTGGCGCAGCACCTGGATCTACTTTAAACGCGTTAACAGCATTACCACTAGCGTCTGTTTGGCTAACTATACTCCATGTTATACCGTTTTGCCTATTAGCGTATTGAGGATTTGTTGTACTACCATCGTTATTAGCTCCATTAGTAGCAGTAAAACGAGTTTGACCTGCCATACCATTTGCAGTAACACTATATCCATAAGATACAACTATTTGAGCAGGTATAACTGTCTCAATTGTTGTTGGTGTATTTTCTAAACCAGTTGATGGATTTAAATTAAATGTTCTAAGTATACCTACTGCTGGCGTGTTTGGTGTTACGTCTTCTGCGGTTATTGTAAAAGTATAAATTCTGTCGTTAGGTGTGTTTGCTATATAGTTTTTATACGTATTATTTACAACTATAAATCTATCTTCAGTATATGGACCTGCTACTGTTCCATCAAATTTAGTATAAGTTTGACCAACTTGTATTTTCATCAAAATAAATTGATTAGTCACATCCACGTTGTTTCCGTCAACTACACTAAAATTAGTTATGTTTATATTTGTTATTGGAATATTTGCAGATGTAACAAAATAAAAATCACCAGTAACAATAGCTTCACCATACGATTGAACTAACTCGGGATTAGCGGTAAAAGCTGCTGGTTGATTATAGTTACTAGGTTGAGATCCTTGCCAAACCCCAAAACTTTCGTTAAACAAAAAATCAAAATCATCTATATCAAATATAGTAGCTCCAGATTGCTGTGCTACTTCTTCATTTAAATCTGTTATTTTACCAGACGTGCTTGTCTCCCAATATATATCTAATCTTGATTCAGTAGGTTTTGTTTCATATATAGCTAAATTTTGTATACTATAAGTTGGATTAGTATTACCTGAATCTTCAATTTGACCTATAGGATTAGTAGTAGATATTCTACCAATTAAAGGGTTTGATTCAGCTTCGTAAAAAGAAAAAGTTAATTTAGCTGGAAAACTAGATGATCCTTGGAAAGGTGCAACATCAAATAAATCAAATTCTGAAGCGATAGTTGAAACAGTATCAGCAAATCTAGATGGAAAATATTGTTCGTTTAAAGCGCCAAAGTTAGTAGATAATGAAACTCCAGAAGTACCATTTGCTACAACATTTGTATTTTGTACTCTACCAAAAAGCTCTACTGAACTTCTAAATTGTTTTTGCTCTGGACCTACTTCAGTTAAATCTCTAGGTATTTTATTTATATTGTCATTTAACAACGCGATATGCGATGTTAAACCCACTTCTAATTCATTATCAAGCGGATAAGAGTTTAATATACCTGGAAGATATACATTGTAATAATCTTGCTCTTGTTGTTTAACAACTATCTTCCATGAGAAAAAACCTAATGGATTATAATTAGGATCGCTTGGATTTCCATTGTAAACACCTGGATATAAACTAGATGCGTTAGGTGAAGTTGGTATTTCTGTGTTTAATTGAACCAACAAAGTATCTCCAGGCCAATCTCCAATATTTACACCACTATCATTGTAAGGTGAAAATACAGTTGAAAACTGAGATGCAGAGCCACCACTAGCGTCACCTGAGTTAGACAATATTACAGATGTAGCTCTACCAAACCTATCTGCAAATACAAAGCCTGCTTGATAGTTTCTGTTTTGTTTTAACGTAGAACTTGGATATTCAACTATACTAGTGCTCCAAAGCGTAGGGTTTGTTGGATTTTGAGAAGATCCAGTGTTATTAAAAGCACGTTTTGCTGCTGCTCCTGTGTTGTAATTTATATCTAAAGGCGGCGTGTGTTGAGTTTGAAAGTTTCCGTAAACAACTCTATTGCTAACTACTTCTTGAGCAAAAGCTTTAACAGGCACTTTATCAAATACTCTTACTGTTTGAGCTTCAGGTAAAGTTTTGAAAGGTTTAGTTCCAGAATAAACATATTCTAACGTGTTTAATTCTTTTATAGTTAAAGTAGCGTTACCTCCACCACCAGTAATAGTAACAACGTCTCCTTCAGCATATCCACTACCATCAGTTGATATTATAAGCGCAGTTATTTCACCTGTGTTACTTACAGCTTGAATATCTACTTTAAGACCGTTTCCACTACCATTTGTTGTTGTAGCTATATCTGAATTAATAGAATAACCACTCCCTACATTACTTATAAAAAACGGAGTATATTGAGCTTGTATGTCGTTAGCTGTTAATGTATCTGCTACTAAAACTCTTATTTCGTCAGACTCTTTGTATAATATTTCTATTTCAGTTATTTTAAACTGACTAGTAACGTTAGCAAGTGTAGTTGCAGGCAAAGAAGGATCTTCTACAGATGGCATGGGTATACGTAAAGTAATTTCATTTACTTTATTTTCCATAAAATCTACAACCGTACTTCTATATGTTGCAGATTGGTCATTGTCGTCATCTTCTGTTCCACTTGGATTAAACAAAAAGTAACCATCTTGTTGAGGTATAAAAGCTTCTTGAGTAAAAGGTGAAAACACAGAATACTCTCCATCATCATATTTAAATCTATAACCAAATCTTACAAACTTATCTTCTAAATAGTCAGGATCACCTTGAAATGTTGGATTATAATAAGGATTATCTTGTTGTGCTTGAGGTAATGACTGTGGTAAATACTGACTAACAACATCTTTCATTGTTGTTTCGTAACCTTGATAGGGTTGTCCAGTGCTAGGGTCTATAGTTTCGGTTTGTTGCCATAATATAGGTGCGGTATATGGTGTGAATTTAGCAACACTAATACTATCTTCAGTGTTATAATAACCAACGCCTTGTGATATCGCAGTATCTACATTTATTTTTCTAGGCTGGTTTCTATTATCAGTAAAAAATAATAAATTCTCTAAAAGATTAACACCTATAATAGGAGCTCCTTCCCAGAAATTAATAAAACTAGAAGCAGAGCCAGTTGTACCACCTATTAAGTCAGTTGTAGATGAAAAAGTATCACCATTCCAAACAGCTTCAACAATTCTATGCGTAGCATTGTTTGATAACGCAACAGAATATTCACCAGCTGGATTATTAGCTAAAGAGTTAGTTGTAAGAAACAAGAAAACACTAGATCTTTCTTCTGAAACACAATAACCTATAATTTTTTCTGTTGTGTTTCCAGTTAAAAACTTTTCTACATTGCCTAATACATTTTCTAGAGCTCCAACATCTTCTGACTCTGACTTACTTACCTGTATATTAACAGCATTTCTATATTCACCTTGTTGTAACAAACGATCATCAAGATCTTTGTTCATTTTAGATTTTATAAAAATGTTTTTACTTTCTGCCATTTAATTTTAGTGTTTTATCCATTTAGATTTCCCACGCATTACTTGTGTAATTTCATCTAATTTTATATTAGACAAACGAATTTTAGCATTTCTAAGTTTCGAGCTAGATTCTCTTTTTAATCTTTGAACAATATACTCTGGTTGATTTGCTCTAGTTGAAATAACAGCATGTAACATATACGCATACATTGCGTCTTCTGCTAATTTAGGTACTCTACTATCTAAGTCGTAAGCTAAACCATCAGATATATATTCTAATATAATAAGTTGACTAACTAAATTACTAGAAAAAGATATTTTACCTTCTCTTTCGTTCATATTAAACCAACCGTTAAACTGAGCTGTTTGAGGTTCTATACCATACAGTTGACCATATCCCCAATACCACATACCACCGTATCCCCACTCATAACCCCACCAGTCTAAACCAGCATTATATTGATCTTGATTAAACTCTTGGCTTATTAAAGCGGTGTTATTAGTTTTCCATCTTTCTTCCACTATAGAAGTACCTTCTATGTCTTCACCAAAGTTATCTTGTGTAGGCACACCTGATTGATCTTGCACTGGCGTTTTGTAAGGTGAGTCTGTTAAATTATTTGAAGGATATATAATATGTTGAACACCTAAAGCATCTATCCACGACATTCTAACATAGTTAACATAGTCTTGCGGAAGTGGTAAACTTAAACTAGGTGGTATTGTAAGTTCTTGCGATTTAATACTTTTTAGTGTATCATAGCTAAATTCTTGTAAACCTCTTTTAGCATGAAAAACTAAATCAGTTCTTTTAACACTTGGTATTAATTTACCTTGCCCTACGTAAGCTACTATAAAATTGTTTATAATATTGTTTAAAGTAATATAAGCATAACTTCCATAATTTTTTTCTACAGTAGTACCATATGCTGTTCTATCTCCATAATTACCACCGTCTAATCTTTTTAATTGACACACAATAACTTCACCTTGAGGCACGTTACCAGCAAGTGTTATAGTATTGCCGTTTAACGTAAACGGACCGTAAGGTGCTGCAACTATTTCATTATATGTTAAACCATCTACACTATGATAAAGCTTAAAATTATTTTTTTGATAGTTAATATTGCTTGGATCAGAACTACCTAAAATTAAGTTTGTGTCAAAAGTAAAAGTAAAACTATTTTCACCAGCTGCATTTTGCACAGTAAAACCTTGTGCGCCTGCGTAGTATTGTTGATTAGTTTCTGTGACTAGTGCCATATATTAACTTTTTTTATTTGCTTCTCTACCTTGTACTTGTTGTGAAGCTATTTGTATTATAGAAGGATCTTCTATTACTATACCAGCGTACGCTAACACTCTAAGTATAACAGTTGTTTGTTCAGATGCATCAAGTTCAAAATTTAAAGAACCAATACCAGTTCCAGGATCAAACTTTGCGTTATTGTATAAGTATTGACCTCTATTACCAACAGTAAATCCCCATATGACTTGACCAGGCTTTCTAATGTAATCTACATTAACGCCTGACGTTATAGTTGACGGATTAATATATAATGCCATATATGGTTCTAAGTCTAATGGATTACCAGCCTGTATACCTGAAGGAAGTCCTTCGTATAAATATGTTGGAAAACTTTCTGTTGCTTGTGTAAGTGGAGATCTTTGTATATTGTAAAACTCTGTTTTAGATAATCTTTGTACTTCTACTGTTTCACCATAAGCATTGGTGTAAGTAACAGTACCTATTTTATATACAAAATTTGTAGTATTATAGTCGTCTTGTGTAGGTAATTCAAAGTAAGTTAAACCATTAGGAAGTACTGGTGGTGATGCTGGTTGTTTATAAGTAGCTTCACCAAATGTTTTAAATATAGCTATTTTTTCATCTAAATTTAAAAATCTATCAGCATAATCTAAATCAGTTTGTGGCACGCGTATTTGTTGGTTTAAATCTTCAAAATACTTTTCAAATATTTCTAATTGAACTTGTGTTGCAATTTTGTTAAATTCGTCTGGAGTTAAATAACCTCTCTGTTCTTTGTTTAATATAGACAGGACTGTTTGATATACAGTATTTACGCTTATTGCCATTTATATTTTTTTTAAGTATTAGGGCCCGAACAAGCGAGCCCTTATACTAGTATCACTTGTTTATAATCTTTTTTCTATAGATTTGTAAACTTCTACACCTTCATCTGTTTTAAACCACGCTGCTAGTGCAGAATATGGATTTTCATCAAAAGGTACAGTCATTAATTTACGATCATTAGAGCCCCAATGAAAAGTTCTTTGATCTTGTGAGATTGTTATAATGTTAGCTTCAACAGCTTTAATACCAAAGTTTCTAAGCTCTACATTTTCATCATTTGCTAAATTTAAAAACAAAGCTGGTTTTCTTTTAGCGAATAACATTAAGTCTCTACGTATTTCTTTAGATGACATATTAGATACAACGCTGCCTTTTTCAACTCTAAGTACAGCTTCACCTTGATCTACATCCATAGATCTAGCATAATTTAAAGCATCAACTTCTAGTTCTAAATCACTTAATTCGTCTTCAGCAACTACTACCTCGTCAAACTCGTAATATTTTTTACCTTTTAAAGGGTGATATAAACTTAATAACTTTTGTAGTATTTGGTTTTCTTCTGGAACAGAAAGAACACCGTCTTTAAAGGTAATGTGTCCTAAAGTAGCTTCACCTTTTTGCTCATCAACAAATGGTGAATTCATATTAGTAGCATATCTTAATTCTCTTTGAGTGTTTGTATTTTTATCAAACCAGAGTAACGGATATTTTCTAGTATGTTTACTTGGTATAGTTAAAGTTAATGGTTGTTTTCTACCTTTTACTAAATATGTTCTAGGTTTAACTTCCCAAGAATCTACTTTTTTAGTTTCTTTTTTTACTTTTTTAGGCGGCGCAACAACAACTTCTGGTTCGTGCACTTCTACCTCTTTAGTTTCTTTTTTTGCCATGATATAATAAAATTAAATAGTTAAAGGTTGTAGGGCGCCGAAGCGCCCTTTAACCTTAAAATGATTATGCTCCTTTGAAGATCACAAAGTTATTAGCAGCTTGCACAACTAAACATCTTTCTGACAAGAAGTTTACTGTCATAGCGTCTAAATCGCTTGTGAAAGCTCCACCAACAGAACCAGTCAACCAAGACTTCATACGTCTGTCATCAGCTTGTGAAGCGCGATAACGTACGTGTAAGAATGGACGACGGATGTTAGTTCCAAGGATTTGATCATAAACTGTTGCAGTACCTGCTGGAATTAACACTCCTTCGATAGAAGCAGGTCCAGTTTGACCGCCACGAGTAGAGGCGTCATTCAGATATTTCCAATCAGTTTTATAGAAATCATAAGAACCTCTGCGGAAACCGCTGAACCCAAGATTCAACGCCATTTCTTCAGAGTTTTCAAATAATCCAAAAGCAGTACCACCTGATCCACCAGCTGAAATTGATGCTAGCATGTCATCAAACTCTAAATTAGTGTTGCGATTCAAGAAAAGCATGTTTTCTTCAATAGCACCTTGAGTATCTAAATTACGTAGAATATCATCAAAATCACTAATACCTGTAGCAGCTGAAAAACCAACTTGAGTGTTACCACGACCTTCAATTGCAGCAAACAAACCTTCTGTACCATCTACTCCAGCGATAGCAGATGTAGCACCTACTTGCTCGCCTTCAACGACTGACATTTCTAGGTAGTCTTCAAAACGTAGTCTTGTTTCAGACTCGGCTTTTAGATACCATAAATATCCAGAAGTACCATCTTCAGTAGCAACTTCTACCCAACCGATCTGAGCTGTGTCAGAACCATTGATTGAATAAGAGCTACGAATAATGATAGGTTTGTTAGAGAATTGACTGAAAGCTGGTGTAATAGTTTGAATTGGATAATCATTACCAGTTACACCTAGTGCACCTGTTCCAGCGATTGTAGTGTTAGTTCCTTTTGGATATTCAGAACCATATACAAATACTTTTACAGTACCAATAAGTCCTTCAGTAGCTAAAGTAGCAGAGCCGTAAGGAAGTACAGTAATAACAAAAGTACCAGTGTTTGAATCAGTGACAAGACACTTAGCTTCGTTACCAAAATCGTCCATAACAACAACAGTTTGCTGTGGAGATATTACGTTAGAAATATCTGCAGCACCCCCTGGGTTTACGTTGATAGTGGTAGTTGTAGGCATAGTACAATCGTCGTATGCTACATGTAGTCTATTTTGCTCAGACCAGATGACTTGATCAGAAGTCATTGGGAGCTCAGCCCCAACCATACGTAAAAAGCCAGAAAGCGTACGGTTACCGTATCGCTCTACTTCAGCTTCGTATAGTTCAGGTAGATATTGCTGCGCAAAGTTTCCTCCTGCAGCGCCATCAAAAGTTAGATAGTTACTTGCTAGCGTTTGTTGCAGCTGCGAAGGTACTATCGTTCCAAATTGTGGAGTTAAAGCCATTATTTAAAAGTTTTAATTAGTTAAATTTTTTAGTTTTTACTTTTAGTTTAGACGAATCCAAACCACTAATTGATCTTACTTTTAAACCATTTATAAAGACGTTTCCGTCGGCAACCTGCCGTGGCTTGTCACTACTTAGATTTTTAGAAGAGTCAATAACGCCTTTCACGCCATCGGCTTTTCCTTGTTCGTAAAAATGATTAGCGATTTTATCCGCATTCATTGCAGCGTAAAGCGCCTTATGGTAACCGTTTGGATCAATAACTCTACCTTCTTTATCTAAATAATTACTAATAAAATTATTGATATCAATTTGTGATTGCCCAACTTGCTTTGGATTTTGAATTTTGTATCTAAACTTTTTTTCACCTAAATTAAAATCAAAACCTTTGAAATCATCAGTGAATAATTGCTCAGTTTGAGATTTAAAATCCTTAGCTTGTTTTTCAGCTACTCCTTGCTGCTCATTATATCGATTGAAAAAGTCCAAAGCTTCTTGCTGTTCTTGAGTAACACCAGGTCTCAACTTGATTTCCTGGTAATATTTATCTTTCATAGCATCAAGCTCTCTACGGGCTTTTGCAACTTCTTCTTTAAAAGCCAATTGTTTCTTTTTTATATCTCTTGGCTCATCAATTTCTTCATCGTACTTAAACTTATCTTCCATTAGAAAATTAATTTCCTCTAAATTAAGATGAGGTTTAGACGCTTTGTAAAATTCTGTAACTAAAGCTTGATCATCTATTTTAGAGTAATCATGATTTAATCTTACATAATCTTCCATCGTACCACCTGTTTCATTCATAAAATCAACAAGTGCTTGTATGTTTTCAGGTAAAGGTTTACCTTGTTTAACCGTTTCTTTTACAGCTTCTTCAGCTTCTTCGTAGAGCTCCATTGTTTTTTCATCAAGCTCGTCTTCAGTTATTTCTTGTATTGGACTGTCTAATTTTTCTTCGGTGCTCCGTACTTCTTCAGCCACTTTTTCGCTGTCGCCACTGTCTTTGGGCTCTTCGATAACAGCATCGCTATCATTTGTCTCCTGTGTTTGAACGGCATCTTCTTCTTTTATTTCAACCTTAATAGGTTCTTCTGCCTGCACATTAGGATCTTTTGTAAGATCTACTTTAACAGGCTCGTTAGTTTGTTCTGTAAATTTTTTAGGTTTTGATTTTATTTTAAAATCACCTTCTTGTTTGACCTCTACGGCCGCGTTTTCTTCTGACATAATATAATATAATTAAATAATTAAAAATTAACGAGGCTCAAATTGTTCTAATCCAAAACCTCCTAAAGAATCATTACCAGCTGATTCAAAGTTTTTTGGTAATTCGTCGTTTTGACGTTGCGATATCATTTCAGATTGCTGTGTACCAATAATTCTAGCGCGTTCGTCTTTACGATCTTCTATTTCTTTTTCTCTTTCTTTTTCTACTTGCGCTCTTGCTCTAGCTAGTTGCATGTTGTAGCTAAATTCTTCAGCCATTAAAGTTTGCTTTATTTGCGATTCAGTTTGCATTCTTTGTATTTCAAACTGAGACTTAGCTTGCTCTAACGCTATCTTTTGCTCATTTATAACCTCTTGCTTTTGTGTTTCTGCTAAAGCGGTTTGCTCTGCAAGTTGAGCATTTGCTTGAGCTTGAGCTTGTATATTAGCTTGTGCTGCTTGTTGATCTCTTTCAGCTTTTAATCTACGTTTTTGTTTTAGCATTTGATTTGCTAACTTTAAATTACGTATTTGTCTAAGATCTATAGCGTCTTCTAAATCAATACCGCCAGACTGTAGTGCAACTTGTATATTTTGTTCCAACTGAGCTTTAGCTTCTTCATCTGGTTCTAAATCTAAAAATATACCAAAGTCATGCAAATTTAAATGCGAAACTTCTTTTAAAGTTTCAACATTGTAAGTAGATATACTTTCTTTTAAAGCTTTAGCTGTTAAAGGATAATTTAATACATCTGCTATTTTTTTAGATATATTTTCACATAATCTAAGAGTTAAATAAAGACTAGCGTTATTAATATGTTTTGTAGCTATATTTGATTGTTGAGCTGCTATTTTTTGTAAACCTACTAATGTATCTTTATCTGGCAATGTTCCGTCTCTAGCTTCATTAAGTCCTGTTACATCACGTATCATTTGTATATAATAGTTATACGTATTAACAAGTGCGCCAATTTTAGCTTGACCTGCTGATGTTGATAATTCTTGAACAGGAACTTTACCAGCATTCATCGCGCCATCTTGCGTTAACGATCTACCAACAACTGAACCTGTTTGAAAATACATGTTCAACGCTTCAGCTGGATTGTAATTTGTACCATTACCAAGATCAACTTCCGCAAGCCCGTCCATATCTAAAAATACACCATCAGGCACCATACGTGATATTACTTGTTGTAATTTTAAATGTGTTAATTGAACCATATCAGCAAAGCCCATAGTCTTCGTAACAAGTGATTCAATTCTACCTTTATACATACGCGGAGCGCATATAGCGTAATTCATTTCAACTTTAGTAGTATCAGCTAAAGGCCTAGTCATGTTTTCAGACATTTCCCATTTAAGCATCATGTCTGTACCTAAAACTTTTACACCTTCAAATAAAACCTCAACACTTCTAGAAACTCTATTAAAGTTATCATTTTCTGGAGGATTAAAAGTATCTGGCTTTTCTAATATTTTTTCTAAACCTTGATCAGTTTCTTTTAATTTAAAAACTTGATCCATATACGTTTTATATTCAAAATATAAAACCTGAACAGTATTTTCATCATACGCTCCCCAACCATATATGTAGTTGTTGTTGCTATATGATTTTTGTATTTTTTCTAACTCAGAATCAGATACATTTGGAAACTGTTTTTTAATTTCAGCAACAGTTAAAGCTTTAACTTCTCCAACATAATATAAATCTTCAAAGTTAGGATCTTCTGTATAAGAATAAACCATATAAGAAGGATCAACATAATCTAAAGTTATACCATTACTTGGGTTAAAATTAGTTTTAGCGGCTGCTATACCTAAAACAACAAGATCTTCATTTAATCTACGCTTTAGCAGCTCGTATTTATTTGCAGATAAAACTTGAGTTATTGCTTCTTCTTCAGCTATTTCTATAGACTGCTTGTAACTAAGTTGCAAATGCAGTTCCATTTCTTCTATAGTTTTAGGCAAGTTTTCTTTTGATACACTTGTTTTAGATATATCTTGACCAGTTGTTGCTTTTAATTGCTCTATAATGTCTTGAGCAAATATATCTTTAGCTAAAGCTTTAGCGTAATTAGTTCTTTTCTTTAAACTTTCTGGATCTTGAGCGTAAGCTTTTATATCGTAATCTTTATTTGATATACCATTTACTAAAATGTTTACAAATTTAGATAGTATAGGTACTGGTTTCCAGTCTAAATTAAGATAAGATAAATCACCATTAATAGATAATTCATCTTTATATTTTTGAACTGGTTGCTCGCCTCTGGCGTATAATCTACGAGTATGGTAATTATTAAATGTGGTTAAATATCTGTTACCATTAGTTCTACCTTGAGCAAACCACTCAGACTGTATAGCATCGGCAACTTGTTTACCGTATTTTAAACTCATCTTTTCCTCCAAAGGTACTACCTGATTTGGAAAGGCGCTATTAGCGTTGTAGTTTATTTCCATTTATTTTATAATTTTTGAAACAACTCCGGTGTTATCGTACCGTTTTATACCTAATTCATAATTTTTAACAATAAGTTTAGGCACTGGTTTGTATCTATGTTTGTTGCAAGCCATCAAAGCTAAACCAGAACTAATAGAAGCATCGTGCTTTGTTCTATTATTTATATTAAATTTAGCCCAATCATTTAAGGTGCGTTGAAAATAAACGTCACCGTATTTATCATTGTTGTAACCAACAAAGTTCTCTATATAAGTTTCTATAGCAGCGGCATGAGCTTGCTTAATATCTTCACTTGAATTAGGTATTCCACCTATTTCTCTTTCAGACACTGATAACTTATTGTAAATTTTATCTGGTCTATTCATAGAATATCCTCTATATCCTCTTCTTTTAAAATGGTATAATAGTCTAGGTTTGTTATTTTCTGCTAAAACTGGCATACCGTAAAACACACAAGCCATTAATACATCTTCAAAAAATATTTCAGCTGTTTGAGGTCTAGCTATATATTCTAAGAAAAAATGATTTGGCGGAACATCAAGCATACTAAAAGCTGTAAGCCCATGTAAAGATCCATTAGATCCTCTTTTATCTACAGTTCCTGATATATCATAAGGGTCACAGCCAAATGCTCCAAGATCTTCATTACCAGGATATTTAATTCCATTTTTTAATATTACACGATTTTGTAAATTTTCAGGTGGAATCCATGTTATAAAAAACCTACCATTACTGTTTGGTATAAATATTACACTTGTATCTTTAATACCATCACGCCATTGAAAACTACCTTGAGTAATAAGGGTACTATGCTTTAAATCTCCGTTAAAATCTATTTGCTCATAAATTTTAGTTAGATTAAATAAAGACTCTTTAGCTTCATCTCTAAATGCGTGCTCTTCAGTTCTAGGAAATTGACGATAAAATTCGTTTAAAGCGTCTTGATCTTCTTTTAAACCATCAACTTCGTTTTGCCAATAATCAATTACACCTATCTCAATAATCTCACCATGTGGTCCTTTAGTCTCTTTTGCCGGCGTTTCGAATACAGGTAGTCCATAAGAATCAATGTATCCTTCGTAGTTCCATTCCATAGGTATGAACAAACTATATAGTCCTGAGCGAGTCTGTCCATTGGCGTTTCTTTTTGTAACGTCTGAATCATTGTATATTTTTTTAAAGTTATCACCACCTTTGTCTAATGCGTTACAAGTTGAACCCATCATGCATTTACCAACAACTCTGCTACCTAATCTTAACGTCGTCTTTGTGACCCTCCAGTTGTTGAGGATGTTGTTCGGCCGTTCCCATTTACCCGATTCGTCATGTACGAGGAGCTTAAGTTTCTCACCGTCATAGGAGTTGTCACCTGTGTTCTTCCAGTCGATCGTTGTATCGAGCCCCTGTAAGTCTTCTTGCGGTTCGTTTGCGAGTATCTTACGCCTTGTGAATTTACTGGCTGGTACTCTATAGGCGAGCTCCGTCTTTGGCCTGTCCATACCATCTTGTATGGGTTTGAAAAAGAACGGATAATTAACGGAGATGGGCACCACTTTGTCCGTAAACATAGATTTTGCATCAGGCCCTGATTTTGATAACAAGCCGTATCGTGAATCAGAGGATATTGTTGCAAGATTAACCACTTCTCCTGATGCCATGAACGAAAAGCCAGAGCGTCTATTCTTGAGGTAGCACATTCCAAAGCAACGACTGTCGGCTTTACAAGCTTCCCAGAAGATATAGAAAAGCCTATTTGATTCTCTAAAATCTGGTTTTCCAACATCAATTTTACTCCACTGCAAGTACATGTAATGAGAACCAGTAAGATAAGTAGGAACACTTTTGTTATAAAACCAAAAACCTTTTTCCCTTCTTTCAAACTCTTCGTCAATATAGTCATACCACTCTTCTTTAAAATCTACAGAATATTGTTCCCAGTCAAATATTGTTTTTATTTTACTTAATGGTTTAGGTAATTCGGTTCTATTCCATTTATCGTCATCAAAACTAAAAACATTTTCTTTTAATGGTAAAGCTATTTTTAAATTTTGTATTTCATATACTTCGCCAATTTTTCCTGTTTTGCTTATTACAACAACGTCGTGTTCTTTATTATATCCGTACTCCCATTTTTTATACCTATTATTTTTTTTAATTATATTAGGTTTTATATGATCGTCTAATATTTTAAATAAACTTTGATCGTACATTATTTAGATCTTCCTTCAGCAAAACCTTTAAAAGACTTTTGTTCTTTTACCTCTTGCGGTTTTTCGTTTAGTATGTTTTCTTCTTCTTGTATTCTATGTAATATTTCAAAAGCATCAAACACTGCTAGTTTTTTTGTAGCTGCTGCATTTTTTAATCTATCAGCAGTTATATCATCGCCTGAGTCTACAATAGGTTCTTTAGCAACTTTGATTAACTCTTCAACTGCTTTTTGCCCAGCTTGGATTATACTCAGCTTGGTTTTTTTCGTGTTCATACTTAATTACAATATCATTTGATTTCATACAATACAATCGTTCTTTATTAATAACAAAGTCATATTCACTAAACGGTTTATATCCTACAACATCTCCAGGATTTATTCCTAAAGCTTCTAACGAGCTATTACCTATTTTTAGTATACCTACAAGGCTTTGTTCTTTTTTGTTATCTAGAACGTTTTTATTTTTAATTGGTGAAACAAAGCATCTATCGCCAAAAGACTTGAAAGCATTACCATTACTATATAAATATATTTGATCTTCTGATACAAAATATAAATCATCTTTAAAAAAAGATCTACTATCTTTTTGTTCACCTCTTATGTTATACCATCTTCTAAATACATTATGATGTATAACTATTATATCACCTTTTTTAATAGGCGTTTTATAGGCCAAAGGCGTTGCAACTACTTCAGCAAAATTATTTACAAATTTATAACTTTCTACTTTAGTATTTAAAACTAATTCTATGTCACCTATTTGTATTGTGTTGTTGTATCTTTTGCCTAGCGGTTTTACTATAAAGTCAAAAACGCTTTTCATTAATATTCCAAATCATATTCAACGGATATAGCCATGTTAGAATTAAATTTCTTCCATGGCAACACTTCGTTGTTTTTCTTTATGAATATGTTATAAGAAGCGTCGTCATCTTCAAACAGAATATGTGATATCTCATGACCGCCATAAACCTGTTGGCCTAAAGCGTAGTGCATGGCATCGTTTTTATAATCAGAACCAATACTGATTTTTCTTATAACATTACTCATTAGTCCTCTGATTCAATTTCTGTATAAGTTCCGTTTTCTAAATTAATATTAATAGCTCCGTATTTAGACTCTAAATCATTTTTAGTTTCTTCAATACCTTCGTTTATTGTAGCTATTTTATGAAGTAATGAATGTTTGTTTGCTTCTAATTGTCCTATTTGATTTAACACTTGACCTAACTCTTTTTGTTGGTCAGTAATAGTTTTAAGCTCTTCAGCTGTAATTGATTTTGACATTTAATTTAATTTAATTTTATTATTTATTATCACTTGATTTTTTCGCCTTTTCCCACGTACGACCTACAAAATAAGCGCCATACACGGTAATAAGCAGTGACTGGAATATAGGTATGTAATCTTCGTCTACTTGAAAGCCGCCTACATTACCATCAAAAAATGCTAGAACTGTAAATATAACAGTAAGATATATTAACACTAACGGACGAATGTTTTTAGACAAAAACGAATCGGACTGCATATCAAGTTTCCACCTTTCAGTGATTTGAGTTTGCGCGTCCTGATCCGCTTTTTCTAATAACTCTTGTATCTTTTGTTTAGCGGCTAATCTTTCTTCGTCTGTAGTTGTAAGCTTATCGATTACATTACCTACGTCTTTAACTAAACCACCTGTTAAAAGACTTAAAAGTTTTTTCACCCTTTAAACCTTTTAATTAAAGATTGTATACCTCTTCCTAGCATTGTACCATCTTGATTGTAGTCTCTAAAAACGCTATCACCATCTTGA